>Ga0065711_1029655_pt1 | contig 35349 bp, 29 predicted proteins | sample Hoacrofraction12_FD_59098 | JGI IMG/M metagenome (GOLD analysis project Ga0065711, IMG submission 59098) | Hoatzin crop microbial communities from Cojedes, Venezuela - Epithelial fraction 12 v2 (version 2) | ecosystem: Host-associated > Birds > Digestive system > Esophagus > Crop | place... | reverse complement strand
CCGCCTGGACAAGGTCCTGTGCAGCCTGCTGTAGGTGACCCTGCTTCGGCAGGGAGGTTGGACTAGATGACCCACAGAGGTCCCTTCCAGCCCCTGCCACTCTATGATCCTGTGTGTTTTGTACAGCGGTATGTTACCACGCTGCAGTTCTGCCCGCCTTTTTCTCAGTGCAGCTTGGCTGTGAAGTCGTGTTGTCATTGGTTGTGCGCCCCTCAGTAACCTTTAAGAAAGTGCAAGGCATTATTTTCTTAATCTGTGTTAGGAAGGAAATGTGAATTTGCCTTTTTCCGAGCAGCTTTGAGAGCTTTGGAAGATAGAAAGGAAATGCAGCATGTGATACTGTTTCCATTAATAAGCAACATAATTTGGCAGTTTAAATATCTTTGGGCGGTGAAGTTTAATGACATGAAACAGCTGAAGCCTGTGACGTACGTGAGGCCTGTGGTTGCTTTTTACGTCCGCGAGTGGGAATGGCAGGGGTTTAGCGAGGAATGAGTGAAAGCTTAACAGGCAGTGGTTTGTCACTGAGACTGAGCCCTGCCTTGTCACTGAAGTGCTGTCAGGGAGAACAGGGCATCTCCACGTTCAGATTCTGGCAGACCTGATCGACCATGTGGATGCTTGTTCATTTTAACAAACAAGCTGTCTTTCTGGGTACCAGTAGTCACTCAAGTGTGGTAGCTTCTTCTAGTCGACTTTTTTTTTAGCTGCAGTTGTAAAGACATTTATTTAGGTCGAGCTTGTACAGTGACCTGAAAAAAAACCCTGGGGTCTCTTAGCCATCCAGTTTATTTAAAACAGGGAAGAAACACATCCGTGTACCTTCAAATTAGATGGGAGCTTTGGTTCTTATTGTGGCACAGCGTAAGAAGAAATTACAATGATCGCTACACTTTTGTGTGTTATAAATCCTACCCCACATGAAAATTCTCATTTGCTGAAATACTGCAATAGAATCAAATTGTTTGTGTGCTGTCATGCACTATGCTTATGATATAATCAATGCTTTTAATTGGAGCATTAATCTAGTATGAACACATTATTCTACGGTGTAATTTTTTGTGTAGTGTTTTGCTTTACTTAGCTCATCTTCTTTGCTTCATGTGTAAGTAGTCGAAGATTAAGTTCAAGCTAAGTGCTTCCAGAAATTCCAAATGTTCTTCCGGTAAAGATCAAGCTGTTAAGTACTGCAAGCTTATACTTCTATAGGGACTTTCTTAATGTTAGCCTTTTCTTTTTGAAAACTCTGAACATAGTAACAGTACACAGCTATTCTACATTTTAAACTTTGGTTTTGGGGTTTCATTGAATTTAAAAATAAAGTTTCTCATTACTTCTCCTCTGTGAGGGATATGTTAACATACAGCTTTTCTGGCACTATCAACTTTCTTACTTCCAAAGCAAGTAATCCTAATGCAGATTTCTTGAATGCACAGTGTTGAGTATGGTAAGTAACATTCACCTTGTTCAGACACTTCAGGATGTTTGTATTGTCCTAGAAGCAAGGGGTATGGACTTTACTCCTTTCTGAAGGAAGTATATATTTTATTTTGGGGCTGCATTGCTCTTAGGTACGTCGTTAGAACAGACACTGCAACACATGAAGAGCTCTTGTTGTCAGAACTGACAAAGTTGAAATTAACAGTTATTTGCAGAATCTTTTGGTGAAATGTTTCTGTGTGCTAATTCACACTGAATGGCTGTGTGACAAGAAGTGTTTGAGTTGGCAAGTTTTTATATGGTAACCTTGGACTTTTGTCCTTTGGCCCCTTCCTTAGCATTAATGAGTCTGGTTGGAAAAAAAAAAAAATCAAGCAAAGTGAAAGTGTCTTGCAATTACAGAGTTTTGTCTAAGAAACTCCAAGCCAGTTTTGATCTCCGTATCATCCCTCTTTGGTCTAGGGCACTTGTCCATAGCAGGTAATGTCCTCTACTAGTAGGACTCTCATTTTTGGCACATAGGCTTTGTGTGCTTCCTGGCGCTCAGGTGAGAGAAACAGATGACTGTGCTGCGAGTTATCCCTCAAGACTTTGAGTACTTCTCTGCTTTGCTCAGCTGTTCCTTAAGGTCAGGGACATCCTTCAAAGATGGCTAGCCTCTTGGGTCAAGAAATTCAGCTTCTGATCTTTCTGTGAATATTGAATAGTGTCAGAATGCCTTCACTGATTCTCAGGGCTTGATTTTTCAGCCAGAAAGAGACACTTTTTCCCCTGGTTTTACTGGTAGTGGCAGTAAGTACCTGTTAGGGTTGATATAACTTTAGATGGGTAAATCTTTTTCCTTTGGCTTGATAATGCCATAGCTTTTGCTGTAATGGCATCAAAGCCCACTTATCATGGGGCATCCCTTGATTATCGAGATTTTCCTTTGGTAAGTTAACTTATCTTCCCCCCTCTTCCCCTTTCCATATGTTTTGATTACCCCACCTGATTCTGAAGGTATCTCTTTTCCCGTAATACTTAGGATATTTTGTTGGGGTAGGCTTTTGGTGATCAGCGTTGGGTGCTGTGTTTTCTCAGATACAGTTGTCTGCGGGCAGACCTTCCAGCAGACTTCCAGTACCTGAAGGGCCCTACAACAAAGCTGGAGAGGGACTTTGGGCAAGGGCATGTAGAGATAGGACAAGGGGTAATGGCTTTACACTGGAAGAGGGTAGATTTAGATTACATATTAGAGAGAACTTTTTCACTGTGAGGGTGGTGAGGCCCTGGCACAGGCTGCCCAGAGAAGCTGTGGCTACCTCCTCCCTGGCAGTGTTCAAGGCCAGGTTGGACGGGGCTTTGAGCAACCTGGTCTGGTGGAAGGTGTCCCTACCCATGGCAGGGGGGTTGGAACCGAATGATCTTTAAGGTCCCTTCCAACCCAAACCAGTCTATGATTCTATGATTCATTCTATGATTCTACTTCAGGTTCTGTCATAGGCTGTGTCTTGGCTTTGATAGTGGAAAAGTTGACCACTAGCCTCTAAAATGACCTTTCTATCCTGCTGTCTCTTAGGATTGACTAGAAATAGTAGGTTCCAAATAGGGGAAACAAACCACAGTATGCCTACTCCATCCAGCCTTCCATTTTTGTTTTGGGTACAGTGAATTTGGAAAAGATTGTCCAAAAAGAGACAAGGCTTTTGGAGTCTTGCTTATCTGATCTTATTTTGTTCTGTCTTGGGAGTCTTTTTGCACTAGATATTGGCTAGTTATTGGGTTATTGCAGCTAAGTATTGATACAAGATGTCTTTCTTTTTTAAATTGCTTTAGGGAGATTGATTCTTTTCTAGTGGGCTTGGGGATGATTTTCAGTGATTGTAGATTGCATACAGCCACCAGGTAGCATTTTATGTAGCTGATGGTGCTTCCATGGTGTTGGATGGTCAGAAGGCTTTCAAGCATAGCCCTTTCTTGAAGCATGTGAACTGACTTAGGTAATTTATCATTTGATCATGGTCTCAGTTTATTTCTGGAATGGGTGCTGCTTGTCTCTGTACCGGGATAGGGGATGCCCGTATATAGGTGCCAGTCCTCTTTGTGGACTTGGTTAGTTATTATTACGACTGATTCTGAGTTGGCATTTCAAATAAAATTCATTTTGAGGAACACTGCATTTGCTGGAAAGCTAACCTTTCATATTCTTTGGATCAGTCTCTTGCCCTTCAGGGCAGTTTGTATCCTTTGTAGAGAGATTCAGGGGTAGAGCTGTTTTTACCAGGTGCTAATCAGAATGGATGGCAGTGTATTGAAATGGTGGTGTGGTTCCACATCTAGTGAAATTTGTTTAGGTTCCTACTCATGTTTATTTGTTGTTCTGCTTAAAACGAAAAACCCAACATTTTCCTAGACACTTTACAAGTGCTCCATTTGGATCGTCTAATACAGTTTTGTCATGGAGCCATGCAAAAATTACATTTCTTTCAGTGAAGTTTTTCCACAATGTCGTTGCTTGTCTGAGGGACTTGGAAACCTGTCTTCAGGCAGCCGAACAAGTGCGAGCAGTGTATCGCGCATCCACAGAGTTCAACTGTATGCGCGGACAGTTTGCTCGAATGTTTATGGGGATGTCAGCCACATTAAAGAATTGCTTCCCACCTGTTTTCTCTTTTTTACCCCATAAATTGGGATTACAGATTGAGAGAAACAAAAAGAACAAGGCATGTGCTTTGAGTTGTGTTGGGATAGGATGAGGTTTTTGGGCTTCGAGTACTTCACACGGTTATTGTCAAAGCAAAAAAAATTTTCAGTCTTGGCTGTTTGTGATGCACAGTCATCCAAAGTGTGAATGTGCTTTCAAACATAAAGAAAGTTGCTGTTGAGAAGCATCTGTTTTGTGCTTTCAATAGTAGCCATTCCTAAGTAAAGGTCAGTCTTTAAATCACGTGTTTGTGTATAATTCACTACATGGATAAATGTCTTCCTGAATTTCAGAATTAATGATAATTACTGGTGTTTTTCTAGGTAACTTGGGAGATCGTGCATGTCTTAGCTGTACATCCCTGAGGCTGACAAACAAAATGTGAGTAAATACGAACTTTTTTTCTAAACTCAAAACTGTACAAAACTAGCAGTTAGTATACTAGCGTAGAAGGCAGGTTTAAATCTTCTAGAAGTAGTGTGGAAATAGTGGCTTCAACGTGCGTTATTGGCAGATGAAAGGAAGTCCGACTATTACTCTCTTTGCTTGGTTATGTGTGGGAGAAAGAGAGTGAGATCTTCCTTTTTTTGCCCACGTCCTCCCTTTTAGTTTCACTTACAATGTGAAAGCAATAAAATATTAATCTTGTTCTTGAGTGATTCCAGGTGACATCAGGGGATATCATGGGCTTCTTGCGTACTTTGTCTGTGGAGTTTCATGGAGTGAACGTTCTGTCACAGCTAGTTTAAAAAACATAATTGACAGGAATGCAGATCATTTGAGTTTTATCTTTGTTAAACCAAAGTAGTTTACTGTATGTTGCAGTCTTGCGTGGGGCTCTCCTAGGAGATGGTGTCCTCTTCTGAAAACAAATCCAGGCGCTCTGTACCCTTATGGAACTTAAGGAGTTGGATGTTGGCAGAATCCATTCACTGTTCCTGATTTGGATCACAAGGCGTACCCGTGGAAATGAATTTCCTGATGCCTTTCCTTGGAATGTTAAATAAGTATTCTCTAGTTTATTTACAGTCTAACCGCTCAGGAAGCGGTGACTGTTCTTCAGTTCCTAAGTTTCCATTTTAACATAGGGGTGTATCTCTAGACATAACCGTCTGATACAAAATAAAGTAATTTCTTTGGTTTTTAGTTGTATGAGTTCTATATCACTTGCTGTATAATTAGGTATGAGATTTTTTTAAATACTAAAGCATTTTCAAATTTCTGTTTACTTTTTAGTAGGTTGTTATATGGGGCTGCTCTCCTTGAAAACTGGAAACTTACAGTTTTAAGTCTGTTATATGAGCAGCAGAATATTGGGGCAGAAATTCTTGGTATTCTTTTGAGAAGTTTTTTATACCAAAAGCTGCTGTTAGTGTAATATTGCTGCTTAAAATAAAGCAAACTAGTGCTCACACCTCACATGACCCAGATCCGAAAGCAAGTGACTCTAAGGATACAAGCACCAAGGACAGCTTGGGGTAGAAGTTCTGTGTCTGACATCCTGCTAGTGGAGGTGTGTTCAGAGAGGCACATCTCCTGTGAAAACCTTTTTTTCCTCCAGACTCGGAACCAGTTCTGCTGGCAGAGCTCCCTTCCTCTCTGCACTCAGAAGAATGTACGTGAGCGTAGGTGGAACTTGGTCTGGAAGCTTGGAGCTCTGCTTTTGGGAAATGACTTAGGATGGTTTGATTTATGCAAATGTTTTAATCTCGTGTTGAATATGTGCTTTATTTTCTTAAAGGAACCATAGTTCTCATTAGTTAATACCTGTGCCAGTGTGTAGTTTTCTAGCTAATCAAGAAAATGTTTTGTGTAGCTATGTGTATTTTAGCAGTCATCTGACCATTGAATCGTGAGATGCCTAAAATTTCGGTTTAAGGTAGAAACGAATGTGTCTTTAAAAAGTAATGATTTAGTAAAATTTTTTTCTGTACAAAGCTCTAGTTGAATAACATTAAATAAAACCATTAAAGTAATTTAAAATTCATTGGGTGCATGTGATAAGTTAAAGTCCTTCTGGCTTAAAATTGAGTGAGTGAGGCTAATACTTGGAAATGTTCAATACGCTGCTTTTTTTTCCCCTGAGAGTGTTACTCAGAGCTGTAGAGCCACTTGCACCCATTTTCTGTTCATTGACTGAAGACAAACACACATTCTCATTTTGTTTTGGTAGTACAAGGGCTTGATGAAGAAACACCCCAGTCATTTCTGTCCTGTAGATGACTTAATGCTGGCATTTCAGTTTGAGGGACACGTAATGGAAGGCATTTATATAAAATATTTTATCTACTACTATTTTAAGGTTTTCATATCCTTTTATAAAAGTGTGTACAATCCTACTTGCATGTAATGAGTAGTTCTTCTGTGTGTATTATGAGTGTTTGGGGTGTTTGAGCAATGCTTTCCTTCTAACTTCAGTTTGTATTTAATGAAAGAAAAGAACAAATTTTTGAGTAAGGTAGAAGAGTGTTGGTTCTGTGCCACAGCTCAGTACCATGATGGAAGTTTGTGCAAAAGTTTCTGCTTAAACAGGAAAACCAGATGCATGGAGACAGTAAAAGAGGAACTGTGGTGAAATTGGATTTCTCTGACACTAATTCTCTTCCTCTAACTCAGCACCTATCCCAAGTCTACCACTTCTGTTTTTGTTTTTTCCTCGAGTGTTTTGTTCAAACAGGAGAGGTAATAGAAGGAGCTTTATGTTAGTTATGGATTTACAGATGTATTTTCATACGTAGCTTTCTAAATGGAAAGCACTTCTGGCTGCTGCTCTCTATTTAATTGGAGTAAAATAAGCTACCTTTTCAAAGTTATTTAATGGGAAGCTCCCTGCAGATTATTTTTTTTTGTCATGAAGTAAAGCCAAGAGTTCTTCTCAGGTATAGGTATTGATCTTGAGAGTCACAAGTTTGAGTGTTTTTCTTAAATATGCGGTAGATATTTCTCAAATGATGCATTTTATAAATACATAAATTTATATCACTATATAAATGTGTATAAATATATAAATAGCTTATGATCTATTGCTAATTCTTGAATACTTTTTTCTTTTGAAGGACTGTACACTTTAAATATTGCACTAGTGTCCCTCCTGTTTATGCATACTCGAAAAAAGATCGCTACTGTTGTTGGACTAAAGGATCTGAACAAACATATTTTACAAGCTCTTCTGGCTCATGGACGCCACTAGCAACCATGGGTGTTTTAGGTCCCCAGTATCTTCCAGTTAGATGGTGGCATTCTTCACGTCCCCTTCAAGATGACTCCATAGTTGAAAAGTCGCTGAAGTCCTTAAAGGACAAAAACAAGAAGTTGGAAGAAGGAGGTCCTGTATATAGTCCAACAGAAGTTGAAGTTGTGAAAAAATCTATTGGACAGAGGGTTGTGGATGAACTGAAGCACTATTACCATGGTTTTCGGTTACTGTGGATTGACACAAAAATAGCTGCGAGGATGCTCTGGCGAATACTTCATGGAAACACTTTATCTCGTCGAGAACGGAGACAGGTACTAAGCAAATACCAATTTCGTTGGAGTATCCTTAGCAATTGCTCTGTTTTATTTGAACTGAGTTTTTTCTTTCTCTTGTCTTCTGTTCCTAGAATTAAAATTGTTAGGTGTATTTCCTTCCTCCTCCCTATGTGGATATGACTCCAGAACGTTTTAGTCTTCTTCCCCATTATTGAAGATAAATTTGGTATTTTCTAGTTGGGACAGCACAGGATTCTTCTGTTTTGTCGTGCGGACAGCAGTTGTGGTTTGTTCTCAAGTTCCCATCCATGTGCTCCGTGTGTGTGCGTTGTCACTTTCCCTGCTCTTTTACTCCAGCTGGAAAAATAGAGGGAAAACACTTCTAGTAAAGGTTGAATTTCTGCCAGTTCTGTTGTGGTTTTGTTTTGGTTAGTTCTTTTTTAACAGGAGAAATGCTGCAGGTTGAAAGGCAGGGTTGATAATTAGGTGTTGGTACTATCTCAGTTATAAATGTGTTTGTGAGATCATTTTAGTCCAAAGAAGATAATTTGAGAAAAGTTTCCGGTTTATACTTTTGTTTTTCTTTATGGCATGTAGCTTACATCTATGAAACTAAAAATGCAGGTGATAATTTTAAAGAAAAAGGGAGAGGGGGATGGAGGGGAAATCTGGAGTGCAAAATGGGAATGCTTTCAAATTAGGATAACATAAGAATTTCAATAGTAATTTCAGTTTGTGGATGAAGTAAATATGCTTATTCAGCTGGAATTAAAAGATGTATGGATATTTAAAAACGTTTGAGTTGAGCACTTGTGTATGGGAAGACTGCATAATAATAAGATGGTCTAAAACTGGTGTAGTTTAAAAATTTTTTTTTGAAAGAATGTATTGCTGTTAACTTCACAAGTTCTTTAGCAGCGTGTCAATTTAATAGTACTCACTTTACTGTTTTTAAAGAAAAAAGTTTAAGGAGTTTATATGGACAAAATATTCAAGTCTGTCTTCCTGTCAGCTGTTGCTGAAAAAAAATGTGCTGGAAGAAATGTTGGAGAGTGAAAAGTGTGTGCACTCTGGCAGCAGGAGTGAATAGCGCTGCCTGCAATCATGGTCAGGTTCTCTGCAGTTTGTATGCTGTACACACCAGGTGTTAGGATCACATCTCTGCCTTCAAAAATTTTTTTAAATGATCAAAAATATATTTGCTCATTGTTTTAATAATTTCCTGATAAAATTAGGTACATTGTTGAACATTTTCAGGTCTAATTGAAAAACATCACATCTTAATGCAGTATGTGAAAGGTTTTTTTCCTATATTCGCAAGGTTAGACAAATAAAAATTGCTAAATGCACGTGTAGTGGTTTTCATCTGTGATTGCCTTTGGTCACTTTCTACAGCACCACTGGTTGATGGTATTTGGTCTCAGCATTTACATGCTACTGATTTTTGCCCTCTGCCTTGTGTGTACAAGAGTGTGTTTGGCAGCTGATCCAGCTGACATGTTGCTCAGCAATAAATACAACAGTCTGTGCTGGCGTAGGAGAGGGGATTATGTAGTGCCAAGAAAGAGCAACTGAGGATAGGGGGGAATGAGGACTGCAGGGCTGTTCGAAGTAGCAGTTCTGGCTTGTGCTGGCTTACTGAGAACTTTGGGAAACTTGGAAAACCAAGAGAGACAAATTAATTCGTGGTCTAAAACAGAATCAGAAGTCCTCCAGAGGGCAAGATTGGAACCGTTGGTTTTCCCGCCTGTTTCGTGTTCACTGAGCCATACTTCTGAGAAATTATACAAACAACAGTAAAATGTAGATATAATGGAAGTATTTCTGCTAGAAGATCAGGGTTGTATTCTGGAAGGCATGAACCTTTAGAAGTAATAGGTTATCTTTGGACACACATGCATTATTCCGTCAATAGATGGATTTATTGACTTGATTCCCCTGTAGTTTCATCACCTAGTGATGATAGAGCTGTCTTTCTCATATTTATGTAGTGTTCTGGCATTGGGCCTTCCTGCATTCTTTTTTTTTTGTGCAGATGTGTGATTTCAGTATCAATTCCCTTGTTTTAAATAAAATAAAAATTTATTGTGCAGATACAAACTGGTGTTTACATTGATACAGCCTGTCTCTTATCTAATGATGTGTGCCTGTCTGTGTGCATGCAATCCCTATAGACGATGTCGAGAAAATAGTTTTAAGAACTACAGTAATGATATTTTCTCAATCTAGGTTTTGTGTTTTCTTTATATGGAGGTAGAGGGTGTCCTGCCTTTTGAATGGAGTTGTGGTAGCTTTAGAACCCAGAGTGAGTGAAAAGCAAACCAGCCTACAGCTGAACAAAACCCTTTACATGTGCTTTTTTTAAACCTTAAGTTTGTTTCAACACGGTTCATTTTTTATCAGTTCAGCCTTAAATTGTAGTATCTGAGTGATTTAAAGAAGGCTTAAAATTTTGATGCCAGATTAGCTACAATTTAGCAAAGGTTTCTTCTGAATTTAGGAAAAAAATAATAAATTTAAGTACATACTCCTTTAAATGTATTAAACTGCGTATGAACTGACGGTCCTAGAGAAATCTTATCTTCACACAGACCGACAAATGAGTTACTTCTGCCTGCCCTTTCCTTCCTCTTTGGAGGCAATAATGGAAAGATATCCAAATAATGTAACCGCATTAACAAGCAGTTGCAGCATGGCTAATGCAATGGAGCTATTGCTTATGTAAAGCAAAAGTCGGTTTCAAAGTTCTGCTTGTACAATTGCTGGTAGGGTTTGGATTCAACAGTATCACGTATCTGAATTTAGGAGAGAAGGCAGGAAGAAGTAAAACATGCAAAATATGATACTGGCTGTTAAAAACCGATTGCTCTAGTGCTGCCTCCTGCAGCAGGATGGTTCAGGACATCCGGGAGTAAGATGGCAAATGCCATGGGGTTTGTGGCAAGTGCAAGCAGCTTTACAAACCCTTCAGCCCTGCAGAGGAGGGACAAGTGGAATAGGTGAACAGCAGATACAGAGTAATCACAAGTTTTTCATGCTGTGCTGCCAAGTAACGTGTGTAATCGTGAACCATTGTGTTAGGTTCCTGTGCGAAGTTGTTTTCCTTGAGTTAGCGGAGAGTGCAGTTCCATGGCTTATGTAAGCTGATCCAGGACAGTGCTGCTGCGAAAAAGGCCAGTCCTGCTCGGTGCTTAAACCAGGTTTTCCAACACCCCTTTTGGTTTGTTCTGATCCTTTTTGGCTGCTCGGTATGCATTTATGGGTTGGTTTTGGCTGGGTCAGTGGTATACCTTCACGCTGTGACTGCTAGTGTGCCTTTGTGACTCTTCATACACTATCTTAGGTTAGCGTTAGGTCAGCTTAATCCAGCTGTAAAACTGCTTCCTTAGGTATGGATTATGACTTGTACAAATACTTGCAAGAACTGTCTTAAAATAAGTACTGGGTAGAAATAGGAACCCTGTACTGCCCTGTGTAGAAATTCCTGACTTTTTTTTTTTTTTTTTTAGGGTAAATGTACTTGTCCTTACGACTCGTAAAATTTTCTTCCAAACTTTCTTACATATTTTTGAACTCTCTGGTAGTCATTTATCCTCTGTTGTTGGAATGAATGGAAACATCTTTGAGCCTGTAAACAATGGACCAAAGCATCCCTTCTGGGAAACTGAATTTTTTATATACAAAGAAAAATGTTGAGCTTTGGATCTGTGGAGTTTGTGCATTCCTCAGAGTGTATTTAAGATTTTGGCTGGGTTTATGCTAAGAAAATAGTGGTTAAATTGTTACTGGTTCTGTATTCTTGCAAAGCAGTTCTAGCGACATGCAGTCTATACTGGTTGTTGCTGCTGTTTCCCTGGAGTGGCATGAGCTGTGGGGAGGGGATGGAGGAGGAAGCATGCATTCACTTGTGTAATAGCATTTATGTTGCCAGTTTTTGTCAGTCCTAACTGTATTTATCAAATCATGGTGTTGAATGACAGTGCTGTGGCAGTAGTGTACTGTAGCATATGTCTGACCTTCAGTTTCTGATTTAGGAACTGACGTTATTCCCAATAACCAGTTATTTTCTTTGTAAAATGAGGTAAAGTCAAGCATGATTTGCACCCTCCAATATAAATCAAGTTATTAAGCTTCCAGCGAGTACTGAAAGATTTGATTATAGACTGTGCAGCCTAATACATACATTTGTGGGTGTACAGAAATCAGAAGGACAATACTTATTTTATGCAGTTCAAGATTCAGTAACTAATGCATTGGCCTGCTTCAGAGGATTACTGCTCTAGAAAAGCACTGTTTTAAACAAAATGAAAGTCTAGCAAGCTGGGCTCATTATCCTGGATTTAAATGTACATTACAATTGTTATAAGGTAGAGGGGGAGGGATCTTTCATTTTATTCTTGATTACTTAGTCCATAGTAGCTCATGCATGTAAGAAGTGGTGAAGCACAAATAAAGATGAATAAAAGAAGTTAAGCAGCTTTAACGACCACAAATGACCACCTCCTGTTTTCAGGTGCTTTTAAGAGGTTTAAATGAGATACTTATTCAATAATCCTGTTGAGACACAGTGAGGCTTTTGAAATACTTTCTATAGTGTTGAAAACTGGTGAAACTCTGGCACTCTGTAGTATATAGCAACTTGAAGAAAAAGATACCAAAAACTGACTTTGTCACGTCCCTTTTTTGTGTTACTTTAAATTTCCTTTGTAGCAAATGTATATACGCGAGCTTAAGTGATAATGTGGATGATTGTAGCAAGTATTTTTTAAATAAATACATTAAATACTGCTTATCAATACTTTTTTTTTTCCTTCCAGTTTCTTCGAATATGTGCCGATCTGTTCCGCTTGGTCCCTTTCCTAGTTTTTGTTGTTGTCCCATTTATGGAATTTTTGCTTCCAGTAGCGCTTAAGTTGTTCCCTAATATGCTTCCCTCTACGTTTGAGACAAAGTCTAAAAAGGTAAGCAGGTCTGAATTTATAATCAAGTAATATGTTTTTAAAAAATTAAAACTTTATTTGGTAAAGAAAGAAATCAGAAATTTTATTTCGGGAGTACTGTTGTCTGTCTTTATGTTGTTTCGATAATCTTGCTGTTGACATCCAATAATGAAACAGTGCCACCCTCATGTATGTTTTTGTGTGCAGGTGTTTAGCTATCAGGGCTGTAAGCTTCTCTTGTCTGTTTTGCTATCCTTATCTCCGTTTTCTATGACCCTTACAAAGCAGAAATGAAAGCTCTGATACTTTTTCTAGTTTGTATTAAAATGGACAGACTTTGTTTCAGTGTTTGTAGTCCTTATTGTTAATGCAAAGTTTTTTGTAGTTATACTAAATATTTAAAATAGCTTCTGATACATTTTTTTGTTTAAACTTTGTTACTTTCAGTAAAGTTTTCTGGGAATTGTTTAGAGCTTTGTAAAAACAAACCGAAAAGGTCCTGAAGTTTTCACTTTCAGAGCACCAAATAGTTATGTGAGGTTTGTATGTAGTGAGCTCCCAGTCGGTCACAGATATAATGACCCATGATTGTATACTTGGATCTAAGTAACCATTAATTTCTAATTCTGTGATAAATTCCTCTTTGTTTGGATGAGATGTAGCATAGGATTTCTCTGCTGGATACAAGAGTTGGTAATTACCCAAACCAAACCTGGTTAGTTTCTGGGTTTTTGTTATTAATTTAAAGGGTGCGTGTTAGTGTTAGCGGGTGAGGCCACTCACTCATGCTGCGCGTCACTCTGCTGGCGTTGCATCTCGTGCTTCATGGAGCTTTGAGCTGATCAACCTGTTTTTCAGTGTGATTTGGGGATCATTAAGAGTGGATGTCTTCTTGTGATGTGTTACAGCAGAAGCTCGGAAGTACTCCACATAACTTGTCTGAAGGCAGCAGCAATATTTACTGCATGTATTTCTGGAAGGAACTTTTAAAACCAAATGTTTTTTTAACAGGAGGAAAGACTGAAGAAAGAATTGAGAGTAAAACTTGAAGTGGCTAAATTCCTTCAAGACACAATTGAGGAGATGGCCTTAAAAAATAAAGCAGCCAAAGGAAATGTTACGAAAGATTTTTCAACATTCTTTCAAAAGGTAAAAGTTTTGAAAAATTCATGTTCTCTTCCTACCAAAAAAATAGCTTGGTGTTTTGTTTAGTCTATGGTAATCATCAGATACCTTTATTCTGTTGGATTTGAAAAAGCAGGATGTAATAAGATTTTTTAGAACAGAATTCTTTTTTGCAAGTAATACTTTGGTATTTAGTAAACACTTTACTGAAGTTTTACAGTTCTTAGCTTTGGTATTGTAGCTGGTACTTTCACTCTGTTTGATTCTAGAAGCAGTAGATTTCTGCTCGTTCACTCCTCGATCTCTTATTTTGTTAATAAGTTAATTCTAACATCAAAAAGATGATGCGCTCAGTGATTACTTGTGTAGTTTTTTGCATCTTTTTTTTTTTAACATTGGGTGTAAAAAGTGGGAGAGAGTTCTTTCCTAATAAACTCATTAAAACTTAGTGGTGGAAAAGTGCATTTTTTTGTCAAATTTAATTCTGCTTATAAAAACAGTTTTTAAATGCACAGCTGCTATACTGCTGAAATCCTTTTGGGTACTGCCTAGCATATGGTATAATCTGGGGTTTTGCTGGAATGCAAGTGCCGTGTTGCGTACAGAATTTTTCTGTTCACAGCAGTTGCTGACACAGAGACTACGTATCAGATACGTGTGGGCAGCAGGGTGAGGGAGGGGACTCTGCCCCTCTGCTCTGCTCTGGTGAGACCTCACTGGGAGTCCTGCGTCCAGCTCTGGAGCCCTCAGCACAGGACAGACCTGGACCTGTTGGAACAGGGCCAGAGGAGGCCCCAGCAATGATCCAAGGGCTGGAACCCCTCTGCTGGGAGGAAAGGCTGAGAGAGTTGGGGCTATTCAGCCTGGAGAAGAGAAGGCTGTGGGGAGACTTTATTGTGGCCTTTCAGTACCTGAAGGGGCCTGCGAGAAAGCTGGAGAGGGGCTTTTTACAAAGGCATGTAGTGATAGGACAAGGGGTAGTGGTTTCAAACTAAAAGAGGGTTGATTTAGAGTAGGTGTCAGGAAAGAATTCTTTAGTGTGAGTGTGGTGAGGCGCTGGCACAGGTTGCCCAGAGAAGCTCTGGCTGCCCCCTCCCTGGCAGTGTTCAAGGCCAGGCTGGACGGGGCTTTGAGCAACCTGGTCTGGTGGAAGGTGTCCCTGCCCGTGGCAGGGGCATTGGAACCGGGTGATCTATAAAGTCCCTTGCAACCCAAACCAGTCTATGCTTGTATTATTCTGTACCTGCCTCCTGTGTTGATGGCCTTTAGTTTTTGACAGTGTGTCCTTTCACCAAGTTGTTGGTAAGGGTAAGGTATTCCCTGGAGAGATGAAAAATACCTTCTTAAATCTTCTCGGCATAGGATTTATCTCGGTCTGCTCACACTTCTGATTTCTCTTAATCGTAGGGCTGTTGAGTAAGAGATCGAGCCAACAGCCATCACCAGGTGCTTTATTGAAAGTAAAAGGGTAGTCCTCTGCTCTGGGGAGAGTATGTGTTTGCACAGAAGTAGGCACATAAGCCTGGGGATTTCAGATCTGGACTTTCTAAGTCCTGTCAGCTAGCTTGAGCTTTTCCTGCTTGTCAGTGCTGAGAATAAAGTTTTAAAGGGTGGGGTAAGAAGATCACGTTGACAGTGCTGAGTAGGTTGCCTCAGACAGTAATATTGGCAAGTTTTGCCAGTCAGTATCTGCTTGCAAAGTCTGTGTACTTTGAAGCTTCTATGCAAATGTTTAGGTTCTTTCTCATCTGCAGAAAATTTTAAGTGGTTAGTTACAGTAGTTAGTAGCTGAAGCACTGACGCTGCAGACTCTGGGAGTTTGCTGCCATGCTTCATATTTGGAACATTTTGTTTTCTTCAGAAAAAACTGCTACTGAAAATTTACATTTGGCGATTAATTTCTGTGGAAATAAATGATGTATCACTCCACATTTGCTAGAGGAAGTCCCAAGTTCTTCTGATGACTAAAAAGAAGTTTCAAGCCCTGCATTTCTATGTGTGGGTGTGCTTTCTGCAGCTATAAATTTCTCATTTGTGCCGTGGAGACAAACTTTATTGATCTGATTTCATTGTACTAGATAATAAATGTCAGAGCAAGAAGAAGCTTAAATGTTTCCCACCTTTTTGCTATTCTTCTGTAGCTGCTCCTGCAGTGAAGTATTTGATGCTGCAAGAAACATTGGTTATGTGTTTGCTGCCGAATTCCAGAATTTATCTGTGTTCCTTTGTAGCTAGTGACGTGCTGGAAAGTTTGTTTGTACCCTCAGGAAACATATGCTTGCCTCTGCCAAAATTCAGCTTTAAACGAGGAAGAAAATAATTGCTGTGTTTTTAAAGTTCCATTTTTGGCTTCTGTAGTGAAGGAGCTGGTGAAGTGGAACAACAAGGCCTTTGACCTTTCTTGCTCTGAGTTGGTTTCTCTGCTATACAAGTATCCTGGAGGTTAATGGACTCAAGACCATCTTGTCTTCCAGGTGTTTACCTTTTCCTGTACTCGGTAGACGTTCACTAAAAGATTTGAGTTGTCAAGTAAAACAGGTAGGCATAATAAATCGGGCTGTATAGGTAATGTTAGGTTTTCAGACTGTACTTGATGTCACTTAGCTTATGTTTTCTGTACAGGGCTTAAAAAAAGGAGTGTTTATTGGATACCTATGTACTTACTGTGTAGACTGAAGGTGTTAAGTAACTGGGAGTATTTCATTGTTCTGTGAATGACTGGATTCAGTAATATCGCTAATAAGCACTTGATGGTATACTTAAAATAGAAAAATCAACATTTATACAGGTGATAATGTTTTAGTATGACCTGATGAGTCTAGGGAATGATTTTTTTCTACTTCTTTGAACTGTTACTTCTGCTTCCAGTACTTGGATTTAATCACTGTGAAGTGCCATTTGGCAGCACATAGCTTAAAAGCTTAACTTTTCATTTGGACAAGCAGTTACACAGAACCTTCCATCAAGAAGCATGCAGAGTCCTTTCGCAAACAGTGGTTTATACTTCGGAATAACTTCAAGTGCATTTGCATTGGGGTGCCACAGAACAGCTAGGAACTGGAAGCAAAACAGTATTGTAGCAAATGTGGTTGTGGAGAGAATGTTGGTAGGTAAGTGTCCAAATGCGTGTTTCATAGGGACACCAACGTGGCAAAATTTTTGCCATTGAATGTACTTCTCGCTTTATCTTCACAAGGTGATGCTTTTAACGTGCTTTTATGTTTAGTAAGTATGGTACCAGAAAGAGTACGTGCCAGTGTGACTTCTGTGGCAACTATTTATTCACTCAGATTTTTTTTTTTTTTGAGGTATTTCATGGCAGTGCCAACTCAGATAGACCTGCTCATTAGCATACAGAAGCATCTAATTTTTGGTTTTGTTAGTTTTATCTTAAGTATACTGTGCAGTGTTGTTGGAAACTATCAACGCCATCAATTCTTTTGCCTTTTATATTAAATAAGTTGGGGATTTAAAAATTTCTTACATGTCTTCCTTGTGTCCTATTTCCTATCCCAAAATTGATGCAATGGACCTGACATGAGGAGAATGTTTTTATTACTCGAAATAATGCCCAACCATAACATTTGCTTTTAAAAGCTTTGTGCATGTTTGTTTTTTCTTACAGATCAGGGAAACTGGCGAAAGACCCAGTAATGAAGAGATCTTAAGGTTCTCTAAACTGTTTGAAGATGAGTTGACTCTGGACAATCTAACGAGGCCTCAGTTGGTGGCACTTTGTAAATTGTTGGAACTTCAGTCAATTGGGACAAATAACTTTCTCCGCTTCCAGCTGACTATGAGGTTGAGAAGCATAAAAGCAGATGACAAAGTGAGTCGTTGTAAACAGACAGCAGTTAATAATTTTGACATTAAGAGTGATGAGTGTGTGTGGATATATGTATTTCTTTCTAAGCATTTTCCTTTTTGTCTTTCTTGTCTTATTTTTGAGCTAACTCAGAACGAAAGGGCTTGAAGACGTTAAAATGAGAAGTGTTCTTATTTGTAAAGAAAAAGCCAACCTTTTTTTAATCTATCATTAACTGCAATGAAAGTAATTGTGTTACAAACTAGAGCATTTCTATGAAACTAGAATTTGTGAGGGAGCTGATAGAAATACGGAGAGAGATTGACGTTACCTTTATGGAGCTGTTAAGACCACAGTATGATGTTCACTGTTCGAAAAGTGGAAGTTCTTTTGTGTTGTCACAGCAGCCTCTAGTGGCCGTTGTAAAAATAGGACTTTCTGGTTGTGCGTTGATGGTGGTTCTTCGGTTTTGAGCTGTTACATGTTAAAAGTCTCTTTTGTGCTTTGTGCAGATGATTGCTGAAGAAGGAGTTGATAGCCTGACTGTTAAGGAACTGCAGGCAGCTTGTCGTGCCCGAGGCATGAGAGCTCTTGGTGTGACAGAGGAACGTCTCAAGGAACAGCTTAAACAGGTATGTTTTTTTGCAAGACTGGATACACAGACCTAACTTAGGTTGCTAGCTCAGATTTTTCTTTATGATTCTGATAAATGATTTTGCTTCTGTTCTCGTTAAAGACTTGGATACAACAGTCTTTCTCCTTAATAAGCTTTTGTCGTGTGTACTGTGTAAGTATGTAGTAGCAGTGGGTTTCTGGCTTTTGACTGGGGCTTGATGTTTTGATGATGAAAGTAGCTACTTAGGCTTAAACGTATCCAAAATGTTTGCAATTTTGGCAGTTTGTCTTGTTAATTATTTGTATTACTCTTTGAAGGACTTGTCTCCAAGTAGATCAGTTCCTTGTCTTTTGGTGATGCTTGGTGTAGAGGAAGAAGCATGTGGAACAAAACAATTTTTGAAATATTCATTAAATTTTTCTTGAAATACTTCTTCAAACAAAATACTTCGCATGTTTCAATGCAATTACTGTAATTCTTAACTGCTTATAGCCTGTAGTTCCTGTGCTAGGATACTGACTGATAAGTAGTGGTAAAAAAAATTGCTCTTTACTTTTTTGTGTATGCTTGACTTGATGTGCAAAAGAAGAAAAAAAATCCAAAAGTTGAAGATTTGTTTTATGTATTGCATTTATAGTGGTTAGATCTGCACCTGAACCAGGAAATCCCTACTTCGTTGCTTATTTTATCCAGAGCCATGTATCTCCCAGATACCCTTTCTCCAGCTGATCAGCTCAAAACAACACTTCAGACACTACCAGAGAGTGTTGTAAGTAGTGATGTATATAGTCTAACCAACTGTTAGTATCATTACTGAAGAAGTGTTTAGAGAAGATGTTCTTCTTTGTTGCTTTCTTGTCCTTGAAAACCTAAACCGTGAATAGGTTTATTTAAGTGACCTTCAAACACAGAAGTTGGCTTACATGTGGAGAGGTCCGAGAATAAAGCAAATAAAAGGCAATATTTCACTGCATGATGGTAGGCAGGAATAGCAGCATAAGAAGATTTATAGTACTTTTTTACTTGTATGAAAAACAATCTATGCTCTGGGCAGTATAAATACATTAATATATGAAAATGATGATGATGTGTAGAGAGAGAAATTATATGAATAGATTATTGGTAGTTTTGAGAGAGAGAATGAAGAACGTTTATGATTTCAGGGTGAAAGGTGCTTGTTTTCAGGGAGTAGTCTTTCTCTGGAGAAATGCAGAATTAGGGTAACTTTGGGGGGTTATTAACTATGTTAGTTAACGTACCTGTACTACCTGTCTCAATAAGGATATATAAACTTATTGCATTGCGTACTCATACGTGTGTGTGTGTGTATATATACACACACACATACAGACTTTAATAAATGATTGACTTTATACTTTATTTTTAGGCCAAAGAGGCTCAGGTCAAAGTGGCAGAAGTTGAAGGTGAAAAAGTGGATAACAAAGCACGGCTGGAAGCAACACTTCAGGAAGAAGAAGCTATCAGGAAAGAAAATGAAGAAAAAGAGATAGAAAGAATGTCTGAAGCTGCAGAGAAAGCCAAAGAAACCCTTCAGGTTGCAGCGATGGTAAGTTCTGCTCTCAGCTACTGGGAAGTAAATGCTGGTGATGTAAAAACTAGCATGTTTTGAGTTACTGCCTCTGCTCTGGGTGTTGCCTGCAAGAAACTGGACTTTAAATCCATATATGGAAGACGTGGGAAAATATTAAAACAGACTGCAACACAGAAGGTTCCCTGTGAAACATAAAAGATTGCTTCAGTCTTGTGTATCTTTGATTTCTCTTCTTTCCTCTTAGAGTCATAAGAGAAGCCTTTTATTCCTCCAGCAAAGGTGGTGGGTTTGTTTGGGTTTTGATCCCTGCCCCGTACTTTAAATGTGATTGTTCTTATCTTTGGCTCTTTCTATTTGTCATTAACCTGATAATGTCATTGTGTAATGCTTCACTATAAAAGCTGCTGGCCTTCTCTACTGGTGAATTAAGCCTCAAGTAGTCACAGACATAGATCATGAAGTGCAATTGGGTATTTTTATGTGAAACCACTCAATATGTTGCAGTTTTTTAACGTTGTCTTCTCCTAAAAAAAAAAAAAAAAATCTGCATCTACTTTGGCAACTGTTTCTATTTTTACAAGTCATTCTTTACTGATGCTAGTACAGATAATGCTGTCTTTGTTTTAATTGAAACTTCATGGGCCTTTGAAATTTAGAAAGAGGTGGAATCAGCAGTAGATCTCGAAGCAGCTGGTGTGCAAGCTAAAAAAAGTCAGATGGCTTTGGATACTGAAGAAGAACTGGCAAGGGCAGATACGGCGATGGACTCGGAGACACTGAAGGATACAGCACCAGTATTGGAAGGCATTAAGGTAATGTGGATAACTGTACATTTTTACCCTTTTCAATGTAAAGATTCAAAACATCCATGCAAGAGCCATGAGAAGTTGCCTGGCTGTCCTTCAGTTTTAACCCTCTGGCCACATTCTGTCAGTTGAAACCAGCTAATTAGTAGATTGCAGATTCTTACCTTCCAGTGCAGAAATTGATGTTGGCACAAAACATCTCTGAGTATCTCCTTTATCTATCTGTGTTACTGATACTAATATACCTGTTGGGGGGGGGCATTTGCACTGGCTGTAGACGTAAACACAGGAGGGGAGAGGGCAGGAGTAGGTAAATATGAATGTTCCTTTCTTTTGAAGGGTGTAGCTAAGAGCGAAGGATTAAGGAACTAGGTTTGTACTAGACTGTGCTAGATTTGTATCGACTTCCTTTGCTAAACTGATACAGGCAGCTTGTATACACTATAAAAACTTTTTAGTGTACTCTTTCACTATTTCTGTAGTATGATGTTGAACATAATTTATATCACTGTTAAAGTAACAGATTATTTCTAGGATTAGCATGCTTTGTTACAGTCAGAGCATGCTGTTTTTAACCATTTACTACCTGGCTGACCAGTAGCTGCCCAGATTCTCCTCCTTGCCCTTATTGAAGATAGGAATGACATTTGCTTTCTTTCAGTCCTCGGGAATCTTCCCTTGTGACTATGTCCTTTCAAAGATAATCGAGAGTGGCCTCTCAGTGACATCAAACAACTCCCTCAGCACTTGCCGTTGTATCCCATTAGGTCTCATGGGCTTGTGTGTGTTCAGTTTGTTTTGGCTGTACTCCAGCCTGATGCTCCCCCACCGACAACAGATTTTTCTTGCTCCAGACTTCCCCACTGGTCTTGGAGACCTGGGATTACTGAAGGCCAGTCTTACCAGTAAAAACTGAAGAAGGCATTGACTACCTTGGCCTTTTCTATGTCCTTTTGCACCCAGTTCCTTGTCCCATTCAGTAGTAGGCCCACATTTTCTATTGTCTTCCTTTTGTTCCTGATCTACTTGTAGAAGCCCATCTTGTTGCCCTTCCTGTTCTTTGCCAGATGTCACACCAAGCGGACTTTTGCTTTGCTGAACCCACGCCTGCCGGCTTGAACAGTGACTCTGTATTCCACCTGGGTCACCTGTCCATGCTTCAACCTCTTGTATGCCTTTTTTTCATGTGTCAGTTGTACCTTGAGTTTTATTTGTAGCTGAGCACTTTATTCTTGTCAGTAAGACTTAGTGTCAGGATTTTTCTAAATCCCAGTGTTACTTTTCAGAAAAACAACATCAAATTAAAATTCATGTTTTAGGTAGAGAAATATTTTCAGTTTTCCTGGACAGCATCATTATCTACCTGTATTATTAAACATTATTTATTTACTTTAGAATGCTGCCAAGAAGATTTTAATGGTAATAACAAAACGGAACTAATCCACATTGAAATCATACATTTTTGTGTGATGAGTTAGCTGACTCGGCTGACCATGTAGCTGGGTGCATGGTACTGCAGCCATGGGGAATGCCGTGGGAGGGGGCAGGCGAGGCTGGGGTCATCCTGTTTGGAAGCAGCAAGGATGTGTGATGTCGCAGCTAGTTTACCCTGCCACATCTGGCATAGCATTCGCATCGCCGCGTGCCATGCCACCAGCGCTGTGGGGATGTATGGCACTGGGCCACAAGAAGGACTTCCTCGAGAGCCCGAACTGATAAGAGAAAACAAGAAATAAAGTTGGTGTGGCATTTCTTAACCGAAGGTACAGTGTGGCCTGTCCCTTGAAGATGCTTGCAAAGATTTTAAACACTGTGGAATACATTCTTGGCTCTTAAGGGAAAAATGTAAGACAAAGATGACTGATTTTATTTGAGGCAGAGGAATTTGTTTTCAAACTGAGTTTCTTGCCTTTTTTTTTTGCCAAGGTGAACTATAGATACCGTGTTAAATTCAGAGGCAAGGTTGATGCCTTCATACTAAAAGTACACTGAAACTCTTTCTGAGTTGGCGAAGGGGCTGAATGCCTAGTTTGTGAACTGTTCTGTAGTTGTTTCCTGGAAGCCGATCATCATTCTGCTCTGTGTTTCTGACATCCTTGTTTGCACATGTCTTTCTGTACTCTACTTCGGTGGCTGTTCAGATTTTAGCCATTCAAAATAAAAGCTGGTGTCTGTTAAGATCAATATGCCAACAGTAGCTAATATTACGGGATTTTAGCATTTTTAGTGAATCAGCGTGAAGTCTTAATTTTCAAGTATTCCTTTTGGGGTTGTTAGATTTTTATTCTCAGCTTTTCAAGAGACAAGTGTACCTCACAAACTATGGGTGTTCATTCTCATTCCTACAAAGGTTATTGAAGATAACTTTGCATGGCAAAAATTTTTGTGTGATGTGTCTTTCCTATACGTAGTGAATTGTTTATCAGTTCTTTGGATTTTTCACCCAGCAGAGAAGGAAGTAAAACATTCTTAAATGAGACAATAAGATAAAGAATAGCCAAAACCTACATAATGAATCACATTAGCTGAACTTACTATTGGTGCACTTAAAAAATATGTACCATAGCAAGCTAATTGCCTTAGCATTTAAGATCTCAGCATTAGCTTCAAAATGCACGTTTCTGCATTAGTTTCAAAATGCCAGTCGTACAATATTGACCCCAAACATGGAAAAAGAATCTGGAGCCTGTGTCTTCTGGTAAAAGACCAAAAATCTTTGAGGAAAATCGTGGATGCGTCTCTTGCTGATTTTTTTTTTTTTCTTTTTTTTCTTTTTTTTCTGTTGCAGGGTGAGGAAATCACAAAGGAGGAGATTGACATGCTGAGTAATGCTTGCACCAAGCTGCAGGAACAGAAGAAATCACTAACAAAGGAAAAGGAGGAGCTTGAGGAATTGAAGGGTGATATCCAGGAGTATAACGAGGTGAAGAATGGGGCATGGAAGCTCCTTTTTTTTTTTTTATTTCTGTTTGTATTTAGTTTTAGCATAAATGATCCACAAAGTTGAAGGGGTTTTTTTTTTGCTTGGACATTTGTTAGCCTGTAGTTGGTAGCTGACTGAATGAGCTTTGGTTTTGTGGGACAATATGGAGTCTCATTTGTATGATGTGTGTAAAACCTGGTTCACTGGAGTAGTTCTCACCAGATGAGAATCCTGTTCCTGCTCTCATTTCCAGGGTGACTAGGCTAACAGGTGCTGACTAACTGCTCCATGCTGCAGTTCTTTCTTATCAAACGTAGATGTCAGTATTACAGATATTTAAAGTAAAATGAATATTATCCAATCTTAAGAAGGCTGTGGAAAATAACATTTAAGGGGTGCAAGAAAATGACTGCAGTGTTAGAATTTATTGTTCTAATTCCAGTTTGGCTTTATATGTCTATACATTTGCATTTCATTTGCAAGTGGTGCCTGTCTTGAAATGCGAGTCTAAGTCAGTAGTGTCTGTTGTTAAGAATTGACACCAATAAAAGCTTTTCTCTCTCTTACCCATTTCTTTTAGGATTTGCAAGAGATAAAAGAGCTCTCTAAAACTGGCCAGGAAGAGGTAGTGGAAGAGTCAAAGGCAAGCAAGCGATTGACCAAGAGGGTGAACCGAATGATTGGTCAGATAGACAAAATTATTAATGAATTAGAGACGAATCAAAAGACAGTGGATGTAAAGCTAGATGGTGGTGAGAGTCCTCCTGCTGGGTAAGTGACTTCGGCTTTAGTCTTGCTTTTGTCTGATGTGTGATTAGAAAAGAAGTTGTTTAGAATGTTAATTTAATTTAATTTAAAAATAAAATTAACAAAATTGTGCTGTAGATGTTTCTCTCATCTAAGGGATGTTAAATATGGTTGAAATGAGGAAGGAAAAAAGCAGATACAATTCCCCAGATGTTAGTCCTGAGGGGGTTCTGAAAGTCAAAGTGTCAGTTAGTATCTTACCCTCTTGTTCACGTCTGTAACACTGACAGTGATGCAGGTGAAATCATCCCTTTAGTCATGCTCCTCATGCAGTAGGTTTGCCCTGTGTCATTGATTGAAAAGGTGTGCAACAGTACAGTAAGCATATTCAGGTTTGTTCTTTGGTAGTGAAGATGTCCGTGAGAAAAAAAATTGCAATAAAGTCTATTCTGTCTCTGGAGAGAAATAGGGGAACAGGTCTAATGAAAGTAAGGAGATAATTTTACATGGTCCCTTTCTGAAAATTTGCTGTGTTTCAACTTTGACACACTTGCAGATTTTCAAAGAAAGATCTTTCGTGATAGTTTCATTGCAGAAATCGTTTGTCAACACTTCTCCAGGTCTTGGTGTTACTAGAGAGTCTTTCAGACAATAATACATTGTCTGACAATGGTTATGTGCTGCGTATTGCAGGCACTGAAATACCTAAAAACTGTAACTGTGATTCTCAGAGTTTGTGATTACGAATGCTGTATTAATCTAGTTTATTTTAATAGCCCTATTTTGTGTGATTAATTAAGAGAGTGTCCCAGCTCCCAGAGAGCGTAACCTAAATGGAAATAAGGATTCTGCTTTTGTTGCTTCCAAACTTTGCGGTTTCCAGTCCCCAAACGGTGACTTGTTTCAGATGTTGTGTAAGAAGATTAAGGTAGCCAGATGAATCATGCTATAGAGAAGTTCTTGATCAAAGCCATCTGAATTTGTAAATTAAAAATACAGTGTAGAATCTGCTGGTAGTGAATGTAATTGTACTTCGTCATGGAGGGTTTTATGGATAATTTTGTAGGTGATTGTGGATGACTGAAAATTATTAGTTTAAATACTGCTTAATTGTCAAAGGCTTGGTTTTGAACCTTCAAGTTGGTGCAGTCATTACCAAGCCATTAAGAGTCACAGAAATGACACAAGTCCTGGACATCTACAGCTTGAGAAGTGCTCCTTGAATGAAAGTCAGTCTGTGCCCAGAGGTTAGGGGCAGGTATGGAGCTGGGACTACACTGATAAAGCCCTTCTCTTTAGTATTTATTGGGTTCACTGGCCTGTGCTGGAAGACAGCCTGACCTGTGCTGGAAGATGGTTCTTCAAATGAACAAAACTACATAGGCAAGCAGAGGCTTTAGGCTGCAGAAGACAGACAGCTTTAGCTTCATGAGATCAGTAAGCAGACAGTGGAAACATCCAAAACCTGCTAGTCACAATGTCAGGTTTAGTCTTTTATTCTACAAAGTCTATTCCTTGATAGGAGCACATGAAGCCTATTTTAACAAAACAGCTAAATTGCTAAAGCATTTTGTTCTCGGCTTTTGTTTTCCTGTGACTTTCTTTAATTTTGTGCAGGCCATCCTCTCTAAGTCTGAAAGGGCAAGAGGTGCATGGCACTGCAGCTTTGGTAAATGGGGGTGGGGGGGCAAGGGGCATTGGATACAGTCTGGGAAGCACAAACTGCACGAAACTTTATTTCAAATGCTGCTGGATACCTGTATTTTTGCAATAAAGCACATGGAAACCAAAAATGTGAGATTGGATGGTAAGATAAAGATTCATTTGAAATCTGCTTGATGATCAGTAACTCATTTTTGCTTTTTTGCATACTGTTCAGGATTCTAAATAAATAGTTAATGTTTTTACAAATGACTTGCAGTGTTAGTGACTTTCTGTACTGCCTTTTGTCAACTTTACGGGTTTGGAGTAACTGCTTGCAATGTACAGATTGTGCTTCCTCTTCAGGGAGAATCTCATCAGTATTGCTGAGCTAATTAATGCGATGAAACAAATTCAGAAGATTCCAGAGGAGAAGCTAACTAGGATTGCAGAGGCACTCGATGAAAACAAGGATGGCAAAATTGATATAGATAATGTCGTTAAGGTAAGTCTGTGAACTACTTGAAGAAAATAAGGCTAGCTATCCTTCAAACACTGTGCCTGTTTTGACTTAAATTCATATTGCTGTCTTTTGCAAGAGACTGTACTTGATGCCGGTGCAGTTTTTAGTAATGTATTGTAAATAGATCTTCAGAATTTATATGGCTATTTATTGGGGAGGGCGGGGGGAATCTTTATGCTGTGTCTGTTACCCACGTTACCTTTAAAGCTGTAGATTTTCCTGTGTGCCTATGTCAAGTTCTGTAACGTTGTTGTGCTACTGATAAATGGGAGGGAGGATGGGAAGGAGCTTTAGAAGAGTTACTTTAGGAATACCACTCTTAACCAGAGTCTTGACATAATGCATATAGATACACTTTATGTCAACACCAGATAATAGCTTTTCTTACCTACTTTTATACCTTAGGTATTTCATGGAAACCTATATTTCCTACGCTTGAAAGCTGTCAGATCATTACTTTTCCTTTAGGTGCATTGTAAATGACTTGCGTCTTTTCCTTGATTTGTCCTATTTTCTTATTCTGCAGAACATTCTAAGGTTTTCTGTATGCTTTTCCTTCATTTTCTTGTTTCTTTGTTACTTGATAAATTTAGACCTGTCCTGAAACTTGCTTCCTTGCAAGTAATTTTCCTATGCGATACAGAAATAGCACTGAGACTATAGCCAGATAGAAAATACAGTGTCTGCCTTTTGAAACACATTTTTCCTCTCTGCTGAAGCTGTGCTGCTGGTGATTATCTTCCTTGTGGCTCTAAACAGCCGTTCTACATTTAGCAACACAGGTAAAATGTACTTCTGAATTCTGCATATAATGCAGAATAATTCTGGGAACTTGAGGAGCTATGCCAAGAATACATCTGTACAAAAAGCTGTGTAAAGGCATTTGGAATCACCTGCTAAATTGTTTTGTCATTTTGCTTTTAAGTTTTTGTAAATTTGTGCCTATTTAGTACTGTAGGTCTTTTTGATAAAATTAAGTCTATAAATTAAGTATTGTCTTAAATACTATTTCAGTGGGTACTGAATCTGAGCTCTCCATTGGAACAGATATAATAAATGGGTCTGGTTTACTAATGTTTTAAAATACGAGTCTCTGTGTGCTGAGGTCAAGAATTCTAGATCATTTGCTTTAAGTTTTAGTACTTTTTCTTTTTTTAAATACTCTGGATATGGTTGAGGCACTGGATGTGGTTTCAATTTGTGTTTCATGTAAGAAAATGCAGTTTTTCTTGAACATGAGAGAACTGATTAATTTTTTTGTCGTAACAACTTATTATATAAAAATGCCTCAATCGTGTAAAAACTAAATGCTGTCTCATTTTCATTCGCTGTTCATATAGGTGGTCGAATTGATTGACAAAGAAGATATTGATATTGGCACCAGTCAGGTTGCTGAGATTATGGCACTGCTTCAAAAAGAAGAAAAACTGGAAGAAAAAGAGAAAGCAAAGGAAAAGCAAGATAAAGAAGCTGCGGAAGCAAAGAATTAAGCTTCAGAATCTGAAGCTAATCCCAGTTGTAACCAAAACCGTGTCTATGTTTCTGTGTCTAATGGCTACATACTACTTGAGCTCTGTGATTATGGGAAGTGTTTTGAGCTGATTCTAGTAATAAACTGTAGATATGTTTTCTGACATATGGAATGAAATTTCCGTTCATCAAAAGTGATTTACTGTTATTCCATACAGATGAAAACAAAATGCGCTTCTTTAGTAGTGCTCCTGCCCACAAAATCATGTATTTGCACTCGTTGTGGCACAGTGATCCATTAAACTTGCAAATTTGCTGTATAAATTAAGTATATCTATCATGGAAAAATGTTTCTCATTTATTTTGTTTCATCATTACATGGGGCCCAACCTTGCTCTGCTTCTACTTTCAGCTTTTTCAGAGTTTAATACTAACTTTCACTTCTGTCACAATACTACATATTTTATAACCTGTTAGTGAAGATTCTGTGGCTTCAGTAGCAGCTCTTCAGATTGAGTTTTATTTAAGCTATATATCGCTAAGCTGTTGCCTCACTGACAGAGCATGTGGCATTCTAACCACTCTTATGAATTAATGATGATTATTTTTTTCTATTGAGGGGAAAATCAGATTTATTTTTCCCTGGAATGGAAACTTCCCATGAAGTTTGCTTCTTATGGGTGCCTTAAATTTCTTAAGACTAGGGAGTAGAGGATGTTGCTTCTACTCAAAATTCCATGAATTACTAAATCATTGGAATCATAGGAGGCTTTAAAATAGTTTCAGAACACGATCTGTCACACAGTAAAGTGAGTTAAAGTGTTTGTCTAAATAGCAAAATGAAAATAATCATAAGGGGGAATGTGTCAGCTGTGATCTGTTTTGCATATATTTTTTAAAAATGCAGTTATCTTCATGTTTGTTGTTTTTCTCTGATAATTATTTACACTATAACTAGTTCTCTTACCCCTCAGTTTCATCTCAGGTATAAAATCACTAACCAGGTATAGTCAAAGTACGTAAATATATTCATCTCATGGCCTTGCTTGCTGTGCAGTCAACAAGTCATGTCTGGTATTGCCAGCGCTTTCATTACATCGTTGGCTTTCTAATTAATTGCTTATAGTTACTGTCTTCAACTGTGTGATTAAATACTGGCCGTAGGTCAAGGTTTACTCATTAATGTCTGTCCTTATTAGTAAATTTTAAAGTTTAAAAATGGAAACACCAACTCTGGGGTGTTCCATAATTCCTGGTAGCCTAAATTTTCCACTCGTTTTTAAAATCTGTTATGAAATACACAGTGTGACTTGAACTAGCAGGGTTATGGGGTTTTAATTTTGTTTTTATTTTGCACCCAGTATTGTAAAACACATGAACATTCTTGATTTTGTGTACACTAGAGAGCACATCTTACAATGGCGCTGTACACAGTGATATTGAGGTGGGCAGTTAGTACTTAATGCTTTTAGTCATAGTAACATATTTTCATAGAAAATGTTGACTCCCGAGCATATTTCAGCATAATTCCATGTTCAGTATTTATCTAGATTGGCTAAATTATTTGTAAAAACTTATTTGAAGTTAGTGGAACAAAAGAAGTTTTGACAGTCTCATGGCTTGCATGATGGACCATTGTATTTAGTTGTTTCCAAAGCAAGATGTGTACAGTAAGATGTACAGTACAATTAATTCTAGTGAAAGAGTCAGTGTTTGGTTCAAGTATCAAGTTCCTATTCTGTACAGTGTGCAAAGAAAGCTGCTTACAGTAAGAACCTCCAGAGAATTACTGTAACTGTATCTGAAGTGTAAAATCGCTGTGACGAAGCTTGAAATTTCAAATCAGTGTGATCTTTGTAGTTCATGTACCCCCGAACAAGGGGGCTGTTCTCTTCCTCGTAAATCGAGATTAACTTGCAGATTTCAGCATGAAAGTCTGTTTGTAGATTTTGAAGCTAGGGCTTCCCTAGGTGCTTTTGTAGGCCAAAACTCATGTTAGATGAAAATGCAAGAGTAAAACTGATTTCACAAAAATACAGTTTAAAAATTACTTCTACATTGTAAAATTTACAATTAGAATGAATGGGCTTTGAAGCACACTAAATTTTGCAGTTGTGTATCTTCAATTTGAAAACAATGTGTAATGACCTTACTTGACATTCCTGAAACATGATAAAGATACTCTAAAATTGTCTGCTACCTTTCATGCGGTATCAAAAACCTAAGAATTTGCACTTGGATGCAGGCAAGTTTAAAACAGGGAAGCAGCAGGAAAAAAATGTTTTCAAAGTTTTATTGATTAAAGTTTTACTGAGCTTTAACTATCCTTACAGTAAATTATTTGATTGTGATATTTAGGAGTTTAAGACACTTCGCTTCTCTTCTTTGTCTGTGTTTACTGTTCATTGAAATTTTCTGTGGATTAAATAACAAGGGAGCCAAAAATAGCAGATTTTTTAAAATTAAGAATATCCTGATTAAGATAATTGTGATACATTTATTGAACATTTTTTTACCTTTTGAACTTGTTTGAAATTTGGCATATTGTGAAGTTTTAACAGATTACATAAAATACATTTAAATATCAATCGCAAGTGTCGGATTTCCCCCCGATACCCAAAGTGTTTAAAGGACGTACGCATCAACGACGTGAAGCATTTTCACAGGAAATCCCTTCCTTCTGATGCTGACAGTAGGCAAAGCCATGACAGCCGGGCTTGAAGGACACATGTTCTGCAAGCTGAAGAAGCTTAGGAAGCCCTGGGTGATTCCCGTTCGCCCGGTGCTGACCTTGCCCAGCAGCTCTGTCCAGGCGGTGCAGACAACGCAGCGCACCGGCGGCTTGGGGACGAGCTGCCGAGAAGGGGCTTGCTTGTCCTGCCAGCTGACCAAAAAAACAGAAGCCGCAGTACTTGCTGAGAAGGGATGACTTCTGAGTGTACAGTAGCTGGTCAGAAATATTCCTGAATGAGTATCTAATCAGGAGGTGTAAAATATTTGTTTAAATAAATTAAAGGATGTGTGAGATTTCAGTGCTCTCGTGGCTTACACAGGCAAAGTCTCTAAGCTCAGAGTTAGGTAAGCGGTGAGACCGTTGTTGGGTTTGCTTCAGGTTCCAATAAGAGCAGATTTTGATTATAAACTATTCAGGGGAAAAAAAAAGTAAAACATATAAAAAGCTTTTTTAAAAAATCAATGACAGGGATGAGAAGTAAAGTAGGATGTAATTTATTTTTCCCCTTCAAAAACAAGCAGGTTATAGGACCTGTTTTGTTGAAAAATTTCTTTCCATTTCATATTAGCTCGAAAGATAGTTTTTACTGAGATTTTCATCACTGGCTGTTACGAGAGTAAATTGACCTGCAAATTAAGTACCGGAACGCTAATTTAATGGGTAGTTTGTCAGCAGAACTGCATGCAGGTGGAGAATATTCTCTTGACAGGAGATAGTACCTTACACTTACGTAGGCTTTGTCGGGGAAAAAAATTACATCTTTTATACAACTCCAAAATACTTCCTGTAACTTTGTATCTACATGCCTTGCTGATCATTTAAACTTTAGCTACTTCAGCATGTTATTTAAATACTTTTAAATTGTTTATATCACATTATTTGGTATATTTAATGAAAAGAATAATCCCATATTCTGTTCTCTGTACGTATTCAAAGTTTTGCGTTTCAGCTGAAGAATTTCAGCCTGTGTTACAAATTTAAGTTGCAAATCACTTGTCTGTGCTCTGAGCATACTGTTCCTGTGTTTGCCATCACGCAGTATAAAATTTTTAAGTTAATTGGAGCTTGTGTCCTTTGTTTAGTTGTAATAAATGTATCATTTTGGAACCTAATCTCTCCATTATTTTTTCTGTTGCTTTTGATTATTTAATGTTCACTTGTTGCTGTTCGGACGAGAAGCCGGTGACAAAGCTGGGCGCTGATGAGCTGAGTGTTACAACTGAAACGCTTGGGGTGGAAGAGGGCAAGGGAAGGACAAAGCTCTAAACCCGAGGGGCGTTGGGTTGTGTGGGATTTGGGGGCGTGTTAATGCTTGCAGACATTGTCTTGGTGCAGGGGACTGCTTGCCTGGGGTAGCAAACAGTGCTAAACTGTTCTTTCTAACTATTTAAGTGTGAAAATGGAGAGCAGCGTACTCTACTGTAAGGAGCTAACAGAAAGGTTGATATCTATTCCAAACAGAAATGTCTCCTCAGGAAGGATCCATGTTTGGTATTTGTCAAGTCAGTGGAGAAAACATCTGAAACACTTCCAGAGGTTGATTATTTTATACCAGGCCATGTTGCTCGCCCCTGATTTTACTAAATTATATGTATTCCTCTGTAATCCTAACATTCTTCACAAAGTTCATCTCGGTGTACAGCGGACTTGTAAATTTGGGGCATATCTGCTGTTTTTTCAACTAAAAGCTGCTGATGCTTTATCGTTGCCTCTCCTCCTGAAGCCTTGCCGGGCTGGCTGGGAGGGCAGAGCCTGCCGAGCCAGCAAGGTGTCCCGTGCACGTCTGGTCCCTTGGGAACAGCTGAGCTACCTCAGACGTGAGGTGTTGCTGCTGGGCTGGAAGCGTCAGTGCTCTTCTCTGCCCAGCTGTGACTGGCACTCGCAGAAACGCATGGCAGGGACAATCTGGACCCAGAAGACGCGGAGGTCCTGCTGCCCAGGCCTGCGCTGGCAAAAGCAGTTGCTCTCCTGCCTGCTTTCAGATGGTGTTTGGGAACGTGCAAGCACGGAATCTGCTCTCTGGTGTCAAAGCGTGTGAATAGACAGCTGAAAGCAAACCTCTGGCTTGGAGATACTTTTTGAAGAACTTAATAGTTGCAGCTTTTTCTTTTTTTGCTTGAAGCCAAATATCAAATAAATGGCTTAAAAAATGGCAGAATTTGTTCCTTTTAAACTTTCGCTTTAAAGATTTGCGTAAATGACAGAATTTTTTAGGGTGACTAGGACTCTTGTGCAGCAGCGTGGTAAAACAGGCTAGCAGAGAAATGTGCCTGTGAGTTTGTAAATGAAATGTGGACATTGGCAAGTGCACTTGATGATAGTTATCCGTGTCCTGAATGCCCCGGAAAGAGACTGACTTCTGGATCCAGTGTTGTCTTTGCTGAGATATGTGGGTTATATCAACAAAATTACACTCTTTTCTAAATTTTATTACCCATTTATAACAATCATGTCTAGTTGTTGTTTAAAGAAAAAAATAGGGCGTTTTTTGGACTCTCTTGCCTTGATGTAGGGGGGAAACAAACCAGCGGTACCCAAGACCAAGCAGAGCATCTGGCTGGTGTGTAGGGAGTAGGCACACGCCACATTCAAGTCTCAGAAAAGCTGAAGCTGGAAGGGACCTCCAGAGGTTGCGTAGCCCAGACCCCGGCTCAGAGCCAGTTTCCCAGGGCAATGTCCCATCGGCGTTTGAGCATCTCCGAGGAAGGAGACTGCCACCTCTCCACATCCTCTCCAGATGGGCCTCTCCGTGGCCTGTGCCAGTGTCTGATCACTCTCAGGAATAAAAGAGGGTTTTTTCTTATGTTTCCCTTGTGACAGATGAGGATAATCTGTTAATGCAGCTGTGATTTGTGCATTGTCCACAAATACACACAGAGGGGATGGTAACTGACTTCATTAATTAGAAATAATAGATAATGGAGATACTGCTGTAACTTCACTGGGTGGAATCGTCTTTTACATCAGGCTGGTAATGCAGGTGTGCAGAAAAACCACTGACTTCATGAAATCATGGTCTTAAAAGCATGAATATAGAAGGAGTTTTGTTGCAAACTGTTTTGGTGAAATGTCACTTAAAGGGTGAATACATCTGCATAGCCTTTGGGGGGGAGATGGGTAGTCTTGTGCTTGTTTCATCGACCTGAGGCTTTGGAGATCTGCGTTCCGTTAATGCCTGTTCTTTCGATAATGCGTTGCTTGGCTCTCGTGCCACTGGAACACAAATCCTCCTTGACAGCGACTGGGTAGATGACAAGTTCTCCAAAGCAGACTGTCTCTGTGCGAGGACCTAGTAGAGTATTTTGTAGCGATAAGGCTTTTAAATACTGAATGTGGACAGTGACAGACCGTACCAAACAGTTTCTCTGCCTAAGGAATCTTGCTTTTTTCACTGCTTAGACATTGAGAAGCATTTCTGGTATTTTCTGGAATTACTTCTCAACTCTGATGTGAACAGGAGGATGTTTGTAGTGTGTTTCTAATCCCCCGTACTCTGTGCTCACTTCCATTTTTGTGTATTATTGGATATAAATCTTTCTCGGTAGTTAAATATCCTTCACAGGTCAAAATTCTTTGGGGACTCATTAGCATGTAAAATTTTACCCTTGCCAAACGTTCTGTGGTTTTCAAACATCAGTTTCTCTCATCTAACTGGCGTAAAGGATTTCTGCTATGCAAGAGATGGATCTAATTCAGATTTGCCTCTTTCCGTCTAGTATTTCTCTTTATGTATGTTGGCAGAGCAGACCCCTGCGTGAATGGCCTGATTTATGTCCCAGTGAATGCTGCAGCCAGCAGTTCAAGATGTCAGGTCTCTGGTGCGTGGTGGGAGCGGCTGTGGATTCTCCCCCTACCCTCCTTTTGTCTTAGCTCCAGCCCAAGAGCCATCCATGTTCCTTCGCAGTATTTTCTAACCGTGTTTTCAGATCCTTGGTTACGTGAGATCTTCAGACCCCATCCAAAGGAGAGCTTTTGCGAGGAGCAGAAGATGGAGACAAGCAACAAAATAATCATCTTCTTCTTCTTCGTCTTCTTAGAAGTCTTACTAAATTAAAATTGGAATTAACAACCTGTTATGCAGAAAACCCAGGACTCTCCACAGCCTACTTAAGACTCGAAAATGTAAGATTCCCCCTCTGCCCCCCCGATTTAATCAGATAAATATATCCTAAAGGACTAAGCAAATCAGCATATTTTTCTCCTCCATCCTTCCTATCCCCCAGCCTTTCCCTTTTCTCTGTCCCTTACTTCATATGCAGGACTAAGTAGGAAAGATTTATGGAGTCCTTGTTGCACTTCAGTTTTTCAATACTTTGCTTTGCACTGGTGGAAGCAGAGTTGAAATATGGTGACAATTTCTCCAAGGAATGTCTCCTCACTAGATGGCTTCGAGTGCTTGGTCTATATGAACTCAGTCATTAGCAGCCTTCATCAAGCTCTGCTTTCGCCTTTTTCTATCATAACTACACCAGCTCCACCATGGTCCCTGTGCAGGCTCTGCATGCAGTGCTTGTAAGAGCAGAATGCTTTTTTCCTTCCCTTTGAATCCTGTGTCCTCTCATCACAGGGAATTGCATATGCCCTTTCATAAGATACAGCATTTCAGGGGAAAATATGCTCTTAGGATGAGTCTTCAAAATCAAGAGTGACATTGAGAGGAAGGCACACACATCTGTCTCTTCTCCCAAGTAACTAGTGATAGGATGAGAGGAAATGGCCTCAAGTTGCGTCTGGGGAGGTTCAGTGTCGGAGTGGGAACTCGGAACCGGTAGAAACGATACAATCCCAATGTGAGTAAGATCGTTCTGCTTTATTAGTCATCAAAACAGGGTATATATAGCAAAGCAATTACGGCTTCTAATTGGTTAGTTAC
>Ga0065711_1029648_pt1 | contig 35349 bp, 27 predicted proteins | sample Hoacrofraction12_FD_59098 | JGI IMG/M metagenome (GOLD analysis project Ga0065711, IMG submission 59098) | Hoatzin crop microbial communities from Cojedes, Venezuela - Epithelial fraction 12 v2 (version 2) | ecosystem: Host-associated > Birds > Digestive system > Esophagus > Crop | place... | reverse complement strand
TTTTTTAACAAATGTTCACCTCTTTAGTCCTCAGACAGTCTGTTGCTCCTCGACCGGAGCTCTCCCCCCAAACACATGGCATCTTCGAGGCACCCTTCGTGCTGTGCGCGTGGAGCACCCGCGACTGTCCCACTCCCTGAGTGGACAGGAGTGAGGAGCGACCTGTCGCAACTGGTGTGCATGCAGGGTGCTTCCCATTATGCAAAAATGTGCCTCAAAATAGAGGAACTTCTGCCAGCGACTGTTTTAGCGCTGTTAAATGTAGTTGGCCGTGGGTATGGGGAGAGAAGCGTGGAGGCTAGTGCGCACCATGGTTTCGTAGGGTGCATGAATAGGAATATAGGTACAGCTCATATTTTAAAATAATATTAACAGTATGAAACTAAGCTAATGAAGATAGATTTTTTTAATGTGGTATTAAAATACCGAAGAGGATTTTGTTACAGAGTAGAGTAAAACAGCTTCCTGTAGAGTATGAAAGTGAGGAGTAATAATGTGAGATTAAAAGCCTCGGACAGGAAGGGACTTACTGTAAGCCCGCATGCTTCCCAGTGTTTAATCTGGGGCAGGTTTTCCCAGTGCCGATGGCTGTTTTTGACAGTGTATCCTTAACCAGAGTGATAACAGAAGTTTGCACTCTTGCTTTTTTCTGCTGAGTTTGCGATGAAGTTGAGATCGTTGTTCCGCGCCCTGAAGTGGGGTAGACGGGCAGTGCCGGTGCGAAGGCAGGTGTAGGCATGGCTGCACCAGAGTGTCACTGGTATGGCCACAGAGAGCCACTGAGTCATGCTCTGTCTGACCAGGCTGCACGGGCGGCTTTCTTGTTTAGAACTTAGAAGTAAAATGGGGTGACATGGCTTTCCCCTTCTTTTTTTGAAGTTGTGGAACTTGAAACCTGTTACAGTACTGCTGGTAGCGTAGGTTCAGGCTTTTAAAATTCCCCTACCCAGCTGTCTTCACTTCCTGCCTTGTGTGTGTGTCTGCTTCAGCGGTTTGTTGTGAGGAGGCTTTACGAAGATGTGCAAAGTAACAGTCAGTTCTTACATAATTAGAAAAAAAAAGTTGTATTAAGTGTAGAAAATACCCGTTGATCTCAGACAGTTGCATTTTGAGAAGAGATCTCTTGCATCTTCCTCGGTAGTTCGTAGTAACTTACCCAGAAATGGGTGCTTCAAAACCACAGAGGTGTTGGGACGCACGAGCTCTGTCGAGCGGCAGACTCAGGGATGCTCCAGGATCCCGGACACATACACTCTCTCCAACAGGCTTTCCCATAACAACAGCAAATCCTGTGGGTTTCAAGAACGAGATCAGGCCGAGAGCTCAGTTAGGTCTGTCACGGTGCTGGTGAAGCTACATTGGTGGTGGAGGTCCTGTGTCTCTTCAGACCACTTGCTTTTGTGGGCCTGCCTGAACGTTTCCAGTTCTTGCACCCAGCACCAGGCTGAGACTGTGGCTGTGGGACGGAGCCCACCGGTGTGCTCTGCTGCTGCGAGTCCCTGCAGCTTCAGATTGAGACGCGCCAGCTGCAAATCTGCGTCTTTACCTGAATTCTTGGGTTCGTCTTGAGACCAACTTGTCGTGCAACTGTGCTTTCTTCGCCCTGTGGCTCATAATCAGACACCTTCCGTGTGAACCAAACAGCAGCGCTGGTTTTTGGCGATAATTCTCCCTGGTGGAGTGCAAATTCTGAGACAGGAGTTTAAGGATTTCTGACTTGTTAGTGGCAGTGAAGGAAAAAAAAAAGCTGAAGAAGGAGGATATCTTTTTCAGGATCCTGAACTGATGTGGTACCAGATCGTTTCTGGTGTGCGTCCATACCTTCTGCTTTTTGCAGGTTTTAGCCTTGAACTTCATGATTTGCCTTGTTTTAAGGGAGTGCAACTCCTGTGCTGGTTTGTAGTTCGGCAGCCTTTGTAAGCTCTGTTTAAGAGATTAAATATCCAGACATTAAGCTCGATTTGGAACTGTTGGGGAGGAATTGCACTTCTGTATGTAGTTTGTGTGCCTGCAGCGGTCTGAGCTGTGGGGAAGACAGGCGGGTGATCTTGAGCACCAGGTGGTTTAGAGCATAATATAATCTTTTAAATTTCATTTACCACATTAGTAGCATAGAAGTGGCAGATGTGTTTAGTTCTGGGGTGAGATCTCTACGAAGATGATGCTTCCTGGCAGGCTGAGAGATGGGCTTTGGGCTGGAAGGCGTCGGTAAATGGCTGCTGTACACCTGCAGAGGAGGATACTGGCTGTAGTAATATGCTCGTGAAACCAGTTTTGCCTTCTGTGCCAGTTAGTCTTTCTGGAGTTCAGCTCTTCATCAGAGAGCAGCTCCTGTTGGTGTTTACATCATAGCTCTGTGACAATATCAGTGTGCCAAGAGGTCCAAGGTCTTTTAACTGTGCTTGACAGCTGAACGCGTGCTGTCTCTTCATTAGTGGTTTGCGATCTTGACAGAGAACTGGTGGGTTGTGCGCAGAGAGCTTTGCGGTGAAGTGTTGGCTGTGCCAGGTTTGTAACACAAGCGTTTGAGTAGTACCGTCCCTGTATCGTACTGGTAGGTATCTCTGGTGAGGAGACACGACTGCTTGGAGCGTCGGAGCTGATTATCCCTTTGGGGCCCTTGATCTGGGAGACTTGTCAATTTGAAAAGTAAAAGTTTGTAGTGGGGATAGAGGAGGTGTCGGAGGGCAGGTACCTTGAAATGGATGTGATTAATTGAGGAACAAATTATCAAATACAAATACTTTATTTAGAAATGTGTGGTGTTTATAAGATACGAAGTGAAAGTGGTGTGGAAGGGTAAAAGTGGTTAACAGATTAGTGTGAGTAAAACTCTGTGAATAGTGTTCCCTTCGTTGTGGACTCCTGAGTGCTTTGAGCCCACGGGAGTTAGATGAATAACCTGCTTTCTGTACAATTACATTGTTTGGGGTGTTGAGGGGAATTAATGGTCTTATTTTTAGTCTTCAGAAATAGCTGTTTTCTTGCAGGCTCTCAAACAGGATCTGGAAGCTGTGATGGGCTGGTTAAGCTGAAGTTAAGACTTGTGAGTTAATGGAGCGTACTGAAGAGCACTGCGAAATGGTTCTTGGTCACCAGCTGGCGGTTGCTGGCAGCACGCGGCTCGTAGCCGGTACCGGTGATGAAATGGCAGCAGTTTCAGGCCTGCCTGAAAGAGGAAGCCATGGTGCTGCCGGGGCTCGGCAGGAAACCGGTGCAGGATGTGCGGACAGATTTGACAGCTCGGTTTCCTTTGGCTCGGAGAACGTACACAAGTGAACCTGAAACCAGACTTCAGTTGCTTAAAAATAAAAGGAATCTTAGCAAGATTGAAGGCTTGTGGTTTCTGCATCAAATTGTTTTTATGGTTAGAGTGAAGGCAGGATCGTGCTGATTCTTACCCCTTGGTTTAGGAGGGAACGCCGATTGTGTGCAAAGACCCACAAATGTGGGAAATGAATTCTTCAGTCAGTAGTTCATATTGCGGTGAGAGTATATTGCAACTATTCCACTCTACAGGCAGTTTTTGGAGCTGAGGAGCTCCCACGGTAACACTGCATTTCATGTGCTCGCCACTAAAATGGGAGAATTAGGCTTGCACGAGAGGGATTGCGGCCCTCAGTGTCAGGATGCATTTGGGACAGCATTTCTTGCAACTTGTGCTTGGTAAATGGGAACTCGCCGTAGGTACTGTGGGTTTCTCCATTCTTCTGCGATCTGTCGGTGTCTTCTGGCGTGTGTACAGGCCTGTGTGGAGAAAGTGCGAGGTTTCACATTTGCGCTTGCTCTGGGAAGGATTACGTGCAGCGTCCCGCTGGAGACTGCGGTTAGCCGTGCGTTGCAGCGCTCGCAGTGACCGCTTTTTGGGATTAATCCCACGTGCAGATCAGCTGCCTTTCATGAAAGTGTAACTGAGCTTTAAAGCAAAATTCTGTGAAATGGGCCCATTTGGTCTGGAATAGGATCATCTGACGAATTTGAAGAAGTTTTAGAAGGATTTGTGATCCACAGTTTCCAGGATGCTAGATCCTAGTTTTCCAGGATACGGTTGAGTTCTGTGAAGTTCTGCTGGTGTGATCACGTGCTGAACAGGTTAAAACGCCACAAATATTAGAAGTATGATCAGCTAACGTGGACTTTACTGAAGCACTGAAGGTTTTCATTACAGTGCAGAGAGCTTTGAGAAATTAAATCAATTCAGTGTTGTGGTTTTTTTTTTTATGAAGTCTTTAGATCTTGTTGAGCACAACCAAGTCACATTGACTTGCATTACATTCCCAGTCTTTATCAACTCTCCTCTCTGGGCTTGGCCAGATGGCTCACGATTACATGGCTCAGAATCCACTCGCTGCTCTCAAACTGGGATGACTTCAGTGCTTTCCAGTCTGTTTCAGTTCCCTCGGGTATTAAAACTGCTTGGAGTGTTTTCTAGTCCTGCTGGATGGTGTATATGTAGACTTCCTTTTATTAGGCCGCTTTGGAGGGGGAACAAACCCAAATCCTGTCTAACATCTTTTTCTCCCTCCCTTGGTGTTGCACTGTGGGGGTGAGTTATTCTCTAGTCATATCTCATATTGGACCAAGTTGCTTTTAAACCCCAAGTCAATGATGCGTGTGTCTTTAAAGCTTCTCCTGCGGAAGGGTAGGTCTGAGGGCAGTGCATCTAAGCTCCCTAAAAATGAGCTTGTTTTTGGCTGTGTTCTGTGGGCCTCTTAGGAGTGGAAACCAAAGTAGCTCATCCTGCTTATCTAGAAAGCCTGCTAATCCAAGTAAAATAACTTATTCAACAATTCCACTTTCCCACTGGTAAGACTTTGGAGGCCTGTGCTTAAGACACTAAATCTGTTTAAAATTTAGGCTATCTTGTTTCAGTATTTAAAGATAAAGTCGTATATCCATTAAAAAAAAAAAGGGTGAGGGGATGCCTAAAGGTGTGCTCAAATGCGTTCTGGTCCTTTAAAGATGTAATCCTGAAGTGTCTGATGGGGGGAGCGGGGGCAATTAAACAACTGCATGAGAACTGTGGTAGTCACTTGACACAGAGAACTTCTCGAGGGCCAGTTCAGTGTTTTTCATGGTAAACTTAGTTAATTTTTTCCTTTAGAAAGGAGAAAACAAAAAACCCCAACCCCTATCGTGCTTTTCCAGGTGCCCTGTTGTGCAGTTCAGGTTCTGCTTTACGCTTCAGAGTGCGGCCTCGGGGTGTTTGCTCTCTGTTTTATTCCAGAAAGCTTAAAGGATTGGGTCACCTGGTAGGAAAAGGTGGTGTGTGGTTCAGAGCTTGCCTCACGCTCACACCTGGTGTAGGGTGGTACGCGTCCCAGTTGGTGATGTGGACAGTACCAACCCTGTGAAATAAGTGAATTTGAGATGCAGGGCGAGAGTAAGCAGTGCTTTTATGGGAAATACTCTCAATTAGAACTGCTGGTGTTCTCTACAGTACGAAAGTAATTATGTAGATAAAGTTGATTGCTCACTGCAAGAATCGGAATTGACTGTTGCAGGAGTAATGCAGCCTGCATGCGAGGCAAGCCCGTGCGGCTTGTGCTTTCTCTTGGCTGGTGTCTGAGCCGAGCCCTCACGAGCAGCTTTGCTCCCAGAGCCAGCGTGGGCACTCGGCTGTGCCGAGGGACGGGCGAGCAGTGGAGGTTTGTGGTACAGCCGTGGGATCTGATGTGCTTTGTGATACCCCGGGTTCATTTTATTGCTTGCTTGATGCTCTCTGGAGCGATGCGTTTTAAAGAGTAACACTAAACACATCCATTTTGCAAAGGCCTATGTGAGCTTTGCTTGTACAAGTGCATATAGAGAATTGTAAGATTTATAGTTGATCGTGGGTCGGTATGCTGCCGCGAGCACAGGAAGTGCTTCAGAGTCTGGATTTTTCCTCTAGTGTGCTTTCCGGGTTCTGGAGAGGCTGCCTGAAGCAGATGTGTAAGCTGCAAGCTGCAGGTAAATAAGGAAATACGAGTTATTGGGGTGAGAGGGTAGATGAGGAGGTAGAGCAGGAAGGGAGGAATACAGCGAGGAGGAGGAGGTGCCTGCAGGGGAGGCAGGGCGGGGGTGAGGCTGGGTCCCTCTGAAGGAGTGGCTGCCTGGGGCTGTAACCTGGGGGTGGGTGGGCTTGTCCTCTTCTGATGGCACTTGGGGTGAGCACGGACAGCTGAGCAGAGTTCCCAGGTCAGGGTGGGCAGTGTCATGAATACCAGTCAAAACTGAAAAAGCATGCAAGAAGTGGCTGGGAAACCCAGTGTGGAGAGTTGTTTTGTACTAAATTTATGAGTTCTGAAAGGAATTCACGAAGGCTGCGACCTGTGCTGTGCGGCAACGCGGCTGAGTGGCTGTGTGCGGGTAAATCCCGAAACAAAAGGCAGATGGTGGTGCCTTACCGCGTGGGTAAGGCTGGCGAGGCAGGCTGGTAGTTAGGCTGGTTTTAGTTGGTGTGCTTGAGCTGGTTAGGTAGGCTCCATACCTGTTTTGATGTGTTTTCCTCATAAAATGTGCTTAACAAGTGACTCATCCCTTTCCACCCTTGTTTTGAGCGTGAAGCCTTTCTTAATTTGAGACTGAGCTGCTCTGTTCCATTGCCTGTTTTCTTTCTGGTGACTTTTTTTATTCTGAAATGTGACTTTTCATCTGTGGTGAGTGCCACCAGCATGGCAGGGCAGAACTAGGTGAGCACCTTCGCAGTTGAAGCAATGTCGACTAATATTACTTGGATATAAACGGTTGAGCTGACCTGAACACAGAAGATGTCTGCTGAAATGGAAACGATTGCTTTGTCCTTCTGAGTAAATGTGAGTTTGCTTCAGGGTTGAATTTCAGAGCTTCTTGTAGTGTTAGGGAAGGGCCTGTTGGTACGGCTTTGCTGTGCGTACTGCTGGTTGTCCTGGGTGAAACAGAGGTCTGCTGCATAAATCAGAAGATTCTATTATTTTCAAATTGAAATATGGCACCAAGTAGAGGATTGGTGATAACGCCCGCTGCCTACGCAAATCCTTTCTCTCTGGGGGTGTTGAAGATGTATAGATAGCAGCGTTGCGAGTGCGTGACGTACCAGATGCCGGCTGATGTCCTGCTCTGAGAAAGCGCCTTTGCTGCCATTTCCTAAAATTGCCTGCCGGTGGATCTCTCCGTGGCTTGTGGGAACGGTGGTGGTTAGTATTCCCCTCCAAGTACTGTTTTTAGAAGCTTTTGAGGCTGTTTGTTATGAAGTTAGCTGTCTCAATCTTTGAGCATCCCTGCAGCAGCTGAAGAAAAGCTAGTGGTGTAAGGTTTGTTTTGAGTCGCTCGCTGTTACCTTGCCTTGCAAGCGTCACGATGTGATGTGCAGTATCAAGTCATGTTGCCAGCTGTGACCAGAATGCTCAAAAACCTGGAATTGCTTTGTATTTCTTCCAGATCACTCCGAGAAGTGAAACCCCCAGGAGATGCCCAAGTGCATAGTTCTGTAGGGATCAGTTCAGTTTTTTCCATGCGATGGCAACATCCTTGCTAGGCTAAAGCACTGCCACCATCCTGAGGGTAAATTTGCTGCAGTGGATGTGTCGTCTTGTCCTCTCCCCCCACAGTTTGGCAAGAGCTAACTCAGTTAGCAAGTGTTCTAACTCAGTTAGCAAGTCTCTGCTGCTGTAAATAAAACTACTTCCAATAATATGGAAATGTTGAAAGTCAGTGGGAGCTTTGCCACTGGGCTTGCTGAGGTCAGGATTTCACACCTGTATGCGAATGAGTGGCCAGAGGCCTGGTGCTTTTCTAATTAAAGTAATATATTAATGCAGGGCAGCTGTGTCCGGCACTGGAGGTAGCTAACAAATATTTGGAGGAGATATTGATGGCAAATACTGATTTATTTCATGTGCTGAAGTCTCTGCTGTGGCAGTGTTGAAGTAGCTGGGTGCACCATGATTTTGCAATGTCTGGAGGGTAACACGGATCCCTGGGAGCTGGGTGCCCTGCTGAGCAGCTCGGTTCTGTTAGGCACCTCAGGCTGGGGGTAAAGGCATGTGCTAAGTGGCGACTTTAACCAAAAGATTGTAGAACTGTACTTAGGCTTTCAAAAAAACCCCAAAAAAACAACCCCCCTAAAAAAGGCAGGGGGAGGAGGAGTTAATCCTGTTTATGTCTGTCTGTATCTGCTTATTTTTATCCTGTAAACTAGTTTCAGAGCTCGTAGTGCTGTGTTTCCTGCTGAGTTTTCTTTGCTGAAGCGCTCTCCAGAGGGAAGATCTCTTAGGAGGCGTATGTGTTACTGAGCAGCTAGCAAGAGCCAGGCATACACTTTGGCTTTCAGTGCATGTAAGGCTGGATGCTTCTATGCATTAAAAACAGTCTGGAGAGGCCTTAAGACCTCTTTTCCTCACTTTTATGTAACTAAGAAAAAATCACACTGTATTTACCCAGTCCTCCTTCCCAGTGTAGAAAAATGACCTTGCCAGCCATATTCTTAGGTGGTGGCTGGTGATTGTATGCGGTCGGAGGGGTCTTGCTGTAGGGAGGAGGGATTTGTGTTTATGAAAGTGAGCAGCTTTGTATCTTGTGCGTGTGAGGGAGAGAACGGATCTACCCGCTCATCTAGGAATGTCTCAATTTCAGATCCCATACATGCTGTTCGTGGCTTGGGCTCCAGCTGAAGCTCATCAGTGACATACTGACAATGACACCCAAATACGTGTATATATGTACTGCTGTCTGGTGAGAAAGAGAAACATCTAAATAACGTGTATCTCTCTTTTTTCCTTCCAGGTTCTCACTGGAGTTGATATTCTAATACACTTCAGCTATGCAGACGATCAAGTGTGTGGTTGTGGGTGATGGTGCTGTTGGTAAAACCTGCCTCTTAATTTCGTACACAACAAATAAATTCCCATCGGAATACGTACCAACGGTAAGTGAGAGTGGCTCCAGTTGTTCCTTGGGCATGATGGGGTAGGGCAGCATGAATTTCTTTCCTTACTAACCTTTGTGGCATGCACGCTTTCGTACTTGTTCTTACAGCCTGCTTTCCTGTTGGAGACGACCTAATACATCGTGGAAGAGTAATGATTGGTGTGTTTGGTACGCTGCTGCTGCCTGTCTTTCGCAGTGACTGGTAGTGCTGGGATGCCTTGCCTGTATCTTATCAGTTCCTGCTGCTCGGCTGCTTTGCAGAGTCTGGGCTTCCCTTTGTTGGTGGCTTCCAGCTGGATTCTGTGAGGGACATGATTTGCAGTGTCTAGGACTGCGAAGTGGAGAGCAATCAGCAAGAACACCTCTTCTCCAGCTTGCTTGCTCGGTTCTTGCCACATCTTTGTCTTTAGGGAGAGCAGTATTTTATGCTGCGTGCTGCTGGAATAGTTATTAACAGTTAACATTTTGTGATGCTTATTTTTGCTTTGCAACTCTGACAGATCCAGAGGTCGTGGAGTAAGCTGTGGAGTGTGGCTGGTTATTTCTCATGCTTAGCTGAAGTGTGTTTGGATCTAGGTTGAGCAGTCTCATTTGTTCGTACTGCCAAACACTTGCCGACTTTGTGTGCAGTCCGTGACTATTTCTAAGTAACCTTTTTGAGTCTTACAGGCTGAGTTTTCCGAGATGCTGAATTCCTTGGCTTATATAAAGATCAGATTGGGAATGGTTTGCTGACTGCCTGAGATGCATGTGCATTATCTTTCTAATAGAAAAGGGCGTTTCTTGTTAATATTGCAATGTGCAAGATCAGCGCACTGGTACAGAGGTGGTGCAGTTTTTTAGTGAGGTTGTTGCAGGAGACTGACATCTGGATGCTCTTTTTATTGGTTTTCTCTCTGTGGACCTGAGAAGGCCATATTCAACCAGTATGCAAATGGACGTGTTTACCCAGATAAACAAATTTGGATCTGGAAATGCGTTGCAAAGAGGTTGAAGGCCTGTCGGTGAAAGGGTCACTAAGCTTTACTGTTATTATGAAGCAACTTGAAAGAACAGATAGCTCCTCTGAGAGGCCAGCTAGCTCTGCCTGATAGCTCTTTTGGAATAGCTACTGCTTTATAAAAATGCTCTCTTTGTGGAAAAGAAGTTGCAGTCATCTTCATTGTCTCTGTTTGAGGTGTTGGCTTTGTACAGTATCCAAAGATCTTCAGCTTACCAAATCTGAGGTTTGTTAAGAACAGGACAGACTTCACAAATGAAAACGTTTGTGTTCAGTTGTAGATTGAGAAGTAAACATGAAAGGACTCCCAAGCCTGAGAGTCGTCAGGTTGGATGCAGTGACCACTGTTAGGAACCTGAGGGGGTTGTGTGGGCATGGCAGCCTCCGTTCATCCCCTGGAGATCCTCTCACTATGGGCTGGTAGGGAGGAAGTTGCGTCTGAAACTGCGTTTTGCCCCTCTCAAGTTTTGAGAGTGGTGTCAGGTATCCTTCTGAGATGCTTCTAGGAGAACCATGTCCTGTGCTGAGGCTGTGGGAGTCTGCTTGCCCTATTCAAGCTGTTCTCTATGGTCAAGACAAATTGAAAATGGTCAGTGAGTTCAGGCAGTGAGCATTTCTGTACGTAGCCTTAGTGGAGTGACCCTGGATTATGTTGAAAAAAAGTCGTAATCTTAAAAATGTGTATTTTGAAACCTTAAGAGTTTGTCTGCTGTCCTGCAGATGGTGGTACTGTCTATAAATCCCTGCTAACAAGCAATGTGGAAACGCTACTCAAACAAAGTTACTTGGTGGTAGTGTGTTTAAGGTGTGCTAAGGCTTATTTGCAGTGCCTGTTAAAACTGCCCCATGTTTCTGGAACAGTACTTTCCTCTCAACTTCATGGCTTGGGGAGATCACAGGCCTATTCCTAATTCTGTGCATGGCCTGGGGGTGTATTTCAGACTCTGGAAACTGATAAGTAACCTCTGATACTCTGGCTAATGCTTGTAGTAATAAACAAGCAAAGAAATACAACAGATAGCATTGTTCCCCAAATGAAAGCAAGCTCTCTGGGAGTCAACAAGCCTTCATAAGCCTTCAGAATGTTTGTGGCTGAAGAAGGACACTAGGGTAAAGCGGACAGGACTCGAACTGCTGAACAAGAATGTTTAGGCAGGAAGAGAACCTGGAGATGAAGTTCTGCTTTTGAGAACCTGGTAAATACTGATGGTAGCGCAAAGCCAGCGTACTGACAAACACGGGGAATCCAGCTACGGCAGCTACTGCCAAGTCTCCCTTGAGAGGAAGGTGGGACCTTTCTCCCTTGAGGGTGGCCAGCAGTACAGGGCACGGAGCAGTTAGCAGGAGGTGGGGGTGCTTTAGCAAAGCAGCGACAGTCTGGCTTCCAGCCGAGTCCCTCTGTGTTGGTGGGCACCGGGGTGGCTGGTGTCAGCTCCCTGTGCGGTTGCCCTGCGTGGCTGTGCTTGTGCGGCAACGCGGCCAAAGCACTGATGGAGAATGCACCAGCTCAGGCTGGTAGATCCGTTTCTTTCCCTTGGCTCTGTGTTTTGCAGCTCTTTTTTTTGAGGCTGTTTCTCAGTGGGAGATGGGTCTCGTACTGGTGCCACGCATGGTGTGTCACCTGAGCGTTTTTGATGCCACTGCCGTTCCCAAAAAAGGCAGCGAGAGGCAGGTCTGTGGGAAGGCGGCAGCAAGGTTTGGGTCATGGCAGGTCAGGTGAGTCCAGCTGATGCCACCTGCTGTGAGGGGCTGTCTGGCACTGGCAGCAGTTGAAACTGCTTGTTGGGCTAGTTTGTGCTCTGGTTTTCAGCCTGTTTGGCACACTTGGGGATGAAATTGTCTGTGGATTGTGCTGTGAGACTGTAGCTTGCAGGTTTGTCTGAAAGTAGGCTTGTAACCCTGGCCTCCTTAGGGCTGAACCGCGGAATTTATCAATAGTGGGTGTACCTTTGAAAAAAAAAAATTAAAAAAATCCCATTTTGCAGATAGAGAGTTTAAAAATAAAAAAATGATGAGGGAGAATGCATGCTAATCCCCCTAAAGGGCAGCTACAAGTGGTATTATTGACTTTGTGTTCACTGGGTGAAAATGAGGGGATATCTGTGAGGGATTAAGCTGCTGACCATCTTCTGACATCTCAAAGAAGAAATGCTCTGACCTGCAGCGTAGAGCCGTTGCAGTTGCTTGGTCTGTTGCTAGCAGTAGAGGAGTTCTCCTGACCTGTCCCTTCGAGTCTGGAAGTGGCAGTCGTGGTGTGTCGAATATGCTCTGTGAAATGCCTTCCACCCTCCTCCAGCCTGAAGGTCTTGTCTGGAGCTGGATGCTCTCTGGGGTGCTCAGTAAGGCAGACTCGGTGCAGCGTTTAAAGGATTGGGCTGCAGGTGGTTGAGGCGAGTGGTGAATCTCTTGCAATACTCCAAAATCTGGAATGCTAATCCAGAATAGTATGAGAGGCAAACTTCTGCTTCTAGCTGGTGTTCCGGGGCGTATGCCACATGCTGTGGCTGGAGCTGCTTTTTCAGTCGCTGTGAGTTGTGAAAAGTTGAAAAAATTAAAGTGGTGTCAGGTGTTGCTTTACTCAGGACAGCCAGGTGGGAAGGAGACAGATCTGAACTCTGGAAAGTTCAGCTGGGAAGTGCTGTCTGGCTGATCTTATCTCAGTTTTTAGTGGGATTTTTTTCAAGGACCCCAAGCCCTTACTAAAGCCCTGTTAATAAAGGCACGTGACTGCTTATTTCTCCATGTCCCTCCCTCCTCACTCCCAGGAAAAGCTTTTGAGATGACTGGCCTCTTTAGTGTTGCGGTTTACTTCAGCTGTGGGAGCTGCTCGGACTTCAGCTTTGTGTTGAAGCAGAGCTTCCTTGTCAGCATTCGGAGATCTCGGCTGTCTCTGAGTAACCTCGCAGCACGTAGGCAGGGATGGGCGCTTTTTTTTTCTTAACAATGGGAAGGATTTTTTTGCCAAAGGTGCTTTCTGAAATACTGTCTGTTGCGGTTCTGAAAATAAAACAAATACTGACCTAGGACAGTATGCTCCTTAGTGCTGAGTGTGTGGGGGTTGAAGGAGAAGGCTGGCGGTAGGTCCTCATGCTCGGTTGTGTTGTAAACAAGTTACTGGGTGAAACATTTTTGGTCATGATAGCTTTTGACCTGTGCAGCAGGTTTGCCCTTGAGGACAGGACTGTTGTGCCAGATGCTGTGCAGACACAATACATCTTGGTCTTCTGGAGCTGGCTTCTGCGTTTAGATTGAGTGTGGATTTGACACAGGCTGATTTTGACCAGCTATGTTGTGTCCTCCAAAGGTGGAGGATAAATCGTGTTGAAAAGATGGACTCTAGTGAGTTCCCTGGATGTTCAGAAGGATGAACTTCAGAGGACTGGGATCCTGGGAGAAGAAGCCCCATAGCTCTGTGCCCTGGCAGGGCAGGGCTGAAAGTTATCGGTTCTGTCTTTGTGGGGACGTGTTTACTGCGTCAGACCAAGTGTGAGGGTTGGCATTTCTGTGGCAGGGTGGGAAACCTCTGCAATTACAGGCAAGAGCTGTTGCAGGTGTTTTGTTTGGTGGCTGTTACCCTGGTACATGCAGTGGTGTACCTAGTGTGCCTTTGCTTTAGATACCTCATGGAAACAGCTCTTGTGTCCCCATTCCAGATTGAATTGTCCTGTTGACAGCCTTAATAGTAATAGCATTGTAAGCCCGATGGCTTCTGTTACCCTGTGCAAATGACTGTTGTACAAATCTGAGGTGGTCTGGCAAGGTGAGCGGGATGATGCTTTGGAAGATGGCTTATTCACATCCTCTTAAATGTGCTTCTGTTTTCTTACTAGGTTTTCGATAACTATGCTGTAACAGTGATGATTGGAGGAGAGCCTTACACCCTAGGCCTCTTTGATACTGCAGGTGAGAAATCAAGTGCTTGTGTCACTGTCACTGTCCAAGATTTAGTTGAGATAATGTTGAACATGAAGACGTACAGTTGGTTCTTTATTTTAATGAAAGGGAAAAATCTTGATTCTTCATTCTTGACCTTTGAGGAGTTGCTAAAATGAGTTAAATAAAAAAAAACCAGACCAAACCACAAACAAAAAAAAAAACCCCAAAACCCAAACAGCAGCCCCCTCCCCCTAACCCTGCACTTCTTTTAGAGCTGTTTTGTCCTCTGGTGTCACAAAATAAGTTTCCGACTTTCACCTCTAATCTAGGTGATGACTGGAGGATAAGGGGTTTTTATTTTTTGAGCAAAATTTAAGGAGAAACTAGTGTGGAATAAAAGAAGTGAATTGTATGTGTTTGCTGTTAAGTAAATAGCTTATTTTTTGACCAAATGACTAACATTAGAACATCTTGGATGTGCACATGGCATGTCTCTGCATTCTTAACATGGATGAAATCAGGATGGTGTGTGGAGTTTCATAAGCCCTCTCACTCTGGGCTTCTTAGAAATTAAATCTGCAGGCCTCTTTGTTTATGGTTATCAGACTGTATCAGTTTCTGGCTGGAGAAATGCGCAGTGATTAAACAGCTACACGCATTGCTTTGCACGTCTGAAAATTTAGCAAGAAAGGGTAGAAGCTGGTTCAGCTGCTAGTGACCCAGTCCCCAACTCGTAATAAATCCACAGTGGTATGGCAGCATCTGATATTGTAAACTCCTCTTCCAGAGGGCTTAGCTGATAAGCTGTTAGCTAAAATTGTCTTAATAGAACTTAATCTGACTGTTTCCAGCTGTATTCTTACAGATGCATTATTAGTGTATTATTTGATTAGTGAATCTTAGGCTTCCAGTTAAACACTATAGCTTCAACTGGCTCTTCCCCCAAATGTGATTTGTGTGTTAGTTATTGCAGACTCCCTAGTTCATGGATTAGGAGTTAAGTGGAAGAGAGTGGCTCCTTCTTGGCACATGCTGTGCAGGCTGCAGCAGGGACCAGTACTCAGACTGGTCTCGACTGTAGCGTTCTGGTACCTGCATGGGTAAAAGCTGCGTTGGGTCCTTCTCCAAGACCCTCTGGGTTCCAGCCTCTGGACACTGCTGCCTGTGTAGACAGGCATATTCATGTCCTTGTCTATCAGCGTGAGAGCAGTAATGCATCTAGGAATTGTGAAAGCTTACCAAGTGGCTTTAGTGCATCTAGGTGACTCTACGCACTTGTGAATATAAAGGCTTTCTTTTCAGAGCTGGGCTTCTGAAGTGGGGGGCTTTTGTTCTTTAAAGGTCACCTGCTTTTTGCTAAATAGCAGCCAGCACAAGGTACAGAACTTTACAATGGATAAACTCTCTGTTAGTAACTGTCAAAAAAAAAAAAAAAGTCTGTTTTGAACTTGTACTATGAAGAGAAAGGATTTTTGAAGTAGTCTGTTAATCACAGGATATTTTGGTCAGTGCTTAGCTCCTCTGTGTCTAGCCAAGCAGGATAGCTGGAACAAGCTGTCTAGACCTTTGTCTCCAAACTATAGATCTTCCTCCATGGACATACCCCAGGTATTCAGTCAGCTCCTTCAAGATCTCAGAGGTCTTTGTCCTGCATGAGAGGTGAGAGAGCATCAGGTGAAATCTGAGGCATTTTGAGCGAGTGTTTCTGACCTGGTTGCCAGCAAGTACGGCAGCTCCTTTAGTGCTGTGTTTGCTTTCTGAAAACAGAGTGCTACTGAGCTGAGCAGGAGGAAGTGTGAGAAGGAGCTCGGGCAGAGTGAGGCTGGTGGGTCAGTCTTGGTGGTGCCCTGCAGGGATGGCCTCCTTGTACTGACCCAGCGGGGAGAGCCTGGCTTCCGAGGAAGCACAGCCCCCCGCGACGGGACTTTGGGGCGTTTTTGGGGGAATGCTGCTGGACAGCCTGAACACACCCTGCCCTGTCACAGCAGCGTTCTCCTCTTGCTGCTTGGACAGCACTTCACTGAGTGTTTGCAAGCCAAAGTCAGAACGTTCTAGTGAACAAAAATGTGTTCCCCCCCCCTCCAAACTGCAGGGTTTTTGTAGGGTAAGAAAGTCTGATGGCATAATACTTTCAATGAATGGACTAGGTGCAGAAGACCTCATCTGTAACCAGATCCATGTTCCACACGTTTTGTTACAATGGAGGAAAATGTTACGCAGTCTGAGGGTGTTTGATCTAAAAATGTGTTAGAGCGTACACCTGTCGGACTTCCCAGCTCTCCTGTGAGTTTAAGCAGCTCATTGTTACAGAGTAACTGATTGAATTCTGGATTTGAAAACCAGGATCTTTGAATGTTTGGGTTCAGGGCATGTGTATTTGCTTAAGAGTTAGGATTAATTAGAATAATGCGATTGTGCTGGAGTATGCGTTCTAACCACCTGTAATGGGCAGTATTTCATTGTCTGGGTCTAATACTGTGTTAATTTTCTCCTTTTCTAGGTCAGGAAGACTATGATAGATTACGACCCCTCAGCTATCCACAGACAGATGTATTTCTGGTCTGTTTTTCAGTGGTGTCTCCTTCTTCATTTGAAAATGTGAAAGAAAAGGTTGGTTGAATTCTGCCTAAAAAGGGAGCTGAGCAGTGATTTTTGGAAATACTTTAGGAGTTGTCTTAAGTGGTTAATAACAAATACTGTGTCTGCTCTGTCTTTAGTGGGTACCTGAAATTACTCACCACTGTCCAAAGACTCCTTTCCTGCTTGTTGGGACCCAAATTGATCTAAGAGATGATCCCTCAACAATTGAGAAACTTGCCAAGAACAAGCAGAAGCCCATAACTCCAGAGACAGCTGAAAAACTGGCCCGGGACCTGAAGGCTGTCAAATACGTGGAATGCTCTGCACTTACGCAGGTGAGAGCTGATCTTTAACCATTTTTGCTTGCTCATATTCCACACTTTTTTTCAGTTACAGGGAAAACCAGCTCGGTATGGATGTGAAAGGGTAGAAGCTCTGTTTCTGCTGTTGGCACTGTAGCTTTCTCTTTGTGCTGTTGTTTTAAGGCACAAGGGGTTGGCAGTGGTACAAAGAAAATCAGCCTGTGAAGATTAGGCATAGTGTAGAGGGGTGATGGAGGAGGATGTGCTTGCTCTGTTTTCTTTTGTGAGAAAAGTAGCTATTGAGAACTTTAGAACATGTGTTACAGACAATAAGTGGGTTAGGACACAGAATGCAGCTCACTACTGAAGAGAGCAGGCAAAGAAAAAAAACCTCTCAAGAACAGTGATTTCTGGTACTTCTCTGATTCGAACCCTTGGTAGTCGAGAGCTGCTTTCTCTTCCTGCGCAGTCGGTGAGCTGTGTTTCCTGTGTGTGCCTAAGGTGGAAGTTCCGTTGAGACAGAGAAGAACATTGAAATAGTTCTTAAGGCATAAACATGTTGATGCGCTGTGAACCAACTTGTGAACGTGAGTCTAAAGCCATCTTAAATAGCTGATGTGAGGCCAGGAAACCCGCTTGTCCTTTCTCTCTAAGGTAGGAGTACTAGGGTGGGGTGAATGGGAGCCATCGGCTGGCTAGCTGGCCTGTTGCCTTGACTTGGGATGCCCTGGGACCTTAACCTTGCGTGCCTACTCTTGCAGAATTGACTACAACTCTTTTGACAATTTTCTTAATGCTCCTCTGTAAAGAGTTTGTCCCTACCCGATGTGCATGGAACTAGGGGTGCACAGCAGCGAGTCCCTCACTCTTTTCAGTTTTGTTGTGCGTTCATCTCTACTCTCTTGAGCACAAAGCTTTATTGCTAAACTTCACAAAGCCTGAAGTTCTGCTTCTCTTGCACCTTTTGCCCAGATTGCATGTTGACTCTTCTATTTGGGATCCTGAGACGCTTTTTTTTGTAGCAAAGCTTTGCCTGAGTGTTTGCTGAGGCTTTTGGTGGAGTTGTGCCAGGACCGTGGCACTGGAGGTGTTGTGGCAAGGCACGCTGCAATTCATCCTGGGAATCCCTGATCAAGAGGTGGTCTTGGCTGTGCTTCCTTGCTGCCCACACACAAGCTGAGGGTTATTTGTGCTTGAGCTGTAATTCTTAGATCCTTTCAGTCCTGAAATACCATTTTAGATGGTGTCTGGCACATCCTGAATGCTGCTGCTAACTAGGCTGTAGAACCTGCTAGTTTGTGAACTACATGCCAGGACTTTTTGTCCTGTATCACTCACTGAAACCCTTTCCTCTGTAGCTTTAAACTTGCCTTGTTTAGTCTGCTCAAATTGCATGGAAGCACTTAGAATTACCAGAGTAAGAGTTGATATGATTAAAAGTTTCAGTGTTTATCCATTCTTTTTATTTCCAGATAGACTAAACTGTATCTGTTGCAGAGAACAGCTTATGCACTGGGAAGCTCAGCCTGAATTTCTTCCAGAGCATTAGTGCTTGTATACCCACTGATGGTTTTAGGAATCAAGAATAACCTGGGAAGGAGGGTTCAGAGGCCTTCTCACCTGGAAGACTAGTGGGTGTGCATCTCCTCTGTTCCTCTTCCTTCATTTGTTGTTGACTCCCCCCCACAAAACACCTCTTTCCTCAGTCTCAGCAATAGCTGCCAAACAGAAATGTAGATTATCTGTGAAAGGGATGTTTGGAGTTCCCGGCAGTGACCTAGCTGGCAGCTTGTTAAGCACAGAAGTCGGCTGGCGTTCCTAGCCAGGAGGGTTGTTTTCCTACCTGCAAGGCAGTGTTGTAGTAGCTGGGTTCAGCTGAAGCTGTGCTCAGCTGGGTAGTTCAATCTCTCTTTACCTTGGCTTCTGTCTGTACAGTTCAGCAGTCTGCGGTGGTTTTTTTCCTTCCCAACTAATTTACAACTGACTTTGACATCACGGTAGCAAGTAATCATAAAATCATGGAGCCAGAGCATGTTGTTTTTTCCTGGGAGGAGGAATTTGCATGTCAGTGTGGAAGAGTCGATGTTCCGAAAGTACTAAAAGGCTGAGTTTCTGAGTCTTTTCTGCAAAGACAGAATATCTCTTCCCTGAGTTTGGATGACCGCAGCACTGAGGAGTCGGTTCTGTCCCCCCTTTCCTCAGGCTGTGGAATCCCTTTTTCTGATGAAGGCACTTTCACTGTCTGTCTTCAACCTTTCTCTACCAAATAGTACCCCGTACCCACGGTAGAAAGCGGGTAGCACTTTGCTGTTAGGAAAGGGTGACAGACAAACAGATTACAGCCAATTGTTCCTTCTGTTACCCTCACGAGTTGAATGTCTGAGCGGACTTTCTGAAGCTCAGGGCTGGTACCTGTCACAAGGGAGAACTTTGAACTTGGTTCCTTTCCCCCCACCCCGATGCTGGGTTGACAGTTTCAATGCAGTCAGATTTATAAAGTGTCTTAAACTGCCCATGAATGGAGGGGGTGAAGGGAGCCTGGGCTCAGCCCGTTCCCCAGTGCAGCACAGCAGCTGTGTTGCGTTAACTGGAGTGGCAAGGCCTGTGTGCCAGGGAGATTGAACCCCGCTCTCTGCGGGTGGTTACTCTTGTATCATCCAGTCCTGTTTTCCCAAGGATTTTGTCCCTGGCCTGGGTGGTTTTTTTTTTTCCTCTCTTCTTCCCTCATCCCAATTTTTTGCTAGGTCCTTCAAAACAAATCACACGTTCTGTTCTCTTGAACAAATTAATTTCTCCTGTGCAATAGGAAAACAGAAGAGGAGTCCCCGAGCAGGAAAATTAAGGAAGCGTGTTTTCTTGACTCTTGCCCTGCCTGGGTTCTTAGTCTATCTAACAATACATAATTGAGTTGATAATACAGCCTTATTCTCACAGAGAAAGAAAATCGAATTAGTACTCAGGCTTCACATAGGCATTATGTATTTGAAGTATCTAGCTCTTTTGTCAGCCTGGCTTACAACTCACTTAAAAGTTGCTGGGGAGGCTGTACAGAATGATTGTACGTGGTAATTTACTAAACTTCTCTTCTTTCAAGTATAATCTTGCATGTAACATGATGGACTTAAATGCTTCCAGATGCAATTGCCTTAGAGATCTCCCATGTATGTGCTTCAGTAAAACAAGATTAAAGACCTTCTAAAAGGGGTATATCTAGTCTAACCTGTGAGGGAGAAACTAGTTATATTTGAATGTTTAAAAAAACCCAAACAACTTAATTTTGCAAAGACTACAATTGTTTGCAGGAAGTAATTTAAGCTTTTCTGTTGGTCTTTAGCTGGGATAAAGGAGGTCTTCTGAATTTGTGAAGGTTGCACTCACGACAGTAGATTTAGGCGAGTCCAGTTAGCATAAACTGAGCCAGGTTTCACTTCTGGTGTTACGTGTAACTTGGCAGAGCTGTGTGGGAGTGGTAGCGCACTGCCGTGCTCCTCCTGTGCTTCCAGCAAACGCAACGCATGCTTCGTGCTCCGGTGTAATCCCTGCGGACTCCTTGCAGCCCTGTGACTGCTTGGCTGGTGTGGGATCTCGGTTATTCCAGTCCTAACACCGCTTCTGCCTTCCTGTGACTTGCGTGGTTATACTGGCTTTGGTAACTGAACTGAATAACTGAAACGCACCATTTCCGTGCTGGCTCTCCGAGTCAGAACAGCAGCACGGGTAAGGTATTGCATCGCTTCTGGAAAGGCGGGTAGCCCACGTCTGCAGATGACGATGGCTTGCCAGAGAGGTGCTGCTTCGATCCCAGATCGTGTTTTTCCCAGCCATCTGGAGATCTGCAGTTATTCAGGGGCTGAATTCACAAAGCAGAGGAGTTGTTTGCAGCCGTTGCTGCGGACTCGCTGCGGTAGCTGGGAGCAGTAAGTCTGTGCAGCTGACATGCATGCTTCTCCACAGTGGGTGGCTAAAACAGGTTTACCTGACCTTTTGGATCCCTGCGGTGGGGCAGGCTGCTCTCTGCTGTGTTTATTCCCCTGTAAACTCCTGACGTGTATATTCAGCCGTTAAGTGGACACCACCATCTTCTGTGCGGCCCCTCCCACCCCTGTGTTCTTCCCAGTTGCTGCTGTGTTTGTGCCTCTGCCCTTCTGGGTGTTCATTTTGTCTGACTTGGTCTGTCGCTTGTTCTGTCTGACATTGACTTCTGGGTCATTGAAATGAGATTTCCTCCTGGGATCTACTTTGTTTTTTGCAAAGTAAATCTGTTGACTGCCTCTGTGAATTCAGCCTGGTCTATCCTGAATGCTCTTTGTATCTGCTTGTTTTTCTCTAATCCTCTAACCTGGCTGCTGTTTTTTCTCCTCCCCTCTGTCTTGTAGAGAGGTCTGAAGAATGTGTTTGATGAGGCTATCCTAGCTGCCCTCGAGCCTCCGGAAACTCAGCCCAAAAGGAAGTGCTGTATATTCTAAACTTTCTCCTTCCCCTCTTGCTGCTGCTTCCTCTGTCCCACTTCTGTAGAAACCTGGTTTAAAAAAAAATGAATAAAATCACCTTGATTGAAAGCTGTTGTGTCTGCTTGCCATCTTAGAGCAACCTCTGTATTAGCTCTTGGACTGAAAACAATACTTAAGACCTTTAGTAAAACTTTGTGACCGTGGAACACGAACTGGACTCGCTTAACTCTCTGCTGCTTGGGTTGCCAGATGTGGGTAGCTTTATAATTCAGGCTGTTGGGGGAAAGGATCTGGTTACATCATTATTTAAAGAAAGATCAAAAGAGTAAGACATGATGTTTGATCTTCCTGAATCCAGCTGGAAGAAACGATGCGTGTTTTTTTTTCGATTTCTACTTGTGACTCTTGTTAACTGTATTTGCATGACAAAAGTACATGAAACGGTGATCTGCAAGTTACGCTGTAATGTGAAGGGTTTTCTGGTTCTCCTTTGTGCAGTGAGATGTTTTTCTGTTGCTGTTGCTTTGGCTGTCTGTGCTGTAGTGGAGTATTTGTCAGTCCTTGCGGGGAAGGAAATACCAATGTACTTGCTACTGCTTGATGAACTGTTACAATTCTTGCTTTCACTAACATGGTAGACCTCTTCATTTCAATAATAGATCCGTAAAGCCTGTTACTGTAAGATGTAAAGTTGCTTCCTACTCTCATGCTTCTGATTTTTATTGTTTTAAGAAGAAATCATCAATTGTAGCTTGTCTTTAAATTTTGAAATTAAAAATTGCAGTTGTTTGTATAAATGACTGATGAAGCTTTATTCCGATTTGCACTTTCCTGGCTTCACTTTAACACTTAATGCCATGTCCAGAACCTGCTTCGTACTCCTCCCATCCCAACTTCTCTTGACACCATGCACAGCTTCTGGGCTCTGCCTGGCTGCTTCTAACCATCGGGTGTTCGGGGCCAAAAGCCTGACCAGAGCGTGTGGCGGCCCGATTTATCGTTGCATGCTTGCCTTGTCTCTTCTCTCCCCGACACACGACGGTGTCTGCACTGCTGGACCCGGCGCGCTCCAGATCGAGCGCTTCCGTCGGAACGCGGCACTTCCACCTTTGTCGTTGGCATGTGAAATGTGTTAGTAGCCAACTAATCGTAAAAAATTGGCTTAAGGAAATGACTTTGGTACGTGTGTTCTGCTTCTTGTGAAGTATACTGGTCTGGCCTCAAAGGATTCGCGTTCCTGTTCGGAAAATCAGCTGCTGGTCTAAGGAGCTGCTGACCTCAGCGACGCGGCTTGGACAGAGCCTGGCTGAGCAGAGGAGGCTCTGGGAGGTGTAGATGGCAAACCTCGGCTCGTCGTTAGAGGGGTTTGTCTGCTGCTTGGCTTTCTGTGGTTTTGTTTGTGTGAAAACTCAAAAATGAGACTGCCCCTTTCTCTCTCTGCCCCTTTTCAGAAAGGCCTAAAGAATGTATTTGACGAAGCGATATTGGCTGCCCTGGAGCCTCCGGAGCCGAAGAAGACTCGCAGGTGTGTGCTGCTATGAACGTCCCTCCACAGCCCCTTCTGCAAAGCTGGTGTTTGATGTCATACTAAAAGCAATGTTTAATTCAAAGTAAAGATACAAATTTTTAAATTTGTTTTCGCAATAATGACAAATGCCCTGCACTCCCATCTCCCCCACACAATCCCTGTGTGAGATGAGAATGTTAGTGTTTATTCCCCAACGCCCCTTCAATTCAGTTAAACTAGTTAATTTTGAGTAATTATCTATTATCAGAAAACACTGATCAGTACTAGTTTTTTATTTTGTTTACTGTTTCTAATTTTTTTTGTTTAAAATCCAGGCATGCTTGTCATGACTTTTTCTGTAACAGACTAATTCTAGGCTGTTTGACTGAAGCCTTGTCCCTTACACCAGTCTGGCAAGACCTTCTAGGGCTGTTCTGCAGCCGGCAGCCTGGGTGTGAGCAGACTTTAGTACTAAAGACAAATACAGGAAAGTAACATGTCCCAAGCTGGTGCTCCTCTAAGGAGGAGTGTAGAAAATGTATCTGCATCTCCTCTGAAGTTGCCTTGTATCTCTTCCCCTGGCTTTCCACTGTGCAGATCATAAATTTCTACCCCATCCTCTTAAGTTATGAAGCCTTAGGAGTAGGAGAATCCTTTTCTCTGGATGCACCATCAGACTTGAAACTAGCTTGCCAGTCTCTTCCTTAATCTTTGACATCATAAGCTTTTGTCACGTGATGATGAAATAACTGCACCTTTTAAAGCATGCCCAACTGATTCAGTTGGCTTTTAACAAATCCATCTTCTGCCAATCCATAATTATTAGAGAAACGCTTACAGTGACCAGCATACACACTGCTGTTGGGACGCTCCGAAGGGGCCTGGGGTGTGTTAAAACGAGTTTTGGAGCTGGCCCTGGTGGTGCATCTCTTGCTGGATGGTTTGGCATCCTTCAGAGAGGGGTGGAAGGATAGACCTGTGTCAGGAGGAAGGAACTGCCAGGAGAGGTTTCTAATGTTTAGTGTGGCACCATATAGGGACCAGGTAAGGGAATCCCCTTTTTCTGCATCGTGCTTGTAAGTAACCCCGAACCTGTAAGATGGGCTCCAGCCCGCTGAGGATTGCGTGCAGAGTCTTCATGCAGACCCACTGCAGTGTTGTAGGGATTTTACCAAAAATATATTTTGGCTTGCAAATTTGAAGTTTTTTGAAGACGTAAGGAATCTTCTTCATCTTCCAAAATTCCGATTTCTTGTAGACTCATTAGTGTTGAACCAATGCTTTTTCATGTCTAAGTTCTTTGTATATGCATTCTTTTCAGATGTATTAAACATAAAGTATCTTCACAAGCGTGCCTGAGGGTAGTTCTTTCCCTTGACTTTCTCTCGAGTGTGGAGGACTTGTAAATATGGCTTTTATCCCTTGGGATCCCCACTCTCCTCCTTGCAAGTTTATTTGGGTCTTTCCATAATGCTTAATCGTGTCAGTCCATGTCTTCCTTCATCTCTGCTGCTGGCCTCAGTTCTGTCAAGATTGCTTTCATCTTTGATGCAGAGTCTTTGCTGTCGTACCCAGCTCTGAAGAGAGGGCACGGTGATTCTCAACAAAAGGAATACTCGTTGTGCATGTTCCCAAATATTAAAAGTTAGCTTTTGGGGGTCATGGGGCTCTTGCACCTCTTCTTTCCAGAGGCTCGTCTTTGTGAAAGTTCCCTGTTTGCAGGCAGATAGCAAAAGCCTGAAGGGGACAAGTGGCATCATACACATCTCCCTCCCCAAAGCGCACAGAATTTGACACCTTTTTGTTAATTCTCCAAAGAAATGGTGAAGTCTTACACTGTTGATGCATATCTTATATTAATTATTAAAACACATTCCAAAGAGCCTTATGAAAGGTCGTTTTCATTTTAAGAAGCTGACTTGTGGGTGCTGTAATCCAAAAGCTTAGTGTTAAACATGTGCTTTGCACTTTCCAGAGTGATTAGTGCTGCTGTTCAACTTTGCAGTTCAGTTTTTAATTGCTGCCTTCTGTGGGGAGGCTTGGCTGTGGGTCTGTGCATCCCAGTGGAAAGTACTCCTGGTACTCGTGGTGCTTAGTGACAGCTGAGCGTTGATGGTTGCTCCGTGTGCTTACAGCAGACTGAAACAGGCTTCTGCACCTTCTGATAGCTAAACCGAATTCATACATCGAAAACTAGCAGCAGGACTGGTGCCCAGGGGAATGCCTGCATGAAATCAGGCAGGAAACCGCCTCTGAAGTGGAGGGAGAACCCTTTAGGACTTCTGCTTCAAGTGGCAGGGTTACACTGTCAGGCTTTTTCTGTCTCGGACGCACCGTCACATGGGGATTGCCTGCAGCTATCTTGTCCCTCTGCAGACGTTTTTCTGGCAGTGACCTGTGCCAGTCCTTTCGTGCAGGTCCATTTGGCTAAGGAGCGAAGTCTGTTCTGGTAAATCGGTGCCACAAGGTTAAACCTGGCTCTGCAGGGAATCCTGGAGGTGCTGGGTGATGGACAAATGTCCTTTTCGAAGAGCGGAGCTGTTTCCTTCCATGATCCTGCTAGTACAGAGCTGTCCCGGTCCAGACTGGGGACGAGATGCTGGAATTGGTTGAACTCAAGCAGCCGAGCTTGTGGGCTTTTTCACATCATGCCTCTCTTCTCTGGAGCTCAGTAGTGAGGTCTCTCCCAGGCTGGGTGTGTGAGATGTGCTCTGTGTTGCCACATTGTATGAGCTTCTCGTAAGAGCTCCTCAGTGACTGTGTCCTTCCTGTGTCAAGGCGCACAAAACGGGCAAAGGCAGGCAAAGCCACCACTTTCTTCCCCTGCTGGGACCGCCGTTTTCAGCTTGCGGATCTGAAAGCAAAGGTTTTGGAGGCAGGTGGGAACACTTGGCTCTTCCCTTGATGCTCGTATGAGCTGGGACTGCCTCATGTTACTGCTTTTACAACAGAAGAATTGCCCATGTGAAGGTGGACCCGCAGCTCAGGGCTGTCTTCCTTCTCGCCCGTGAGGGTTCTTGAGGTACCTGTAGCAGCTCACTAGCACAAATAGTACATGAGGTCTGGGCTGGCTGCTTAACTGACTGCCACATGTGTTAATGATGTCTCCTGAAAAAGGACGAAAATCTCTGGTGGGACAGCATCTGGGAATGACAGTAACATTGCTCCAAGGACTGGAGGCTGCATGGAAACTGAAGAGGAGCTTCTTGCTTTAATGGCTGGGATGCACAGCGATTTCTTAATGAAATCTTTTGGTTATTCATGTAGCTCTTCTGCTAAACAGCCACTTCTCCCAGCACAAGGAATAGGGTAGTGATTTCTGGGTTTCGGCTGGCTCTCAGGCCAACCTCCGGTTCCTACTACTAGATCAGTTTTGCTTAAAAGCAGGTAGTGAGCAGAGCTGTTGCTTGTGTGGGCTGCTCTGAACGAGTGGCTCTGTATCTTCAGCAGCGGCTTGTTGTCTCTGGAGCAGTGATCATGCCCTTTCCCTGCCTCGGCTGCATGTTACCGTACCATCCTCCACATGAGCTCCATGAAGCTGCACAGGGAGACGACTGCGCTCACTGATTGCACGGAAATGTAACATCTTGCAGGATATGTTCCTGCTGAACTAGTGGACTCTGCTGCCTGTTTTTCATGGTTAAGCTGATGCCAAAACAACTGCAAGGGAGGAGGTAGGAGAGCAGATCTGGCGTAGAGGCTTAGGGAGGAGGTGGGAGCACGCACACAGTCTGACCAGTTCAGCTGTATCGGGTTAGACACCTGTATTCTGTGGTGACAGACAGCATGAATCAGTTTGTTTTCCCACTGTGCTGTTGTCGACAGAGTTGAAATATGGAAATTGAGGACTATCAGCTAAATAGGCAAGGAGTTAATGTGGAGAAAAGTCCGGCCTCTCTTGTAAGGGACGTGCTCGCATCAGTAATCCAAAGCAAGAGGTTGGACTCCAGGGTTGATTACTGGTCGGAAGAGTGCTCCAGGGCAGCAGTTACTTTCCTGAGCAGGAGATAACTTTAGGCACACCCTTACTCTCAGTCCCTTCCTTGCTGATTTAGTTAGTATGTGGAAATTTCCCACTGTGTATGAGCTGATCTAACTAACCCTGCCTTTGCTGCAGCTCCTGATGCAGGCGTCGTCTCTGCCTGGCTGCTGTAACTCAGACTGGTGCGAAGCTCGTGTCGGGCTGGCCGGTGTTTTCCCTCTCCAACCTTCCTGTGTTGTGCCATCAGGAACACATTGGAGATGTGAGCTGCTTCGCGTTCTCCCTTGCCTGTTTCCCTGTGGGGCAGTGGGAAACTCTTAGCCTTGGAAGAAATGGTGCTACTGAACAGCAGATGCAGCTGCGGTCTTTTTTTCTTAAGCGTTCTGGCTTTTATCAGTGAGACGGGCTGAGCTCTGCGGCTTCCCCAGGAGGATGTTCATCTGCTCAGCCGTGTTCTTTACTCCTCTCCTCCTCCCTCTCCTTCCCAATAATGTGCTAGTTCTTGCCATCAGCGCTGTGCATTATACTTACCTGGGTGTGGCCCTTATTAAAACGTGGGGAGGGTGTCGTGTAGGGAGAGATGAGCACGTTTGATAAGAACTCTGAGAGAAGAGCTCTTTGGAGCAGCTGCATCTTTACCAGCACCACTGAGTCACCCGGGCTCCGCAGCGGTTTGTTTGGTGGCATTGCCCACACCGTGGTACACCACCGGGCAGATGCTGCCCTTGCCTGAAAGGCTTTTCAAGCCTCGGGACGGTCCCCTTCATTGTTCACTGCCTCTGCTTGGTTGCATCTTGTCTGCTCTCCGTTTCTGAAGGGGCTCCCGGGAGGTAGATGCTTTGCACTTAATGGTTAGGTCAGCTCGATGTGCAAATCTCCAGGCTGTCTGTACTTGATGTGCTCCGTTTCACATCCCAGAGTGTTTTTGGAATGTGCTAGTTGGATTTGTACTAGGTAAAACTGAAATGGATGTTGTCCTCCGGCGGCTAATGGAGTTCAGATCTCTGGGACCTGTCTCGAGTTAGTTTGAAGGGCCCCCTGAAAAGCACGCTGGGTTGCTGCTGGGTATGGTTTCACTTGGCAGATCTGCTCCTGCTGTCTCTGCTGTTTGCTGCTGTAGGCACAGCTAAAAACAGACTGATGATTTTGGCGCTTTCCCAAGAGGCAGCAATGTCCTCTGTTACTTGGCCACCATCTACGTCTCATTTTGCAGCTGGTAGCAGCTGCCTCCTTTTAAAAACAGACTTTGAGTGGGATTTGAAGAGCTGTTGTCAGCACTGCCCCTGACCCAGCCTTCCTGTTGCCTGAACTTCCACGCAGCACTCTCACCAGACAGCTGTTGTACGTGGGGTGCTCCTGGGGTCCGGTGCTGGGGAGCTGCACTGGCTGCCCATGCTCTGCTTCCTCGCTGTTGCTCCTATGCAAGCCCCGGTCTCCTGTCTGAGGACTGCAAGTCACCGTCTGGGTGACCAGAGACCTTCCTGCTAGTGAGTAGTAAAACAAATAGGGAAGATCAAGCATCAAAGAGGAAAGGTACTGCTTCAAGAACTGTAAGGAAGAATCCTGAAGTGGTTAAACTGAGAATAAATTGGTTGTAGCTGGTGAAAGGAGCAGGCCCCTGCTCCTGGCGGTGCATTTCTGCTGGGTTTGTTACCTTAGTCCCGAGGGTGATCTGTCCCTTTGAGCTGAATCAGTTCCTGAAACCCAGCCTGGGAAAAAAGAAACCATGAGCAGGGAGTCAGTGGTTGGCTGGAGCTCTCCCGTGAACTCCTGCCCGAAATGACTTGTCCAGGATTGCGCAAGGAACCGGTAGCAGGGCACAGGCTTGAGCTCAGCGCCGAGGTTATCTGAACTAGAGATCCTGCTGCCCCGTCAAACGCACTGCCAAGTCCAGGACCTCCTCCCTCTGCTTCCCTTGGGAGCTGGTGCCAGCCGACCCAACTCCTCGCTGTAGTGAGGTGAGAGAAAAATGTCATTTATTGTGGGCTTAGACCAGGATAAAAAGCCTGGACAAAAAAGAAATTGGCTTTAGCTCAGAGAGAGGAGCCTTGATGATGGGCGGGGGAGTGAAACTTCTGACGCTGCAGTAAGGCTCCTGTCTGAGGACTCTTGCATATAGATTCGGTATTTTTTTTTACTTAGCCTCATGCTGCTGCCCTCTGCCTGTTTCTCAGCTTTGTTGGAGGTTGAGAGTCACAAAGCTGTGTCTGATCACCCCTAATCCAGTGGTCCCTGGGAATTAGTGTCTTCTCCTTACCCCAAGGAGCTCTTGGGCTTGAATTCCCAAGGTAAGCCTCGAGAGCGTTGCTGCTAAGGACCAAATCGACACAGACCCTCTGCAGTGTGTGCTGGAGGCCTCTGGGACTGCTTTGCAGCAGGGACGAGGGCTTCCCCGAGCCCTCTCATCGCACCTGGTGGCAGAGGGAGTGTGCTGAGGTGTCCCTTGGAGTTACTGCGGCGCAGCAGCTGGGCGAGCAGATTTCGGTGCTCGGAAAGGGAATATTTAACCTGGCCAAGCCCGTAACTGGTTCTATTTCAAGCTGCCCTCTGGTGGTTTCGGACAGAAGGAAAAATGAGATGAAAAATCAGCCTGCGTGGTTGACGTCAGCCGCTCGTAGGAGCCTCTGCAGCAAATTGGGCCGAGCGCTCTCCGCACCACACCCAGGAGCTTCCGGAGCTGAGCCGCGCTCGGAGCAGGAGCCGGCAGGGTGGGACGCGGTGGGCTGAGCTCCAGCAGCCCCATCGGCCTCCCGGCTGGCCCGCAGCCCTGCCCGGGTCCTGTCTGCTGCTAATAAACCCTGGCGAGGGACCGAACGAGTCGGCTGCGAGGGTCACCCAGCTTGGCGTCTGCCTGGGAGGTGACTGGGTGTTTCAGGGTGAGGTGGTGGAGCACTGGGGCGGGAAAATGCAGGCGGAAGGCCTGACAGCAGCTGGGCTCTCTGATCAGAAACGGGCTCGAGCTCTGAAACGCAGGTGTCCTGTCACCTTTAATCCCTTGCCACCAGTATTTGTTCTGGGGTAAACTACATACACAGAAAATTAAACTAGGTATTTACCAAGTTCCTGACTTTTAGACCTGTGTGAAAGTACTTCTGTTAGTTTTGAATTTCCAGCTTTTCCTTGGGTTGGAAGAAATCAGGACCCTGCTGAGGGTTGTGTAGCGCAGCCTGGGGTTACTGCCTGCACCTACAGGCAGCGTGTGCCCATCTGCTCGCTCCTCCGCTGCCTCCGCGTGCTGCCCCTCTCACGCTAGAGCAGCGCCCGTCGGAGAGACGTAGTGGGAAGTGGGCAAGCAAAAAGCCGAAACCCCGCAACGAGCGTACTGGTCCCGGCTGCGCAGCCGCTGGAGACGCTGGTCGGAGCTGGACGGACGCTGTGCAGGTTTGTGTGGCTTGTTCCTGCCGGGCTGAGCCCAGATGCGCCCGCCCGTTGTCGGAGGGGCTGGTATTTCCCTGGTAGCGGTTACAGCGGGTGAGCTGTATAAAAACCTGGGACCTCTGCGGGTACCGTGCTGACATCTCAGCAAATGTTGCTGCTGAAGAGTCCAGCTCCTCTCTTTCCCGAATAAAAGCGGTTTCTGCACAAATCGGGGGCACTGACGACCTGCCAACGCTCAGTGTCTGGAATGACACCGGCGTCTCTTGTTTTGGGGTGATGGTGCTCACCGAAGCATACCTGTGGTTGCGTGGGGTGGGGAGAGGACTTTTCACCTTCACGCGGAGGGGAAGCAGTTGCGTTATCTGACGCCCAGCCCTGCGAAGGTGGGTGGGTGGTAAGAGCGCTGCGTACGCCTGCCTTCACTTTAGCATGGGATCTAGAGGGATCTACCCTCACACAGACGCGGCCTCCCCGTGCTCCCAGTGACGTGGTTACAGCTGAGGGAGCTCACCCAGGAGAAGCTGGCAGCTCTGGACCTTTCCTGAACGTTTTGGGAGCATCGGGTGGGCGGGGAGGTTCCCTTGCTGAGAGCGGCGGCAGCAGTGAAGCGGGTGGGTACCTTGCCCCCTCCTTCACGATGCTCTGCTGGTTTGAGGGGTTTATCTTGTGGGAGCCTTCAAGAAGTCCCGTGCTCCTGCGCCGTGCCTAGTCCTTGTTTGGGTTGTTTGTTTCCCAAATGTCCTCCCTCCCACCTTTCACAGTTTGGTACCCCAGCAGCCAAGGGGAACTCGCAATGCCAGCCCAGAGCTCTCACCAGGGTGATCTTCTGACTGCCTGATGGTTTCCGAGTTGTCTGTCTATCTGTCCTTCCCCTGCCTGTCCCAGGCCTGGGCTGGGTGCCTTCCTGGCAGCCAAGGGACGGCGTAGGGTGAGGAGCAATTCCTTTTCAACGCAGCTGTGGGCACCGAGCGAAACCAGAAGCATGCAGTGGCGGTTGGAAGCTCGCAGGGAGCACCTTCGTGCGCGAGTTGAGACCTGTCGTCTGCCAAGCGAGGTAAGTGGCTGCTCTGGCTCTCGAGGAGCGTTTCGTCCTTCCCACCCGTGGCCCTGCCGGCGCAGCCAGCTCCGTCCCGTGCTCCGTGCGGGCGGGGGGCGTGCAGGGCTGTGCTGGGTGTGGAGGGGATGCAGGAGCTTGCAGCGCGTGGAAGGCTTCCCCTGTGACCATGCTCTGCCTTCTGCCTTTCTCCTGGGGGGTTTCTGACTTGAGCACCCCTTTTAGAAACTGCTGAGGCATCGTCCTGGCAGCCAAGGGAGGACGCAGTGGCTGGGGCTCCGGTGTTCTGTGCTGGCAGGGAGATCTGGTCCTGTGCTGCAGAGGAAAATCCGCTCCGCTTTCTGAAATGGAGAAGCGGGAAGAGGTGGAAGGGCTGGTGGGCAGGCGGCGGGGGGAGGCTTTGATACGGTTGCGTGGTCGCTGTTTCTGTTTTTATCCAAAGTTTGGATTTAAGAGGCGTCGGCTGGCCGGCCCGGGAGCGCAGCATCCCTGGCTTCGTCCCAAGCGGTGGCCACGCTGGGATGTGCAGGTGGCTGCTGGGGTCACCCCGGCAGCAGGGGACGTTGGCGGCCCCGGGGGGGTTGTGGCAGGTCCCTGGAGGCGGTCAGCCCTGCGCAGGAGCTGGGGCCTCCTGTGCCAGCGAAGGGTGAGCCACCGATGAGTATTGATTCCGCCGTGAGTTTGTCCTGGCCCTGGGTCCGATCCTGGTGGAGGATGGGGCCTGCCCTGCTCTCCCGGTGCATCGCTGCGTGACGGGAACTGGGCGCTCGGTGGCTCCTGTAGAGCCAATCGGAGACACCGTGGGCGTAACTGAAGTGGCACTTTGCTCGCTGTAACGATTTGCCTGTGAGTAGCTCTGAAGCTTGTCCTGCATTGCCCTGCCTTCACCTAACTCACCAGAGCACGTAGCAGCAATCGCAGCTTCCCAGCACCCCAAGATCTGGCTCTGAAGCACAAGAAAAAGCCTTTTCCACGGCGCTGCATTTCTCCGCTCGTGTTCCGCATCAGGAGGGGGTGAACCAGGCAGGTATTGCTCACTGTAGGCACGGTTTTTACGGGACTGGGGAGCACTTGTGGTGTTTTTTGGATTTGGGAGCAAAGCAATGAGCCCACCCAGCTCTGCCGAGGATGGCCAGCTGCGTGTTTGTCTCGGGTGGATCGATCTGGGCTGCTGCACCGAATCTGCTGGCGGTACCCGGGCTCCGTGGATGCTGCGAGCGCGCTGACGCCTGCGGGACCAGCAGCCGTGAAGGCTGGCGCACATCTCCGCTCTGCCTGGCGTGGAGAGCATCTGTGGTGCAAACTGGGATCTCTGGGGAGCTCTGCCCACCGGCGCGGGGTGAGGCAGGGCCGGCCCCGTTGTCGCTTGGCGGTTGGGGAGCGTTGCCTTCCGCGCTGAGGCAGGGATTCGGCCTTTGCTGCCGGAGTTGGGCTCCCGTGGAGGCAACGCCAAGCAGAAGACCTTGCTGCACAGCAGAGCTGCCCTCCGGTGGGGTAGGCATCCTTATTGCTGGCTTTTTATTTCCTTTGAATTAATGAAAAGAAAAAAGGGGGGGGGGGGAGAAGAAAAATAAGTCTCTTGCGGAAAACCAGGGCCAGCTGTCCCAAGAGGTGCTCACGAACCTGGCGCTGACTGATACTTAAAGCCCTGTTAAAATAAACCTCGAAATGTTTTGCGCAATGTATTTTTCCTCCCTCATTTGACAAACGCTGATCACCCTGATTTGGTGTGTGCTCGAATAACAAAGATGGTGATTTGTCACCTACGTGCAGCGGGGAACACGCGGGGATGGAGTCGGCTGCAAGAAATAATAATAATATATAATAATATATAATAATAACTTCTCACTGCTGCTCAGCAGCTGGGTGGTTACGGCCCGAGCAGCCAACCCCACCACGGTGTCCCACAGCCACGGCACCGTCCCCTTCCTCGGTCCAGGGCGGCTTTCCCTGGGGTCAGATCTGTTGTCCGGGATGGAGGTTCTCCCTCGTCCTGCTCACTCGCGTTCCCATCGCGTGTGGGGCGGCCGCGGCACCATCGCTGGAGCTGGGACTGGCCTCTGGGGCGAGCGGATCCCGCGGGGATCACCGCCGGGGTGGTACGTCTGGTGGGCAGCGTCCCCCCTTTTCCGTGGGTGCTTATCGCCCGCTCCGTGTGGGCGAGCTGCCGGATGCTGGGTGACCTGGAAGGAGCTGTTTGGGCCCCAAAGCGGGCGCCGCTGGTGCCGTTCATGCCCGGGGAGCCCTGCGCTGCGGCGGGCTGTCCCTGGGGGGCTGGAGGAGGGGAGGGGGAAGCTCCTGCTGACGTCCCTCTGCCTTTCCCGCTCCCACTGGCAGCCTTCTCCGGTGGCTTGGTTCCCCACGTGTCCTCCCAGTATGCTCTGACCCTGTTCCTCTGCTGTGCCTCTAACCCCGTCCACCTGTCTCCTACCCTCTGCAACTGCTCCTTTTCCATCGATCCCTCCCTCCGCAGCTTCCTTCTCCCTTCTTCCCACCGTCCCTGTTTGGCCTTCTGTCCTTTTGAGCTGCCTCTTCCCAAATCCCCCCTTCCTCGGCGGGGGGAACGGTTTGTGGAGCAGCGTGGAGAGATGCCGGCCAGTAACGTCAGGAGATGGGGCCGGGCAGCAGCCCCTGTGTGCTCGAGGCTTCTTGCAGACGTCTTGGCGCGCCGTAGGATCTGCCAGCGGCTGCGCGTCCGATTCCCGCAGGGTCACGTAGCCTTGAAGCCTTTCGGAGAGTGGAAACGGTGCTGCCGAAGCGGGGCTGGCCGCGCCGAACCGAAGCAGGCGTGGGGAGAGCGAGACCCCAAACCCCGCTCTCGGTGGGGGTGAAGCTGCACCGGCTCTCCGGAGCTTTCCCAGGGGCTGAGAGTTGGGGCTGTTGTGTAGGTTTTTTGGGTTTTTTTTTGTAAGTGTGACACTCTTGTAGAGCCTTTTCCAAAAGGCAAAGCAAAAGTGATTAGTGTTCTGTTTGCTCAACCTTAACTACAGCTGAACAAACTTTGTTTTTCCTCCTTAGGAATTATTATTTGGGTGAAAATTAAAACAGCTTACTTGTTAGTGCCGTTACATAGTATCCTACGTTTTTCTTTCTTTTTACGTCCCCTTTTCTTTACGACCCTAAAGACGCTCCAGTGGGCTATGGGGCAGCAGGCTGATGTGGGTCCGGACAGCCCAAACGATTTTTAATTGAGCTAGCAGCCAAGTTGGCTGGGAGCACGGTGGAAACGTTAAGCCCCTTTCCTTTGAAACTGCTGATTTAAAAAATGAAAATATTATTCCTAAAAATAGTATTCAGCCTCTTCTGCGAACAGGCGAAGCAGATGCAGTGCAGGCAGCATCCTTGCTATCGTGAGATGTGGCCACCTTCCCTGTCCTGGGGTGGATTTTCCGGCTCCTGCCGTGTAGCTACAGACCCCTCGCGCCTGGTGGAGGTCATCTTGGGACAAGACGTCTTCTCTCAGCAAGGTGCTGGTCCACCCCTCCGCGTTGACTCCCCTGCGAAGCGTCGGTGGGCTGCGGGGTGCCCGAGGGGACCGGTCCCGGCGGCAGCTCTCTGCAGCCTGTCCCAAGCCCACTAGATGGCAAACACGTAAAAGCTTTGCTCCTCGCTCCCGGCCCCACTCGCACTGCCAAGGAGTGGGCTGGAGACATTAGTAGTATTATTATTATTTTTTGCCGGGGGGCCGGCTGCACCAGCAGCCACCGGCTGTAGGTCTGGTGCAATCATTTACATTTCCAGCTCCTTTGTATAACATCAGTACTGGGCAGTGTACAAACCGCTGAGCTGTTTACGGCTGCGCCGGGGCTCGGCCGTCGGCAGAGCGTGGCTGGAGGAGCAGCGTCCAGCTGGGCTCCGACCGCGGCCGGACTGTGCCCAGCAGCCCCGGTTCTGCTGGGCTTGGCTTCCTCCGGATGGACCCGGCCCCGGTTTGGAGAGGAGAGAGGCGAGGGGGCTTAGCCGGGGAGTTTGTTTCCACTGATGGGCTGTGCTGGGCAGCCTGGGTTTCCCCGCGTCTCCCCCAAAGTGTGAAGCTGTGTCCCTGTGGGGTGGTTTCTGTGTGGGGATGGGAGAGTGGGCAGAAGGCACTGAGCCTGTCTCGGTACCCTGAGCCTGGGTACCAGCCGCGACGCTGCCCGACACCCCTCCTCTTTGGAGCAAGGCTCTGACGTCCCCTCGGTGCTTCTGTCTGCGTCTGGGCCCTGGCGAACCTCGTCTCTTCGGGGAGAGAAATTGCTGAGGAGAGGCTGAGGGAGCTGGGCTTGTTCAGCCTGGAGAAGAGAAGGCTGCGAGGGGACCTTAGAAATGCCTCTAAATATCTGCAGGGTGG
>Ga0065711_1002298_pt1 | contig 35350 bp, 22 predicted proteins | sample Hoacrofraction12_FD_59098 | JGI IMG/M metagenome (GOLD analysis project Ga0065711, IMG submission 59098) | Hoatzin crop microbial communities from Cojedes, Venezuela - Epithelial fraction 12 v2 (version 2) | ecosystem: Host-associated > Birds > Digestive system > Esophagus > Crop | place... | reverse complement strand
CTGGACGCAGTCCTGTGCAGCCTGCTGTAGGTGACCCTGCTTCGGCAGGGGGGTTGGACTAGATGACCCACAGAGGTCCCTTCCAACCCCTAACATTCTGTGATTCTGTGATAATCAAAACATCTTTGATGATTGACTTCCCATCATTACTGTACAGTATTTAGGATATAAATAGCTGTGTTTTAGGTATAAAAAACTTGCAAACCATCCTCCTGGTAGCCTTCAGTGTGACAGAACAACTCTAATAGGGTTAATGGCTGCTGTTGCAGGGTATGAAGAAAATATCAGTCATCATTTGTTTATCATCAGGTATCAGGTGGACACATGCTCTGAAGAGCAGGATTGCTGGCCGTGTCAGGATGCATGGGGATCAGTCACCAGGAGGGATGCTTTCATCCGTGAAAGACACATTTAGGGTGAAGATAACCACATAATGACATTTGAAGTATTTCTTAGCTGGTCACCCAGGGAGAAGTAGCATTAGAAGTGGAGGTGGAGCTTTCCTTGGCCAAAGGCTAATTAGAAGGAGTGAATAAAAATAAATGCACAGCGAAAAGCTTTTCCAAAATGGTGATGTGGCCTGCATAATCTTATAAATGCACTGGCTAAAAAAACTAATTTGCTCTAAGTGTGTGATGATGGAAAAGTACCAGAGGTTTCAAATGGAGGTCAGGTGAGTTCTGGTTCCTGCAAAGACTAACTCCATTACAGCTGAGAGTCATTCATGAAACATCTCCCGTTAAAGATGACAAACACAGGGCTCAGCAGAAGCTTCAAAATCCCAGCTGCTTCGGACATGAGCCCAGGCATACAATGCTAACCCTAGTTTCCTTTAGACAACCCTTAATACGTCTGCAGAAATTGCATGGTCCTTTTGGCCAAGTACTTTTGTGAGAGAACTTGCTACTTTAGGAGTTCTGGGAAGGGTAAAAGGTAGCACCAAGATCCTGCTGCTTCCCAGGCAATGGCTGCATGTCTGGGATTGCTAATGAAACCAAAGCTTCATGGAGGTTTAAGGCATATGCTGACTGGTTGTAGTTATGAGAGCCAAATATCCATTGTATCAACAGACATCAACTATGCAAAACACAACTACAACATGATTATGTCATGCTCTGAAGTAGAGGATGTCATACTGCATTTTGCTTACTGTAAGACCAGCATTAGATTCTTTCTCTTTCAGCATTACTTATATGTATTGCTCATCCTCCATAAGTTTTGGCAGCTTGAGCCTTTGGGAGCAAAAAAAAATCTTGGACGCGAGTCCTAGATGTAACATGGATGCTCTGCAGGGCTCAAGCAGACCCCAGCTGCAGCAAGCAAGTTCAGCCCAGTCCCCAGGGAGCTGGTTTGACTGGAAACATAGGGGTCATACAGAGCTGGCATTGCATCCAGGAGACTGCGCTGCCGGCCAGATTCCTAAGTTCTTGCACTGTACTTTTGGCTCTTAATTACTGGTGTTTTGGAGAAAACCACTGGATAAGGTAGCTAAAAGATTCACTTCATCTGAAAAAACCCCCACAGTACAATTCAGATAATCACAGTGTTCAGGAAGACTTCAAAGACATGGCCTCATGACCTCTGAGATGGAGCCGCCTCATATGGAGAGAAAGTATGGAGCAGCAAGAGCTGTGCTGACGGTGTGGGCCACGTGCAGTTTTTCATATCCTTGAACATGGGTGTCATGTTGTCACCTACCAGCTAGGTCTCTTCTTACGCTGCCAGCTCTCTCCCAGGATGCTAGGAACGGCCATGGGCACCGAGCAATGTGCCTAATGAGTGTTCATCAGCAGAAGATTAATGCGAAGGAGAAATTTGCAGAGAGATTAGAGAACTGATTTGGATGTCAGACAAGGCAAATTCAGTTGCTCTTTAAGGAATACATTTGTACATAAGCTAACAACTCTGCTATAGTTTCATACGTCATTAGGCTAATGTTCTGTTTAAATAGAGTTATCAATCATTTTGTGATTAAACTCCTTTGTGCTTGGCAACAAATTGATGGGAAATGAAAGCATTAGTAGGTTGGTTGAGGATTATAAAACAGTACTTGTAAAACTCCCACTGCTTCTGCAGAAGGTGAAAAAGCACAGAGGAACTAATTGATTGTGCTGAAACAAGCTTCCAAAACTGCTGCAACTTAAATAGAAATAACCAACAGAGCTGCCTTTATTTGTTCTGACACGCCTGAGTCTTCCAAGTGTACATTTGGGTCACATTTTCAGCTTTTCTCCACAAGTCTTGAAACTTGTGTTTCTTTTTCATTAAAAAAAAAAAAAGAAAAGGAAAAAGGAAAAAGAAGAAAAAAAGAAAAAAGGTAAACTGAGATTCTCATGAAACCTGTAGTTCCAGCAGCTTGTACCTTAAAGATGCGAATTGACACTAAACTCCTTATTTCAGAATTAAAATGCTATGTTCTTGCTCAGAAGTTATTAAATATCTAAAAAAATCAATTTCACACTTTGCTCATGGGTGTTGTCTTTATGTGAGTAACCAGTTGCAGGGAGATACTGTAGTAGTGCCCTGCTTAATTCTGTATTGAAGTTTTGCACTTAAACCATGAATAAAGCTCTTCTGTTTCACAATCACATTGGTAAGTTTAAAATTCCAGATTACGGCCATGTTTTTTTCAGGGAAACCACATTTTGTGCATCACATCCTGCATGAAACACATTTTTACTTTTCCCAGGAGGCAGTTAAAAATCATGTTTATTAGCCCCATCAACAGCAGCTGTTGAAATGCTGTAGCTGTAGTTAATCTTCATTTCCACAGCTGTAGCTCCTGGAAGAGAACAATGAAGGGTCAAAGGCAATGGCAGCCCATTTTCCTGCACCAAGACCTAAGCCTTCCTCCAGCCCCCATCAACAACAATACGGGAGCACAACCCTGAGTGTCACAGAGCAGGTGAAGAGACATCAGTTATTCACTCTCTCTTCCAACACAAGAAGGAGGTGCCTTTGAATAACAGTAGTAAGAGTCAAATTCAAAATGAGGCAAGAAGAGACGTTTCTTCACACAGTGAGAAGAATATCTGGGGCCTCCATGCCCAAAGATGCTGAGGTGGAGGTGCTCATGCAGATTTAAGAGCAGCACTTGGACTACACAAGCACTTGGAAATCCCATGAGGGTTAATGGTCAGGCAAAACGCTTCAGACTATGAACCTCTTAGGAGTAGGGGGAAAAGATCTCTGTTCCTGTCCACAGGCTCCAGTGCAGGGATGAACTGCAAGGTGGGAGGAGACTCCTACCTACTTGTGCCAAGCAAATTTTGAAGACTGACATTGTCTTATTGACACTGCCTCATCCGCAAGGTGGTCACATCCATTCCTGATCAGGTGCCTATCAAGGCGCTCTTCTACCTACACAACAGCTTGAATCATAAATATGAATATGGGAAGAAAAAGGCTCTTGAAGCTTGATTGCCTCACTCCAGGACCACACCAGTGGGTGAGGACCAACAGCAGACTCTTGTCTGCTTCCTAAGCCCTACCAAATGAGTATCTTTTGCCCTCAGCTCCGATTCCTCGTCAGCAGTGGGCACCTGGCAGAGTGCCTGGGGAGGGTTATGGCTGGTAACTTTGCTGTGACATGCTTCAGTTAGTGGCCTTGCAGAGGAAAAAAGCCCTGTGTTTCACACTGAAGGGACAAAAGAGCAAACTGAAAAACTCTGTGAAGCAATGCAGGCAACAAGTCTTTTGACCATCCAGTGTATGCTCTAAAGACAAAACAGCTCCCTAAACCTTTAGATGTTATAAAAATGACAGAAGCAGGAAAAAAAGAGGGACAACTATTGCACCTTTATCCATAACATTTTTATGTCTCAAAATCCTCTGTGTATGAATTTTTCATTTTTTCTTTAATAAGTACTGGCACACCAGAGAGCACCGGAAAAGAGAAGAAGAGTCTAAAGGGCAATATAATGTTGAGGAGAGGAATAATCTAACAAATTGTCTCTTCTCTTACTAGGGCCCAGCCAGTGCTGGTGAGATGAGTGTAACACTGAAGCACCCTGCGTATTGCCCTGGTTGCTGTCCTGGGAGCTGGAGAAGAAAAGCATGGGGAGGATCCCCCACTGTGGGGTGTGCCCAGACCTCGGCAGGAGATCCCAGCAGAGCAGATCCTACCTCTGGGCTGGCTACGGATCAATTTGCCCCATCAGTCTACCTGTATAATCCAGCATATATTTCTGCTATCAAGATTGCTCATCTTCTTCACTCCCTTCTAGTGCAAGCTCTGCTTCCCTCTGATCAGAGGTTGCAGGCAATAGCAAGCAAGCAACCACGACCTGGAAAGTGAGCTTGTTTTCAGATAGCTGAGGCTGGAAATAACTTTAATTTTAATTTTATAGTTGAAGCCAACAGCCTTAATTCTTCCTTCATCACAAATTAGAGAAATAACCATGACTAAGTCAATTTAGTTGGAGACTAAATAATGGAAGAGAATAATCCCAAATCAACATTTTCACTCCTCACCTTACTTCAGGGCAGTTAAGGTGGCTTGGGTGCTTGTTTTTGCATTTCAATGTCTTAGCAACTTTGTGCGTCTCTTTAAAATGTTAGTAACTTAAATTTAGGTTTGAATTTGAATTCCTGGGAGTGCATTTTCTTGGGGCTTGAGCATCCTCATGGTGTGCTTTACCCGTAAGCTCAACATTAACCCTCTCTTCATGTTGTTTTCTAGTGCTGTAGCCAAATAGGTGACATTCATAATATATGTTCAGGCTGCACACTGTGTGTGGCTGTCGCTTCCTAACAGAGAATTGTTTACCTTTAATGCAAAAAAGTATGATATCAATTTGATACATTTTCCCGCTTGTTTTGGTTTTGGGAGGAATTCGGATTAGAGCTGCCTTTTTGGCATGCGAAGGAAGCAGATGCAGGAGCTTTTACAGGAGCACGGGGGACATCAGCTGGTTTAATCTGCCACAAAATCACCACTCACTCATGTCCTCTAAAATGTTAATCTGCTACTGTGCTGGAAATGCCGTAGCTGCCTCCTGCCCTGCCCTCTTCAAGGAGGTGGCAATACTCTGCAAAGACTGACGGAGCAACTTAATAAAGTGGCACCAGGGGTGGGTGAGCTCCATCTGACACCGAACCAGATGTGAATTTATGGCCTTTTTTCCTTGTGGAGTCTTAAAGTTGATTATGATTACTGAAAAACTTTTTTAATAACATTATCATTCCAATGAGGTGCTGCAGCACAGCCTTTCTGGAAGTCCAAGGTAAAACCTTGCCTGATAAGGGACTGATGGTGCCAACTAGAGAAAAGCATAGCATGGGCAGATGCTACAGCAAACAACTAAACCCCTCTCCCCTTCCCAGCTGTGCCGAAGCACTGCAGCCCATGCCACTCCTTCTCTCCCATGCCAAGGCTTCCTCCACGCTTTCCCAGACGTGGAGCAACTCTGTGATGAGGATATGTAGTTATGGACCTGATTTTGAAGCTGCTTTATGTGTGACATGAACAGGTGTTAAATCCATGGCTCGGGAAAACAAGAGCAGGGCTTTCAGCTCTGTGACAGCCTGATGTTGCTGCCTCTGCCAGCAGTACTTTCATAATTCAGCACTGCTAAAAGTCTTAGATAACAGTAAAAAGGCAGGTATACCATGGCTCTGTGGGCTGCTTTTAGCCAAAAGGTTGAACTCCTGACATGCTGGCACTATTACTTTTGTTAACAATATGAAAGATGATAATGTTAAAGCAAGGCCTGGGGCTAGCTAGACTACAGTGAATTGCAGGTGGCTTATCTCTGTAATGCAGCGAGTCGAACTTCTGGCGTATGCACTTTCTATTAAAGACAGCTGAGAAAAAGACCCCTCAGAGTAGGACTGTCAGCAGCTAGCTCTCTGATGGAGCAGTCGTCTAGTTAGCCAAGCTCCCCTCTGTGGAAAAGCCTTTTTTCTGTCTAGAGACCTCCTTTGTGCTCTTTCCATGGTCCCATACCTGCATGTCAACAACGTGGACATCTCCAGGCAAAGGGACCAAGGTGGCTCCCTTAATAAGCAGGACACCTTTGGAAGCCTGTTTAGAGGACAGAAAGCTCCAGCAACCCAGCCCAGCCATTAGGGCATCAACCAGAGTGGGAGAGACCCCAGCAGAAACCCCCAGGGGACTTGCATCCACCACCTCAAGGTGCAGAACATTCGGGGTAGGAGTAGACTCTCCTGTTAGAGCTTGTGCACTCTTTATAGCGTAGTTAAGGGTTTGCTAGACCAGAAAGAGAGGGAAAACATGCACAAGATATTGCATCTTTGGAGCACCAGAGATAAGTTTAAAATATAATGATACAATGTGAAATGAAGGTGCTTTCCATGGAGCAAGCCTGAGACCCAGGGCTTCTGCATTTCTGGGGAGTGCTGAAACCATGCAACATCAAGTTAAAATAGGATGTAGGAGCAGCACCCCTGGACAGAAATGTGTAGATATTGTTGGGTCTTCCACATGGGCTGGACCCTTTTCAGTGCCTCGAGGGCAGCAGCCCTGCAGGACATATGCACAAACAGAGATTTCTGATCCTCTGAAATTACACCACTGCTTGCAAGCTTTTAATAGCACAAAATCAAGACAAATGCTTTAACATCACAAAGATGCTGCAGCAGCTCCAAACACAATCAGAGCAATCTAATATAATAGGAACCCTCCACCACCACTGTTTCATGCACCCCAGAATTAGGACAACTTGTTTAGAGCCAAGGACAAATTAAAGAGGAAAAACCAAAATAAAAATCTTTTCTATTTTGTATCACAAAGTCTCTGAAACAATAAGTCATGATACCAAAATGCATATTAAAATATTTTTAACAATACTGTGCTTTCAAAAGAGTTACAGAAAATAAAGGACAATGGAATTCACTGCCTAATGAAGTCATTGCTGGAGATATCTTATAGCACACAGACCCAATTGCCTCATGTTCCTTTTGCCAAATTGGGAAGGGAAAGTCTTCTGTTTTCAACTATGAATAGTCTAAAATTAGCTCCATCCTTAGTCTTTGACACTGTCCATGTTAGACTTCTTTTCAACAGCAAGGTTAAACACAGAAAGACACCCTAAAGAGACACATTTTATAAGCTTACAAATCAGTCATGTTCAAAAATAACTTTATAAAATGCATGAGAAGCAGTTCAGGAGTCAGATAAATGAACAGTTAAGAGACAGAGTAAACCGCACCAGCGAAATCTGTAGTGTTGTGGGAAGAACTGACCTGTTTGAGGACTCAAGGGCTATATCTCATTGCAAATAGCATTTTGCCTGCTGAAGCCCAGAGCACTTTGAGCTGGAGGTAGCACTTGCCAGTGCTGTTAGGGCTATGGCATTTCATACAGTAGACAACTGGGTTGAAGCATGTATGTGCTCTGCAAAATAAAATTGGATATGATAATTCAGTGAAATTACACCTTGAAGCCATCTAGCACTATTAGGAGCTTTCACACAAAAGCTGCTTCTCCAGAGAAGCTGGGACTGGCCTAGGTTGTCCAGTATTTATTAAAGCAGCAATTCTGGTGTTACCCCTGTGTAAATAAGACGTTATTCCTAGCAGATGTGTGCCACATACCAGAGAGCACCAGACTTGTTGCTGTGATCCATCCTCACTATGGATCAGGTTCAGCAATAATATATGAGGTTTCCCAAACTGTCTTAAAGGGGGTCTCAGCAACTCATTGCTGAGGAAGGTTGGGCTTGACGGCAGGGAAGCAAACAAAGCCCCCATTGCCCTGGTCTACACCAGAAACCTGCTGGAGTCTGCAAACTGTAGATAAAGACCTCCCAAGCAACACTGAAGTGAGTGGGAAAGCTGAGATCCATATTTTTATGACACCTGTGAGACAGAGAATAAATCTGCAACCATCCCTCCGCTCATCCTCCCCCCCGCCCCGAGATCAGGGTTTTCCATACATCCAATGCTGCCCTGGGGGGAGACCCCAGCAACTGCAGCTGGTGACGGAAGATACCAGATGGAGTTAAGAAAGTATTCATCCAACTGAATGCTTTAACAAGGGACACAGTGTTTTGGTTATGAAAGATATTTCTACCCGTAGCCTTGGGATAGGAAGAGTTAAACACCCCAGGTCTGCACAGCAGCACAGGAGTTTCCAATTCTTTGCCTTTTTTTTTTCCTTTGAATGGGTTTGTTTGTTTCCCTTGGAGGCTAGCAGTCACACACAATGGGCAGATTTTTCAGTTAAGCCATTTCTTTCCACTTTTAGTCTTCAATGGAGCCCAGGTGCCAATTGTTTGCTGCTTGGTTCCTGCCTTCCCCTTCCTGCCTACAGTTTAACTCCTTTCTCTCATTCGTGCTTTTGGGGGTGTCATTTGATCAAATACACTCCTAATTCAGATGGCTGTTAAAGGATTACCAAATGGTTCTTAATGATCTGTATCAGGTAAAAGTGATGTTAAACAAGGCAGTATAAAGACCTTCCACCTGTGAATTTAGCAACAGAAAGTCAAATATTAATGTCATTTGTCTTTCCTTTGGAGCCTGCTTCGTAGCATATTTATTTATAAAGTGAAAACATTTTTATTAAAAAAGCCAAGTCACCAACAGCCAGTTTAGGCAAACCTTTCTTCTGATTTATTGAAGTAAGGCTAACAAAGATGTTGTAATAGTTTTTGTTTTAAATGCCTCATCAACCTGTCGCTTACTGGGGAGGCAGGTCAGCAAGTTTTAGCTCACAGCTGCCATCCTGTGCTCATCGAGAACAGCCTCACCCACCACCCCTGCCTCCGGAAAGCATACATAAATGTTTCACACAGATCAGGGATTAAGGATTAAGTTAGGTCCAGGCTGGGGCTCAGCTCAGTTGCAGCATCACTGCTAGAGGTATTAAGCTCTTCCACATATCTGATTGATTCTGGTTGTCATGTAGCTGCTGTGTTGCTATCAACATGCTCCATTGTGGCTTACTCTGACATCATGATCAAGTGCTTGGGGTTCTGCCTCATGTATTAAACATCAAACCACGAGAGCAGATAAAATCCTGTCCCTGCCATGTGTTTCACCCACGTGATGCTCTGCATCATCGTTACCAAACAAGGGAAAAAGATGTGGCTGGTTTTAACGCATTAATGTCAGAGTCACATCTCAGTGAACAGCACCTGAATCACGTTGCCTGCAGCTATCAGCCCTCATGCCAACTGGGCGATGTTAGCAGGGAAAGGCTGGGGAGAAGGGGGGAGAAAGAGGGGTTGAATAAGGAAACAGCAGAAGAACTGAGACAGGAGGAGATGAGGATAAATCTAAAACTGTACTCTGAAAGGTAGAAAGAGCAATTTTTAAGAAGAACAAGAGATCCAACCTGGGACAAGGGACTGGCTCTTTTTCCAGATCCTCACAGTACCAAAACACATCAATTTGAAAGGGCAGCCAAAAGCCATCTGTGGAGACTGGATACTTCTTTCAGCCTTGGAGCAGGCCTTGTGCAACACAAGCCACGGCCTTCCCTGTACCACACAGGGCTGAGCTGCACAAGGCCATCTGCCTTTTGTTATTTTTAAAGCAAGAATTAAACACAAAAGAAAGAAGTCAATATAAAAATTTTAAAAGAACCCCCAAAGGTAAGGGAAAAGTGAGCATAAATATCCAAATAAAAAAGACTGAGCTACTAAGACAGAGATCATACTCTAGAGTAGCAGTGATGTGGTGGGAGAGAAGAAATACAGAGGGACAAAGCTAATACCTTTTAGGGGGATTTATGCACAATGTTTACATCCCAAGCAGCAGCTGGAAGTGAAGATTTAGTGATTTATCATATCCCAATTCACTCCTCCCCTGCAAAAGTGATCGGCAGAACCAGCAGAACATGTCTCTGAACACACTATTCACTAAAAGCCATTGACACCTGATACTTCACCCACAAACCCAGAATGGCTTCACCCTTTGCAAAAATCACCCCCCCTGGCGCTTTCTGATGAGCTGGGATTTAGGTGGCAGCCTTGCAGGGGAACAGCTTCAAATGTCGAAGGAGCAATTTAAAAATACATGAGGCAGTGAAACCTGATGGGACCTGGAAAAAATTGAAGGAGCAGGTGTCTCAGCAGAAGGACCTTCGGCCAGTGAAGCCAGATAAGTCTCAAAAATCAGTTAGTGGAGGAGCCAGGAAGGAAGCCCAGCAGGAGATGCTGGCAGCACAGTCTCCTGCCCCAGGTGAGGGGGTCTGCAGAAACACCAGAAGTACATGCCCTGTGCTCAGCACAACAAAACCTGGGGAAAAAAAGGTTTCAAATGGAAAACAAAATTTGCAGAATGCCACTGAAGTCGTGGTGAGACCCAAAACTGGGTATTAATTTTTCAAGAATAAACTTGTGAAGTCTGCAATGACAGCTACCATCTCCCTCTTGCAAATTGGCCCAGCAGGTGCAGATTGTGTCCTCCTGCAATGCAACCGTGCTGTAGGACAGGGTTCCTCACCCCCTTGGCAAGGTGATAGGAGAGCTGCTGGTGCCATGAAGGGACACACTCACACTGGGTCCTCCTTGGGAGCTCCAAGTGACAGGAATTGTTTCTCATTAAAGGAGCACTTGTAAGATTGCACTTTGCATAATAAAATTAAACAAACAAACAAACAACTGGCACCATAAGAATAAAGTATACACTGGTGAGACTTGCCCTCTGTCTTTGCTTTCCATGCAGGTTTCAGGGTGGCTTTGGCTGACCTGCTTTCCTTCAGGCTCCTGCCCAGTTCCAGGCGTTACACAGCAGTAGTGATTAATTACAGCATGTTAAAATTGAGATTTAAGTAGCTTCTCTTGAATTTGTGAACTTTTTTTTATCCAGCATGATCAACTTGTGCAATCCATGGGCTTGGGAACCATGAGCAAAATAGTTCATAAAAATATTAAGGGATCTGCTTCCCAGTGACATTGATGAGACATCTGTGAGAACTGAACTTGTACCAGGGTATTACTAACCCAGTGAAAGCTTGGATCATTATGTTTTCAAGCAAAAAAAAGGGGGTACATTATAGCTTTGGATCTCCAGTAGCCGATGTATTTTGGAAATAGGCTAACATATGTAGTCTTTCAGAAGATTCTATATCCAAATATGGATTTGGAATCAATTTAATGCACAGTGCTTTATGCAATTATACCTACAGATGCCTAAGTGAGAATTTAAATTATCATCAACTTGATAGCTTTTGCTAAACACAGATAAATGCAAATGGGCACGGGGCAGATTTTCCTGTAAAGCTCTGCTGATCCCCATCAGTTCCTGAGGCACTGCTCCAAATGTAAACCCGCCCGATCTTTCAGGCAATTAGGCCCTCTCCAGCCAGAGTCCGTATGCCCAAGGGGATTCAGAAGTGAGCCCCCATCTCCATACAAATCGCATCTCCACAGCCCAAAACATCACCATTTTGTCAACAGAAGGAGTGATGCTCACACATAAGGACCCCACAGGTTCAGAAGGATAATCCTTACCCAGAAATTCTTACAAATTCATATGTGCTGGACATGTAGATAATATATGTATTTTACATATATATAATGTCTATATATATAGACATTATATGCAAGCCAATGAAAAACATTTTGGAATACATTATTAATAGAAGTCTGTGTGAAGATTCACCTATAGCCTCTGATAAACAAGTTGGTTTGCTTCTGAGAATTGTCAAACTCACTGCAGAGGCATTTCACAGTTGGTCTGTGCACAGATTGAATTTCAGCCGTCTTGCACTTACTGCATGTGGTTTGTTCCTGCAATATCTGCACCCAGAAAACAGGTGAGAAGCTGTTCTTTCGTCCAGAAGCCCTAAATAAGACAACTCTAAATTAGCACAAATAGTTCTCTCCTCCTCATTTCGGTTTATAGCACACTTACATTGGGATTTGGGAAGAGGATGTTCCACCTCATGAGCAGAACAAGAGAGACCAAAACGTCTCCTCAGATGTGCAGTTATAGGAGAATGACTGAAAAATAAGATCCAGCCTGTGCACCTGCATTTCTCACTCTCCCCACCAAGCCCCTCTAGTATTTGACTCATAGCAATATGTCAGGTGCAATAGCAGTTCCAACCACCTATCCAGAAACCTAACTAATCAATGCAGTTTAACTTTCCTTCCACAACTTTGCACTCAGGTCCCCTGCAGAAACAAGTCTTTTATGTATCCCAGTCCATAGGAGTGAAAAGTTGAGTGGAGAACTCAACGGAGAACTTGCAAATTCACAGCCATCCAGCTACATTTATTAGAAGATGATCACCTTCCCATCTAGTACTAATTTAGTTTACCCAGAAAGCTTTTGAGAACTAGGAGGCTTTAAGGAGTTCCCTCAAAGCTGACATGACAAGCTGTATTTGCAATCATATATTTTCATAAGCTTTCAAATGATGTGTACTGGTATCCAGGAGCTAGAAGAGAAAAACAAAGTATGCTCTGCTCTGTGCCAGAAAGGTTCCAGAAAAGCCTGCATTACTTTGGAAATGGCAAGAGCCCAGATTTGAGTAGTACTGAAGATGGTTTCAGCTATTCTAACACTGAACATGTAGGTGAGCTGTGGCTTTACGTGGTTTCCTCTGACATGGCAAATCCTCAAGTAACACATGGACAAAAGCAGGAGAACCAGTGTCTCATGGTTCTGCTGCACTGAACCACAACAACTCATCACTTGCCTTTAACATTTCTTGGATGGGCAACACCTCAAACCCAAAAGTATTAAAGGACTGCATAGCATGTCTCTTAAACATTGAGGTTTGCAGACTGGCTCATTGCAGCTTCAAAGATACCTATACCCTGTCGCGGTTTAACCTGGCTGGATGCCAGATGTCCACAAAAGCCACTCTATTACTCCCCCTCCTCAACTGGGCAGGGGAGAAAAAATATGACAAAAGGCTTGTGGGTCAAGATAAGGACAGGGAGAGATCACTTGCCAATTACCATCAGGGCAAAACAGACTCAATTTAGTTTATCACCAATCAAAATGAAGTAGGATAATGAGAAAAAACTCAAAATCTTCAAAAATCTTCCCCCCACCCCTTCCTTCTTCCTGGGCTTAACTTCATGCCCATGTTCTTTATCTCCTCTCTGCCCCAAGTGGCACAGGGGGATGGGGAGTAGGGGCTGTGCTCAGTTCATCACACGTTGTCTCTGCTGCTCCTTCCTCCTCATATGCCTCCCCTGCTCCAGCGTGGGCTCTCTCACATGGGAGACAGTTCTCCATGAACTGCTTCAACCGTGAGTCCCTCTCACTGGCAGAAGTTCTTCACAAACTGCCTCAGCATGGGTTTCTTCCACCGGGTGCAGTCCTTCAGGAACAGGCTGCTCCAGTGTGGATCCACTATGGGGTCACAAGTCCTGCCAGCAAACCTACTCCAGCATGGGGTCCTCTATCCATGGGTCCACAGGTTCAGCCAGGAGCCTGCTCCAGTGCAGGCTCCCCACAGGGTCACAGCCTTCTTCAGGCATCCACCTGCTCTGGTGTGGGGTCCTCCATGGGCTGCAGGTAGATATCTGCTCCACCGTGGACCTCCATGGGCTGCAGGAGGACAGCCTGGCTGACCCTGGTCTTCATCACAGGCCGCAGCAGAAAATCTCTGCTCTGGCGCCTGGAGCACCTCCTCCTTCTCCTTCTTCACTGGCCTTGGTGTCTCCAGAGTTGTTTCTCTCACGTATTCTCACTCCTCTATCCTGCTGCAATTGCATTTACACAGGGTTTTTTTCCCCTTCTTAAATATGTTATCACAGAGGCGCTACCACCATCGGTGATTTGTTTGGCCCTGGCCAGTGGTGGGTCTGTGTTGGAGCTGGCTGGCATTTGCTATATTGGACATAGGGGAAGCTTCTAGCAGCTTCTCACAGAAGCCACCCCTGGAGCACCACTCCTCACCCCTCCGCTACCAAAGCCTTGCAACACAAACCCAGTACACCCCCCCAGAGGTGACCTTGACTTTGTGATCTCAATAAACCACTGAAATTCTCAGCTACTCAGTCAAAGGGAATTTCTGATTTCTCCAAACCAAGTAGTGCTTTTGTCTGACTGTGTTAACTACAGAAGACCAAGGGGACAGAGAGATTTTTACCCTGTTAACTGATGAATGTTAGGAGGGATGACTTCTTGATGAGCCAGAAAAGATGGCAGCAAATACACGGCATAAAAATGATTCAGAAGCAGCCTGATACCCTAATTTCATGAAAAATCAAAGCCACAAGCCACATAATAAGCTGCAGTAGGGAAATTATCAGCTAGGGAGAGCATCATTTGTTCACTGCAGAAGCAGCAGCAGACTCAAATCTTTCCTTCCTGGAAGCAGGTGCAGGTAGAGCAAACTGAGCTATCCAAGGGCAATGAACCTCTTGGGGCACCTCCCCACTGGTAGGAAGGCAAAATGACATTGGAGGGTTGCACATCACCTCTTAAGCAGCAGATTTCTGTTTCCCCACTTTGCTGCAAGGAAGTGTCTTCTGATGAGTTGAATAAATCCACAGCTGTGCATGTTGTCACCTTGGTAATCTACTGCTTGAAGCAGTTTCTCCCTGCGATAGCTCTCAGAGTTGGTACTGAAAGGCTGAGAAGTTTTTAAAACACCTGGGAAACATTTCTGGACCTCTCATCTGTTTGATCAAAGACATGTCTAGATGAGCATTGCTCCCGTTATCTGGAGGCTGAATTTCCTTGTTGGCACAGATAGGATACAGACACACAATTGCTTTGTATGAAGAATGGTCTGTGACAGATTTTGAAAGGAGTTAAATGAAGACAAGCCTCACTGCTGTTTCCAGAGAGGATTCCCTCCTTTCCTGGGGCCTCCTGCAGGCCAGATGCTCTGCAGTTTGGTTAGGTCAGGCTGAGGTTCCTGGACTCCTGTGGAGGAGAAATTCAAGCAGCAATAGTGCAGCTACATGTCCTTCAGCGAGACCCTTCTCTCAGGGCATGAAAGCTCACATCCCAAAATACACAACAGTAAATTCTCAAGCTTACTAAAAGGCTTCATGCCTCTTCATTTTCCCCTGCAAATGAATAACGTGACCTTGGAGCACTGCTTTACAGTTTGGTTTTCTTTTTTGGTTGTATGAAAAACAAAGGAACAGCTGTTGCGATATTTTTTGTTGTGGTTGTCTTTCATTGCAAGAATTTGTGTGCTGAATATTTAGAACATGCTCTCTGAAAGAAAGAATACAGATATTAAAGCAGCCCATGAGCAGACACATGATGTCTCAGCACTGCTCCATACAAGTAGTCCTGGTGCTCTGGGACTTGCTACACTGCCAGGAAAGCATTGACAGGAAAATGGACTTTTAGCTCCTGACCCTGACTCTGACTCAACCTTGTCTTTTTGCTTTGCTCTGTCCTTCAGCCCACCTCACCCTCTCTGAGGTGACTTGCTTAAGGACATATTCCTATAGCGGGAGAAACTAGGGATCCTGAAGACAGAGAAAGCCTCACACTGGAGTACTTCAGCTAAGACAAATCAAAACTCTTCTCCAAGTTCCGGAGGATTCGTAACTGAGATTTCAATGCCACATGGTTTACTGCTAGCTAGAAGGAGGTGTGTGCCCACAAAGCAACTCCTGGAAACTCCAGCTAATTTAAAAAGCAGACAAGCTCAGACTCATAGAATGATAAAGGTTGGAAGGGACCTTAAAGATCATCTGGTTCCAATCCCCCTGCCAGGAGCAGGGACATCTTCCACTAGACCATGTTGCTCAGAGCTCCATCCAACCTGGCCTTGAATACTTCCAGGGAGGAGGCAGCCACAGCTTCTCTGGGCAACTTGTTCCAGTGTTTCACCACCCTCATGGTGAAGAATTTCTTCCTAATATCTAATCTAAATCTGCCCTCTTTTAGTTTAAAGCTGTTCCCACTTGTCCTATCACTACACACACTTGTGAAAAGGCCATCTCCAGCCTTCCTGTAGGCCCCCTTCAGGTACTGGAAGGCTGCTATAAGGTCTCCCCGCAGCCTTCTCTTCTCCAGGCTGAACAGCCCCAACTCCCTCAGCCTGTCCTCATAGGAGAGGTACTCCAGCCCTCTGCTTATCTTTGTGGCCCTCCTCTGGACCCACTCCAACACATCCATGTCCTTCTTATGTTGGGGGCTCCAGAGCTGGATGCAGTACTCCAGGTGGGGCCTCACAAGAGCGGAGTAGAGTGGCAGAATCATCTGCATCGACCTGCTGGCCACACTTCTCTTGATGCAGCCCAGGATACGGTTTGCCTTCTGGGCTGCAAGCGCACATTGTTGGCTCATGTTGAGCTTCTCATCCACCAGTACCCCCAAGTCCTTCTCCTCAGGGCTGTTCTTGAGCCACTCTCTGCCCAGCCTGTACTTGTGTTTGGGATTGCCCCAACCCACATGCAGGACCTTGCACTTGGTTTTGTTGAACTTCAAGCTTGTTCCATTGTAATTATAATTAGTTACAAGAAGATACTTTTCTAAGAGTTATACTACATCTGTGGCAAACAGGTCTCACAACTAACAAGCCACCACCCTCAGCCTAACCTTTGCTGCCTAAATATGAGGTTCCTTGTCCCAGCTAGATGTCCCAGACCTCTTAAGCTGCCAATGCAACTCACCCTCAGGAGCTGGACAAGAAGGTTGGTCTGAAAGGCTCTTGATAAGAGAGTATTGATGTTTGTTCATGTTCCTGCTGTTCTCCAGGTCTGTAACCAAAAACAACCACCATCCAACAAACTGTGGTTGCACCTACAAAATGTGCTGACTCCGTTGGAGGAGAGCAGTCAGCCAGAACTTGCACAGGGAGGACATCTATATACTGAACTCTTATACAGCTTATAAATCAGGACTCAAAAAAACGTGGTCAAAACACAAGGTCTGTTAATTATAGACAATGACTTAGATTTTTAAAAATTATTATTGTAGTAGAAATGTATACGAGAGATATTTGGGTTCTAATACTCAAAGTTCTAATAGTTCTAATACTCAAACTAATTTGGGCTCAATGTATAAAATACTAAGTTGCAACAATAAAGTAGAAAAGCTTGATTTGAATTTATAAGATTCTTTGACATTTCCTTTAATTGTAATGATATTATAATTAATAGAGTGGAAAAAATATAAAATAATACAATCATTTCCTTACTGGATATGCTGTCAAGGCTACAACAAAAACCAAACAAGACACAATAGCCCGGAGCTACCCAGTTGCTGCTCAGGCACATGGAGGGGGCTGGAAGCATTTCCCCAGGTGCTCAGCCTTCGCATGCACCCTGTATCCTTAGACTACAATGGCTATGCATATGCATTAAAAGTTTTCTTTTGTATTTATCCAAGGCAAAACAGCAGCCAAAATGGTGCAGGCCAAATAGATGTCATGGATGAGATGGGAAAAGCTGGGAACATCAAACACCACACAGTCTAAATTACTTTGTTGGAGAGTCCACAGCCTCACTCTTGGCCCAGCTTGTATCTATTCAAATTAAGGATTTTATGTTCATTTTTTTATGTATACTCATTCTTATCTATTTTCTGCCAAACTTGCCTCCTTCGGAACTATTCGAGGCTTTTCTATATTACATGGAATCTGCAGCAGAAATGACAAGAGGCTGGAGCTCACTGGCACCGCTCCGCAGTTCCGTACTCAGCTACTGTTTTCCACAACTGTCCAATACTGACAGCACCTGAAATGCACTTTGGACATACCACAACCCTTAGAGGGTCTTATCTGGAGTGACACAAAGCAGAGAGAAGGTAAGGATGACTAGAAAATAGCAATCAAGTCCATGGACAATTTGCCAGCCTTCATATGGTGTCAGATCCTATGGTATTTAAAAAGGATGAGCAGCGTAACCTGACATGGATTAGCTTAAAAAAAACCCTACACTTTTTTTCAGATATTTCCTTTCCATTTTTTGGCACTATGTGCACCTGTGGGAATCATGTTGTGCTTAGCAGCACCGTGGATAACAAGGCAAACGCTGCCCCTGACTCTGCCACCCTGCTGGGGGACCCTCCCAGCTCTGCACCTCTACTTGTGCCTCTGTGAAATGGGAGAGGCTGTACCAGGCTCTTCTGTCACGTACAGCGAGAATGATGTTGAGGAAGTGACTAGCTGCGTGTGTCCAGACTCCCAGTGGTTTTATTGCACTGAGCAGCTGCTTATCAAGAACTGGAAGACATTCATTTCGAAACTCAGGGTTCAAGGTATTCAAAACAAACTGCTTTTCATTTCTTACACTCTCATTTCCTGAAACTTTTCACGGCTATTTTAAATCAATTAAAGCAGATCCCAATTTGACTGACAGCTTAAGTCACATGGGAGATTTAAACAAAATCCACTACTTCCATTTTGTTTATCTCAGAAATGTCTATGGCAGTTGGCAAGGATTTACACTCCAGTCAATAAATGCTCACATAAAACCTTCTGCTATTCAAAGGGTGCCAGACTAGGCCTTAACAGAGCATAAACCAGGGATGGAGCCCTAATGAGGGCTACAAAAGGACAGTCCTCCACAGTGAGCTGCAAGCTGTGTTTTTCTATTCAGTGCATTCCCATGCATCAGCTGTGTTGCACGTAAGCAGAGCTGATATACTCAAGCTTTAAGGAAGATGAAAGAAATAAGCGGTTTTCAAGAGGTGACGTTGCTGATGCTCTCCCTGAGTCAGCACTGAGGTGTGCTGCTCGCCCTCCACAGGGACTGCTGAACGGTTCGTTAGTACTGTGACATCACAGAGCACAATTAAACCCTGAAGTACCTCACCCTGCAGTACCTCACGCCTAGCTCCTCTCCCAGACTACATGTTTTTTTCTGACTACAACGTACAGCACCCTGTTACGGGAAAACATTTTTGCCTTCTTTTATCAAAGTGAAGCACTGAGGGTGCTTTCAAAGGTGAGGGGAGAAGTGCTTCACCACTGGTTTTAGAAGCCCACAGGCCTTGCCTGACCTTTGCCTCCTGTACGCTGCCATGAGTTATCCAGTCTGTCACAAGAGCTGGAGGCTGCGGCACGGCCCTGCCTCGGCCTCTAATGAAAGGAGACCTCACATCTGAGTACGTGGCACAGAAAAGCTCAAAAATCCTTTGGAAGAAAAAGAGAAAGAAGCAGAGGGAATGATGTGCACAACAGGTGCTACCTGCGAGTGGGGTTGGAGCTCCAACTCCTCCTCCTCCGGAAAAGCTCTCCTCAAAAGCTGAAAAACATGTTTCTACATTTAACTCACTCACTGAGCGGAAAACATGCCCCTGACCCAGCCTTATTTGTCCAGGACAACCTGTTGATGGCATTTTTAACCCAAACACAGTGCTGAAAATAGGATGGATGATTAAAACGCTGACATAGCACCCCATTTACATTTCTAAACGTTGTGTGTAATTTTCTGCATTTCGTAATAGCGCTCTCTAAACCTTTCTGCTTTTTGCAGAGCATTTGGTCTTCCTCCTCTGGCCTCAGCTTTCTAAATAAAGCTTTTTATTGATTCTGGACTTTCTGTTCACTCCAGATGAGCATCACTAAGGCAGAGAAATTGGTCAGCAGTGGTTTATCCCTGCGATATTTTTTTGCAGTTTTGACTAAATATACTGTAATCACAGGATAGAAACGTAAGACTGCATTGCACACAACTTCTGTGCCTCTGGTCTGATCCATAGCAAACATACAGCTATGCTTCTTCTAAATACTCTTCCAGCCTCCAACTATTTGCTGTTTATGGAATTCATGAGAGGATGTTTCTGCATCTTATGCTGTAAAAAGCCACAAATGCAGTCTCTACCCATCCTCACTGTGTTGCACTACAGACAAAGGTAGATTTTGTGTCTCCCCAGAATGACTAAAGAGGAATAAGCAAGACCTGGTCAGAGTGGTGGAACCAGTGAATAGCTGAAGAGGAGGCTGTATATCCATCAGGAATTGCAGGCTCCAGCAAGCTGGGCTGAGCTGATGTTTTAATGGAAACACTGATTATAATTGCCCCCAAAATTGCATAACTGAATGGGAGTGGTCAGCTTTGGTACAGCTTTCTCTCACAGACTGATGCACTTGAAAGACAACTGCCTGAATAAGCTTAATTTCTGTACTTGATCAGCTAGCATTTTTCATGTACAACCAGGATACTCCTTGTTGTCCAGAGCACACAGACGGGTTTTGCATAGTCATCATTCATTCATCATCATCCATTTTCATCCTTGGCAATCTGGGGTTTTGCAGACGTAGCCAGGAGATTCCCTTTCATTTGGCATCCATGAAAGAGCACCTTCATCCTAAAAAGACTCTAAGCTCTTTTCCCTCTGCTACCTTTAAATGCCCCAGCAAAGGACAAGGTCTCTCTGCCAGTGAGACCATCGCAGCAGTAACAAACAAAACACCTCACAGGCACGTTAATGCAAGCCCCGAGATGGACCGCAGCAACTGAACTGGTAAATTGCTACTACCTCCACATTAAGAGTGCTTTTAGCTTTCCTATTAAGACATCATAAAAGCTTTGCTTTATGATCTGAGTAATTAAAATACATGAAGCGCAGAAACTAACTAACAAACATCCAGATAAAACCTCTCAGCCAGTAACTGTAATGCATCGGGCTCAGGAGCAAGCAGTTTCTTACATGAACCTGCAAAGCCCAGTGCCCAGAAGCATCCCACCCGGCACCGCTGTCACCAGGGAGGTCACCTTTGCAGCCCTAATACCGTTCATCAGCAAAAGCTGGATTTGTTGAAAGGTGAAAAGTGGTGCCACAGCTTAGCATGATGAGGGGATAAAGTTATCTCATCTTCCTTCAGCAGAAATGGGCCAGCAATTGTCACTGTATGGTAAAGAAAACCCTCAAGATACGCTGACAGTTTTGACCATCTGTGTGAAACCATTCCAAGCATCAGATGAAGAGATTTTTTTTTTTCTTTAATTGCAATTTTAAATGAATACCATTTATCAGATTTCTTCCAGTGTTGCACTGCTTTCAGTCATGGCACTTCCCAAGGAATTACAGCAGTGCAAATATTTGCTGGGTTTAACTAGTTTTTACATAATTATTTAATTTCTTCACAGAAAAAACCTTACTGGGAGTGCTGATAGTGTCCAAAATTAGGCTTTTAAAGGAGCAGGTCAACATCTTTCCAAAACCCAAGTCTTCTGGAATTAGCTTTGTGTCTATAACAGCGACATTTCTAGCTGTTAGCAACACACTTTCCTCTTCCCTTCTGGTTAAAGCCGGGAAATGATTTTTTCCTCTTCCCCCTCCACAGCAGCGTTATCTTCAAGGGGGGTAAATAAGCATCACTGAGCAATGGCAGCAAGGATTCATTGTACATGCTGGCCTCTCATTTCGTATTTCAAAGCATCCCTTTTCCTGTGCAGTCCTAAATTGCAAATACTGGTGTTCTGCAAAAAGCACCAGGAGACCTTGAATTAGCACACAGTGAAAGGCAGGATTAGGAGGCAGTCATTAAAGTAGCTGCATGCCCTGAAAGCCTCTCATTTAATGGAGTGGTAAGAGATTATTTACACTGTAACATTAAGAATCCTGACATCCAAATGTCTCATCAGCTTAAGATGTGCCCTTTAATTCATGTTACCTTGCTGAAACCTCATGTCAAACCTGCATGGACTCTGCTTGCATCAAAAATGAATCACTTCTAGCTGCTGGAAGCCGATTTCTCCTGACCAGATTTATGTATCTGGGTAATGGGGTGTAATAGAAAGGTGGTTAGGATTCTCACGTCAGCTTAGATGGAAGGATTAGCACTTTAAAAGAGCAGATTAATCTTTGTGAGACCCGAAAACCTCCCCTGACTCCTGCCACAGAATTCGCTGTTTCTGGAAATGACCTGCTGCACCTAAGTGACTTCCTTTACCACGTATAAAACTAAAGTGACTTAATTTATGGAACTAAAACCTGTTAAAGCAAATGGACATGCTGTACATCTTAGACATGGACCCGTAGATCATCTCCACAAAACCGTGGACCTTGTGCTTAATTAGGCATTGAGAACATGAAGCCATGTACATGACACACTTTGGTACCTTTTAGAAATACTGAAGCAATTTTTGTGGCTGGGCATTGCCCAGACGAGAGTGTGCCACAGCATCGCCTCCCCATGCCCTCCTTCCCCATCTGCCAGGACATGGACTACTGACTCACTTGACCCTATATGTCGAGCAATTTTATTTCTTAAATGCATTAGTAATTTCATTAACTTTGATGTTTGGGGGATTTATGTTTTTTTAAAACCCAGTCTAAAGCCAAGAAGGACTTATGGAGAAGATAATTAATCTCTACTCATACAGGAAGATGAATAGGCTAAAGGGGACTGTTCTGATCCTCTTGTCTGATCTCTTGCCATCTCCCAATAGGGTCTGAGCAGTCTGCAGTAAATAAAAGCTAATCAAACTCCTAACAACGTCTGACCCTAAAAAGACAGGACCTTAACAAGAGGTCACCTCCTTTCTTGTATGGAGGTCCCAGGGAAGGGAGTCAATGCCAGACAAGCAGTCTCTACATTATTTATTTTTTTTAAATATTAGTATGCTTGAAAGGCCAACATTTGATATGCATCAAATTCAGCTTCATAGCTTCAATTATTTTTTATTTTTTTAAAAGTTAATCCCAGCTACCATTGAATGGCTACAGGAAGGCAGGAACAACAGGGGCCAAGACCAGACTGTTGATGGAGCAGTTGTAGTTGAGACCAGATTGTACTTATAATAGCTGAGTCCATCTGTCACATACCTTTATGTCCTGGCCACTCTGGTAGTTTTGTCCCTTTACTAGTTTCCCATACTAACTCAGTGCATGAAGACCAGCTCCTACATCGCTTTTCCTCTTCACAATTCCATTTTTGCCACCACAGCTTGTCTCCTTGCCTCTAACCTCAAGGCTGCCTCTTGTTTTCAGTGTTACTCCTTCAACCCCTATTCATGGCCCAGGCTGAGATTTTTTAAAATTATTTTATAATTTTTTTTTAATTATTTTTTGTTGTGTAATGCCCCTCTCCACCCAACTGTTGTTTCCCAGTCACATTGCTTCCTCTTGCAGGGGGAAAGCACCAGAGATATTCCCCATTCTCATTTCGCAGTGTCAAGCTCAGAAGTACTTTGCAATAAACATGAGCATTGAATGAACTTTACCGAGATCTTTTACTTACTAGGTTATATAATTTTTGGTTAGATAATTTAGAATCATAGAATAGCTTGGGTTGGAAGGGACCTTTAAAGGTCATCTCGTCCAGCCCTCCTGCAGTAAGCAGGGACATCTTCAACTAGATCAGGTTTAGCAGACGAAAATACATTTTTTAAAACACAGAACAGGCCAAAGGGCTAAACTTTAACACTTTATAAACAATGACAAAGAGGTCTTACAATGGGAAGACATTAGCGTTCAGGGCATGGATGGCTCAGAATTCCTGGCAATAACAGCTTCTTTATTAGTATAGCTGTGTCTTTCTTTTGACTAAAATGCATGCAGATTACTTCATGTTGCAAACAGAAATAAATACAGAAAACCTGTACTCCTCTTAAATGAATTCTTTTCTAAATCATATCAGATGGCTGACCCCACACTCAGATAGATTGCTCCAGCCCTGACCCTGGAGCGTGCTTGCATTGGGGATTGTGGATAATTCAATAATTCTTTGTGCTGGTTCAGCTTAAGTCTTCTCTTGAGCAAAGAGTTCAGCGCTATGAAATTTGCATCCCAATAAAACAGCCCTATGATATAAATAATGCCCATTTGCTTTTGGCTGGACCCAACATTCATTAATCTCAGCACCTCAGGATGGACTCAGTCTGGCTCACCACAGAGGAAAGGCCACTGCTTTGTCAGCTTTGCTCCTCAGCCTCCTCATTAAATTTCCATCTACATGCCACATACTTTGCTTGTTAAGAGGCAAGGGTTTTTAGGATTAGCTTAATATTTGCCAGACCAAACAGCCTGCCTGAGAGGAACAGAGCTCAAGAAATTGGACCGAAGTGCATCCCCAGAGCATAACACTGCCAAAAAGGTCAATTCAGTTAGGCGTCTAGTGGGAGCTGATACAAGACAAGCTTTTTCTAGGTCTGGTGAATACTGGCTGTTATTTTAGGGTTGGGTGACGGAAGGAAGTTGTGGTACTTGTATGCTTGACCTGGCTAGAGCGAGGCTGCATCATTAGGTACCATCCTGGGGGGTCCGAATCTGCTTCCCCATCACCCCTGGGCTAGAAATTCACCTACAAACAGTGAAATCAGAAGAGGGAGTAGAAGGGTCTGAAAAGACACCAGAAAGAAAACATAAGGAAAGATATACCCTTGTTATCAGCCAAAGCACATACATGAGAGATACCAGCAACTGATTTCTGGAAAACAGCTGGCCAAGGAGGGATGTTGGCAGGCTGGCAGCCTTTTGTTTCTGGACCATTCCCTGCTTTTCAATCAGATGGTAGCTCACCTTCCTGACCCAGCAGGGAAAGGTCATTTATGGACTCTGCTGTTACCTACTTCTGAGAGCTAGAGTTGGCACTGCCAACTTTATGGCATCCCAAGTCTGCCCAAAGAGAGAGAGGTGCTATTTTGGGGAACACTAGGCTTTATAGTTAGTTAAGCACTGCAAAGCTCCCCCATTCCCTGCAAGCTTGAGTGGCAAGAGCAATTCCAAGGTACTGTGGTAGAAATATGCCCCACCTGCCTATGCTTCCATCCATACAAGAAGCACTAGGGATCCCAAGGCAACACAGATGTATCAGTGATATTTTTAGCTTTCTATCTCTAATGAGATTTCTATCTCATTTCTATCTAAATGAGAAGTCAACAAGACATGTTCTAGGAATAGCCATTGCAAACCTAAAGAGAAACTATAATGTCCAAAATAAAACATTACATACATTTTTCTTCATCCTGATAGAAAAAGCATGGAGAAGACATAACATGCAAGAGGTATGAGTCACATTGCCAGCAGTAGAGGGACAGTGGATACCTCAGATGATTATATTTCTCTTGCCACCAGATATGTTCAGCAGAGATGAAAAATTCATTTCATGATGAAAATCCTTTGTCAAGCTCTTTCCCTTGCAGAGCAAGTACTATAACCCAATCTGCTTAGCACAGCATATGCCTTAAAGTGACCACGGGAGATAGCCCTTGATGTGAATTATAGTCTGCAAGCAGAATAGCACACTCAAACTGTCTTGTTCCAATTAACTTTTGCTTGCCCCTGGTTAAGATTAATTTTTTATTTTCGATCAGATGGATAAAGCCAAGCCTTCCCACCGCGTACATCCTATTACACTGCCACTAGCGGCACAGGCAGTACCAGGAAAGCCAAGATTTAAGAAGCGAGCTGGAGAATGATTCAGGCTGCCTTCAAAAGTTATTAGACTTGTTTGTTCACTCCCAAGCTTCATGGTCTTTTCTTTCTGCTCTATGCTGCTCTGTATCTGCCGCAGATTCTCCCAGTTCAAGGTAATTTGGCATTCATAAAACACTAACTTCACAAATTTGCTGCTGGCAGGTAGAAACATGCTTTGCAGCTGTTTGCTGTACATCTGCTAAAGAATTCAGAAGCCAGGGGGGTAGTAAACTACATTTCCTCTTCTCCATTATTACTGCAGTGGGCCAAATCCACAGCAGGTGCAAAGATGCATGAGATCCTCCACCTTGTTACACCACCTGCTTTGCACTTTAGTCACTCAATTCAGCCAAAATCTTAATGAACATGTTATTTTATGTTGACAATGTGAATTCTCCACATTTAAACAGTCAAACAAATTAAGGTTTTATCCTAATGACCATTCAAGAGGGCTTCCAGCTTCCCTTGCTGGAGTGCCTTCTGCATTCAGGATGATCTAGAATTTATCACTGCTCAGGGCAGCTAATCCGTATAAGCCCCCCTCATTTCTCAGGTATAGTGGCACAGAGACACAGGAGTGCTCGATGGCCCATCTGCATCCTTACCCTCCTCTCTGCAACCACCCTCCTGGCGTGCTTTTGCCCAATGTAATTGTAGAGCCAGTTTCTTGAGACTGCTGTTACACAGGAGGAGGTGCTCAGGGTTGGAACTGGCACTGCACGTTTATTTTAAGTCACAGTGACCAAGTCAAGTGTGCTTAGGGTGAAGAGAGGGGAAAGCAAGCACTGAGCCAGCCATTTACTGCATACCACAGCCTTTCCTCCAGCACATCACACTTCTCCAAATCTGTCATGTCCCCAAGGTGACAATGAGGTAGAAAAAGTCACATAAGAAGCTGGCAATGAAATAAGCAACCAACTCTTGATTTCTGAGCCTGAGGATCCTTTGGGAAATTCCCCTCTGGGGCAGCAAGCGATGCTCCTCTAGGACCATGCTGCTGGTGGGCTGTGGAGCCTGAGTTCTCCCACAGCCTTCGCTAGGACAGGCCATCACTTTGAACTTCACCATCCTCCCAGAGACAAGGCTGGACCCTTAGTTCTAGGGCTACATTCAGAAACCATGAAACATTGTGAAGGGTGGCTGGATATGATGGGGAAAAGAAAATCAAGAAGCTTATCTGCAGTTTTCTTGGCAGTAAGGAAAACATGAGATGACCCATATTATCCAGCTCAGCTACTAGGAAAGCATTTTTATCCCCTCTTTATATTCCCTCTCCCCACATTCATCAGCAGCATCACCTGGGCAAGCCAAAGTCCCCACCTGGAGGCAGGTGAGGACTGTGCTTTACCCAGCAGCAGCACAAGCCCAGCTGATATCATTTACACGAGATATGTCCAGATCTCCACAGACAAAGAATTTTATCCTTAGAAACTACAAATGACTATTTTATGTTTAAACTAAGGCTGATGGTGCTGGGAGGAAGGTGACTCAGATGTACCATACGCTTCCCTCCTCAGACTTCGTGCTTGCGACATCCTGTGTCAGCCATCAAACTGGCTCTGCTTTACTGCTGCAGAAACCTGTTTTTCATGTCCTTGTTTCTTGCCTGATGGTTTCTTGTGCAGGTGGCAGCAGAAGGTCTATGGCATGACATTGTAGGGCCTGTCTGATGAGAGATGATTTAATTTGTGTTTGAACTGGTATTTGTTACACTGTGAAGATGGGCAGTTTATACGTCAGGTTTAGTCTGAACAGCTTTTTTTCAGCTCACATTCCAAAATTGTTGAAGAAAACCACTCTAAGGCATTTCTAAAATAAAGAGTATGTCAGCAAAAAGAATATGTCAGCAACTTAACAGCAGCTCTAAGTTCATGCCTTATGTTTCTGAAGGGTGAAACCTTTGTGTCAAACCCTTAAGGCTACCTTGGGCATATCATTTGGGCTTCTTGCATTTCTCATTGTCCCTAAGAAGCATGCTGTGAAAGTATAATTGACCCACCAAACTCAGATTTGTCTCAATCCTAGTTGCTACCTCATCCTTCAGGTATATTTTCTCAAAATGAAATTGAGGTAGAAAGTGCTTTAGGAAATGCTTTGCAGTCTCTGCTTCCCCAAAGGCCCAGTCTGCTTTAATTAGGAGTGTACTCAAAGTACAAGATTTGGATGCAGCTAGTGAGACTCACATTTCAGAAGAGCCATAACCAGTCTGATAAAGACATTCTACTTTCAATCAGGCTACTGGGACTTAGAAAGATATTTGAAATCTGTTGACAACCAGTTCTAGTAGTTGAATACAAAATGTTGTTAGACATGTCTGCTCTCAAAATCAGCTTTGCCTGGATCCATCTGGCCTGAAACACGGGCTTCTGCCTTTCCCTTTACTGTGATCTGCTCAAGATCAACCCAAATCCAGTGTATTTAAATTCCCAGAAGATAAAGTGCAGCTGACAGACATCAGATGTAGTCTTCCCAAAGTGGCTGCCGGTGCACCTGCTGCCAGGTAAAAGTTTAGGCAGGAGATAGCAGTTTCCTCATGTCCTGTCTGTGAGGATGTGCAGGTGATGGCATGCATGGTACGGGTCCATTTTGGCTGCCAGTCCCAAGGCAGGGTTGTGGTGAAGACATGGTGCAGCTCTCTCCTCCTTGTACTAATACCTGGGCTGGCAGCAATGAGACGGTGTGCTCAGTGAGCTGGTGCTGCGTTTGCCATCATGTCATCTGCAGCGCAGAGCCAGTCTAGGCAGCACCATGGGAAAAGCTGATACAGCCTTGCTCTGCTCATAGGCTTAATGATACAATACCTTATACACAGCAGGAAACTTTGGCTAAGAAGTCAGCACTACCAAGGCCTGGGGGAACAGGTTCATGCTGACAGATACCAACGCTTAAGCCTCACTCTAATAAGATTAGCACACAGGCATTTGTTTCCCTGGCCAAATTAGAAACCCCAATTATGGGGTTTTTAGCAGCCTTCAGAGAGCTTCAGTCAAAACCAAAGCGCCTGCACCCTCCCGGTCTCACTTTGTACCACCTCCCATTATGCTTAAATACAAAACATGAAGAATAAAATCACTCCTTGCTTCTGTCGTCTGTCCTGCAGGAGACAGACCGAGACTGAGAGGTGGAACCATCTGGCCTCAGAAGTTTTGGAGAAGGTTTGTACACCTACAAAAACCCCCTCCTTTTCTAACTCTGAAACTGGAGCTATCAGAATCACACTAAAGGTTTACTTTTTTTTGTCTTTTCCTTAGTTTTACTCATTTCTGACGTTGATGGGTTCTTAAATTTAGTATGGTTGGAAAGGTAGATGGATATGTCCCACCAGTAGACCAGTCCATCGTCAGGAGTTGCTGGTGGGCCCTTCTCAGCCAAATGCAAGGGCAACAACCAGCCATGGACACTACTCTGGGGTCTTCTGTTTTTGAAGTTTGATTTTTTTTTTCCCCCAGTCCCTCCCAACTTTTCCAGATTTCAAAAAGGCTTTTTGCAAAGTTTTGCTTATGTCTCCTTCCAGGAGGCGCTGTCTTCTGCCTCTCCTCTCTTTGTAGCTAAACTACACAAAAGTCACATGAATGTAATTACTTCCCAGAGCTCAAGCTTCCCAGCAAGTGTGGTCAGCACTGGCCAAGGGATGCAGAAGTTTTTAAGGAGGATCTGACAAGCAGAAAGGCAGGACAACCTTATATAAAAAGCCAATTGTTTTCTTCAGGAAATAAGGCTAAAAAAATGTCTATTTTTCTAATGTATGCATTAAACACTACCATGCTGATGAGAACAAAGTCCATCCTGCCCTGCCCTGGATGCTGGGGCTCGGGAAAGAGTCAATGACTTTTCTTTTTTAACTTCAAAGGACAGGGGTGGACAAAAAGGATTTTCTAAACTGTGTTGATTCCTTCTGTGGGGAGACAGATGTATAACAAAATAACTGACAGGTTAGCCCAGCACGTTGCAAGTGGCAATATGGGTATTTTCATTGCTAATTGCATCATTAGCTAATCTGCCCTCAAAGTTAAAGGACTTGTGATCAAATTACTACTCTAATCATTAGTGATGTGATCTTTTTCCAGCTCTGCATAGCCGGTGTCTTGCCCGCTTTGTGGCTCTGCTTTGCTATCTACAGAGATGATAATTTTCCTTTTCTTTTCTCTTACAAAAACAAGAGGTTGGCTCAGGAAAACTACACAGGAGGTTTTTTGATGGGGTTAGCACATCCGAACAAAATATTTGTGGCTATTAAATGAGAGAAACTTCAAGACATATGTACCATTTTTCTTCTTCTTCTTCATACAAAGGACAATGAATCCTCAGCTCCTCTTTTTAAAGTCTACAATTAGGGTTTGGAAGTACATTAAGTGTGAGGGCAGTCATCATTCTGTTGCTCTGCAGTGCCAAGCTAGCACACTGGTAAATTAAACCCCCTTTTGTTAGTACAGGGGAGGGATCTGCCAGTGAATTATCTCACATCCGCTTTGTAGGACAGATTACAGATAGAAAAGCACAGCCTGTCAGGGAGGATGACTCTTGCTCTTGAAAATTGTAAGCAACATGTCACCAATGTTTCTTTTTTCCCATTTGCTATAAATTTTGCAGTAGCTTCTTGACCTCATTAGAAGACTCCAAGGCCCGGCTTGGGACAGATGTTGGTAGAAAATTGAACCAGACCCAAGGAATATTCAATCAAAACAATACAATCACAGAAAAGCCAATCACACAGTTGAAAATGAAGATAACTCGGATGCTGGCATTTGGCTATACGAAAGCCAGCAGTGTTGCAATGATGCAGCCCTTACTGCAGGCTGGCTTTGGGAGCCCTGAGAGACGAGGGATTAATTTTTCCTTTTTTATCTACGTGACTTCTTCTCCTGTGTAACACCAGCCATTGCTCCTGATGCACGTGCATGTGAGCCATCCAGCAAGATCAGTTGTCCCTTCCTCCTAAGGGCCTGAAGGAAGGAGCAGCAAGGAGCAAGTCTGCGCCAAAGAGATGTAGCTAAGTCACTTGCTATTTCTTGAGCATTTCATCCCCCCACTGTGCCCATGAAGTAGTCCACAATTGGCAAGCTGGGATCAACCCTGGGTGCTCTGGGCTGGTGCCATTGTAGTAGCTCTCTGAGTTGCCCCAGGAGGAGCTCCCATGCCAAGTCCTTACTCCTACAGCTGGGAGATCAATTTCTTCTTTCCCATAAATTCAGAAAGCAACAAGGCAGTGAAACTTTTACTGTGGTTTGTCATTGAAACTTGGCTATGACCAACCTGCCCTTCTCATGCTGCATATGGATAGAGGGATTTGCAGCATACAGATTGCCCATGGCCTGTCCTTATCTCTGAGACCATGTCTGTGCTGAACATACCCAGAGCCTGAGCATTGTCTGGGACTGTCCAATGCTGGTTTTGTGCTGAACACACTCCCTTAGCATGGATTTGGCTTGTGCCAACTTACTTTCGGACTATGGTCAGATGTGGGTAAGGCCCCACCCTGGCTGAAGGCTGAAGAAGCCCCAGCTGTAGAGACAAAGGCTGGGTCACGCTGCTCGCCCTCAGGGCTAGCAGGCAGCGCTCTCCTGCTGTATGTACTGGTGTAGCTGTGCTCTCCGGTCAAGGCAAAGGCTGTCTAAAATGTCAAACAGGCTAATTATTCCAGATTTTCAGAAGCACTGAGTGCTTTTACTCCAGAGAAAATTGGTGAGAACTTCAGCTGCTCAATGCCTCTAGAACCTGAGTATCTAAACACTTGCATAACTGCTATCAACACTGAAGACATCTCTCAAGTGCATCCTGAACTCTCAAAGCTGGTTAAGGGACTGCTTACCTGCTATGATTACTTCTTTCAGTGAAGCAATGGCAAATACAGTGAGTGGGACGGGCTCAGCACCCAAGGGGTGCTTGGCTATGTCAGGAACCAGCGCTTTCAGAGCTGACCATCTCCTGAAGACATGACAGAGCCATTGCAGCACCATAGCAGAGACAAAACCACAGCAATACACTGGTCAGCTGGAAAAGAAGGGACAATTTGTCATGAAAAGCCTTCTTGGCTGTGTCACTCAGGTGTGTCCACATGGATAAAGAGCAATGGAGAAAACATAGAACAAGTCATGAAGAGATCATGAAAACAGCACCAGTTCCTGCTCTGCAGCACTTGCCAGCTGAGCCCTCTGAAGTACAGACTCTCATCTCTGGGAACTTTTTAGACTGATGTTTTATTTCCCCTCCACCACCAGGAGCAATAAGCACAGATGAACTAGGAGAGCACGTACAGGCCCCTATTAACCAACTGAACCCCATGGGAAGTTTCCAGTTCCAACGTCCGCTTTTAGGATCCTTGCATGCATGGTCTTAGTATTGCAAACCCATAAACACATATTTCTTGGAAAATGCCTTCCATCTTCCCTCCTTAGTGCCCAACACCTCACTTGTTGAACTTCATGTAGAAAACTATTTGCCTCAGGTTTCTTTAGCCCACCTGAAGAGTCCTGGCTTCTTTGCTCATTGAGTGCCATGGATGAGATGGGTGTCTGCCTTGGAGGGGCTGACACCACTGCAGCATGAACTATATTTGGCAGCCTGTGCTGTGCTGTTCCCAAAGCAGTGACACGTTTCCATCCACCACTGCTCAGAAGTTAAAAGCTTGTCATAACGTGTCAGGTGGCAACAGTGAAACACAAGTCTGATGAGACAACTTTCAGTCTACTGCAGATAGCCTGCTCTGGATGCTGAAGAGATGGAGATTCGGTATCTGAGCAACTGAAAAAAGGCTTCATCTGCTTATGGCGGAATCTGTCCCCCTCATCTTGCTAGAGGAATGCACCATGGAAAGGAAGCCAGTTGGAAATTTGGAGAAATTGTCATTTTAAAAACTGTAACCATTCCTTTTGTTTGAAACTTAAAACATTTCTGTAAGCTTCAAAGTTGAGTGAAGAGTGGGACAGGACTTCCATCAGTATTCCTAAAAAAAAAAAAAAAAACAAAAGAAAAGAAAGAAAAAGAGAAGAAACACTGAACTTGTCAGTACAGGAAAAAAGCAATCTACCAAATGCTAGTGTTAGGCCAGAACATGGGGCAATGGCATTTCCCACTCCCAAAAAAATGTGGCTCAAACCCAGATCCCTTAATATTCAGGAAAGGTGTACGCCATTAATGCATACGGGTTACAAAGAACAACATTGCTTTCAACTTCTAGCCCCTGGGGGCTCTCATAGTGTGGCCAGTTGGGTAAAAGAGAGCAAGGTAGCTGGCTACAGACATTACAGCAAAAGGTAAAGGAAGTCTTTAGAAGACTTTAGAAGAGGAGAATCAAGGCTGATACACCTTTAGCTATAGCACATTTGCGGACACTTTCCCCTTCACAGTCTTTCCAGGGCAGTGCTTATGTCCTGAGGGGGATATTGGTGTGTGGAGGTGAATGAAGACCCTGTCCAAGGCTCTCTTCTGTATTATGCTTTGCCTGTGATCTTGGGTGACATGGTGCTTTCAGTTGTTCTCTGAGGGGGGAAAAAAAAAGGTGAATAAAAAAATTACTATAGTGTTACATGCATTGTAGGTCAAGAATTGCTTCAGTAGCACAGCCCAAGTATGTGCCCTCAATAGATTATCCCAGTTTCATATCCTTTAGGCGACTTGCTAACACACCAGCACTGGCAAGGAGAAATCCTGTCATAAGTGGTTTTTTCTATCTTTTTCTTTTGAGTGTCCGACTCTTTTTTTGCTAAATTTCTACAGTCTGCAGCTCAAATTACCATTTCTGACCAGTGCAAAAACAAATGATGAAATATTCATGAGTTGTTCATACTTTTCATCTTACAGACACAACAGCCAGCACTAAATTTGCATGATCTAACCAAAGAAGACACTTCAAGAGAAAAGCACTGTGTATAGTAGTATTCAAAATCTTTTATATATTAAGGTAAAACCAGCAAGTTTCTGCCCTTCCTTTTTGCAGAGTCACACGTTGTTTGAAAAGCATCCCACTAAATGTTCTAAGGATGTGTAAATGTGTCATCTGGATCACAGGAAATAAAGCAGGGTTAAAACACTGAACAAAACTGCATTGAAGTTAACAAGCCCAAGGTTCATAAACCTTGTGACAGAAGTGTGCAGAAACCTTTCAAGGCTCATCCAATAACACCCTATGGAACTTCATTCTTCCCCCTCCAAATCTCCATCTGTCTGAGCCAGCATCAGCAGAAAATCTTACATGGAAGCTTGCCAGATAAAATAGCTACTTCCTCTGACTTTCAACTGCCATTAGTTTCAGAGAGTTCTTCAAGGAATATGTTAAAATCTCTATTATTTTTAAACCATGTCCTGTCTAAGTTAGAGATGTCTCTATGCACTTGGTATCTGTCTTACAAAACAGAGAATTCATATGTTCTTTAATATTATCTACGCAATTTTTTCCATCTGCATTCTGCCCTCTTCACCTTGTCTTATACTGAAAGCTGAAAATGCTCCTGTTTCCTGGAAATGCTCAAAAGTTCTTTGATTTAATTACTCTAACTCCCCCTGAATTGCCCTAAACCTTACAGATACAGCTGTCTCACAAGACTAAATGGACTTAGCCCTCAACCCTTGGCATGGGTTAGACTTTGCTACCCATGTTCCCTTGCTGACACAAAGAGGAGTTCATCACCATGAGATGGAGTGACAGTTGACCTGAGCTCCTGATACCTTATTTTAAAGATAGCCTCTTTGAAACCTCTTCCTCCCCACATCATGGCACAGGTGATGTAATGTGCCCTTAAATGCTTCCAAAAAAAGTTCACTCAACTTTGGCACCTCATAGATTTATTTTCATGTGGATAGAGAAATCTCACAATATTATAGCAGTTTTTGCAAGCTCTTCTGTTCCTTGAATAAGAAAACAATCACATACTGTGGCCCTATGAGCAGTGTGCTCGAGACACAGCATGTCTCTGCGTCTGCCAGGAGCTCACCCATGGCTTTTCACCTTGGCCTTCACCATCCGTTCTTTACAACCGGTACCCAGATCCCAGAGCCTTAATCTCTCTGTAATAGGCAAAGAAGGTCACAAACAACTTCTACTGAAATTACGCACAATTTACCCAGTGTTCTTGGGATCAAACCCCATTTGATCTATAACTAACAGCTTTCAGAATAACCAGACCTCCTCAAACAAGATTTGGCTGTGTGTGTCAAGGTGTGTTTTCTTTTTGTTGTTGGTTTTTTTAGGAGATTTTGGCAGGTTTCTCTAGAGTGTCTTGGTAGTATAGATGAAGTTGCAAGGACTGTGCTCTGTTGCTAGAGTAGATCCCATGCAGAAGACTTTCAAAAGTGAAAGAAACTTAATGCTCACATGGTGAAATATCTCATAACCCTATTTACAGAATCACACAGAATCACAGAATGTTCAGGGTTGGAAGGGACCTCTATGGGTCATCTGGTCCAACCCCCCTGCCAAAGCAGGGACTCCTACAGCAGGCTGCACAGGACTGCGTCCAGGCGGGTCTTGAATATCTCCAGAGAAGGAGACTCCACAACCTCCCTGGGCAGCCTGTTCCAGGGCTCCGTCACCCTCAGAGGGAAGAAGTTCTTCCTCATGTTCAGACAGAACTTCCTATGCTGTAGTTTGTGCCTGTTGCCTCGTGTCCTGTCGCTGGGCACCACTGAAAAGAGCCTGGCCCCATCCTCCTGATACCCACCCTTAAGATATTTATAAGCATTTCTAAGGTCCCCTCTCAGCCTTCTCTTCTTCAGGCTAAACAAGCCCAGCTCCCTCAGCCTTTCCTCACAGAAGAGATGCTCCAGTCCCCTCATCATCCTCATAGCCCTCCACTAGACTCCCTCCAGTAGCTCCTCATCTTTCTTGAAATGAGGAGCCCAGAACTGGACACAGTACTCCAGATGGGTCCTCACTAGGGCAGAGTAGAGGGGGAGGAGAATCTCCCTCGTCCTGCTGGCCACACTCTTCTTGATGCACCCCAGGATCCCACTGGCCGTCTTGGCAACAAGGGCACACTGCTGGCTCATGGTCAACCTGTCGTCCACCAGGACACCCAGGTCCCTCTCCACAGAGCTGCTCTCCAGCAGGTCCGCCCCAAGCCTGTACTGGTGCATGGGGTTATTCCTCCCCAGGTGCAGGACCCTGCATTTGCCTTTGTTGAACCTCATCAGGTTCCTC
>Ga0065711_1029654_pt1:0-30000 | contig 35351 bp, 14 predicted proteins | sample Hoacrofraction12_FD_59098 | JGI IMG/M metagenome (GOLD analysis project Ga0065711, IMG submission 59098) | Hoatzin crop microbial communities from Cojedes, Venezuela - Epithelial fraction 12 v2 (version 2) | ecosystem: Host-associated > Birds > Digestive system > Esophagus > Crop... | reverse complement strand
GCTTTATGACTGCCTCAGGTCTCATTGCTAATATTCTTACAGCTATTTACGTCCATTGGTAATGAACAGGCTAATGGGTCAGCAAATCTGGCTGTGTACTGATCTCTCGGGACAATTTTCATTCAGTCTTCATCTGAAGCTGACTTTCGCATGTGGCCTCTGAGTGTCTCTGTATGTAGAAAAGTTGTCAGGTATGTAACCAGGTAATCAGAAAATTAGTTGTGTGCGAATTAAAAAAATACAGTTTTTATATTAATGCAAGTATTATGTGCACTGCAGCATCCCTCAGAACAACTGTGTGAAGGAAAGAAATGTGGCACTGTGATGCTAATGGTTACAGGACAGATATTCAGCATAGTCCATCATCCGCAGCTAGAACTAGATTTTAAAGCAGCAGAGATTCTACCTGTGTTCAGATACTGTTTGTCAAAACACATCCAGATTCCCAGAGGACTTCAGCATTTTGGGTGCTAAGCTTGTATGGAAATTCAGCTGTAAATGTCACAGTAGGAACAGATGGACATCAAGCACTTAGTTAATGCTACTTATACTTTGGTGAACAGAAGACTTTGACATTTTTACCCTAATTATAGGTACTAAGTACCTAAACATTTGACCAAAAGAGCTTTTGAAAACCTTGCCTTAAAATATTTCCCATTCAGAAGTGATTAGCCAATACAGATTTCAATTTAAATTTTAATTAATGCTTATTTGTTATGTGCAGTATTAGCTCTCAACACTTTTTTTTTTTTTTTAAAGATGTTATCTTTATAGAATTGACTTATTTGGAAACTTAACATAAGCTTTCAAGCCCACAGAAAATATGGTGATGTGTTTCTGTTTAAAATATGTTTAAAAAAATAATTCACCATAAAATGTTTTTTTCAGTACTACTTTAGAAATAATTTTGGGTGTTTTAGATAAGAGACCTTTAATACCTGACCCTAAAATCTAGATATACAAAAACTTACAAGAATACTGTTTCAGTGCTACCCTGTATTTTAGCCGTGCAGTTCTCACATGACCTGATTATCACTTTGAAAACATTTTGGTTGAATAGCAGCAGGAAAAAAACATATCGGTGCTAATGTATGAAGTAGCCCTGATCCTGCAAGTAAACAGACACAGAGGGTCCGTTGATGTCAGCAGACATTTTGGATAGGGCAGGTACTTGGAGCATTATAATTTTATCTGAGAATGACTGTTGGGGTAGTTTAGTTGATCATAATACCTCAAAAACTTCATTTTTAAGAAGTGCCTGTCCAGTCAGTCTTCAATTTATTGAGAGAATGAGTGGGTTTCCTTCAATGCAGTACTGTTCTGTGTGCTTTATGTAGATTGCATGGCTCTAATTAAATCCATACAAGGGCTATGCTTTATGCTGTTATTAAACAGAAGAGTGTTAAAATTGATTTAGCAGGCTTTAGAAACAGTTGCTCTGGAGAGGTGGTGTGACCAGGAGTCACCTGCTTCTGCAGAAATGGAACATGAATCCAGTCTTCTCCCTACCAATTCTGGACTGATTAAAAAATAATCCCTGTGTTTCATGTATCTGAGGTGCAGAGTGAGACTTCCAGAAAATCAGCTGGAGGTTTACAAAGAGGAAAGAAAACTAGGCTAAAATCAAACACGAAAACCCCAAAACCTGTGTTGCATTGGAGGCTATAGGTAAGTCCTGTGAAAAGTTGAGAGAGTCTCTTGTAGTAAGTTAAGTCTGAACTCAAACCCTTCAACTGTTATGCCAGCTGGTAATGCTTTAAATATATATCATGGTGTATTAGTGTATAATGCTCACTGCCCAGAGTGGTGACCTGTTGGTCCATCACTCTGGGCAGATAAAAAAAGTCAAGATAAAGGGACAGTGCTACTGTCATATATGCGAGTTCCTTTATAGGACACCACTTGGGTTGGGAGGAAGGAGAGGAGAGAATGAGCAGACACTCTCTGGGTCAAGCCCTCATTGCTTACCCTAATATGAATCTATCTGGTCAGACTGGAGTTGTCGGATGACTTGCTGCTGGCAACTTATTTAAGTTTCCTCTGGCCATCTTCCCTGTGAGAAGAGAGTGCATGGGGACAGCAGAAAGTAGAATGGGAAGATGTCTGAGGAGAGAATAGAAACCCTCACAGTTTCTCATCAGTCACATTTTCAAATGGATTTGAACATGGATTTGACATAGCGATGTAAAATTTTGGTATCTGTCTTACCTGTGGTGATTGCTGTTTGCCGTGTCTAGTGTTGATCAACTAGTCTGCAGTAGAGGAAATGAAAAGCAGAACTGAAAGAGAATGGAAGTGAAAGAAAAGTGTGGGGAGAGCTGGAGACAAATGAATGGAAGAAAGAGAAATACGAAAAAATGGAGGGAAGCTGGAGAGAAAAATGTTCAGAGAGAAGGAAGAGTAAAATAGAAAGACAGCAATGAAAAAAAGAATCACAGCAGCAGAAATTAGATTTAAATTACTTTAAAGGCACCAGCATATCTTTCACATGAAAGCATGGACGCCTCTTGGTTGGGGTACAAGGTACATAAAACTCAGTAGAGATTTTCTAGAGGAGAACATGTGACTCCTAAGCTTGTAGGAGACAGAAATGGAGAAAGGTAGCCAAGAGTGTCCCTAGTTAAGCAAAAGGTAGAAGTGAGTACTGATAGAAATCGGCCTCTCTGGGAAAAAGGAGAAATGCTGGGATACACTAGCATGAGCCTTAAGCTTATTCTCATGGGTGAAAAGATTCTCCATCGTTGGTGAAGATCTGTCAGGAAAACAACCCCTCCCTTTCTCTTCCTTACTTACAGTCATCCAAAGGCCTCTATCAGAATTGCTTGTTTTCCGGATTCTAATTTTTCTGTTCAAAGATAGTAGATGTATTTTGCACCTTATAGATGACTTGGAGGCCCCTCTGCTTTGTACTGTGCATTGATGAACAAGGTATATGTGAATCCACAAGACTAAAATCATGAGGGCAAAAATACAAGGAATAATCCGGTTTTATCTGTAGTTCCATAGTTAGCATGTGAGAGTCTAAGCTCCAAAAGGGGGAAAAAAGCTTCATTTTTACTTAAAGAGAAAAAAGAGATACTCTCTTGGAGTTAAAATGATTATAGCTGAGTGTTGAAGAAAAGCACCAAACATTTTGAGACTTGATAATGTGCGAATCAGCAACACTGGGAGAAGTGTCTGCAAGATGATTTGAGTTTCAAGGACATAAATGTACTTCCTTGCTCTGATTTAGTCACCCTTGGTCATTCAGGATGTAAGTGGGAACTGATCTCATTTAGGAAATCATTGAGAGGAGATGAGTCTGAGGACTTGATTCTATCTTATCTTGACACACCACAGTTAATAAAGGAAGGCAATTATTATGTTTTCTGGGATGTACCCTCATCTGAGGCAGAGTTAATAAACATTAAAGGGCTAGTTCTTCAAAGATGTTTAAGCACCTAGCTCTCATTGATTTCAATAAAATGAGGCATCTAAGTGCCTTTAAAAATCTGACCTTAAGTGTCATCAGGAAAAAGTGAAGCGAAAGATAAGCAGGTTCTAAAAGAATAACAAGAGACTGCAGGCATATGATTCTGGTGTGCTCCTGGTTATTACATTTTATGTGTATGGGATGTCTGCACATTGTAAACCAAAGAAATATACAAACAAATGATCCCCACTTGTACTGCATAAAGCATCAAATTGCTACGACTTCTTTAGCCATCTCTAAGACATCTTTTACAAAACTTGCTGTATGGATTGAGATTAAATCAAGAAAACAACAAACCCAACCATATCCCCTCTGCTCCCTTCAGCTGCTCTGACATAGCCCCCCTCCCAGTGTCAGGCTTGCCCCTGCTTTTCCTTTCCCTGATGTATTTTGTGAGCTGGAGGGGTTTGTTCACCTGACTCTGTGTGACAAGTAAACAGTTGGTCACAGCCCTAATTACAGATGCTTTTGTTACTCAAACATATTCTTTCAGTTAGAGGAAAATATCTTGCTCTCAAGATTAAGCTTATCGAGAAGGTACAGTGTGTATGACATAGTCCCAATGTGATAAGTAGATAGATAGATAGACAGGCAGTGGCATACAAATGTGAACTTTTCTTTTTCTTTTCTGAGGAAAAATCCTGAACTAGAAAATATCACATTGGTTTATCACTATCTTGTCAGGTTTGTTGCGTTTTAATACAAAACAGAAAGTGAGAGGGAGGGAGATTGCCTTGCTGTTTATGTTTCTTTCATGGTTAAACCAGCTACACTGCTTACCTACTTCTTGATAAATATTGCTCAGCTACTTGTCTTTGGGATAGTAAATGAAAACAAATTCTCCACAGATAACAATAATTCCCAAAGAAGAGATTTTCAAGTTTAAAGGCTAAACTAAAATTTAAAATGATTTTCCTAGATTTCCAACCTAGATTCCCTGTCTTACTCTCAGTGCATTTGTCCTTTTAAAGGAACCAATATGTTTGTATAACTGATGTGAAACAAGCTTGACTCCAAAAAGATTTAACTTAATATCTGGCTAAGCATTCAGAGGGTAGTCCATCTGTAGAATGTACATTAAGGACCCTGGCTGGAGCACAGCTAGTCATGTATGATATCAGGCACACAAATGTGACGTGATGCCCATATACTCTTGAGCATAATTCAAAGTGCCACGAAGCTCTATGGGTAGAGCAGCTATAAACACAGTTGTCACAAATGAGAAAGACTACGGGGTTATATTCAGACTGAGGAAGGAAAAAGCATTAGAACCAGCCATCACATCTTAATGAAATTGTTAATTAGGATATTATGGAATTCATAGCTAAAGATAATATCTATCCAGCAACCTTGCAGCATGCTTTTAATTAACTATTTCTTCACCAAAATCTAAGGCAGACTCAAAAGAAGTGCAGACAGCCCTTCATAAATATACAAACACAATCAAAATGACGTTACTTTTTTTCACAGTGGATTTTTTTAATCTTTTTTTGTCTTTCTAAACAAACAAACACAGAACATGTGATTATCTACTGCTTATGGGAATAAGTACACATTTAATCTACATAATCATCAGTCTTTCTTTATGTAAAAATGATTAGTAAATAGGATTTTTAAGCAACTGTTTAGATTAGGCATTGGCTTCATAGATTAACTTATTTCTAAAACACTTGATTTTATCACTCTGCCTAATGATTTGTCTCATGATTTATTAGCTAATATGATGAATCATGTTAAATTTATTGTTTATCCTATAAATAGAGCAACAAATCATTAAACAGTGATAAAACCCAGCAGTTTCACAAGATAGTCTACCTATGTTGTCTTCATGTACAATGTGTTTGTGTTGTACAATAATTTGATGGTTCTGTTTTCAGTTTTACGGTATCAGGTGAATAGGCATCTGTTAAAATTAAATGGTTTTACAAAATAATAGTGAAGTCATAATCTTATATTCCAGCTATGTTTATTTTATACAGAAAAATAGAGCCTAATATCTGATGCATGGTAAATCTGTGAATTCATTCACAATAATAAATGTAATATTCTTTCTTAGAAACACCGTAAGTATAATGGCAGTTTTTCTTGTTTTAGCATGTCAGCTATGTTTTTCTTGCTATGGCTTCGTGCTGCAGTTGACAAAAATGTTGCTTCTATCGTAGTAATTTTAGAGATCTGAATCTGTCTCATTTAGTAGCTTAGCTGAAAGGCTAGTGTGGGAAATTGGTGAACTGAATATATGAAATTTGGCATTCAGATAATGGGAGTGGCCAATTTTTTTTTCTTGAGACCTAATGGTTTCTCTTGTTGCAGACGTAGCAAAGTCTGCCTGTATACATTAGGGATGAAAGGACAGAAAATACAAATAATATTCTTGAAAATTCCCTGAGGTCATCAATGGGTTAGGATAGATGCGGTCCTGATGATATTATATTCTGCAGTAGCAGATTTGCAGTATTGTAAATTGAATTATTTGGACTGTAATGGTCAACCTTTATTGCTAACTGGGCCATTTACCTTCTTTTGATCTCAAGGTATTGCCACACCATGTTGTCCCTCACCTGTTGCAGAAATGCTGGTCGTGCATTCATTAGATCCATCGTTTCATACACAGTATCCCCAGCAATACCTGTTAACATAGGGCATGCTCAGGACAGCTGATAAGCACTTTCAAAATCTAGTATATTCCAGAAACACCAGTCTTAGGTTGTACATCCTCAGATACAAAGTACTGAGCTGGTGAAGTACAGCTGTGCTATACCCACACAAGAGATTTGCACTACACATGTGGCACAGGTAATATTAGTTCTGTACAAGCACAGGGCTGTGACACAAGATGTGGCAGAGAAATACAGCACCTGAGAGCAGAGTGCTGCTACTGGTTGTCCCCAATATGCCTATTGCCCTGGATTAAAATGGTCAGTGGGAGTGGGACATGGGTTAAATGCCATATCCTACCTGGAGAGCTGCATGGTGCCTGAGACTGTAGTTGGGCACCTTTGTTACTCATTTTCTTTTTTTGGCATGTCATAAGAACTTCATTTGATTGAGAGGAGACAAAATAGAACGAGCAAGAAGATTAAACAAAGGATCAAAGAGTAAACTTCTGTCAAGTCTTTAATAAATCCAGCTCTCCTTTGGCCACCATTGTGTCAGCAGTGTTGATTACTCAATTCGCTTGTTTTGCACAACGTTAAATTACAAGGAGTTTAGTTATTGATTACTTGTACCTTTGTCATAGGTACTGTGCAGCCTGGGTGCTCGGACTTGCCTCCTATGCCGGGTGCTTGTTCAGCTACTCATTCCAGTCTTTAAAAGAACCTAAACACAAATTGGCAGAACCTGTGCAGCAAGACTCTGAAAATCATCTCCAGTGATCCAGAAAGCTTCATAGCAAGTAGAAGAAGTCCTGCTCCTTGTCACTGTGATTATGGAGATGTGGGAAGCAGGTATCCATGTATGGCATGGCCTAATGAAGTAAATGTGCCTTGTTTGTTAACTAACTGAGCATGTCCCTTCAGTGCCCTGCTAATAATTCCTCCTCTCGTGTTTAGAGGGAAACTGCCACAGTGCATAAGATGCAATGTGTAGACTAAGTGTTCTTTCTGTGTTTGGGAAGTCATTTGCAGAAGGGCACAGAGCACAGCTCAACAGCTTACCAGTCTTGGGCAGCTGTAGAATTCTAAATGCATGTGGAAATATTGCATGAGTCCTTTCTGTATTACTCTAGTCTAGCTGTCTCTGGCCTCTTTGTAACTTATTGGTAATGTACTTTATGAAAAGTAGAAGAAGGAACAACAAATGTGAGACTTTGAAGGCTGGAAAGAAATAGAGCTTCTAGGCCTACCCTTAATGGAAAACTGACCACGTTTGTAGGTCAAAGTCTGGAAAAAATGAAGTTAATTGAAAGGTAGGTAGTAAATGAGATGGCTGTTTAGAGTTGTGATTTTTGTGTGTCCAATTATCAAATCCAGGAAGACAGTCTTAATGACAGAAGCCAGCAAAGAAAATGTGCTTTTGTGTGTGTGTGTTACCCCTTAAGTGTATGAGTATTGCAAATTTGTCCTTTGGTGTAGCATTCTTCCTTGGACTAATGCACCCTATGCTGCATTAGCAAAGAAAGTAAAGCTGTGGGTCTTTTCAGTCTCCAGTATAATCCCAGGCAGTGCTACTATGAATTTTCCTCCAGACGAGCCTTTTAGTCCTCAATGTGTTTCCAGAGAAATATTCTTGTTTTCCGTAGAGGAATCTCTTGGGAAAGCTTCCTGGGAATTGCTCTAGACTTGGAGGTAGAGCCATGGAAGATCAGGAAAACAGAATGAAAATGCTGGATTAAAGGAAAGGGGCTTTAAAGGAATAAAAGTTATCATTTAACACGGAAGGAGGAAGTGGTTTATTATACTGGATCAAACAGCTAGCAAGACCCTACTTTACAAATGCTGACATAGGCTCGTCTCAAACCAGGGCAAAGGTTATTGCATTAAAAGTTTAAAACCTAGGAAATACATGTTCCTAGAGTGGGGCATAAATTTGAGACATTTTTAATCTCGCTATGTAAATTAATCTCTTCAGAAAAATAAAATTGTATTGCTTTGAATCGTTTGCCATAAAACCTTTTGATTTTGATTGATAGTTGTATCTCTTGCATTAGAACTTTTGGAAGAAGTTTTCAGGTAAGTAATTACTCACTCCCTCTGGGTGATGCAAAGTTTTCAAACTTGCAAGGATGTGTTACTCTTGTATAAAATAGAACTTGCAAATATTTCTATACTATAATTACATTTTATTTTTATCTTTCATAGCATTTTTTCATCTTTCATGCCGTACTTTCAAGCTCTGTGATGTGACTGATTGATGCAGTAAGTGCAGTTAATTTTAATTCTGATTTTTTGGACTGGATTTGTCAATCAATACTGTTCCCTGGAGTAATTTAGTAACTGAGTCTGATTTCTTAGCCTATTTTTCCTTTCTTGCTCTTTTATGTAAAAATTTAGAAGTGAGAGTTCTCTAACTGCTACCTGTTAATTTGGAGTTTGGAGTTCAGAAGTTCAAGTGTGCGTGCCTGGTGTTTGCATCCCACATGAACAGAGCCCTTGTTTGGCAACAGTCATTGTCAGTAGACTGCCATTATTAAATCTTTGTTCTTACCCCCATTCAATAGGCAGCCAAGATGCCAAAAAACAGAACAAGCTGCATCTTCAAGAAATGCAAGCACACAGGGAGCATGGGTAACCATCAGTACATGCTCCAAACCAGACAGATCAAAATAATTCTGTGGAGAGGACTAAATTATATAAACACATTACATTCGGCAGATATCAATGTAGGACATTATTCTCCCTTAGTCACAGGAGATTCTGCTGGTGTCAGGAAGAGGTATGCAGAAAGATGTAAAGTGTCATTATCAAGTAGTAACTGATGTTTTAGTTAGCACCATTATTACTTCATATATCCTATTACCTGATGGGAAAAACCCATTAACTTTAAAACCACAGTTGTGTGCTCTGTATTTCTCCCTGTTTGTTGTCTTTTCAACTTCTCTATCAGCTTTTAACATCAATCAACAAATTCATCTTTTTCCAGATGAATAATTATCCTCCACTGAATGGCATAGCTGTTTGGAGAGCAAGTAGTGTAGCAAAGCTGATCCCATGGCACCTCTGTTATCTAGGGCACAGATCTTGGATATTCAGGTGAAATGTCTAGAACAGGTAGATTAAAAGGACAGTACAATTGACCCAAATTTTTCTAGTTCTTTTACTTGTATGTAGCCCTGTCAGTTATGTTCTAGTACAGGAACTCATGATTTCTAATATCTACCTACTATGTACTGAGGTCCTTCCAGACCCCAGCCTTCCCTAGCTGCATGTGCAGGAGCTTTGTGTGTTATGCCTGTAATTCTGAAAGATGATCCTTTTTTTGTACAGCCAAAATTATGGACTTGCCATCTCAGTGAAGATAATAAGAACTGACTGGCCTAAATTGGACTTGTATTCCTAGTGCTTTTTTGGCAACATCGTTCCCATCCCTCAGAAACAGCCCACATTCCATTCCTTGTTACTCAATGTCAGTATCGGGGTAGATGTGTCCCAAATGCAGCACCTTCCCAAACATATACAACCATGCAATGATGAACACTGCTGATAACATCAACTGTCTGGAAACCATCTCCCCCAACAGTTCCCCTGCCCTGATCCAGCTGTAGGTGGCTGGATGCATCCCTGTTTCTTCCGGTAGATGGAAGCTTTTACTTGCATGTGAACCCTGCTCCTTGTGCAGCTTGGCTGAAAGTATTCCTTGAAAATAAAATAAGCCTGTTTTCCTCCACCACGATGGAATTATACCATTGCAACATGGGATAGCTGATGTTGCTGCAGCACCTTTTTCCAGTAGCTTGCTAGAAGTTCTTGTTTGTACATAGTAGCCTTCCATTAGCCACTGGCATAACAGCCATAGCTATACTTCTCTATCTTCCAGAAACCTTCCAAACACAGCTGCCTCCCTGCCTCAGGTTCTAGTAGAGTCTTTTGTTGCCTATAAAGATAGGACTGAAAGACTGCTCTCTGAAGCTTTGTTTAGACGGCAAAACAACATTTTAACTCTCTGGCTGGTCACCAGAGGACTTGCAGTCAGGGATGCAGCCTGCCCAGTCCCACCATTCCTCCATGTGACATCCAGGGTGGTGCTTTTATTACTATCACATTTGGTCTGAGCTCTCTTCCACCCCCCTGTGAAAGTGGAAGTGGTTGTTTAATAAATATCCAAGTGGGTTCTAGCTTTAAGGATGACAAGCATTTAATGTGGCTTATGCTATATTATTCTTGCTTAAATTTGAGCTTTTGATTTAGCATTCTAGTTTAGCAGTGGTATTCCACAGGGGATATTGTTGGTTTCCAAATCTTTTGTCAGAGTAATTGAGCATAACATCTTTCAGGTTTGTGTTTCAAAAGATGCATTATCTTTTCTTGTCCATTTGTTCTACCCAAGCTATTAAAAACTTTTAGCTTTACAGATCCTTTGAAAGAATTTGAGTTTTAGGGCTGATAATTTATGTTTCTGCTGAATTTGCAGTTCTGCATGTGATGATGAATACACTTCTCTCCATAAATAAGAAAAGATTGTATCTGCAAATTGGTAACAAAACAGAAGAATTTCATTAAATCCTGTATTTTACAAGAGACTTCCATCCTTTTAATTCTTTATAAATTAAACATCATCCATGTCTGGCTGGCTGAAGAATGAATGTCACATATAAGATATCTCCCTTAAATATTTTCTTGAAAGTAATCTATAAGATTTACAACATATTGCAATTAACATTGACCTTTTGTCTGCTTCAAAAGAATGTGAGAAACAGTTTTTCTGACATCAAAGAGATTTTCTAAATTTCCAAAAATATTCCTGATGAAAGTTGTTCTGACTGGGAAAAATATGTCATCTTCACTTAAAAGTTATGGTACATTTGATAGATTGTTTGCCTCTTTCCTAATCTTAGTCCATGCACAAAAGTGGATTTAAAAAGACACTTGGAAAAAATAATCTTTTAGAAAATGCAGATCCTCAGAAGTAAAGATTAAGGAACCTGTATTTATCTTTTAAGATCAACTGGCAATCTATTCAAGATCTGGAGGCTGCTCTTCACTCTCCTGTTTCTTTCCAGCCACTTGATTGCCAACCTACAGCTGCAGTTGAGATTTCAACAAATTTAGTCCCTTTTTAATTCAAAATGAAAAAAATGAAGTTCAGTTTTCACAAATCTCTGTATTCAATTTTATTTTAGAGATTATTTATATCAATATATTTTAGACCTATGGACAGTTTGCCAAATATTTGCTATAAATATAGCTCCCAATGTTCATTATTCACTCTGAACATGGAATGACATTGTGTTGCTCCCGATTGCTCCCTAGATGACTCTATCAAGATTTCAAGATGACCATGTAAAATCTTATGGTAGAAGTTTATTTCTTAAAAATGCCTTTTTTTTTTTGTTTTAGCCAAGAGATACCTATGAAAATGTTTGTGGAAAGCAGATGAAGGGTCTGTGAATAGGATCAAATTGTTTAATGCAGTAAGATGTAGAGTCCTGTTCCTCTTCATTTGCTTACTATTTGCTCTTCACTACTTTAATCCCCTTCTAAGGGTTGGGAAAGCTGCTCCGGCCACAGTGCCCTGGCAGTAAGTGACAAGTTCAGGCGGTGTCAGTCTGGACACCTGGCTGGAGCAGGCTCTCTTTGTATCAGCCCTGACTTTGATGGCAATGTATGAACTGTTGGGCTGAGGGAGGGGAGGAGGGATCAGAGCACGAGTTAGGCCAGCTGCCAGCCACACTAAAATTACTTCTGTAACCACTCCAATATGTGTACCAGAATTTAGGGACTCCGATATATTCAGACAGAACAGTTTTACACAAAGGGTAGTTGAAATACGGTCTGGAACAAACTGCCGAAGTCAGCAGTAGAAGCAAATAGTGTAAATCAGTTCAAGGAGGAGTTTCTGAAGAAGGCAGGGGGAAGAGCATAGAGCTACTAGCTAGAAGTTCAAGTTTCAGATGGTGAAACACAGATTGATTTGTATCTCCTGAGGTTATGAGGGTAGGTCTTTATGGGCCATATCATCCTCTTTGGGCTGTTAAATGTTCGTATGTACTTTTGTGCTGCATTTCATTCTCTTTCAGTTTGGAGTGGTGTTTTTTCCCCCCCCCCCTGCTCTCTTGCTTGTACGGTGTCTTTAGATAGCGTCCTGCAGAGTGGAATGCATATGATAGAAATTGTTTCCTAGCATCTCAGTGAACTTCACTGAAGTCAGTGTAATCATTTAGCTACAGTGATGTCACCGAGTACACTTTTTAGCTTATAGGAGTATAAATTTGCATGGGAAGGACCTCCAGACCATGACACAATATTTATGTCTATGCTGTAATGGTAAAGAAGTATTAACTATGAAACCAAACATGGAAGGTTTTTATCTGTTTCAGGGTGCCACTAGTCTCAGCACTATCACGGTGATGTGATGAAAGGTGTACATCACAGGAGGGGACAGAACAGACACCTGGGTGGGGACAAATCAACGTTACTACTTTCAGTGATGAACCTGTATTTTGTCCTTATGGACAGTGACGTGTTCTTGTTGAGAAGAGAAATCCTATTGTGAAGCATTTTGATATTTTTCTTTTTTTTAAATTTGGTAAGTAAGCACATATATAATAGTGTATGTAACAGTCTCTTTATTTTCAACCATGTTTGCAACCCAATTATACTGCTTTGTTGCTGGAGTCCTGAGCTAACTTCCCTGAACGTAAAGGAGTCCTTCTTTTAAAAGGCTGGGGAGAGCAGTGATGGGCCTGATTCTGCAATGTGTTGTGCTCCATAAACTTCGTGTCATGTCAGCATAAGCTGAAACTTTTCCACAGCCTGCTGGGTCAGGCTTTGCCTTGCATTTTACCTAGACTTTTTTTTGCAAAACAGATAGGCATCTTAAATGACATAACTGCCATTACTAATATTACATGAGGAAAGTGGTTTGTATTTTATTTCAGTCTTTAATTTGTATATCATAGGTTGTGCTAGGTAATTTGTTTATGTAAAGTTTTCAGTAGAGACTTTTGAAATGTGCAAGTTTCCCCTTCTTTTTAAATTATTTTTCATTGCAGCTTTGATAAGCAAAACACAAATGTGTGTGGTTTTTTATTTTGATGCAAGTAAGAACCCAAAATACAGATGCTTATTGAGATTCCCTGTGCCTTGGATTTTTTGCTCAAAGTAACATTTATTTTCACTGAGATTTCTGTGAATATTTCCAATACCTTCTGCCTCAGCATAACATTAAAAAATGCTCTCTGTTCAGCCATTACTGTACCTGTTGGTGTAGTAAAAGAGCATAAAATGCCTCCTAATGCTTCCCACTTTCTTCCTGAACTCACAACCCTGTTGGAAATCAGAAGTGCAGTTCCATAACAAAGAAAAATAATAAGAAAATTAACTGAAATTTCTAAAGGACCAGAAAGGTTTGGTTCTTTCTTCACAGAAATTCATAACCTGTGCCGGCATAATCTCTGTTCCCTGTTTCTCAGCCATAGATGTGCCGGTATTGTGTTTAAAGCCCATCAGAGCAGTAGCAGCAAGACAGAGCTGGCCTTCCAGAAGCATAGCAGCCAGATGATTGGATCCCATTTCCCACAGGCTTCTAAGTCTGCACCTGAAAATGTCTTGTAACTCTATTAGGAAAGACCTATGGTGATCAATAGAAGCAACAAGGCCACACAAGTATGTCTCAGAGCACAATGAAAATTGCACATCCCGTGGTGCTCAGGGGACTTAATATTTTTCAGTGATTTTCTCACCCCATCCCTTGCCCTTGTTTACAGAGCAGTTCTTCCATCTCGTGCAGCTTTATTGTGAAATGTAACTGGACTTGTTCGTTATCATAGTTTATCAGAAAATCAGTTCTGTACATTTACTAAGGTTTTGTGTAATCCAGGTTTTTTAAAAAAAACTTTAATTCTGTACAGATTGATTTATATTCTGAAGTGGCATTCTGCAATTTCACAGAGAGGATGTCTGCACTGATGAGACAAGGGGGCAGCAATCCCTTACCCATCTCTCTTGTTGGGAACAGCAGGGCCAAAGTCAGGAGTTGGGATATGGTTTCGCTGGAGCTGACTGGTGATGGGCCCATGGATTCAATGTGGCAAATCAGGGCCAAAAGCTGACAGATCACTCCTGCAGATGTTCTGATCCAGGTGAATCTGAGATGACAATGGAAACTAAATGGGTGTTTATCTAAAAATACCTTACCAGAGCAGCATTTCTGTGGCTTCAATTCGTATGGTCTCCCCACATTAGAGAGGGAACTGGATCCTCGTTGTGCTTGGAAGAAGAAGGGGAAATCATCCATGATATTTATTAATGCCTTTTGTACAGCTGTTTGTTTTCTATAGAGTTTATTTCCCTGTTATCCCAGGGCTGGACCCTAATAACTGAATAGAATAGAAATTCCAATATGAGGTCATGAGAAGGTAACTGGCATTCCCCAACCCTGAATCCTTCTGTGAAATGAATATGATGGAGTCCTAAGAATGAGCTGAAAAATCCTCTGAGGTGTTCTGGGAGGCTGAAGAGGCTGTTTTGCTAAACAGAGATGATCACAGAAGGCATGGTGAACTGCAGCACGACAGTAATTACTATGGGAATCCCAGGTAAATTCACAAAGTTGTATCCCACTGGAAATATGTCTTTCAAATATACTTTTTCTTTGCATTGCTGGAGCAATTAGTAATGGGGATACAAAGACTCAAATAGATTAGGAAAACTGTTTAAAAATTTGAATGATTGTCTGGAACTTTGATTAATTATGGATCAGAAGAATAGCTGTGATGATCTTCCAGAATGGCTTTTCTTCATTTTTTGGTGATTTTAAACCATCCGTAGATCAGCAGCAACAATGGGTTTGATCCCAGAGATTTAAGCTCTGAACTAGTCTCATTGAAATTGTATTTGCTTAGATGGACTTTTTCTCAGCAGCTTTCAGAACTGAGTCATATTTTAGTGACAAGTAAGAGACTGCTTGTTCTATTACATAATTATTTTTATTTTGCTGCTACGTACCTCCTACAATATATTGCTTAAAACCTTTTTTTTTTTAATGTAAGAAAAACAAAACACTTACTTTGAGGTGTACAGGGAGTCTTTTATAGGCAGTGTATTTAGCTCAGAGCACATGGAAAAATGACTACTTGACTAGGTTAGCTTTGGGTACCCTCAGGCTCTTTGAGATTAGTTTTAGATTCATATGCTATGGTCACTCATTGACCAAGCTGTTTCAGCCCTTATACATACCCAGCAAAGGATCATTTTCCTCAGGCATGGTTTTCTTTCAATCATATTTAGCAAAACCATTAAACACACTTGGGGCTTGCACTGAGAGAAACAACTTTATATGTACACAATTCAAAACAATTTTCTTCTTCAGGATGTAGAAAAAAACTCGTTTAAGTGTTAAGCCTCAGTTTGTCAAGACAGAAGTTTGGTACACTCTAAAAAAAGCGTTCTGTATAACTTCCCTTGCAATTAAATTGCTTTTGCATTATTCCTAGTCATTCTTGCCAATATTTTAAAAATTGATGCAAAAATGCTTTATTCCTAAGCAAACAGAAGAATGAAATATTTGTTATTTTTATTTCCAAAAGTGTTTGACAGTTGATACAGTCGTGGGATGGGAAGCAAATGATACGTTGATTACTTTTTATCTTTTTAATAACATTTACTTTACCAGCTAATGTTTATTTTTCAACAAATCCTCAAACCATAAGATTTTCAGCTTGGATGTTTTTCAGAGAGAGTCCTTAACACACACACACACACACACACCATGCCCCCCATATTTTAGAGCAGATCAGCATCCACGATAGTGGATGAAGAGTCTGTGTAGAGAAAGGGTGCAAAGCAGAGTAGCTGGAGGCCTCTGACTATGGCATTTAGCCGTGCCAGGTTTCTGAACCCCCACTTAACTTCCTTCGTCTGCAAAGTCATACTGGCTCCACTTCAGTGAAATTCAACACAGGAAGAGTAAGTGTTCACACATGAAGGCTATTTGTAGGACTTCTTACTGGACCCTAAATTTGGAACTGGGAAGTGTTCCCAGATGGCCTATAAAGTGAGTATTTTTGGTGCTTAACTGAGAAAGATTCACATTAAATTCAGCGAGTTCTCTTTATTACACATATCTTGGCCCGTGGTTTATAGAAAACACTCTTCACTTCAACAGCGTAGGTTTGAGTAGACTAGAAATGCATGTGAGAAGGAGGTGGTGTGTTTTTTTGTGTGCTGTCTGTGGGTGTATTTCCCTATGCACAGAGTTATTGTTTGTGGGAAAATGGAGGGAATTCTTTTTCCTCATGCAGTTATCTATTTTGGGTGGGTGTCTAAGGAAGAACTATCTCCCAAACTATCTGAGAAATAGATGATGCTCTCCCTTCAAGATCTGTCTTAATTCAAATGCCATGTCTGACAGGTTTCACTTAGGAGTTCAGACTCACCACTGCACTTTGACTACTCAAACCAGAAATCTCTGGTGACACTCTCTCTGCTTACTCTGGCTGGCTTCTGCTTGAACTCTTTTGGATCAGTCTACACAGGAAGGCACGTGTACATATTCATTTCCCTCCCCCCTCCCCCTTTCTATGTGTGAAGATCACCTGAAATGCTTAAGTCTTTTGAATTATTTTTCATGTATCTTCTGATAACAGTGGAATTCTTTAGATCTATATTAAAGATGCCAAGATATCTTCTACCTATAAGCCTATCTATAGTCAGATTTGTAATTTTTACAGGTACCTTTCTTCAGATAGTATCAATGACATACATGTAGAATTGTTTTTCTGTGATCATACACCTTTGGTTACTGCAGGTATTTGTTGGTCTTGTGGGTTGAGCTGTAAACGTGAGGCTAAGACAGATATTTTTCTTTGAGGTGGGACCAAAATGGATAGATGTATAAGCAGTTATTTAGTTCTATATTTTTTTTTTACCTTTTCACGACTGTCTTGATGTTAAACTTTAAGTGCTAAAACTCAGAATGAAAGGTAAATTGCAGACCTAATTTTTGTTAGTTCATATTTAAAATGCCCCTAACCCTGGATATTTCATTAAGTGGAGTGGAATTTTAATTTGCTTTGTTTCTGTCTTCCTGAGAAATTTGAGTGGAGGAGTTCTGCTTGAGAAGCTCTTGAAACAGCCTTAGACCTGCACAACTTCAGGAATAATGCTAGATTTTAAATATCTTATTTCTGGTTATGTTTCCTCTCTTATTAAATGATCATTAGATTTTAAATCATAAGACTGCCATTTTTTAACTTCTGATCCTTCTTTCTGTAATGCCATTCTGGATCAAACAGACTGAACCAAATTTTGGGAAGTGCTCATTAATTTGTGGATGTTTCCCTTTCTTACAGTGTCAGAGCAACCAAGTTGCTCCTTTGTCAAGGTTTGTTGAGCAAGTCATTAAGATCACAGTCTATCTGTTAATATAAGTAACTACAGTGCAGTTTTAAGGTGTCTAATTTTAGTTTTCTATTATTCCTCTTTTCATTTGTGTCTCTTGTCATCTTCAGCTATTAGAAATTCTAAATTTCAGCACTGAAAGTGCTAAACTATCTCTTCTAGTAGTATTTCATTAATGCTTTGTGATTTAATATTTCATTGTATGTAAAAGTCATGTGACATTATAGTGTGAAAAGTACTGTAGAAGTGTTATTGTTTTGTTTACTCCTTCCCTGTTAGGTAGCAGCAGCACGCACTTCCTGTTGATTTTCCAGCAGTGAAAAATAGAGATGTTTTTCCTACAGGTAAATTAATTAGTGGTTTGGGTGAAAATGAATACGATTTATATATGTTTGGTCATGCAGAATATCAGACTTTTTAACCATACTTTCAGTTTCTGGCAGTTAGAAAAACAGGTGATTCAGAGTTTCATTGTTTTAATTATAAATTATTACATTTGGATTTATTTTCTGGAATTCTCATAGTACACATAGTAGGACTCAGAAACCATATTATCTCTAAAAAGCCCTCATATCTTCTGAAAATATTAAATGTTTTAGAAACTTTAAGAAGAAAACTCAAAGTGAAGGTAATGGCCTAAATCCAGCAGTATTGTATATGCGGCTTTCATATTGTCAGTGCTGTGCACCTCGAATAAGTAACTTTGAATGTCTTCAGGTTTTAATTTCTTAAGGTGACAAAGCTTAGTTATGCTTAGTGATGTGATCTACCCAGTGACAGCACCTTTGCCTTCATGCCACAGTACTGATTTTGTGCCTTCCAAAAGCAGATCCTGATGTCCTTTTTTTCTTACTGGTACACTGTCACAGGATTTAAACTGCTGACAGAAACTTCCTGATGATTCTTGTGCTTCCAGTTTGTAAACTGGCAAATATTTACACTATACACTGATAAAAAGCTTTTTTGTGTAGATCACTACTCATGTACGAATATGTTCCTAGTCTCCTCCAGGACCACCTGTAGTCAGCAGAGAAAGGAGCTCCTGCAGTGACTAACTTGGAGCACCTGCATTCCGGTCCTGTTCTGAACCACCTCTCTCCAGTCACTCACTCTACTCTAGAAACCAACTGACTAAGCAAGGTGCACAAAGTTGAGCTGTACAAATGTTTTGTTAGTGTTTGATGACTGTTGACTTCAAAATTGGTGTTTAGTGAACTTCCCTAGGAAAAAGTATTGACCCAAATCTTGATTAAGACTTAACATGGAGATATTTTATGGATGTATGGGTTGATCAGAGTTCAGGCAGAATTTTTTCCCCATGTGTTTATGTGAAACAGGAATCTGAATTCAGACACATCTACTTCCCATCAGTTTGGGCTTCTAGAAATTAGCACAAGAAACAATCCTGTGTTATGGGATATATTTATAATGTTCCCTGCAATTAAAGTAGTTCGGCATTACATTCAAAGAAAAACTACGCTTTGGCAGTGTGATGAAACATTAGAGAATTCTCCTCAAATTAGTTACAGAAATTGACAGGACAAATGAAAAAGAGGCAGGAGGGAGTGAAATATTTTATTCTAAAAATACTTCATAAAGACAAACATGCAGCAGATTAGCAGGTGTGCTCTCACAGTTATTCTTGGAAACATATTTGAAAAAAAACCATGGGGTTGGTTTGTTTATTATTTGGCAGAATTTTCCAGTATTTTGTCAGTTTTCCACAGGCCGCTGTGCATAGAGCTCCTTGGGATAATCACTAGAAGTCTTTGAAGGAGCCTTCAGAAGTGATGAACCGGACATGGAGGAAGGCAGCCAGAATGACAGTGCAAGGCAACAAGCTCAAAGCTGGGCACTCCTTTTGAAAACCTTTCCACTCCAAAGACATAATTTTGAGCAGTACATGTATGAAGTGAGAAAATTATAGGGATCCATCGATCTACATTCATCTAGTCCTGGATACTTCAAAAGCTGCAGTTAAAAGTGCAAACAAACTTCCTTTGCATTTACAGCAGGTGGTACTAATTTATGTAATTTAGACTAATAGCAGTTGTTGTTTAACAATAACTGCTGATAAACTAGCATTGTTATAACAATATTCAAAAAAATCCATCTAAACTCGGGGGGGTGGGGGGTGAGGGGGGGAAGAACAGCCAAATGCTCCACCCTGGGTTTTTTACACACACACACACACACACTCTCACACGTGTGTGTATATATATATTTTTCCTCTGTCCACATACAGAAATGATAACTTCAGTATGTTTATTGGGAGTGGTGAAAAACAGCCACTTGCAAATTAAGTGAGACAAGGAACAACAGATTGGAGCTGTATATTTTTTTAAATGTTGCTTCCAACTACAGTGTAAGTGTTACAAAGGAGGGGGAAGCTTTTTGGGGAAATACATCGGGTTTTATTGCAATAAATGCTTCAGACTCAAAGACATCCATAGTTTAACCTGGTAATCTGCGAGAAGTAGAAGGGCATGTGCTGGCAGAAGAGAGCAAAGCTGTGAAAAGGATCTGTCCTTAGGACATGTCTATCTTTCTGTTCGTAATAAAAGCAAGAGAAAAAAAAGGCAGTGTTATCAGTACACTTCTGCAAGTGAATTAGCTAGCACAGATTTGATAAAGCTTATAAACCCTCTAGAGCAATCGTGACAGTTTGCTGGCTTGGGCTTTGTCTGCTGCCAGTTACTCCTTGCTAGTGGCACTCTTTATTTATGCTTCAGTACCACGTTATCCTCTGGGCTTCAAACAGAAGGGACCTGTCTGTAAGTGTTTTGGTTGTGGTGTTAAAAAATAAGAGTGCAGCAAAACACACGCAACAGTGCCCAAGATCCGTTTCAGCCTGTTTCCCTTCTCGTGGTGTTGCTTCCCCGTGACTGTTCGGTACACACAGAGCATGGCTGAGGTGGTATATATCTGCCTTCCACTAGAGAGTGTCACAGAGTTATTTGAATGAGTGAAAAAATCCAAATGGATGCATTATCTGCTTTGTTGTAGGTAAAATGCCAAGTGGAGTGACCTCAAGAACAGGGGATAGGTGTGCCTGCCTACATGTTTTCCATTTTTTATCATTGCAGTTTATTCTTCACTCTGTAGCTGAAAATGAACATAGTGCAGGAGGTAGCCGCATTTTAATACACACCAGTTTTTCATCCATTTGGCAATGTGTACACATTAATGTTACGGTGAATATATAATCTGACAATTTTTTGCTCTCTTTTGTACTCGTATTAAATATATACTTCAAAACATAAAGATAATTTTTGTTTCAGTTATCACATGCATGTTCCTAGAACGTGGCATTGGCAAATAGTTTAGATTTTGTATCAGCCTATGTAAAATTCTACACATGAGAATCCTGGAAAGAAAGTTGCAGTCCATTAGCAAATTCTCTTATCTGGACTGAAGATGTATATGCATAAATAGAGAAATTGAAAAATGGTGTTGAGTAGTCAGAAAGTCTCCAAAGGGAGATCTGGACAAGAAGCTACAGTAATACCATTAGATTGCTATTCTTATAAGAAGAAAAAGAATGCCTTAAAAGTGAGGATAATAGTAACGCTCCAAATGCATAAAGTAATTCTTTAGCCCCCGAAATTTTATATGGAAAAGCAAACGCTGAAAGTATTGTTTTTCAGATGTGTGATGTCATTGAATAATTCTCATTCCTTTTTCTAAATGAAGGGTTACTCATGAAGATACCTTATAAAATAATAAATTAAAAACGTAAATACTGTGCTGACCACTGTAGTGCTTAAAATGAGATTTAATCCTCAGGGTTGATTTAGGTGAACTCTTCTGTCCCTGAATTCCAGCAAACTCTGCAATTCCGCTGTTTTCTGTTCTAGAGAACCGATCCCTCTGTTCTTCCAGGTTTGTGGTCCACGGCTAGCATCTTTGTCTGGTGTACACTGTTTTCCTTCTGCTTTTAATGAATGTGATATCTCAGGTGCCACCAGCTGAGAATCTGTCCTTTGATCTCCTCCTGTCCCCACACCTGGAGACATACAGAAGCCTCAGCAGGCACACTTTTATTCTCAGATGATTTCCAGATCATAGGAAGAATTTTAAAGGCTCTGGAAAACTCAAAGATAGAAGAGGCAAGGCCAGTTGGACTCAAAAGTTTCACTTCCTTACCTTACTGTTGAGAAAACAGTGGGCGAAAGGGATTAATCAGGGGCTTAATCCTCCCTTGGTGATACTGTGGGTCATTAACAGATAACAGCTGAAGGGGTCTCAAAGACCTGAGTGCAGAGTGATAAAAAGGGATTTCTCTTGAAGTTAAGACAAAGCAAGTAGTAAAGTAGTACACTGAGAGCAGTTATGTCAGATCCCACTACAGTGAGGTGAGCAGTGAGCTAGGCTTGTAATGTCATTAAGAAACTGTAAGGTCCTGAGAATTAAAAATCTTGTGATACATCTCTATAAGGTTACACATACTTAGCTGTGACAATCTCGGACTTTGTTCTTAAAAACTTTCATTTGTTTTAACTATTTATATATCTCTACAGTTAGCTCACCTCTCTATTTCCACCCTTCCTTACTGGAAAGGTGAAGTACAAGAGATGTAATCAAATCTATTTAATTTTGTTAAAATGAGCTTGAGCTGCTATGTCATTGGAAGATAACACAGTCTGTTTGATCCTTTGAGTGTGTGAATTTCATTTGTGGAATCTTTTAAAATTTTTGCTACTAGTTCTGTTTGGAACATACATATGTTGGAGCAAGGGAGGGATTTTCCCATCATTGTCTGACAGTCGTTGCCAAATGAAGGGAAATGTACAGCTGTAGACAACTAAAAAACTATCTGGAAGGATGTACCCACCCCTAGTAAGCAGTTTTTAAGTATAGAGGTGGATAATAATAAATAATGAAAAGAAATCACATGTTGCCGTCCTGAGCAGACCCAACTCTTCCAGTGGCAGAGGGAGATGCAGCTCCTCAGTCCAGTATTTGCTCCTCAATCCGCGCCATCTCCTAGGGTGCCTGTTGTTGAAGATCAAGAAAATCCTTGATGTATTTTTCTGAAAAGAAATGAGAAAAGTCTATAGATGAGCTTTAAAAAAAAAATTTATGAAACTCTATTTTTAATACTGTTTTCTAGAATATATTCAGGCATCTGCACTACCATGGTTGCAGGAGGAGGGAGATTTCCGTGGGTCTGCCAGTGGCTCAGCACAAAGGTGTGAGTAATTCTTGACCTCTCTTTATCTCAGTTTACCCTTTAAATTAAAAATTGACATGCATCTTTTATGGACTACACAAGACTGTTTAATTAATGTTTGAGAGGTATGAGACCCATTAATAAGGAGTTGCTCTTTATGAAAGCAAAGACATATTTATGAATAACCAGGTGGCTGTTTTGCACTTTGTCTTCTCATAAATAGTACCCTAAAGAAAAAAAAAATATGAGTAGAAATATTTTTAGGAGCTTTTGGATAAGAATTGCTACCTCATTACCGAACTAAAGTAACTTTGAAAGATGGCTTGTACAGCCATACTATGTGCACTTTTATTGCATGAGGGATTTCTAATAGTCAACAGAAGCTCCTTCCTGAGGACCTGGAGAGCGTGTGAACTAACTCTTCCAAGTTAATCATGAACCACAGAGCAAGCACTGAGTAAACTGATAGCATAAATTGAAAGATCACAGCCTGTATTCAGAGAAAGGCTGTAGTATTTCCCTCTTAAAAGAGACACAACAATTCATTTTGATCTCTGTCATAGAGGTATAGATGACTGAAGGTGAGAACATGCTCAGAGCTCAGCAAAAGGGATAGTGTGCCTCAACATGCACCTCTCATGTCCTCACCACCCCTGTGCCCCTCACAGCAGACAGCAGACGCAGTCTCAGGCTGTGTCAAAGCTCTGTGTTCATCCCTTTTCTTTGGCTGCAGTTTGCTGGATCCTTGATGGTTTGGCTTACGTGTGCACCACAGTGGGTTTGGGGGAAATGCTATGAGGAAAAGGCTGCAGAAATGTCTTTATTGACCATTAGATTGCTCACTGGATCAAAGGATTCCTTAGACCTTGCACTCAGTGTAACATGAATACATACATGCCTGTATTTGTCTATCATGTACATAACTGATGGGGCAGCAGAAAATGGAGCTTGGAAATATTAATATCCAGAATATTAGAAGCTGATCATACCAGCAGAATCTGCAAGTTGACAGGGGTATGTCTGTGTCACAATGAGATGATCATCCAGAAATAATAGAGTTTGTGTTTCAATATGAGAAAACTGTAAAGGTTTAAAGCTAGGATGTGTGTGTAGATTTTTTTTTTTCTCCTTTTCGCTGAAATATCTGTTTGTGCCAGGTATTGTATGTCCTCCAGTCATTAGAGCTACTAGTTTAAACAGGAATAGGAATAGATATGTAGAAGCATATTCATGCTGTACACTCTAGGGCAGCTGAGCACTAAATTTACCTCCAAGTACTTTAAATGTCAAATAAGATTAACTATCCACTAATCTGTCTAACAATTCCCTAGAAGTTCTGCTCTCTGGTGATGCTTTTGCCTAATGGACAAGGTAACCCCTTTGCTACCTGACAGTCATTCAGCATACGGCCAGCAAAAACAAATGTGTGTTGGATGGTGGGGCCATTTTACATGCAATGTGCAGTTCCATGTAACCTTTTCCTTGATGAACAGCAAACATTGCCCAGAGAATCCCACAGAAGAATCACTAAGTGGTTTACAGAAGTTAATGGCCAGGCACTAATGTACTTGCTCCTGTATTTAGATGGAGAAAACAGTGGTGAGTGTGTTTAAAGACCACAAATGCTGCTAGATTTTTGTAGAAATAAAGGTAGAACAAAAGATGATAACTGAAAATTTGGTCCAAAATTAAAAAGAAGCAAAAAGAAGGGAGAGAGGAATATCCTTGTTTGCACATAAAACAAGACTACTTCAGTGTAGCACAGTTTTTCCTGGATCAGGGAAACCCAGGTTCCCTGGTTCCTTAGCTTCAGGAGCTGAGTTGTAATTCCCGATCCTCCAGTGATATCCAATATCCAACAGGAGAAGGAAATGAACATTGCACAGGAATTCAAACAACTATAGAAGAACACACTGGATTTTGGAGAAGAAAAGGGACCCCCTCTTTGAATAGGCTTCACCACCTTGACAGAGAAGTCAAGTCAATTAGATTTTCCTGAGATAAAACAAAGTATATGCTTAATCAGAGTTGTCTCAGAGTCCTGGGAGAAATTGGAACTGGAACCCATATTAAAAAAGCCATCTGGGAATATCTTACAAAAGACAGTTTGATGTAAAGAAATAGCATTTTTGCCTTTGGCCTAAGAAATATCTCTCATCACACTTGACCTTGGGATCTGATTAATATCCTGGGAAAAAAATTATTATTACTACCTATTTAAAATATAAGCAGGTGCTAGTAGTATTTTCTTGACACAGTCTTTTGTTTCAAACCTTAATAACAGCTAGATTTTGGAGAAGCATAAAAGCTTGAATTCAGAAGGAAGATACTGTAAAAATATTGAACAGGACAGTTGGATACTTTAAAAATTACAGGAAGCTGAATGACATTACAAAGTGCAGCTACACGAGAGGGCGTGGATCGTGAAAATGGTTTAGGGCCAAATGAGCCTTTACCTGTGCTGATGGTGCCAGCAGTGTCTGCGCCAGGAGGCCAGGGAAGGGAGCTGGTGTGCGACCCCCTGCCCGCCGCTGCTGCGCGGGGAGCGTGCTTGGAAGCCCCTGCTCTGCAGCGCATGGACGTCCTGAGCAGCCAGCCAAATACTCCAACACAAGCAGGGAGAGATCTCCCACCCTGCATCCAAACAAAATGAAGTCAGCTTTGACTCCGCAAAATGTCGATGGATTCTTCAGAGTAAATCAGCCCTGTCAGTTTGATGCGGAACTGTCACCTATTTGTGACATAATATAATATGAAATGATATTGAACAACATGCATTTGGCACTAAATTGTTAGAGGGTTTTAGCTTTGACAGCAGCAAGTTTATTGCTTTAATCCCAAGGTCTTTTAACCCTCTTTGACATAAATTGAGGTTGGCTTTTGTGCGAAAACTCCACTTCACTCTCTCTTCCTTTACCTAAAACTGCTTTTAACAATTTATGCTCGTACATCAGACACTCATTTTGAGTGACAAAAAGAAAAAAGATCTATTAGAATAGAAGGAAAAAAAGGTCAATTTAGGTTAAGTAGTGTATGTCTCTCTTGGTAGGCATGTCACAGCTTTCTTCAGGTGAATGTGAATTTTAAGTTGTAATAGCGTATTGCTGTAGCAAAATAAAGCAAATCTGTGACAAGAAGAGAGAATAAGCATTGCAGGAGAAAGGCTGATAACCTGCAACAAGACTATTCTTCCTTTTTTTTTTTTGATGCAATTTAATTTATTCCTGAGCCTGGGTCCATTTTGAAACTTTTCTGAAAAGATCAAAGGATTTTCTTCTTTATCCAAACACTGTAGGAGAGACTAGTTTAGCGAGGGTCACGTGTAGAAATACAGATATATAGAATAGATACTAGGCACACACAGTTCTGCAGAACAGTGTAGCTGGCTGACAGCACGTAATTTAATATTTCACTTTTTTGAGACACCTTGTTTAGTTTGATAAGTAAGTACACATTGTCATCAGTGGTCTGATAATCCCGTCACAGAAATACATCATATATGAACTATAACATCAATAACATAGGACACTTTTATCACCTTTGTTTCGCTATTCTCAATTACAGTATGATGCTTGTAGTGTTGCTTTGAAATCATTTCTTTATTACATTTAAAGCTCAGCTGAATCTGCCCTTGAACTGTATAATAATGGAGAGTGAACACATTCTCAGCATTCTTGCAAATTATTTTTTTTAATGTTTTCTTTCTTCTTGCATAGGGAAGAGTATATTATTGATCTACCATCATTTTTACAGAAGAGAAAAGTAAGGAAAATGTTAGGGAAAAGGAAACTTGTTTCTCTCTCCCAGTGTGAGCATTTAATTTTTTTTTTAATTGCTCTTTTTTCTCTTCTGAAAATCAGATTTTTCTGTTTCTCTTATTTTGTATAGTTTTTCTTATTTATGTTATTTTACTGTTATTGTCTATAACTTGCTCATAGCAATTTTGCTCCCAGCGAATGTTTAATATATAAACAAGTTGTTCCACGAGCATCAAAATGATACGGTATGTGATCTCCTAGAGATTTTTGTCTTGTTTTTCTCACACCTCTCTCCATGGCAATGAGCTTATTTCCTCCATGGCTTTCAGCATCCCATCCACTCCAACACCTTCACCTCCCTCTTCATATTCCCTCTCTCCTCCACGTCTTCTAACTCTTATACCAGAACATCTTCGGTTGGGTGCCTAGAGCTGACTGCAATGTGCTGCTTCTCTACTCAGTTATGTTCCTCACAGATTGAATACAAAATTAATACCAATGAACAAATACGTCTGATAAATAAACTTCACCGGATTTTTATTTTGGGAACTCCATCCCCCAAATCAGGAAAATATCAAAACAGAGAAAATGTTTCTAGACCTTCTATGACAAATAGTGTTATTTTGCTTCCTAGTTATAATATATAGAAATTATAATAATGTTTCTGTAGATTATAATCTGTAGCATTCTATAGCCTAGAGATATGTTGATAGCTATGTTATATTCTATACACGCCTTGCTATACATCAAGATTAAACCAAAGTAATATTAGTTTTGAAGATCATCCATGTTTTTCCAGCCTTGGCATCTGATTTTTTTTTTCATCCTTCTCCTTATGTGCCCTTTAGTTTGAATGCAGGATATGCCCAACTGCTAATGCAAATCCTGACTTTTCTAAAACTAAGGGCAGTAACTTCTTCATCAGGATTTGGCCCTATGGACTGACTGCATCTGCCAGAGCACAGCACAGTGCCTGCCGCAGGTGTTTTCCTTCACTGGGTCCTGCCCCACCACAGTGCTCTTTGGCAGAGAGGATGGGAGCTGGGCTCCTACAGAGTTGCTCTGACTCTTGAAGCATCTGATACTGGCAGCCCTTGTAGTTTCCCTCCTTCTGTTACAGTATAAATTCCACAACATTTCCAAATCCTGACAGAATGAAACTTGGGGAATTGGGCAAATGGGGTCAGTGTATGAATTGTGATCTTGTCTGTGGCAATAAAAAGCACTATCAGTGGGCATTCAGCAGCTGAACTACCCTCATGTTGTTTGTATTTTTATGGACACTGTTATAACTATAGTCAAGTATGATTTAACTTTAAAAGGGATGCTGTAACATCGTTCAAGTCCAGAGCTGCCATAATCTTTTGTGGTAAATCTTTTGGATTTTATCTAGCTTTTAAAAAGGAAGGTAATATGAAGAAAGAGTAATAGAATACACAGAAGCTGCTTTTACAATGACTTGCCAATCCATCCTTTTTATTTGGTTTTGCATATGTGCAAACGTTTCTGAGCACGGTGGGTTTGTGCATTGTTTTCTTCTACATTGCATCAAACAGGCATCGCTTACAAAATATGGAGATCATTTTGTAACTCAGTTCCTACAAATACCACGTCTATACAATTCTGAGATTTCTGTTGCTTATGCATTCCAGTAGCACAATTTAATTTTAACTATTATGGATGTACAAGCTACATTTGCTTTTAAAAACTGATTAAAAATAATTAAGGTTACTTTTATTTTTAAACATTAAATGTGTTCAAAATCAATATCTTATTTTGCTTCTAGATGCTCTTGTGGTGCAAAACAGGAGATGGAGGCTGTTTTGGTCATTGTTACTAATTCTGTACGAGGCTTTAGCTGACTTGCTTAGATTTTCTCAATCTTTTTGCTTATCTGTAATTTCCTGTCTCTTGTTTGGTTTATTTCATCAGTGTTTGTAAACTGGTTTTAGATACTTATGTGGAAAGTGCTGAAGAAGTATTATTTGCTGTTTGCTGTTAGGTCTGAAAATGGACATTTGCCACCGCTGTCATAGGGGTAACACATTTAAAGATTTTCACATTTTATAAATAAATAATCCATGTTAAAGGAAATTTGAGGATAGCTATGCAATTAAACATTTTAGCTCAGGGCAAATAGGATCTTGTAGCTAAAATGTTTAATCAGAACCTCAGAAGTTTTATTATGCAGCACAGGACAGTGAAATTACAAGTATAAAACATACCCCGACTCCCCATTTCTCAGCATTCCTGTCTTAGAAAAAAGCTGTACGCACGAGTAAAAGATTCTTCATTCCTTCAAGGCATTCCCTGAGGGCTTGCCTGCCCTAAATAATTATACAGTCTTAAAACAGTTGTCAGCCACTGCAGTCAGAACTACCACCTCTCACGATTTTACCAAGAATCTTGTGATAGTTCCTGTGTGTCTCAGAGCCCTGCCTGTGGAGCCATGACCCTGTAAGAGGGTCCGAGCCCGCTTTGTTAAATGAATGGAAGTTTCAGGTTCCTGGTTGATTTTAACAAAAGCTTAAAAATGTAAAGAATCAAGTTTCCAGCTGGTGACATTCTTCCGTCTTATTATTTTTAGAAATCCCCAGTTGTTTAAGCCATATCTCCTAATTTCTCTGAATTTCTGCTTGTTTCAGGCACTGTTTACCATTTGGGAAGAAGTTGTGTTGGTTGCTGTGTGTCTGGCCACAATATACTAGGTAGTGAGTCTCATAAGAACCCTTTTTCAACATCTTGTGCCTGTTTTGTTAGTGTTAGTATGGCAGCAGGAACAGCTGCTGCCCATCAGTACCCTCCATGCCATGTTGTTCTTGTATGTAACTAGAACGAAGGAGCTGACATCGGGATCAAAGCAATTCGGCTCTGCCCTGTTCTTGAAGGAGCTCCTGTTCCTTTATTCAGTGCCATCTGTACGATTACAAATGTGACCCAAGTTTGTACAGGGTCTAAGTATGTATTCCCTGGGTATAACTAGGGCTGACTAATATGGAGATATAACTGAGAAGAACTGCCAAGGCTGGATGCTAAATTATGCTAATTAAAGCAAGTTTGTGAATGGTTTAACTTTCCAGTTTAGAAGAGCTGCAGAAGCGGGAAAAAAAAACCCAGCCAACACAACATTGCCCTTGCCTTTTGGTAATGCCTACGCCATCCCTGGCTTTTCATTCCTTCAGTTCCAACCCCTCCAACACCACTGTCTTGCTCAGGAAGAGAAACACAAAAAGGCCAATGAACAAAAAAAAGCAAACTGTTCTTGCTGTTTTCTTTTACCAGTCAGCCTTTTGCTAGTGCATCTTTGGCTTTGAGGTTACAGAGAGAGAAAGTATGTCTGAAATTTAAGTTAAACCTATCCCTCTCTTTATATTTTCTGTTCCTTCCCTAGCTGTTTATCTGAGCTGGAATATTGCTCCACTGCTACTTACGGTGGGGTTATAGAGTGCTGCTTCAATTTTTTGGTTATAGGGAATTATTTTACCTTATCTTTGTCCTGGAATTTTATTCTATATGATATTTAGCCTGGAAGCTAAGGGTTTGTTTTCCTTGGCAAGTTCAAGTTGGTAGACTATGAAAGCTTGTTTATGTTTATGT
>Ga0065711_1006503_pt1 | contig 35355 bp, 30 predicted proteins | sample Hoacrofraction12_FD_59098 | JGI IMG/M metagenome (GOLD analysis project Ga0065711, IMG submission 59098) | Hoatzin crop microbial communities from Cojedes, Venezuela - Epithelial fraction 12 v2 (version 2) | ecosystem: Host-associated > Birds > Digestive system > Esophagus > Crop | place... | reverse complement strand
GCGCAGCGGCCCTGACAAGCAATCTCAGTGAAGGCTGAGTCTTGCGAGGTACTGATTTATGGGTAGGAGCTCAGGGAGAGAGTCACTGGTACCAGAACTTCTGCAAGACATGCTATAAACTTAAAACGACGTCCTCTGCTTCAGTACTTCTCCTTACTATGCTTCGCTTGTGGCCTTGTTGCGGAAGTTGATGTTACTTTTACATCATTTTTACTAATTGTGTAGGATAGCTATAGTGCTTTTGTACCTCAGTGAGGTGCCTCAGTGTTCTCCTTCAGAGAGAGCGCGGCCAAAATGTGAAAGCTACTCTGATCGTGCGTTTGCCCAAGTGCAATTTGCAGCCTGTTTTTCCGTAGACCTCTGGAATCCCTCCCCGGTACGTAAGTCGGGGTAGCTAAAATTAGATACTTGTCTTCATATCTCAGGCACCATCTTAATGATCTGTGTGAGGTCTTTGGCACTGCTTGAAAATCAGATTGCGTACCTCTGTGCTGAAATGAGGATACACACTAAATGCTTCCTCTCCAATTCCCCCTCCCCCAATTATCGGCCTTAATTTTTTTTCCGCGACGTTTTAATCCTTCCCATCCTGCCTGCGGTGGCTCCCCGGTAACTCAAGCCAAGGGTTGATGTTTTTATTGCCAGAGACCATGGTGCTGGGTGGTTTCTCTGTTCGTGCGTGGCCCGCCGTCTCCCGCTCTGCTTCTCCCTCCTCCAGCTGCCCCTCCTCGGCTGTGCAGGGAGTGCTCCGATGGGTCCGTTGAGGGCTCTGTCTCCTGGTGTGAACATTCTTGTTACTTCTAAATAAAGGGGTTTTTTAATGCATTTGGCGCATCCCATCCTCATTGTGTATCAGCAGCTCTCTGCACAAGCAGAAAATCCTTTTCAGGCAAAGTGTAATAACAATAATGCACAACCTAAAGGTAAATAAACTAACTGCACCTTAGTTTTACGTCAGCTGCATTTTGGGCATTCTTCTTCTATTTTTTTAAGCAACACATAAGTGCACATGCAGTCCTTGTAGCTACCTTTCTCGTTCTCGTCCTCCGCAGAGGCTGAGTGGGCTCCTTCTTCCCTGCAGCTCCCTCGTGGCTTTGGGCTGGCTGCAGCTCCCCGGAGCGGGTTATAAAACTGCTCCACTTCCCAGGGCGCAGCGCGCAAGCTGCTGTTCGTCGGCCCCACCGGCTCCAGGGAGTTGCCCTTGTGGCTTCCCATAGATTTGCTGGTGTCTGATAATATGAAATTAGAATCCTTTCCCTGCTTTGCCCTTTTCTTTAAACGTGTAAAACCTTGCAAATTTCCCCTAGGGAAGAAAGGGGGATTTTCCCACCATTAAAAATAAAAGGGAAGGGAAGGAGAAAGACTTAAAACATGTTCAGATAGTTGTAAAAATGATTTAAAACCAAACAAAACCACCACCGTGTCAGTTATTCATATCCCCTGGTATAAATATAGAAACCCTGAAGAGGGGGCTTTCCCTTGGACTACCTGCTCTTCTCTTCCATTAATTTATTACCAAGGCCCCATGGTGCTTTGTCAGTGCCATGCTCCTCGTTTTGTTTTCTATAGCTGGGATTTGGGGATTGTTGACTATTGGCTATATGGAAGTTTTAGGTCTCCTCATGGATCTGCTTCTTTCCCTTTACTTTTGCTTTTGCTTCCCTTCCTTGGGAATTCTCATAGGTGTGGTGCTACAGCTGGAGGAACAAGGCTTCCCACATCTTTTCTTTACAAGTTCTCCACAAAGAGAGTGTGGGTTTCATTTTCTTTCCCCTCCTCTTCATGTGGAGCGATCACCAAGCATTGTTCTCCTAACCATGATGGGCACGAAGGTTGTGTGTTAGTGAGACCACTGGAAAGCAGTTTTGCAGTTCCAGCTCTGCTGGCCAGTTCTTGCGGACCTGCAGACGGTCCCCCCAGCCTTGTCTGGGTGGTCATTGTCATCAGACTCCAGTTCCAGGAGCAGCCGTTGTCTTTGGCAGGTAGCATAAGCCGTGGTTGGCTTAAAATTAATTTTTCTCAGAAATGAAAGGGTCCTGTGACATATGTCATAGAAAGAAAACACAAGAGCGCATTTATCATTTATTTTCACTGATTTAAAAGTCAATCAGCTTCTGCCATCCACTAAAGTTGATCTCGGAGCTCAGTGTTGTACATAGTTTCAGTGACTCCATCGATGAATGGGGAAGCTTGGAGTGTTTCTGAATTACATTTCTGAACCCATGCGTGCACCCAGCCCTGTCACGGAAAGCCCTCTCAAAGACCTGGGCATGGAGCAGCCTCTCCCCACCCACGCACCCACCCATCTCCTGTGGGTTGCAGTGTGTCAGTTTGTGGGGGGCAGCGCAGGGGTATGGAGTGAGGAGAGCCAGAGTTGTCAGGGCACCAGGACCCTGGAGCATACTAGAGCATCTACCTGCTTCTCAGGGTAAGCGATTTGACAGATTGATTTTGGCAACAATTCATATTAACCAGAGGTAATAAAGGCTAACAAAATTTGGCCTCCAGTTACAAATAAAGGACCTGATCCTCCATTTCAGGAGACAGGATCAAACACCAAAGTTATAATGGCGTGGAACTGGGATCGTGGGTGGGCAATACAGCCCAGAGCCACTGATTAATATTGAATAGTTTCTGTATGAAATGATTGCTGCTTTCTGTCTATGTATATGCATCTTGATGGTTTATGGTAGAATTACCAAGGGCTTCTCAAAGCTGGATGAAGATTTGCTGAATGACCAGCTGATCTCACATCTGCAGTTGCATTTGGAATCTGACAAAAACGATGCATCATAAAATCAAAAAGTATAAATAGAATTGAAAGAGAGCTGTTGTCCTTCTAGCCAACTTTTCATGTTCACTGGACAAGGGGGTATACTTGCATACTAATTTTTCCTTGCTGGAAAGGAAGGGTTCTGCATTGAAAAGGAGGCTTTTAGAATACTACAGCTTCCGTATTTTTCATCCATTGATGTTCATGTTAATTGTCGGCAAGCAAAAAGAAAACAGGTGTGCTGATTATTTTTTGCCAACTCCTCCCAGCATGTGAAAGTCAAGCCTCTCTTTGCTGTACCTAGAACCGCAGGTAGCAGATGTGATGAAAAACAAGGTGCTCCTTTAATATATTCTGCTTCCTTACTATGCATAGATTTCATCCATTTGTGGTGGTTTGCTGCAAGCTTCCTCAGTTTACACTGACTTAACTTGCTGGGTGATGAGCCCTGTGGCAACTCCTTGGACCGATTTTTCAAGGCGCTGTTTTGTGGCTATGAAATAAATACAGCTGTGCTACTTCCAGACCTTCAAAGGACTAGAGGAGCTGCACTGCCGTACGCAGGCATTGGCACACGCGCATGCATATGTGCATCACAGAGGTGTGCGTGCCTGCGTGTTTGCAGAAGTCACCTCTAAAACTGAGTATCTTGTCTTGGGCGTAGAAGCTTGAAAATCTTTATTGGACATTTCTTTTCTAATGAGATGAACTGTTCCATATGTGAATGTTTACAACTGTCCATCTACCCTGACAGCGGTTACTGGTGAGTTAGCAGTGGTCTGAACGCGCGGTCGGCGTCCCCCTCGTTCCGGCTCCGCTGACGGAGCAAGCATCCGCAGGAGCAAGCGCACCCTGTGCGGGGCCGGGCTCTGTGCTGGGAAGCGAGCCCTGGTGGGGCTGTGCTCGTGCTGGCTTCTGCCTTTCCGCCTCACGGAGGAGCACGGGCATCCCCTTTTGCCAAGACCCTGTTGGAGGGAAGCTGTTGTCCGAGGCTGCTGCTTCAGCACTTGCAGACCCCCAGAATTTCTGCTGCGGCAGAGCCTGGGATGTTGGTGTCAACTGGGGAGCGTGGGGGTGAGGACTGTTCCAGTGCATATTAATGTGGCAGACAAAGAGAAGTATGAAAATATGATGGTGTTCTTGAAATGTATGGCTTAGTTTTGTTTGGGAAAGCCTCTCCAAGCTGTAGAAGTTAGCAGGAACAAACCCTTTCAGGAAAAATATCTGTAGGTAATGAAAAATCCTTCTCTTCTGGAGGAGCTGTTTGTGGATGGTACCCGTCTGTTTGTGGCTAAGGATATTGCCAGCCCTTCAAATGTACTGGAGCGTAGTGAGGACTGGGGTAATCTAGTATCCAGCTGTAAACATCCACTTTCAGTCTTCCCACCTTTTTGACAAGTGAGTGCAAGAAGAGAATGATTTTTGCTGGAGGAGCACAGGTGGCATGTGGAGCGGGCGATGCTGTAGTTGGTTTCTCGCAGAAGTGACTGGAGTTCGCTTCAGCCCGGAGCAGTTTTTTCTGAGTTACAAACTCCTCAAAAGCCGCTTCAGGATGGAAAATCTGATAAAATGCTCAGCCGCATCTGTTTTTTTTCTTCTTTTGGAGAAGTTTTGTGGGCAGCAGCAGGCAGGTCTGAAAAAAGATGGTCGCAATTCCTTTCTCTTTGGAGGTGAGGAATGCACATCGCAGGGCTGCTCATCGTGCAGTGGGTGCAGGTGGAAAGCCTCGTGCCTGTAGGACCTTGTTTGTCAGCAGGATTCCTGTCTTGCAAATTATTGGCAGCTGGCATGGTAATGAGTCCATTTCAATATAAATGAGCTTCATTTTATTAATTTCTGCCAGCTCCTGAGCAATTCATGAACTGCTTTTCGGATCTCAACCAACAGCTTGGGGGAAGAGGGGGAGGTGGGGAGCGGAGAGGGCAACATAAAGAAGGAGAAAGAAAATGAGAATGTTTTTAATTTAGAAAGGAGCCGGTGACTCTCATCTTTTGAGAATCCAGCCAAGAGTGAGGATCACAATTTCCCCACCAAGCAGCTCTAAAAACATGAAGGGCATCACTAATCTCTTCCGAAGTTTTCATTCCTTGAGACTTTTGGAAAAGTCTGTAACTCTCAAATCTGCGTGCAGTGTTGAGTTGATGTTTCACTGCCAGTGTTTGGCCGGGAGAAGGGGGAGCTGGGTGACTTGAGAGCTGACTTTGGCAGAGTGAGACCACCCAGCCCACCGGTGAGTTTGTGGTTCCTGGTGTCTCGCAGGACTGGACCTTGAGCTGGCGTACTTATAAGGGAGCTGGCTGGTGGTATCAGGCCAAGACAGGGCTGGGATTTGGTACCCACACGAGTGCACACGTGTCTGTGACTTGAGGACTGTTCTTTACGACTTGTCTTAGGTCTAAATAGGCGCAGACTGGTCTCTTGTATCCTCGGCTTAGTGAGTGCAATTAACCCAAGGATCCTTTCACTGTGCACAAAAATGCATGTAAATGCTCTGCTCTACATGTCTGATTCGCCCTTCAAAAATGTTAATGAAATCTCTTCTTGGATAACTGCCCTTTTTGTAAATTAGGCAGTCTGCACAGAGAAATCTCCTCTGAGGTCTTCCAGTTTCGGCGCCATTCCCTGGGCAGTTGGGTCCCCCCTTGCTGCCAGAAGTTAAACCGTGGTTTACTGGAGGGTGCCTTTCTTCTGGTCGTCTTTGGACACAGGCGTGTTTTTGGACCTCGGGTTTTCTAGCCCTGCCTGATACAGACCGTCCTCAGCAGCATATTAACGTCTACGGGGATTTTTGTTGTACAGAGCGGTGGGAAGAGGAACTCTCCGCATTCTGTTGTTTGGGCTGATGGTGCTTGACTGGGTTTTTCATTTATTCTGCCATCATCAGATTTCGTAATTTGAATTTAAGCGCAGCATTCGCATGCTGTATTGCACAGTGTTTCTTAGGTAAGTGATGATAACAGGACCTGGCAGAAGATGTCCTCCTCTATAGCCGTTCCTGCTAACCCTTTGTCTGATTTTTTTTTTCTCCCCTTTTTCTCCCCAGGTTTTTGGCATGTAGTCATAGACTCTGACGCGAGAGTAACGGAGTCGCTGAGTGGCAGGTGCTGACAGCTTCTGCAGTCCCAGTAACTGTTCATTTTGGTATCATTTGCAATTCTATACCTCTAAATGCCACAGCTCTCTTGGGGAAGGTTGCGCTGGATACCAGTACTGCCTCGGAAGGTACATGTGTGTCCATATATTTTTCTTTAGGAGTTTGCTGTGTGTTGTAATGGTTCGTGGGAGGGGAAAAAATGGATAAGCTGCATGTGGTTTATGGTTACACCCGTTTAGCAATACAAAGACATCTGAACGGCTGTCAAGCAGCTACTGATGACATCCCTTCCCCTCTCGCTCTCCTCCTCTGCCTTGAATTGCCTGCAGGGCCTTTTCGGAGTCCATCCGTGCTTTAACATATGCGAGAGCGGCTTACAAAAAAGAAATGGCTGGTTAAAAGGTTCTGATTTGAAAACAACGAAATGTGCTGCTGGAGTTTCCTAGAAACTCAAAGGCTTACTGTGGAATTTCAGCCTCTCTCTTGCCCTTTTGAAAAAGCACATTTTAATTACAATGAAATGTATGTGTTCACACTTGGTTATTAGCCTTGTACATTTTTCTATGTGGTTCTTGTGAGTTCAGTAAAAGTCTTTGGTTTCAGTTGGCAGATTTTTAGCAAAAGTTTACTTCTGTAGGCTCATTGCTCGCTGTGGATTTAATCATTGTTCTGGTTCTCACAGCTTTCAAACTCCGCTCCAGGAGAAAAATACAGATTTGTCACCAGGGCCTCCCACTAGAATCTAATTTTAAATTTGCAATCTGTTGTCTTGTGAGGTGCTTCAAATTTGGTTGGAAAGTTAATACACTTCAGATTTTCTTCTGGAATTTAAAGTCCCAACTTTTTGCGAGTTTGAGAGTTAGTAACTGAGGCTTAGTTGAAATGAGTATTTTGGTTTTGTAATTATTTTGAGAAATATTTAATATCGAGGGTGAGGGAAAAGAAAGGAAAATGATTGTTTTCAGAGAAGATTGTATTCTTTGATGGGGCTGTCATCAGTGGTCATCTAGAATGTGATCGCCTTTATGTGTAACCATTTTATGTACGACTCATGCAGCAAAAACTCAGCAGTTCAGCTAGAGTTCAATCTGTCTGTCTAGGGTAGCTGATGTAGAGAACACTGTTTTTTTCAAAGTTTTCCTACAGAATTTGTGTTCTCCCTGCTGATATCCTAATGTTGATACCAATCTTAAGTTTTGGTTTAAAAAAAAACCAAAAAACAACTCAAACCTCTGTACCGTCTCTTGACTTGCAAGCTGGCTGAGAGGTGGCTTGCATGGCCCCTTGAAGGCTTCCACAGTTTTGACATTTTCCCAGCTGTGAACCAGTAAGGAACAGATCTTCCGGGAGAGAGGGCCCTTTCCCAGAGCAGCCGATAGCTCCATGACCAGGCCACCTCTCGAGGTGGAGGAACAAGTTGCCACCCCTCGTTTGCCTGACTTGGGCTGCAGATACGAATCTCGATCTTCCGCGTCTCCGGCAAGCGACTGAGTCACTGAGCTGGTGCCTCTTCCAGGAGACGTGCCTGTCTCCCCGCTTCGGTTTTCAGATCTCTCCCTCTTGGAGCGGAGGAGCCTTTCATCCAAAGCAGTCTATTCCCAGGAAGAGTTTGGGTTTTGATGAATCGACATTTTCTGCTGAAAGATTTCCAACTAGTTCTGCTTGCAGTGCATGGTCTGTGTGCGCTAATCTCTGCTAGTTTAGGAGAATAATTCAGAACAGATTTTTGACACGTTGCAGTCCTTGGTCGAGCGCAGCAGACCTGTTTAAAGCATCAAGACACATCACACTTGATTTATGTTGTATCCTGGTGGTACCTTGATAGGTCTTTAATGGTCACCTTTGGATTTGGTGGGTGAGCTAACAAGGGGAGCCTTTGTCCTACCAGCATTTGTGTGCAACTCCCATTAGCATTACTTGTTTTCTTAATTTGATACAGATTTTTTTGATTGAGTCTGCTAAATTCAGTTAAGCCTCAGACAGGCAGCGTCTGGCAGTGGTAGCTGGAGCAGTTTAAGACGTTTCTGCCCTAGGGCGTCTGCCTCTGCCCCTGGGAGGGCGAGGTTGGGGCTCCCCTCCCCGACCCAGCTCCTGCTAGCCGAGGACACCCGGGATCTGCTTCAGTGTGAATTTGCATGTTTCAGGGCTGCCTTTCCACATCTGCCTGAGCTGACCTAACAGCTCACTGCTGCCAAAAAATGGGGGAGATGCCACTCGCTGCCCCCTCCTCCCTGGCGCCCGCATTGCCCTCCAGCCATGCTGCCATGTCCTCGCCCCGCCGTGTCCCCAGATGGGCACCCGTGTGCTGCTTCTGGCATGTGCCAGTCGAATTCATTATCCAGCAAAAATAAACTAATACATAAAGTCTTTGATTTTTTCTTTCTTTTTTTTTTGTTTTGTTTTCCCTGAGTTTATTTTCTGCTGTTTTAGGGAACTCAGCTGTGTGAGCACCTGAACTGGTTGAGGGTAGCTGATGGAAACGCTCAGCCAGAAATGCAGAGGGGAGGTAAAAATGGGGGTGAGAAGGTAGGAGTGGGGTCCTTTCTAGGTACAGCCATTTGTCTCAGGCACCCTGCAAGCAGCCACCCTCAGCTTGATCCCGCGGGGCTGACTGTCCCCACCCAAGGCAGGCTCAGCCCACTGTGTCCTGCATCTCCCAGGGGAAATGGCCTCTACTGGGGAATGGTGACAAACCATGGGCATGGCACTGTTCTGCATCTCCCAGGGGAGATGGCCTCTGCTGGGGAATGGTGACAAACCGCGGGGGTGGCACTGTCCTGAATCGCTGCAGCTGGATCAGCTGCACCGCCTCTGCCTGCAGCCCTCTTGAACCCGCCGCGCAGCATTCGTGCAAACCTGCGACCTGATGCCAGGGAAATCGGTGGCACTAGGGCGAGGCCTCTTCAGTCACCCTTCCTGGGTATGGGAGCGAGGTGTGGGCTGATGGCCGGGATAGATAGCCGTCTGTGGGATGTGCAAACGCGTCCTCACCTAAGGTGCCAATCCACGGAATTAAAAAGGGACAGCTCTTTTCTTTGAAGTCTGACACTTCTTGCCGGTATCTAGCAGATACTTCTCATTGTGTGAAATCGCTCAGTAAACATTCCTGCCGCCGTCCGCGGAGAAGAGACTTTCCTCCTTCCATGAGAGTGTTTCTAGCGGCGTTATTTCCTCACGGGGTGCAGCCTGACCTGCTGCTCCTTTCGTCACCAAGTCATATGTGGTTCTGTTAACTTTTTGGTTGGGTGAAATTTTGCCCGGTGCGCATGGAGACTACGTCGAGGTGGTGGCGCGGGGCTGCTTTCGGTAGCCCCCGGCGTTTTCATCAGCAAGGGTGCCTTGCCGTGTGGTGTGCGGGGGATGCTCCTGGCCATCGGCAGCTCTGTTTCTGAAGGTAAAGAGCCACTCTTCAATCGTTCAGGGTTTCAAGAGGACTTCTAAAACTGCTCTTTCTCCTTAGATGGGTACTGAAGTGATGGCTGCGTGGCTGGAGACTGGGGATAAGTGGCTGCGTGCTCTGATGGGCTTTGCAGCCGGTGGAATTCCTGTCGAATGAAAGTGTGGTTAGCAAGAATCTCAGAATCAAAGCAGCTAAAAGCGTTACCCCGAGAGGGTTTCTTTTGCAAGAGGGAGAGTGTTGGGGTCTGGTTTTAGACATCAGTGTGGAAGACAAAATGCAGTTTTTGTGCTTTAAAATGTTTTAGGAGCAGAAACTAGCTGACATTTGTTTTTCAGTTTGGTCTATATCAAAGGGCTGTAGCTTTTAAGGAATAATAAACCCTCTCTAGGGATTTATAGTACTGTCATTTTTTTTTGGATTAAAGCCTGCCCTCTCCTCAGTGCGTTTATTTTCTAAACGATGCATGATAACCATGTCTCATGACAGTCAATGGGAGTCCAGCCATTAATTTCAGTAGACATAGGGTATTTCCTGGTATAGTTTACTTCACGTGCAGTTATATTTATTTTAGATACAGAAATGTCCAGATATTTATGGAGGTGCCTGTTGCTCCAGCACTGAACAGATTTTTAGCCTCAGACACGACCTAGTTCTCTGGGTAGAAGAGTAGAGAAGCGCAGTCCTCCGACGGTGGTCAGAAGTATCACTGCAGAAGTGCAGTTCTACCATGTGCACCCAGGGCAGCCTACGGCAGAAGTGCTGTGCCTGTGTTTAGCACAATCGATTCCTCACTTTCTGTGTAATTTGTGCAGGGCTAATTCAGTTCTGTGCAGCAGCGATAGTATGCATTTAGATAGTGAGGGAAAATACACGTTCAGATTCATTCTGCCAGCGTCTGGCTCAATACCCATCGGTGCATCCTGTTAAAGGAGAGGAAATTGCCCCAAGAAATGAAAAACTCCAGATTATGTTGCTGTTAGGGCAGCTTTTTTTTCTTTTTCTTCAACCAAGACTAGCAGAAATACCTCAAAACAAGGAAGTTTTGTCTTGGAATTTCTGTTCAAGATTGATGGACTATTTATCTATATATAATTGTCTTGTGTGTAATTCAGGATCTCTTATTTAATTTTGAATGGCCATGTACTTCAACATTTACTTTTATTGTTCTTGATCTTTGGCCAGAAGGAGCCAATACTACTGATAAAATATTTCTGACATTTGTTGAGTGAGGTCACAGACCTCAAAGTGTTTTCCAAGATTGAATCCAGATCATCACTCTCATCTTCTGGATGGGAAACCTGTTTCACAGCGGGACGTGTGCAACTGAATAATGCAGGAGGCTAGCTACAGAGACGGGGACAGAAACCCAGTCCCTGCATTCCAGCTCAGTTTTCCCTTTGCGAGATCAAAGCGCTTAGATCTAGCTATCTGCTTCAGAGTGAGTAGGAAGGAAAGGTTATTTTTGTACAGTCTGAGTCACTCATGCTAATTTATTTTTCATAATATGGCTTTCTTGTGTGGGGCTCTCTGTACCTGCTTAATGTTGCGCTGTTTTTTTGTTCCAGAAATCAAACCTAGCATTAGCTCGCTGCCGAACAGCTGAATTTGTACTTTGCAATTTGGTGCTTCAATTTGCAGTTGCTAGCCAAAAAAAAAGTGAAATCTCAGATAAAGGCATATATCCATCTACATTTTGGAATCTTGTTACATGCAGATGAACAATAGCTGTTGATTTTTTGAGTTTGTAGCGTTGTGTGGAATTGCGAAGCTAACGCAAAGAGTCGAGTGAATGTCTGCAGAGCCGAGACTGCCAGTGCACTTTGGTGGTAAACTGGCTCTGGTTCAGAGCAAGCTTTGAGGTCCAGTCCTTCCCTCTTCTGCACTCTTCGTTTACAACAGCATAGCTATCGTCTGGCTTTTTCCTACGTACTGATTTGACTGAGCTGTATTTATAAGTTTGCTGATGCGGTGGCTGGCTCCCTTAATTGATTCTGTGGGATTAGTTGCTGCTGTTAAAGCACATCCTGTGAGACCCAGGGGAAGCTGTGGTGTGGGTTTTGGGACAGGTTCATTAGGAAGAAAAGAGCTGTTTTGGGTGTGCTGGGGTGTCCGTGTGTCTTCTTGCCCATGTGTTTGGTTGCTGCCTCTAATGGTCCCCGCTTTCTCCCCTTGCAGACTGTGACGCCATGGGAAACGCAGAGAGCCAGAGCGTGGAGCATGCCTTCTACGGAGACAAGCACGCCAGCCTGGGCCGCAAGCACACCTCCCGCTCGCTTCGCCTCTCCAATAAAGCCTCTCGCCGGACGCGGCATGCTTCATCCGGAAAAATCATCCACCGCAACTCGGAAGTGAGCACCCGCTCCAGCAGCACCCCCAGCATCCCCCAGTCCCTGGCGGAGAACGGCCTGGAGCCCTTCGCCCAGGAGGCCAACCTAGAAGACTTTGAAAGCCCCATCTGGGTGGACCACGTGGACATGGGCCTGCGGCCCGTTTCCTACCACACGGACTCCTCCGTCACCCCCAGTGTGGACAGCAGCACCGTCCTCACCGCCGCCTCCGTCCAGAGCATGCCCGACTCGGAGGAGAGCCGGCTGTACGGGGACGAGCACCCCTTCCTGGCGGAGGGCGACGGGAGGTCGCATCGGTACGCAGCCAATGGGACAAACTTCATGGAGACGGCCAGCTTCAAGAAGAAGCGCTCCAAATCGGCTGACATCTGGCGTGAGGACAGCCTGGAGTTTTCTCTTTCTGACCTCAGCCAGGAGCATTTAACGAGCAACGAGGAAATCCTGGGCTTGGCTGAGGAGAAGGATGCCGAGGCCAGCCGGGGGACGGACGCCGGCGGCAGCCCGCAGCCGCTGGTCGCCTGCCAGCGCGCCAACTCTATGAGTGACTTGTATTCCCCCAAAACCCCGGGCGCTGCCGCCAACGGGGGCCCGCGGAACGCCTTTGGAGGGTACTGCCGGAATTTCGTGTCCGACATGCCGGATATCGGGAGCCATAAGATGGCATCGGTTACTGCTGAGGACGCGCCTTCCTACAGTAATTACAATACGCTGCCCTGCAGGAAATCCCACTGCCTTTCCGAAGGGGCCAGCAACCCACAAATTAGCCATAGTAACAGCATGCAAGGCAGAAGGGCGAAAACTACTCAGGTAAGGCAGTTTTCTCCTGCGTGAAACGGAATCGTGTGGCATTCGTTAGGCTGTGTCTGTAGATAAAGGTATTTCAGGTTCTTCCAGGCTCTCTTTTCTTTCAACACCCCCTTTCCAAGAAGAGGGCTGCGTCCAGGAGGGAGCTGAACTAACCGGTCTCTGGAGCTGGCTTGATCCCATCACTGCTCCCTTCCTTATCTGCAGCTCTTGTTTGGGCCTTTTCCACTCTTCCCTGCCTCTGGAAAAGATAAATCTGCATTTGCCAGCTAGAGGTTTTCCTGCGTGTTTCACAGTGCTGACGGTGCCTTTTTTTCCAGGGTAGCTGCCAAAACCGATCGCTCCACTTGAGGAGCTCACGCGCATTGGTTGTGTCTCCCCGCCCTGCCCTCCTCGCCCTGTTGCCCTCCACTGCCTGCACATGTGCAAGTGCTCCTCAGCTCTCATGGCTGTGGAAGCAAAGGAGAAACCTGCGAGTGTTTCCCCTCCCCTCCATCCTAAGCACTCGCCGGGCTGAAATTTCACTCTAATTAGCCGACGTTCACATCTCTGCAAAGCATCGCCCGGAGACAGTGCTGTCCCCTCACCGGAGACTGAAAAATGATGGGGGATGTAGATGTTTGGAGAAGATGCTGCTTCTCCTAGCCAAGGAGGACGTCATACCCTTCATCCTCGATCCTTTTAAGAGGCAGCACAGAGCCAAGAGGAGCTCTTCTATCTGTTGCCCCTCCCGTCCTCCAGACACCAGTCCTGTGACCCTTGCTTTGATGGCTGTTGTTTGGTCTTTCATATGTTTTGCTCCGCTTTTCTTGGCCATGTTCTGCCTGATCAAGTTACACAGCACCGCCTTGCGCTGAAAACAGCAGTTCTGCTTGCGGTGAAGTAGCAGACTGCTCTTAGAGAGGGGAAAAAAGGAGCTACAAATCCTGCCCACCTGTACGAGCCGCGTGTGGCATACACATTGCGGGCGTGTTGCGCTCATTTGAAGTTCATTCACCTGGCTTGCTGGACCTTCTCAGAGCAGTGGTCCGGCCACCTGATGGAAGAGGCTGGCTGGTGGTGTTTTTTACATGCACTGTTTTCTATTTGTGGGCACCGGCCGGGGGACACAGCCAGAGCAGTCTGATGGCACAGGTCAGACCTGTGCACCAGATCACGTGCTTCGGTGGCTCCCCTGATTTTATTGCGTGGTTCCTCTGACACACGCCGTGCCGCGTACACGCACTGCACCGCCTGACCCAGGAAAAGCCGAAAGCGGCACGTTGCATCGAGGTGGGGGGCCGGCAGGCTCGCGTCCTGCTGCCGGGCAGGGCTGTTGGCAGGGCACCAGCGCTAGAGATACCAGGCTGGACAGCATGTCAGGCCGGTGGCAGCGTGCCGCCAAGGAGGTGCAGGGCTGCGGAGGTGCGGAGGGCTGCTGGAGGGCGAGAAGAGCACGTCTGTGTGTGTGTCCCCTGTCGGCTGGCACCGACTTGTGAGACCTGATGGGAAGGGGTTGCCGAGCGACTTACCGGCTGCGCTTGATCCGTGGAGATATGCTGCTTCTAAATATAAAAATGACATGCTAGAACAGATGCGGCAGCGTCCCACAACAGCAGCTTTGTACTTCAAAATCAGGTCTTTATTTTCAGAGGTATTTTTACGGTGCGAGCGCAGAAACCCTTTGGTGCTCTGTCAAGGCAGTGCAGGATAAAAAGCAACAGAACAACAACAACAAGCAAAAAAAAGGATGTTCTTTGGCAGCCTTGGACGTAACAGCTTTCATGAAGATTGTTAGGTGCTACTGCTGCCTCCAGCCCTCTTTCAAGTGTATTTAAGAAAAAGAAAGCAGTGTCGCTGGTGAACAGCAAAGCATTTGTTTTTCTTCTTGGTGCCTATCTTGACATTAAGAAGATTCCTCTGAGGCACTTGGTGAAAGTCACGAATTTGCGTAGCATCTTGCGAGGCCTCAGCTATACCCAGGGAAATCACTCTGTGGGGCTGGTTTCACTAGATGTATGTCCTGAGCTTGGAGACGGTAGCTATAAGGAGTCTCAGCAGTGATTATTATCATGTATAAATTCAACAAAATTAAAGCTTTGGAAAGGTCAAAATTCCTTCCTAGCCTTTAATCCTAACAGCATACAGTAAGTACAAGATACTTGTCAGCAATGAAGTCGTGTTAGCCCAGGCCTACCTTTAGCAAGCTTAGGGAAATGACTATCATTATGTGTTTGATAGAGTGAAAAGGAAGTCCAAATTTGCACACAAAGTAAAAGGACTAGTTCCTTGGTGAACCTGATTAGGTGGCTTTTGATGGGGTGAGAGTAGGGAAACTACGAACCTGTCTCCGTACCAAGTCCCCAGTCCAACAATATCTCAGCACTTTGCTCTTCTTTACTTGACGCCCCGGTGTGAAGTAGAGCGTGATGGTCACCCTACCTGAGACAGTGGAAGCCGAGATGTGGAGCTGATGGCCTTACCGCTTTGCTGTTAGTGTGCTCCTTGGGACTGTGTTGGCCAGTGCCAGCCAGTATTTGGTCACACTTTGGGAAATTCTGTTTCCCTCTCCCCTTCCCAGTCTTTCAACACTTTCTCATTGGGCTGCATGCTCATGATGACCGCCTTCAGCATTGCCCCAGAGCCTACCATATGTGTTCTCATGCTGTAAAACATTTCATGCTAGAAAAGCAATGTAGTGGACTGAGGCAAAACTTTCACATTTTTTTCCAGCCTTTCGGTCTACTTCCCCCCATCCCAGTCGCACAAAATAATAGTTATGTCTTAGGACCACAGGGGCACCACACCAAGGTGACCCAGGGCCAAGTGTAATATGGTGTTGGACAGTGACCTGTCACTGTCCCTGTGTTCTTTAACAGTGCAGGGGAAGCTCCCTTGTTCAGAGTCACCTAACTGAGCCTCATAGCCAGGAGTGAGGTTTCTGCCCAGATCGCTGTTGCCCATCCTCACAACAATTTGGGTTTGTATTTGCCAGGGGTTTTTTTCCAGCTGTTGGAAAGTCGTAGCCGGGATATTTGCATGATTTTTTAGTCTAACCTGCCCTGGTACTAGAAACACTGAAAGGTCCTAGTGGCCACTTCTAGGTGGCTTTTGACTAGTCTAGGTCTCTGAACTCAGAGAGGCTGAGTGCAGAGTAAGCCTGAGACCAGGGCAGTCGGTTTGTGTCCTTGTGTTTGATTCCTGAATCCAGCCACTGTTATGTGTGTGTTCAACTATATGTACAGCATCGTATTTTCTATACAGGCTAAATTTAGTAGAAGTTGTCAGCAGCTATCATTGTTGTGGTGTGCTGACCACTGCTACTGGGAAAACGTGTCCTTGAATGTATCACAGAACGAAGATGCCGGAATCACAACCGTACGTATTTTGTTATAAGGCCTCATCCATGGGTTCTTTAGAAGTATGTAAAAAAATAAAAGAAAATCTCTCCTTTCCAAATTTAAACCTTAATTGAACTGTGGGAGTCATTTTCCACTAATTGAGAAGGAGAGCTTTTTAATACTGGAGAGACAATTATATTCAATATGCACAAGCGATTAATATTCACAGGGTAGCTTTGGGGCACCCACGCAGCAGTTCTGTTTTTCGTAACATTTGAACATTAAGGGTTCAGATCTGCTGAAGCGAGACTTCCCAGAGAGCTCTGCTGGGATCCTGTTTGGCTTTTGGAGCTGATGTGATGTAGGTGGAAAAAGCTTAATTGGCTGACATTTTCACCCATTTTTGCTTGAAGGGAGACAAGCTCCGGTTGGATACAGGTTGTTCTGACTGTGGGTTGTGAGATCCCCAGGATCCTACAACCTACTTGCTGGGATGCAGAATTTGTGAAATGGCCCTGTTGTGTCCTGCTTGCAGCTAAACAGCTGCCTGCGGGAGACTCCCTCCTCTTCCTCCTCCTCCTCCTCCCCCTATTGAATGTTCAGAAATGAGCGTAAGCACATGTTACCAGCCCTAACTGAAGTCTCAGGAGGGGAATTAGGGAATGGAAACCTGGAGATATGGTTTTGTGCCACTTCCAAGCCCATCTTGCCACCACCTTATTCCATGTTCCCCCTCTGTGGATAATTTCTGACTGCTCTTTTCTCTAGGCTATCAAATGGGGGGATACAGCCCCATGTAGGGCATGAACCTCTTTTGACATCTCAAACTCTGCTACAAGGGCAGTCAGGTGAAGACGTCCTCTGTGTACAGAAGATGTTCTGGTCACGCAGCAAAATCTGCTTGCCAGGCCATAGTGCCAGCAGCGTGTCAGTTCATGGATGTCAGCTGCGGATCGGCATGAGCCAGCTCTACCGGCTGCTGCCTCCAGCCCCGCAGGTTCCCGCTCCTCCCCGTCTGGTTTTCGTGATGGTCGAGGTGGTGATGGCAGTGGCCATTGAAGCCAGAGACCTCCATGGGCTTCCAGTGCTGGCATTTGCTTTGTGGGGAAGGACGCAGGAGTAGCTTTTACATAACTTTTGAGAAGGAGCAGTGAGAAGATGTCCCTCAACTCTGTAGGGAAAGCAAAAGTCGTTTACAGCATCTTCACTCCAGCGTCTGTTGTGAAACTGAGCAGGGGGAGCATGAACAAGCTTCCTGCCCGACTGACTTGGAAGCTGCACCTGCTTCAGCNCCAGCCCCAGACTATGTCCTTGGCGCGTTAAATCCCCTTTTGTCCGATTTTCAAATTTATTACTATTTTTAGGCCTCTGTAGGTAGTCTGAAGGAATTTGGAATCTCAAGCCCTAAAAAAAAAAAAAATCTGATACAAAAAAATTTTGCAGAATATGCAGGACATGAAATCAAGGTTTTTGTGGGAATTAGATCGGGACATACAGAGAAACCAGTCTAAAATTAGAATATCTTTCCAGTCGATACTATTTTTTTAACTATCTCAGGGAATTTTGTAACAGGTTATAGTGTTTCATTACGTTCTGTAGGATGGCTAAATTCCAGAGAGCTGATACTTGTTTTTGAGTTGTGCAAAACTTTTTCACAAAAGGTTTTGTGGCATAGAGGATATAACCTCAAAATGTAAAAGGACCACCCTGGGTCAGTCAAATGAAAGCACCGTCCAGCCTAGTACCTTGTTCCCCAAATACCAAGTGCTCAGGAAAAGAAAGAAATGAGGAGAGTACGGGGTGAATTTTCCTTTAGGGCATTCTTCCCGATCCCAGAAAACTAGCGATTTGAGTCTTCCTGAGCAAGGAATGCGTCCAAGACTGTCGGTTTGACCTGTCCCCCATGAATTCTCTTCTGAAATTATTTTCTCCTCCTGGCTTCCACTGCATCCTGTTCACTCTCTGCCTAACACTTGTGACCTTCCAGACTGCTCATGTAGCCCTTCTTGGTCATCACTTTTCCAGGCAGAGTATCTTCAGCAGCTGAAGCTCCGCTCCTATTAAAGTAATTCTGTACCTCTCAGTCTGGAGTCTGGAAAACATAGCTGTTTTCAACCTAAATATGATTCTTAATCAGACTGATTCAGACCTTTAATCTTAGTTGTTTGACTCCAGATGGAATTGAGGAAAGACATAAAGACAAAGTCATGTATCATTAAATTATAATTAATGACATGTAGTTTGATAAATGCCGAAAAGTAAGATGTTACTGGTTTTCTGCTGTAGTGCGCATCTCACTGGCTCGAGCCTCTGTTCACGCAGTCTCGTGGTGCCTCTCAGACAGAGGTCATTCCCAAGGTCTCGGATATAGCCTGAGCCACACTCTGAATCTCCAAAAGCTGGAGATCCTTGGGTTGGACGGTCTGGCTCAGGTGACTCAAGGGTCTGAATCCCTCTGGAGAGCACTGGTCAGCCAGTCAGATTGCTGAGCCTCCCCACCAGCGACCCTATTAAAACCAAAAGTCTCTGTTTTCAGCTGCAGGGGACAAAGTTAAAGGAAGGGGTGAAAATGGGCTTGGGGGAGGAGGGGGTAACCACACGTTTTGGTGGCAGCCCAAGCTTGTATCAGCGTAAACTGCTTGTGAATCCACATCTGGGGTCCTGCTGGCTGCCGGTGTGGCAGCTCTCACTGGGGCTGAGTGACTGGACCTGTTTGATGGCTAGACCAAATGAGCTGTTTATAGCCTGGCTAACTGGAAGCGGATTCAGCATGAGCCTGGAGGAAAGCTTGAAAAGAGGGCTTCAGACCTGAACTCGGAGGTCTTCCCTGCTCTGTCACCAGGCTGCCCTTCCCAGATGGATGAGATTAGATCAGGTATTGCCGATTCAGGGTACTTTAAAGCAAATAGCAGTCACTCCCTTCAGAGCACGCAACTCTGGCCCAATATTGTCAGGGAAAGGAGCAGTTGAAAATGAGTGTTTTGGTCTCTGCTGGAAAATATTTTGATGCTCTTGAAGATCTTAATTTGTTTTTCTTCCTTCACTCTTGGTCTGAAGCCAATGGAAAGCAAATAGGCAGTCCTGATATCTGATCTTGCTCCATTCAGGCATGTTTCTTTTAAGCAGTAGGATTTTGCCCTTTATACATCCGAGGTGCTTGTACCACTGGCAATAATTGTGTTCTGCGTAAAGCTGTATACCCCGCATGTTTTTAGTTTCAAGTACTTCCCACTTAAAAATCACAGACAGATTGCCCCAGCTGCTTGTTCGCTGAGCTGTGCTTACTTAGATGGATGCAATTNGCAGTAGTGATCCTTTCCAGTGAAGGGCTCTCTTGAAACCATTCTTTTCAGAGAGCTTCAGCGTGTGATCCTGTGACTAGTCATCATCCCAGATGGCAGACATTTCCTCGCTCCCTTAAGTTAGGTGATTGTTCAGGTGAACACCTCCCATATGACATGCTCAGATTTCAAGCTGCTGTTCTAGAAGCTTACCCCCTTCCCCACTTCTACACCCTCTGTTACATTTCTCAGGAAGAATTGCCTCTTCTTGGCACCGAGTGAGCAAAAAGTAACCTAACCTTGTATTTTACTTTGAGGATTTTGGTTAGGCATGGCGCCATTTGTTGAACTCGAGCATGGTTAGGCTGCTTGCATTCATTTATGGTTAGCTCAGTCCCTCTAGAAACGCTCTTTATCTGGGTGGTCCATTGGGATGAAAGTGAGGTAGATTTCGGGGGATCCTCAGCATATCACTTGGGAACAGACAGATTAAACACTGCAGCCCTCGAGAACTGAGACTTCCTCCCACTGCTGGAGGACAGAAAGCGGGCTTCCACCCCGGCTCTGCGCAGGTGCCAGAAGTGGTGTGCAGGGACCATGCTGCATGAGGCTTTACTGGATTGTAGGATGATTCGCATTCGTGGTATTATATGCTTTATGACCCCTTACAAGTCAGTGCAAAAGCCAGGGAAGGGCTGGTTTGCTCAGGTCCCGTGGTGGTGCTTCGTGCCGTTTCCTGCTAAGGCCTCTGTTGTCCTTTTTGTGCATTCGTTCACAGGCTTGGATTTCTCTCTTTTTATTGAAAAGCAAAATCAATACATCATCCCCCTTCCCTTTACCCAATACTTTAGCTTTCAGGGATGCAAAACTGTCTGTCTGAATACGAACAGAACACAAACTGATGCCGCAGCTGTCCTGAGTCAGTGAAGAGCTCTGCACAGCACCTTGGAGAGAAGGGTGAAGCTGTCCTATATATTTCCCTGCAGCTTTATGGGGGACAGTTTCATTTTCAACATTTTCTGTCTCGCAGCTGACACGTCGTCCAGGGCTGTACTTTCCTGACTCCTGCAGGAGTCCCTGTGGGTCCATAATTTGCCTTTAAGTCCTCTAAGACAGCTAAGAAAACCAGGCTCCTTGGGGAAGCGTGGTGGTCTACAGAGATGATCTTACTGGAAGGCCCCACATATTGGCTGGAAAACGTCTGGGGAGTCAGCGAACTGAAAATGTTCGCAACCCCTGTGTTAGACGCACCAAGCTCACTTGATATCTTAATATGGAGCGAAGGAGCCAAGTGTAATACTGAGGCAACAGCCATATATATCAGTTGGAACTGCCTGCAAAGGAAATGGGGTTAACAAATGCATGATATATTGGTGTTTTCTACCTGCCTGTCCCACAGAAGCAAAGTGGATGCACATCTCCTTCCCATATTCAGGTATCTTCTGGGTGCCTACCTTGTATGTCTTTCCAAGGTGCCAAATTACACAGTGCAGCATTCACCAAGACAAGTTCACAAAGGAATTCTGGAACCAAAATCCATTGAAATCCGTACTGTAAGACTTTCCCAGGGTTTATTGCCCAGAAACCTATGGCTGTGATTCATCCTTTCATAAGAAGAGTGAAGCTTACTGCTAGGAGAGGTATCTAGAGGTCTGGGCTAGTGCCTTTTTTGCTGAGAGTAAATTTGATCTCAGGGAACCATGGCCAAAACCTGCTTGCTTGTTAAACCACTTTGAGCAACTTTAACAACACATATGAGAGTTTGTTTTTTTGTTTAATTTCATCTCTCTCAGACATCTGAAGAACTGTTGCACCAGTGTGATGCGTGCACAGAAGCAGGAACCAAAGCTGCTTGTATATATCAGTATCCGATCTCTTTGAATTCCCAAAGGTAACAAACCCAGCATGCCAGTCTGGTATCCACATACAAATTGCAGTTGGCTTCTAACTGTATGTCACTGGACTTGGGAGGCCTCCTAGGAGGGGTAAGCAAGACCCAACCAATCCAACAGAAAACTGCAGTTGGTCCGTGTTGGTTTGTGGCTGTCAGTTCTCCAAAGCTTACTGTCAATCCAGTGTATCCTGGCTAGTTCTCATATAATACAGTCTTGTTGTACACAGGCCTGTAGATATCTTCAAAACCTTTTATTCATATCAAATCCCAGCATCTGGTTGAGGAGCTTTGTTCGTTGCTGCAGTGGCAGATCTTCTTCGTGTCGTTGTCATAATCCCATTGACTTTACAGTGAGTTATGTGGACACAATTCAGTGCGTTTGTGACAGTCTTCAAAACTCTATTCCTCCCATACAGGATGAGCTATAGAGTTGCTTTTGTGTTTCTCCATTGCAGCTTTAAAACTGTTTCTCCCGCTCAGGTTTCAATTGAGATTTATGATTTATCTTTGCTTCTTGGAATGTTTTGACTCTTTTCAAGACAGATAAATCTTCTAATGCATCCATCACCAGGTGTTCAAGTTACTCCAGAGAATTGATTTCATTTTGATTTGGAGCAAGTTGTACCTTAACAGACCACCTTGACCATCAAATGATGGCAGAGTCAGTACTGAAAAGAAAGGAAACACACTTATCAGGCCAATCTTTTTCTACACAGGAGCTTCAGAGAGACACCAGGCACATAAAAGCATGCAAACCACCAGGCTGCTTACCCATCTATTTTAAATGTATTCTGTGGGGCTTGCCTAACTAGCAGCCAGACAGGTTATGTGCAATTTCAGGGTGTTGCTGAACGTGAACACCTTATTGCTCTGTTGCTAAACAGGGTGGGGAACAGAGGATTGGCGTTCTTTCAGAGGGAGTCCCTTACAAGGAAAAAAACACTCAGTTGCCTTTTACTGACAAATACTTTTAATCCAATGGTAAATTTAGGAAGAAGTGTTAACCATATAAGGAACTGTTTATATTAGGGAAGTAAGCATTTTCCTACTAAATCAGTCCCGTGTGGCTAAAGTGCCTGTGAATCACTGCTGTCAGTCAAGCAGGAGAAGGTGATTCACCAAGCCATTTTCATCGTGTCTGTAACAGGGCTGTTGGTGGGAAGCTGGGGAAGTGCATCGTTATTGCAAGTGCTCTGAATGTGTCCAGTCATGGGCCGGAGAGTTGGGCAAGGCTTAGCCCATCCGATGGTCTCTTGCTAGCAAAGGCCAGTACCAAATCTATTCAACAAAGGGACAAAGACACTTGGAACCTGCCCCAAAACTTTTTGCCTGAACCTCGCTAGCTGAAAGTAGACCTTTTTTTCTGAAACAAAAGGGATTTTTTTTGTATCTTCTAAATCTAGCAACAATTTTTTTACAAATGTGGCTACAGCAGACATACAGATGTATATCACATGAGTATGCAGAAGCTACAGCACCGAATACATTAGCTTGATGTAGCCTGCCTTACAGTTTATTCCCCTCTAGCTTGCTTTGCATGAAGCCCGGTGTTCATGTGAGGAATAAACATATATTTGGGTTGCTAGTTTTTTCACTAATATTTTACCCAATTGGTTCATCAGTTAAACTGTTCTCTGCATTTGATGGGGCTGTGATAATTCCACTTCATTACACTTGAATGCTGTTACGGCTGTTGTAGCTGTCCTGGCACGTGGCCTGCTTGCTGGGCCTCACTGCGTTCGTGTGGGTATCAACGGCACCGTTCAGTCCCTCTTAGCTTCTCATTCTGTGGCATATCTCTCTGGTGTCGGGCATTCTGCCTTTCCCTCCTCTTACCCTCCATTGCTGTCTACTGAACTTCCTTCCGTAAACCCTGGGCGTTTGCAACTGACGTGGTAGCACTGCCAGCGTAAGGCGCGGTGCCGCTCCTCCATCACTTCCAGCAGCGGCAGGGATCCCAGTGCTGGTGGAAGCTGTGCCACTGTCCACTGCCTCCCCATCAAGGCATGCAGTGCAGCGCAGTCGCTAGAGCCTCTTTAGTTCCCTTCTTCATCCGGTGGTCTTTATGCGACTTTCTCCCTGCTTTCCACACAGCGCTCTCGAATGGAAGGAACAGAGCCCCCTGTTTATTCAGTTTGTTTTCTCTGTGGACTAAGACCTGTTGTGTTTGCAACGTGCCAAGAACTGCTATTCCCACGACTTGTCCCATCTCTCTGTCTTGGAGGAAATATGCTTTCTGTTCTTTGCTACATGCTTTTTACTTGGTGTGACCAATTTAATGATTTCCACCTCCCTCTTGCTTTACCCTCTTGTGCTCCCAGGCCCGAAGCTAGGTAAACACCAGTGGGGAGGCTAAGCGGGGCAGCACAGATTTTAGTTCCAGTCTTGCATTTGGTTCCTGGGATGGTCTCTCGGGGCAAAAATATTTCTCTGTGTGGAGACAGCTGTTTGCCAGACTGAAAATACAAAACACAACATCTCTGGTGAGGTGTGAAATATCAGGTGCAGTGTCTTGAATCTTACACAGAGCTGACTGAAACTTCGGGGGTTTTTACCCTGCAAAATAAAACAGAGCCCCTTCATGATAGCAATTACAAGTCCAGAGTAACGTGCTGGTGATTTGTTCTAATGTGTGTATAATGTCCAACACTGAGGGCTTCAGCAATGTGCATTCTGCAGTCTTCAGCTGTCTCCCACCTCCCGCAATGTGCCTGGCACATGCCATTGGATTGGCATCCTGGTGGATGGCCGGCAGGGGTGCTGGGCAGGAGTCAGAGGGAGAAGACTGAGCCGTGTCTGTAGTTCACTCTTGGCCTCGAGAGTCTTTGCCTGGGAAGCCCTTCTGCCAAGGAGTGAAATGCCTGTTCCCTTAGCAAGCCTCTGTGGCACATCCCGTCATGGACCTGGGGTGGTAATAAGTCTTTCTCGGAGGAGAGCGACCTTGCTGCTGCCCGCGGGGCTCTTTGAGAACCTGAGCAGGAAATGTGAGTAATTTTGAAATAGGTCTCATCAGGGTCACACAATATTCGCTTTGCTTCTGGGCAATAGCCTGTGGTGGTCATGTCAGTAGGTACTTTGAAGCTGGACACCAAAGCTAGGCACTCCTGTATCCACATCGATCTCATCAGCAGAGAGCCATGCTGCTCACGGTGTGAGCTGGGATGCTTAATTTTCAGCATCCTCATTTAAAAATTTGAAGGAGTAGTTCTGTGCCCCCGGTGACGTGTTCACCAAACCCTGCTGTGGTTTGTTGCTTGGCTTGGGACTCTTACCCCTCCAGCCTCGGCACATTTCTGTGGAAGCACAATACTAAACCTCTGTGCTTTCTTCACTGAACGCGCTTGAGCGTGCGGGTTACAGCGCTGCGAGACAGCCAAAGCGGATGCTGGCTGCTTCTTGAGAGCTTTTCATGCCTTCCGATGAGAACGAGCTGACATTGCAGCAGGAACGCAGAAGTCAGAGACCTGTGCAATGAATGCTCTTAACCCTACTAACCCCGCGACCGATCTCCTCATACAGCAGACTTCCGAAAGTGCTAAGCTCACTCAATGCTACGTTTCATAATTCATGAGCGTGAACAATATTAGCAGGCTGTAGGTTTTGAACCGTTCTGACCTTTGTGTGCTCAGACCCTCCTCCTACCAAAGGGCTTGCATCGGTTGGCAAGAAGTCTTTGATACGGGCTATTGAAGAGAGGAAAAGGGAGTGCAGGGAGCACAGGGAGATTAGGGGCAGGGCTGTGCCATTATGCTGAAAAGATCTTTTGACTCATCCAGCCTATAACTTGCATTGTGATGAAGATTATAAAGATGTTTGCAAAACGTGCCACGATTGAAGCTCATGAGCATATATTCACTCCGAGTTTTCCATCATTTCATTTTTTTATAAATAAGCCGTTATACATGTATCAGTTATGGAGTATAATCCCCATTTATGGATGGGGAAACTGAGGCAATTAATGCTGTGTCTCATCAGGGTTACACAAGAAGAAGGCTGTGTCACATGGGGCACGAGGAACCTGATGATATCGCTGCTCATGGCAGGGGGCTTGGAACCAGATGATCTTTAAGGTCCCTTCCAACCCTTACTATTCTGTGATTCTATGATTCTATAACCTTGAGAGCCAGCAATGCAGCGCTGTGCTTAAACATCTCTGGGTGCACTTCTGTTCTTGAAAAAATGCTAAGAAGCATTTCTGTCTTAAAAAGCACCGAGAAGGTTTTGTCCGTACACTGGCTGGCAAAATTACAAATCCTGTCTCCCTCAAGTTGGTGGTCTGTTTTAGTAGCTCTTCGTTTTTTTAAACTGACTAATTCTAGTTAAAGCATGAGATATGCTTCCTGAAGGTTGCATCAGCTAAAATTTTGGGATTGACTCGATACTTTTTGTATTGCACGGATAAAATAGTTATGAGACAGATCGTATATTTATTAAATCATTAACTTAAAATAAAAATCTCAGAACCCTAAATAATTTATGGTGCCACCGTTATGTAATGTCCACTGCAGAGTGTGGATTTGTTTATGCTATACGAGTGACACACTTTTTCCCTTTGAAAAAGTTATGAAGGAAGAAGGCCCCAGAAAGCAAATGCAAGCGCAAGTCATCCTATGGGAATAACTATCCCAGTGAACAGCGGGGATCCGGTTCAGTTCTTTGGCGCTCCGGTTTTGCAGCGATGTAGCTCGTGTTGGCAGAGAGGCCGTGCCTTGGGTGTGTGCACGTCGCGCGGCCGTGCCAGCCCTGGCGCGCGGGGTCGCAGATGGAGGGCTGTCGTCGGGTGTCGCGCCATCCAGCTTTTCGTGATGGAGCACAAAAAAACTCACTCGCAGCAGCGTTTTGTAAACACCGGTTTCCGAGCGGCGCCAGTTCCCCTCTCCAGATATCTTTCCTTGCATTGCAAGAGACGGGAAGATAATTGGCTTCCAGAAAGCAAGTGTATTGGAACAGCAGGAAAGAACGCGTGGTTGTGAAAACTGCTGTGTACGGGTGGATGGCTGCGCTTACGGGAAGCCCTGCTCGGCTCATTCACATGCGGTGGGAGTAGAGGAGTATCGGCCTGTCCAGCACAGCTTGTCTATCACCATGTGTTGCATTAAATAGCTGGACTGACTAGGATAACTGTGCTTATTGAGCGGGGAAGGAAGCACTTACTCTTCCAGCTGGACTCCGAGTTTCCCTTGAGAGGTAGCGTTTATAAAGAATGAGCCCATCCGTTACAAATTACTGCCTTAAAAGTTAGTTGAATTCAGCAACACCCCTCCCTCCCTCCCTTCAAGGTTTCCTCCTCCAGCTCTTGCTCCACAGGAGGAAGGTTTCAAACAGAGCTCCATGGAGGGTTTCTTGTTTTTCACAGAGCTGCTCTTGGATGCATAGAAAACTGGGGCTTAAAGCAACACCTAGAAGCTTGTTTTCTCTCAAAATAAACACTGCATTCTGCCACCTCTTCTCAAAGTCTCCTAATTTTCTTAAAAAACTTGTTAATCAAGTACCAGCTGCTCTGGCAGGAGAGATAGAGGCTGAAATTTCTGTTGTTTTGTCCATATTTCTAACCTCTTTGCATCTTTTTCTGTGGCTCCCTCTTCTCTCGATTATCTAATATGAGATATTTCTCTCCACTTACAGGGCTTGGCCTTTATTTGTCCCCCTTCAAAAACTGCCACAGATGCCTTTGAGTGCTGAAATGGTAGTGGTTAGCCCCTTTGGGCACTAGCCTTGTTATAGGCGGCAAGCTGAGCCACTATGCCTTTGAGACCTGAATTTTGTCATGTTATTTTGTGTCTTGCTCAAGCTGGCCGTACTCTTGTCTCATGTGAGCCTCCACCTGCAAGTTACTGGGGACCAGGAAGGGTCTCCTGTTGTTGCAGTGTTTTGGCAGGGTCTATCACCGTGGGATTCTGGCCCATCGTTAGGGTTGATGATGTAGAAGTGACACAGAACAGAAATAATCTCAAACACAGTAACTTCTTAGGAGGCAAAAAAGTACCTTTTTAGTTATATAATTTGCAAATGACATTCTTGGGATGTCTAAAATGTCTCTTCAACTGTAGGTGTGAATGTACAATATCAATGTTTTCTTTTCAAAATGCGTAGGTTGATTGCTGCTTTTCTTGACACTGCCAGTTTTTGCTACCATATGTTCTCCTTTTGCAAAACCTTTAGCACTGTTAGCTTAGCTTAATGTAAACATATGATGCTGCATCTTATATTCCAAAATGCTAAGGCTGTAGAGGCACCACCTGAAATCATGCGTGTGTGACTGATGCGTCCTAAACTGTGCTGGAAGTTCTGCCTACCCTACCTTTTCTTCCAGTTGTTTGTCTTCAGAGGAAAAAAGAGATGAGGGGTTTCCAGTGCCAGACAAAATGGGGGTGTGAAGAAATGTGGTGCCACTTGGATGTTTTGGGTTCTGTTGGTGTGTCCAGAAGGCCAGGCTCGACCAGGCTCACTGTGTCTCACACTGTGTCTCTCTTGTGACTAGGACGTCAATGCAGGCGAGGGGAGCGAGTTCACCGACAGCGGGATCGAGGGAGCAGCCACCGACACCGACCTCCTCTCTAGACGCTCCAATGCTACCAACTCGAGTTACTCCCCGACGGCCAGCCGGGCTTTCATCGGCAGCGACAGTGGGAGCAGCTCGACGGGCGACGGGCTTCGCCAGGGCGTGTACGAGAACTTCCGCCGGGAGCTGGAGATGAGCACCACGAACAGTGAGAACCTGGAGGAGGCTGGCTCTGCCCTCAGCGACGAGCAGAGCAGCGGCACCCTCAGCTCGCCGGGGCAGTCTGACATCCTCCTGACGGCCGCCCAGGGCACGGTGCGGAAAGCTGGAGCACTAGCTGTGAAAAACTTCCTAGTGCACAAAAAGAACAAGAAGGTGGAGTCGGCCACACGAAGGAAATGGAAGCACTACTGGGTTTCCCTGAAAGGTACAGAGCAAGCGTGCCAGGGTTTATCCAGATGGGCATCTGCAGTGTCCTATGGGTTGTTCATTGCTGCTGATGAAGGCACCAGTAGCCTATGCTCTTAACAAAAGCTGCTGTGAACTTCAGCGTAATTAACATCAATTGTGAGGAGGTGGCCCTGGTGTTTTTCAGAGGGGGGTTTTACTTGGTGGTTGTTGATGTGCTCATATTATGCAACGCATCTAGTTCAAGACAGGTGCTGCACTGGAGTGGAGTTCGTACCCTGCTTCGAGTCCTGCTGGCACCACCGTGGGTGGCTTCTTGGAGCACTGGGTGTTTCTTTTAAGGAGCATGTCTGCGGCTTGCTGACAAACTAAATACCTGTGTGCAGCCGCAGGCACATGTCGGTGGGTTTTTGCTAGTGGTGACACCTGCATGCCTTCAGACAGGGGCTCTGTCTTCATGTGTTTTCCTCTTGTAGCTCTCCCGCTTAGTGCTGCTGGCCTCTCCCTCTCCGAGATGCGCTCCATGAGTGTAAACACCCAGTGAGTTGCAACACGTCTGTGGTGTGGACAGGAAGCCACGGTTTGGTCATTGAGGCTGGCTCGTGACTTGGAGATGTTGGCTCTGGCTGCGTCACCCATCTTGAGGGGGGCAGCCCTCGGCACCCGGCCACCCTTGCTGGTCTACCTGGGCCACAGACACTTTTCTCTCTGGATTTTACGGTTCCTGCTGGGACCGTGCTCCCACCCCATTCGGGGTCGGAGTGCTTACAAAGGCACATAAATGCTAACAGAGCGGTGAAGCTTGGGAGCTGGCCTCTTAAAGCCACCTCTAATTAATCTCCATGCGGTTGTGTTAGTGGTGAAACGGGGAGCAACGCTGGTGAGGTTTTGGGACTGGCCTCACCTCTGGGCCAGTGGAGGCACAGCCATGTCCCCTGCCGTAGATGGGACTGCCGAAAAGCTGGACTCCTGTCCTCCCCACAGAGCCCTTTATTATTTTTTTTTAATTTGCAGCACTATTTCAGCCCCTCCAGCAAAGTTAGGTGCCAGCTCTTCCTTGGGGCGGTCAGGGAAACTGGGGGAATGGAAGGGGAGGGAGGGGGGACCCCGACCTCTCGGACTGGGGGAGGAGGGCCCTGTGGCAGGAAGGTCTTGCTGTGAGGAGCGGGCCAACAAAAGGCCATCTGGGAGGGGAAGGGGGAAGGATGAGCAGGCAGGCAATGTTATTTTAAAGTGCTTTGACTCAAGCAGAGCGTTTGCTCCTCAGATTGCTGTGCCTTAATAACGCCAGTGTTTAAAGGAGGCTTTGAAGTTACCAGCTGCCATTGTGTGGCTGGGAATAGTTTTCGGAGAGGCTGGGTGACAGGGCATCCCTTGGCGCAGAGAGGGCTGCTTCCAGGGGCAGAGAAACAATGGGCTACTCTCGATGTAAAACAGCTGCAGATAATGTGGGAAGGTGGGAGAGAGAGGGAGACCCTGTCTTTGGGGTCTCCCAAACTGCAGGCTTGCTCTACCTTTTTTTTTTTTTCCCCCCTCAGAGAATTGTAAAGATTATTTTGTAAAACCGAGCAGGCTGTTTGCTGTCCCCAGCTGAAATGTGCTTTTGGTTTTGGCCGTATTGCCGTGAGTCAGAGCCGAAACGTTTTAGTGGAATAAGGATTTGGTTTGTATTTTTTGTTTGTTTGTTTGTTTGTTGGGATTTTTTTGTGTGTCAGTCTTTCAGCGAGCACAGCTCATTCCAGTCCGTTTTTCCTCCAGTTACTCATCAGCATCAAGTAATTAACTCGCTTGATCTTTGCCTCGCAGGGGCCGTGGCAGCTAGCAGCTGCCGGAGGCTGCGGCAGGGCTGTGGGGGTTTGCCTGGGGCCGGCTCGCAGCTGGCCAGCACCGCCAGGCTCACCGGGCTCTCACCCCTCCGTCTTCCTCTCGGTCCCCTCAGTGGGAAAGGGTGGCTGTGGAGGACCCCCACTTTGGGAATTACAACAGCTTTTCTCATCTGGGGCTGTATTTTCCTGCCCGTGACTTTCTCAGCTCATGTCTGCATCTCTGTTTTAGTAATCCCAGGGCAAACATAATGGCCCGCTGGGGCATGGTTTGATGTGCCACACAGCTTATGGTGTGCCCCCGTGGCGTGGAAACCACCACCTTGTTGGGCTGAAAACTGGGCTGTTGCTCGTGCTCTCCACTGCAGGGCTGAAAACCTGAACAGGCCCTGGCAAATCCTCCGTCATCCCTGTGACAGTTTTACAGATGATTTATAGACCCAAGCGTTAGCACTGGATAGAGGCAGGGCGGCTGTTGCATTTAAATGTGTTGCTTGCTAATATGCAATCGTTTCTTTTAGGATGCACACTGTTTTTTTATGAGACTGATGGCAGATCTGGCATTGACCACAACAGTATCCCAAAGCACGCTGTCTGGGTGGAAAACAGCATAGTGCAAGCGGTGCCTGAACACCCCAAGAAGGACTTTGTCTTCTGTCTCAGCAACTCCCTCGGGGATGCTTTCCTCTTTCAGGTTGGTCCAGTTCGAGGGTTTTACAAAGCTGTTGTCTTTTGCTGTCTCCGACTGAGGAGGACATCTTAGCTCTGGTTAAAATCAGTGGAAAAATCCTGCTGACTCCAGTAGGTTTGGGATTTTCTTCTGGCAGCGCTAGAGGAAGGACATGATGTATTTGGTAAATGCCACTCAAGAGACCCACCACCACATGTGAATTACTGTCAGATCTGCTGTTTTTATTGACTGATCGGACCCTCTTTCTGTAGGTGGTTGGAACAAAATAAGAATTTAAAATATTCTTACATCCCTGTAAAAACTGGGAATTTTGGATGGTTTGACAGTGTGCTGATAACGCACAGACCAGGCCAGTTACCACACAGGACATACAGTAGTGCATTAAACATTCTGTAACACTATCGACGCCTTGTAAGTGACAAGTATCAAAGATGGGACCTTGCAGAGAGGCTCAAGTGGGGTGTACAAGACCAAGAGGTGTTTGAAGTTCAGGGGATACTTGGACCTCCAGGTGCTCTCCCAGTGGTGCTGCAGAATGCAGTTGCCCCTTGGTCATGCAGACCTTAGTCAGCATCTTGCTGTTGCCCAAGAGGAGACCGAAAGTGCATGTTTAGTTTTTTTAATGAGAAAATAGAAATGTCTGAATTTCACAGGGCACGTTTTTAAAAAATCCAGTACTTATATCAAAGACCATACATTAGCTGGCATGTTTCACTGAAAAATATTTCTGTATTTTGGTAACTACTGCTTCCCTGAGTGATTTTTAGGTTGGCATTCCACTTTCTTATTGCAAATTATCACTAGTCAAGGTGTGACACTCTTTTATTTGTAATTGCCAGCCTGTGCTGAGGTGGTGCCATTTCCTCCTCTTTTGATTCATTTTTTCGCCAGAGGAATCACTTATTTATTTCCGTTTCCACTGACAACATATTCTGAGTTTCTTGCCTGCTTAAACCAGAAGCCTACTCTGTGGTAGTCTGTACACTTCCTCCATCATCACTCCCCAGTACTCCAGATCAAGTATATCAAATTACACTGTCTTGTAGGTCCTTGCAGCTGTCCTAAACAAGGAGCTAGATTCTCAAACTAGTGCAAAATAAGAAAGCCTTACTGACTGAAAGGAAGTGATGCTGGCTTACATCTTGAAGAGACTGAGTATCTGATTGCATACTAAAAAAAAAAAATCATTTTTTTGCAATCTAGCTTCTCTGCTGTCTCAGTCAGATTTTTCATCAGCTCATAGTGTGATACTGCACTGCCCCTGTCTACTTCAAGCCTTTCCTGGGCAGGGTAGATGTATTTTGCCACCTGGAGAGCTTCATCCAGGAGGTAAGTGTGGTGCTTATGGTCTGAGCATGTGCTTGAAAGGCCATGGAGCACGATCTTCTCCTGATCTGCTGATACGAGCTGTAAAATATTTTCCATACAGTTTTCTAAGGAAAAATTGTCATTCTCATAAAATTAATGTCAATGGATGCTAAATACTGAAAATTTCATGTTCAGTACATTTCTTTTATGGCAACACAGGGCCCTTATTCATTAAAAGCCCCATGTCATTACGCCATGGGTAGATTTTCTTGTAACTTTGTGGGAAAAAGCAAAACCGAATATTTTCAGATGGAAAACAATCATTTATATTGCCTTGCAGAAATTTTTCCTTGGTGTGTCCCTTCTGCCATAGAACACATGCGCAGCCAGTGAAGCAGAAGAGAAAGGAGCCATGGGTTGGGGGTGAAGGGAAGGAGACCAGCTGCAGGGGTGGAAGTAATGTGTGAGTGACTGTGCTGTAGGGCTTGCTCTGCCGACGCTCGTGTACGGCTGTTCAGCAGTGTTACTTAACTGTTCATGTCATGCACGTCTGTCCAAACGTAACATGGTGCTGTAGTAGTGCTTTTGATGAGAAGAAACCACAGACCTGAGGAAGACTATTTCTGTCCTATGGAGACTGTGTACTTAGGGAGAAAAATAGGATTGCTTTGTAATGCGTACAGATAGCGGACATCTTGTAACAAGCCTTCCCACTGCGTTGCACCTAGAGGCATCACATACCTCCTACACGATGATTCCTTGCTCAGTCAGTTCTTATCATGCCTACGCAAATCTATTACTTGCAGATGTCACATGCATTTTCCAGGAGCTCAGAGCAACTTGTGACACCACATACTCATGTATCAGATGTTTGCTGCTTGTTTATGTGGTCCTTTCCTTTGAGAAGCGGAGTGATTCCCTTTGCCTACTCATCTACCAGAAGAGTCTTCAGCTCCTAAAATCCATTCCAGATTCCTTTTTTTCCCCCTCCCTCTCCCAGGAAACAGAAAAGAAAACAGAATCTAATGGTATACAGATAATATTTTAAAATTGAGTAAGATAAAAATATGACCTCTTGCTGTTAGGATTTTGCTAGGAATTAACAAAACATACCATCTCATTATTGCGGTGCTGCTCTCTTCTCTACTGGGGACTAGGTTTCACCACCTGACTGTAGGCAGTGTCTCCCATCTTGAAAATAATATCTCTGTTTTCAGCAGAAATTCCTCAGCAAGGGAGGCTCAACATGTCTTCAGCAGTGGTGATAAGACATTGTAAGCCCCCTTCTATGAGTAAGAGTTTATTAGTATTATTACCTGGGCAGGGAGCCTAAAGAATTTGAGCAATATCCTTTGTACAGTGCCAACTGAAGACAAGAAAATTGGGAGTAAGAGATCGGTCTTTCCAATGTAGACTCTATGTTCTGCTTAGGACTTCCAACCTGAGCTAAGGAAAGCGACATTGTTCTTGGACATGTGTGCCTCAGCTGCTCCAGTACCTCAGAAGTTTTGGGAGCATCAACCTGAAGTCTGGCCTGTGCATATGTGATTTCCAGAGTCGGGCTTCTGTAGGAATCTCTCCTTGGCTTCAGTAAGCCATGTCCTTTGCTGTTAGTTGTGACCGCCAGGAGAGCAGTGAGGATGACCTTCTTCATCTATGCTAGCAACTGGAGAAGTCATACTGTGCTGTCTATTTATAGATCCAGTATCGTCAGAAAGTTTAATTAGAACAAGGTGGTTTGGCACCTTGCTACTTTTTCAGCCATGAGCCAAATACCAGCGTGATTACTGCTAAAGGCTGACACTCAGAGAAAGTCCACTGCGACCCTGAGTTGGCTGCAAATTTTGTTTTACAACCTACTGTAAAAAGGAATGAAGTTCACTGAGAAGGCTGAGAAGACTCACTTTTTGTTTTGAAAGTCTGAAAGAGGAACACTTTGAAATATTCTTCCTTCTGTGTCAAAAGCCTCAAATGAGAATAGTGCTCTTCCAGAAGAATGTGCTGGTGTCCCGTGCCCCCAGCCTAATACCTCACAGAATCATAGAATGGTTTGTGTTGGAAGGGACCTTAAAGATGATCTTGTTCCAATCCCCCTGCCGTGGGCAGAGACACCAACCTGGCCTTGCACACTTGCAGGGAGGGGAGGTGTTCCCTTTTCCTGGACTGTCACACACGTGCTTCGGAATGCACAGTACCAGGGCCGTAAAAATGATGATGGGCCTGCCTTTAATGATAAAATGGTTGTCTTCAGAGTGCTTTGGGACCTTCAGAAGTGGAAAGCTTGTTTGTCCATGAGTCGTAATAAAGCTACTCATAGATACCATGGTCATGTTTTATGCCATTAATTTATTACTAACTGTTGCATGCCAAAAAAGCTCTTCATACTGTGAAGAGCACAAAGACTGGTAAATTTCCTGCCTTAAGAAACTGGGAGTTTACAAAATATCATTAAATGTAGAGCTACAAATTGTGGCAGCATTGCATTGCACAAGGAAGGTAATTCCTGAGACCTTGCATGGAAACACTGTACAGCTGCAAAGCACAGATATAGGTGTAGTTCTAAGGGCTGAATGCCTAGTGCTGAGTTAAAAATGGCCTGCTTAAGAATGATGGAGTTTTTATTACTTCTTTCGTAAGTGGATTTAAGGCTTTGAATCTTAAGATCAAAGGGAAAAGAAACTCCTTGGAATTGCATTTGTTAATCTCCAATCAATTTTAAAGAGGATCCTGACTTCTTTTCTCCCTCTTTCCCTCTCTTCAGACCTCTAGCCAGACCGAACTGGAGAACTGGATCACTGCAATCCATTCAGCTTGTGCAACCGCGGTGGCAAGGCAGCATCACAAAGAGGACACCGTCAAGCTCCTGAAAACAGAGATAAAAAAGCTGGAGCAGAAGATTGATATGGATGAGAAGATGAAGAAAATGGGTGAAATGCAGCTGTCCTCGGTCACGGACTCCAAGAAGAAGAAGACCATACTGGATCAAGTAATCTTGCTCCCTTATGTGAAATAAACCCCTAGCAAATATTTCAGGCCTTCTTCAGATTAGCGGTGCCTCTATCTGCTCCCACTGTGCCGTGTGTGTGCGCGGCCAGAGTTCCCCGGAGCACGGCAGGAGAGCTGTGCCCTCTGCTCTGGTTGCACTGTTTCTCCAAATAACACGCACTGAGGTGCAGCATGGGCTGTCTTCTCCTGACCTCCGTGCAAGGGATTTGGTTAGCTGCTCAGGGGCTGAGTAAGGGCTTCAGGGCAGTGAAGAAGCTACCAGGCCACGGCAGCAGGATGCCTTAGGGAAGAGCTGGTTGCAGAGTGACAGGTGCTGCTGTTGCTCTTAAGTCTTAAGACTGCAAGAGGCTGGTTCTTCTGCTGGCAGACGGGATGAAGAAGCCACCCCTGGTTTCTGCTTGTTTCAAGGGCCTGCCTTGCCCTCACAGCTGCAGCCGTGGCTGCCCTTCGGGACCGCTCCCTCTGACTTCAAGTGGGCAACGTAGCTGCGTTTTGGAAGCAGAGAGCCTAGAGCAGATGTCTCTCCCACTGCCGCAGCGGCACCTTATTTTAAGAAGCTAACATATGGCTTCTGCTTCGCTAGTTTGTAGCTCTTATAGCAGGGCTGCCAAAGGCGCCTGTAATGCAAACCATGGGGAGCAGCAGGGGCCCTAACGCGCTAAGCTGAAGAGATTTCGTACCCCCTAGAAGCTCATGAGAAGGG
>Ga0065711_1029653_pt1 | contig 35357 bp, 27 predicted proteins | sample Hoacrofraction12_FD_59098 | JGI IMG/M metagenome (GOLD analysis project Ga0065711, IMG submission 59098) | Hoatzin crop microbial communities from Cojedes, Venezuela - Epithelial fraction 12 v2 (version 2) | ecosystem: Host-associated > Birds > Digestive system > Esophagus > Crop | place... | reverse complement strand
AAAAAAAAAAAAAAAAAAAAAAAAAAAAAAAAAAAAAAAAGCAGGCTGGCACCTCTGGGTGTGTTGGCCTGGGCACCCACCTGCTCGGTTGCTCCTGACCCCGATTGCCCACCCAGCCGCGCTTGTCACCCCACATCGCACCTTGCCGTGCCCTGGCCGGATCTGGGATGGGGTCTGCACGGGGTCCTCCTTGGGCTGAGCTTACAGCACATGATGGAAGAAAGGATGGGGAGTGGAAGATAACACTCTTCCACAAAATCTTTCGCACCTTTCTGCTCCAAACTTCTACCACCACCCCTAATGTTTCAGGAGTATATTAGTTTACTGTGAAATTCCCCTCTCATCCCATGCTATAAGCCTGCCTCTTCCCTCTGGGAAACCTCCTGTTCCACCTCATGGAAGGTGCTACACTACAGCTTTGTGGCAGAGTCCTGGACCAGGTTAAATAAAGCGCTGCTGATCCTTTGCTTTCGGTAGCTGCTACTCAGCAGAGATTGGCAGGGTTCTTCAGCTAAGGAGAAGCCCTATGAATTACCACCTTGTTTTCCATGTCGAGCTGGAAGCTTCTGGAGTTAGGAGGGCAAAGCTGGGGTCAAGCCAGCTCTGGGTGCATCCTGAAGGCAAGGAGAGCCCTGACCTTTTGCCTGATGCTGTGCTGAGCCCAGGCAAGGCAGGACTGCCTGTCTGCACTACCTGCACCAGCCGGAGGGCTAGACAACACCTTGTCTTTCCCAGGACAGGCACAGGGGGATGTGGTCAGCTGCCGGGCTCGGAGGGACAGGTGGGTGACACAGGTGCTGGAGTCAGCAGCACGGCAGCCAAGGTACAGGCTGCAACTTTTCTAAAGCATCAGCAGAGCACGAATTACGGCGTGTCCTCCTGGCAAGGTTCCTGGAGCAGAGGACACACCAGCAAGAGTGCTAGCTCCTCTTCCAGGGCTGGTTGGGACAGGATTTGTGTGTGGTGTGTACAGCACATAATTCATCAGGCTATCATTTACATAGCATGAGCTCAGCACTGCAGCACTCTCTGACATTTTGAAATATTCTGCTAGGGGCTTGGCACCTTACTGGGAGCATCGCACGAGATACATCCCAAAAGGGATGCTGTCCCCTTGCACGACTCAACCTTCTGCTTGGAGGAGGTGCTCAGGAAAAACCCACATCCATCAATCTTGCCTGTCTGCGACGCCCTCGTTTCTGCAGTGACTTCACTCTTTTGCCCCAGGACAGTGTTTTTAGGTGTGCTCGGTATAATTTTAAACACTTCTCGGTTTTCTTTCAAGCCATCCTCTTTAATGTGACTATCCCAAGCTTTTATGGAAACACCTGCAATATGTAAATGCAAAAGTATCAATCTCTGTAATGTGAAAAAGCAGCTTCATGAAGCCGCACAAGAATGCAACCATGTGACTGAAGAACTTCATTTACAAGTATCTAAATATAGATCGTAGCGAGCAGCAAACACAGACTTCAATTTTAAAAGCGAGGGCATAGGGGAGAGTGCAGAGTCAGCACTTCTTAAATAAGAAATTCTTCTTGTACTAATTCATTTACAGCGGCATCTTCCTTTGACACAGCAAATTTGCATCACCGAGTCCTGATCACAGAGACATAAAGATTTTTATGGGAGTCGGAAATAGCCTCCATGCAGGCGCTGCTGTGGAAGCGCTGCACCACCACCGACCTCCGCACCCAGACAAGGGCACGCTGCAGTTTGCACCAAGTGAGCTGCGCAGGCTTTATTCATCCCTGTAATTCTATCACATCCCATTACAATTCCCTGGTTCCAGTTTGCCCAAGTTGCTTCCCAGCACCAGTGGGCCCACAGTCCCACAGCACACAACAGGCTGCTCAGCACAGCGCAAAGGGTGCACAGGGCGTGCGGGCTGAGCAGTGAATACTGGATATTTCCTCCATTCCACCTGCCTACACCTGCAGCTCCACAGTTTAGGATGCTGGGGATATCCCGTACACCAGTGTATGTCTCTCTGTTGCCATTATCTTGGCTTCCATTAGGTATTACATTAAACTTCAAAAAAATCATTCTTCTAGCCTCATGGTTTCCATAGAAATACATTTTAAATTTAGGAAAAGTCAACGGTCCTTTGAAAAATCACTGAAAACTCTGCAGAGAGACAGCAGCAAGTGTCCTACCCTACATACCCTGGCCAAACAGAGGAGCAGTTCTGCAGGATTCAGCAGTACTCCGGATTTGCACAGGGAGTAAACTTACATTAGGCAGCCACAAATCCACCTGCCAGGCTTTGAGCAGAGAGCAGAAGGGAGGAACCAAGGATATGAAAGCCAAAACTCTAACAGTCTGAAATTAGCCTGGTTCTGGGTTTACGGGAACCAACTCCTAAACCGTGAGGACTCTGCCCAACTCACAGCCAAGACTGGACCCAGCTGTAGGGAACAAGAGGTGTCTGGGGGAATGACTCCCTCCCCCGGCCATCCATCCATCTGCAGCACTAGTGGTGAGAAAGGCTTGAAATGGACCCAACAGTGAGGCACTTCTCCAGCCCAAATCCTCACCTGGCAGGAGCATTGCTACTTAGGAATGGCATTTAGGTTTTACAGCATCAAATGGACCTAAGTAGATGCTCAAGTGAATCCCTAAATCTAAACCCACCACAGACTGCTCTACGAATTCCTGAAAATTTTCTATTGGAATAATCAGAAGATCACACGTTTTCTAAATATTGCATAAGTTGGCTTGTTGCTTGAATTTCAAATTTTGGGGCAAAGATCCATGTTATTATCAACAAAATCCCAAATTATTAAAGAGCATTTTTCACACTCTCATTCTTATTTACTGATTTCCTATTTAATAGATATAAAGAACATTAACTGGCATTTGTTTTGAGCCAAATGCTGAAATACTTCTTTGTTTTTTGTTGGTTTCTTCAGAAGAAAAATCATGTCACAACCGTTTATGTTTGATGGGACAAACAATGGGGCACTGTGATGTTCTCAGATGGGGGATTCCAACTGAGGCTGCTGAACTTTGGCACATCGACGAGATCCCAAACCAACCCGGAACACAGCACTATGTTTTGATTGCCCCCATCAGATTTTCCATTAGCAAACCTGAGATTTTCATGTGGAAAATCTAAGTTTGCACAGAAATTTCCTTCTTCTTCTTCAATCTAAAAAAACCCCCTAATCTTCTCTACTCATCATGCACAATGCAGAAGAGTCAGTATGTGACCAGAGAAGATCCACTGTATCCATTCTGCATTTTGTCTTTAAAAAGTACTGCTGCATTAGCAGCTGTTTTCTGTGCTCGTACCTGTCTTCCCCAGTGCCGCCTAATGTGTAGGAGCACTTTCTTCTACAGTGTTTAGCTAAAATCCCTGCAGGACAACCAGAAACACTTCAGCCACACAGACATGGGGCAGGCAAGAAGTAAAGATGCCATTAGATGGGAAGAGGTAACAACTGAACCAAGAAGCCAGAGCACCATGGCCAGAAGGCAAGGGGCAAAACAATGCTTCACCCCAACCAAGAAAAGGTGAGCAGAGGTTCTTACCCCTCCTAAAACATCAGCAATGGAGGAAACTGCAGCTACTTCATGCTCCAGATCCCAGCTTCTCCCAGCCATCCAGCACACAGTGGCAACACGTTAATTATAGACATCTCTCTCTCCAAGAATGACCTGGTAACTGTAAAAAAAGTAACTACATAATTATACTTTATACTGCTTTTGTTGGACTCGCTCTGTAATTACAAAGTAGTTGTTAAGGAAAACCAACCCATTGGTTTTGCCACGAGCAATCAATGTAGGTTACCAACACGATGGTTACGCAGAGCCAACGCTAACATTGGCACCCAACTGTGTTATTCATGTATCTGTTGTGGCTTTCCAGTAATGAAGGCTCTGCCTCACATTACACATCCACAAGCATGAGAAACAAATTGCATCAAAAACCCAACTGTACTACTGAAAGGAAAACTCATGGAGCAGATACCCAATGTGTGTTACAGTTCCTTTCCCTTGCTTTCTGATTTTGGCAAACAGGCAGAGCTGGCTCTCCTCTTGCACCACAGGGCGGGTTGTGGCATAGTACCTCTGCCACCCATGGGTCTTATGTACACCTCACTTTTCCTATCCCTTGGATGTGGTTTTCTTATCGCTGCTCCTCTCCAGCCACCGCCTGACCACAGAGCTGCAATGGTCCTTGGAGCCACAAGAGATGAAGCAAGAGTCCACTGACAATAACAATACCTTTGGCATTACCTTTTAAGCAGCAGGATTTCATCCATGGCATGTTTACCTTTACACCATGGACCCCAGCCTTAATAACTCTCCATATCATTTTTTCATCATCATGTCTCAAGCCACTGCCCAGTTGGCTACCAGCAGGTTTGGTGCCCCATCCAAATCCCTCTCCAGCTCCCTTTTGTGGTAGATAAACACCTGCCTCTGTGGGGGAATCTCTGTCATGGGACTGTCTGCCTCAGTGATCTGTTCTATCTGACCCACCCATCTCTGATCCACAGAAAAACACAAGCTGTGGTTATTTACAACACTAGAAATGATGGGGTAGCTCATGGGTCACTTGCCCCTCATTTGTGGCACAGAAAACACAGGCAAAAGCTGCTTAGCATTCACATCGGTTCTGTTATTGCATGTTAAAAACACCATCAGGAAATCATATTTAACACTGTGTTGTTTTCTCAGGCTAGGAGAAGGGCAAAAAATAGCGACAACGGATTTGTGAAATCTAAACCACATTGAAAACAGGGCTAGAAACTGCAGCAGGAGGATCAGCCCTTTCCACTCTTTCCCAGCACATTTTGTGTGGGGATTCACACCTCCTCCCACCGAGGCAATCATCATGGCAAGAATCACAGACATGAGGCCAGAATGAAGAGGCAGGTGAGTACAGGGGCACCAGGTCCCGTGGTGGTCCCCAGAGAACTGGTTTGGCACTGGTGATGAAAAGAAAACGTGTCTCCAGTCCATGGCCCCAGTTAGCCCAGAGCAGAGGAAATTTTTATTTCTGCAGTTTTCTCTTCCAGCATGCTCAAGGGCATAGGAATAGAAGCAATATTTGCATCGTATCTCTTATGCTGGGTTATAAAAGCCCAACTAATTACCCCAAAATTGCTTCTTAATATTCCAGCCTCCATGGTGCCAGTGTTAGGAGTGGTTGTCCATCATCCTTGACTGGCAAAGTGGCTGCGCTCCCCTGCCTCTTCCTGCTTTCTGCATGCTGGGAGATGCTAGTGCCTGTTGAGGTAGGGCTACTCTACCCAAAATACTCAGCAAGACTGAAGCCTAATGGGAAAAAGTGGGTAAACGCTGGTGGTGGGTCACCTGCAGTGTCTTACGGTGGAAGGAACAGGGGTGTCATCCCAGCATTGGAGCTGGACTGACGTGTTCCTCCATGGCCACGATTGGCATTGATAATGAGAGACATCACGGAGAAAGCTCCCCAAGGATGTGCAACCTCAGGAATGTCCATGGGGAAGAGCCTTGCCCAGGCCCAGCTTGCGTGCAGGGGCAGAGAACATACAGATCTCTCCTTCGAATTGCATTCAGTATGTGCCTTTTTAGAATGATGGCTGCAAGAGCCATAATGAAACAGAATAAAATCATTGTCGTACCAGGATCCACCTGCACTAAACTGTAGTCCGGCCGGTGAACCTTAGCCAGCTCTAGCTGAAACTTCTTGGCCCTTAAAAACAAAGCAAGACTCATTAGTCTAAATTAGATGCATCAACCAGACATTTAGGCTTCATATCATTAAGAGGTGGTAATGGCAGCCTGCAGGCATCCTCCCCCCAAACCTCTTTCATATCCTACCTGGATGCTGATGTGAATGATGGCTCTGCACTCTTCCCTGTTGTTGATACCTCAGTGGCAGCTGTCCCAGAATTTTCACGGGTGTGTTAAAAAGTTTTGTGCAATTCGGTTCTGGATCATTTTATTTGAAGTGTGAAAAAAAATCAAAACAAAAGGGATCTTCAGCTATTAAAATACCATTCGTTGCTGCAGCTGAGGCAGCTTCTGACTGTTGCTGCCTCCTGCCACGCCACAGACACTTCCCACCCCCCAGCCACCATGCAGAGGTCACCTACCCCAAAGATGCCCCAGAGCTGTGAAAATGCACCAAAGCCGTGTTCCTCTATTTCAGGTTAGAATTACGGATTTAACTGTATCCCATAATTTACTATACTTGATTCTTCCACATCCAATCTTTTCCTTATTTTCAGCATCCCTACTTTTTTCATTTTCTTTCTGCATTACATATTCATCGGGTGTTGTGCAAACAAGTGCAGATTTAAAGTGTCCCTGTAACATTTTACTTATTCTGTGACTTAATAATAAAAAGAGCACTGAATAGAAAGGCTAGAGTTCAATTTCTGGGCTCTATTGCCATTTGCAAGCTGCACTCTCCCACAGCTCCTCGCTTGAAATACAGCCACCCATTCAGCTTTATGCTAGCTCTGGAGCAATAAAACTGCACTTTGCGAGAGGAATTTTAAATCGTTCTATACCAATGCAGAGATCTTTAAAAAACAAATTTTAAAATGTTAAAAGTGAGAGTCGAAGTGAAACTTTCAGATTTTACGAAGTGGGTGTGCAGATTCTCCATTTTTACAACGGAAAGTTTTTTTTACTTTCAGAAGTGAAAGGGGACATTTTTTGGATGAAGATTTTTATTTAATTTTCCTAAAGGCCCCCAAAATATCAAACTTGGCAAACGAGAATTTAAAAAAAAAAATATCTACTTTACATGGAAAGCTCTGTCGTACTGATGCATTTCACAATTTAGCCTGCAGGGCCCTATAACCCAGCCTCTGTTCCCGGGGCCGGGGCCGTGTGGGATGGCTGGGCAGCTCTCGAGAGCACTCGCTGTGGCCGATGGGCAGCAGGATGCGACCCTCTGCTCCACAACGAGGGGAACAACCTCAGGTCTGTGCCTCTCACTGGGCAGAGGAGGTTTATTATCTGAAAGTTGTCATGGTGCAACATGCAGGGCATGGAGGGGGCAACTCCCGTGTCCCGTTGCCTGTGGCTTGGCACTTCTCTGCCAGGTGCCTGTTTTCCTCCATGTTTTCTTTGTCTGCCTCAGATCGAGACTCCCTGGAGGAGAGCCCGCTTCTGCGCAGTGCAGAGCACCGCAGAGGCCTGGCTGCACCTGGGTTTCTAGGAGTGAAATTAAGCAATTACAAATTGTTAGTCTCGTTTTTTGGCAATTTCATGCCGAAGTTCTGTTTTTCTTCAAAGCTAAAGGTCAATGATTAATTCAAAACTTGTATTTTCCCTAAAATGGTGGGCTGGGGAAATAATGCAGAAGCAGTAAGCCCAATTCCGCTTTCCATTATACCTTTGTAAACGTGAAATAGCTCATTCCGTTTTCACCAGGTCTCTGCCTTGTGCTTTCATCTGGCCTTTTCCAGGGCAGTTACAGGAGCTGTGGCTGCAACACTGTCTTTCTATGGACCCCAGGTCCTCCCAGGGACCTGAGCATGCATGCATTGTCCTCCCACTCAGACCGGCTGAACTGGACACCAGCACTCGCAGTCTTGGAAGCATCTTATCTGGGATTCAAAGTTTCCTGAAGTCCTTTTAACACAGGGACTGATCACGTACCAGATGATGCGCTGATTTAAATTGCCTGGGGTGAAGGCGTTGTGGACACAGCTACCTGCAAGACCTGCATACATTTTAGCAGATTACAGATTTTACAATCCGTTGTGGTCATTGCTGTGTTTTTATTATTAATGTGTCTTGAAAAATAAGATGTTTAGCTAAGCTTACTAATTCCTTGAAACTCAAATCATTTAAGCTGTCTAACCTTGTTCAGGATAATTATTTCTATCCATTATCCATCATGCTAAAAAATGACAGCTCTGGGACAAGGAGGCTTTTCAAGCAAATGTTTTAAGACAGAGTTTTAGGTTGCAGGCACTGGCAAATGTTAATTAAATTAGATAAACAATGACTCAGAGTAGCTGTGCTATACTGGAAAGAAAGATGGGAGGTAATGGGGGAAGGAATTTGGCAGCTCAAAGGTCGAAGCAGCTTTTTTGGAACAGGGAATCTGTACCTTGAGCAAGTACCTTGCTTGAATTCAACAGGATGAAAAGAACCGGCGCCCTTTTACTTTTACACCTCCAGACAGCATTTGCATGGGTTTGCTGAGTGAATTTCTGCCAGGGCACATCATGCACACTACCTGTCCGAGGTGTCCTCAATGTCTATGTGCCAGCTTTGGTAACACAACTTCAGGAGGACCATCGTCCTCCATCAGCATCCCCTTCCTCGGGTACAGCCAGTGCTGAAATTGCTCATCCAGGCTGAATGTTGAATCATCCCATTTGGTGGAAGTTATCCACTGCACTGAATCACAGAATCACAGAATCACAGAATGTTCAGGGTTGGAAGGGACCTCTGTGGGTCACCCAGTCCAACCCCATGCCAAAGCAGAGTCACCCAGAGCAGGCTGCACAGCACTGCGTCCAGGCAGGTCTTGAATATCACCAGAGAAGGAGACTCCACAACCTCCCTGGGCAGCCTGTTCCAGTGCTCCATCACCCTCAGAGGGAAGAAGTTCTTCCTCATTTTCAGCTGGAGCTTCCTCTGCTTTAGTTTGTGCCCGTTGCCCCTTGTCCTGTCGCTGGGCACCACTGAAAAGAGTCTGGCCCCATCCTCCTGACACCTACCCTGAAGATATTTGAACTGAACAGTTACAAGTGCAAGGCTCCAAAAGTGACCTCCACGTCTGGAAACACATCTCCTCATAATTCCTGTGACATAGCTACCCTTAATCTGCATAAGAATACAGACTAATATTATTAATACTTAATAAGCCCAACAGTTCTCATCATATTGTGCAACTGCTCCTACAGTGTGTGATAACATTTTGAAAAGCAAAGCACTGAAAAGAAAATTTCACAGAATCACAGAATGGTAGGGATTGGAAGGGACCTCTGCGGATCATCCACTCCAATCCACCTGCCAAAGGACTCATTGCACTAAAGATCCCAAGTCAAATACCTGGTTTTGAGTTTTCCATCTACCCAAAGAGAAGAGGCTGAGCACGAGATCCTCATTTTTGTTGTGAAAGCAAGTGACTTGACGATGTGAATGGGTTCCTGGTGTCCCAGGTGGGCCCTCTCTCAAGTCCTGCAGGGTGGTGAGGTTCTCCCTTAGGAGGACTTTTGGTGAGGATCTGTTTTGCTGCTGCGCCTATGGAGTTTCTATAGGGTGATAAAACTCCATGAGTGCAGCAGGGGTGCACCTGTATAGGGGTAGTATGAAGGGAAGAGAGAAGAAAATTAAGCAGCACTCTTAAAACAATTTGACTTGTGTTAAAGGAATATATGAACCACCTAGAGAAGTTTATAAGCTTTATTCTTTTGCATATTTTAGTTGAGAGCAGAGGCTCTTATGTTTGTTCCAGAGGTCTGAGGATCCCTTACTGTGCTTTTTGTCCCCAGCCGCAGCAGGACGCAATGGACCTTCCGCACTGCTGGCTCGGTGACCTTCACATACCTGTGATGGCAGGCATGTGATCCCTACAGGGAATAACCAACATCGACTCTTGCAGTGGCTGGGGAGCAAAGGCATCAGGGATGAGTAACAAGCCATCAGTGAGCAAGCCAGCCAGCTACAGCTCTGCCGAATGAAACCCAGAAACTGCTCAACTATTCTAATGCCTGCACATCTCAGGTCGTGTTTCTTCAAGCGTTCAGCAGACTTGCGTTTCTTTCTGGAAACACTGCAGTCCCTCGCCGTGCATGGTCCCTGATGGAGGACCCGTGGTGCCCTCACCCTCGGCATGCCTGTGATTCAGCCAAGTGCTGGGTTTTTTACTACGGAGATACTGGTATGTCCAAACTTTCTTCACCTGCTCTAATCATTTCAGCTCCTTGGGGACACACACCTCCATGCCACTGTCCAACTAATTAGTTGCTTCGCTGGCTGCATTCTGCAATTCTTCAGTGATGGGTCCCCATCTGACATCTTATGACAACTGATTAGTAAAGTAGGCCATGAGTTTAAGAAATATGTAATTTGGGCACAACTTACTGTTAACTGTTTGCATGCTCTTTTTTGCTTGATTGTTTTGTAAGGAATTGTTACCCTTCAATACAAATACCAAAGGATGAGAAAAAATTTGTGAACGGGCAATTTTACAAAGCAAGATGCAGTAAATCTTAAGATCCCTTCAATAGCAAGCCCTGAAGTGGCAATAAGTGAATGTAAGTCCTTACTGCAACACTATATATTACAGAAGTCTAGATACCAAGGCAACATCCAAAATTGCTAGTCTGTTCCATAGTCTTGGGCCACAACCATACGCAAGCTAATTAATTAATTAGAATTAAGTCAAAACAACCTGTCTTCACCCCAGGTTCCCCTTGCCAACAGAACAGAAAAGAAACACTAAATAAAAATTGAAGGTTTAAACACGATGAACACTCCACTACAGGTTAAAAGGATGACAGCAAGCTACAGCACCACAACGGTTAAACGTCGCTGAAGATTTGACTGCCTTTGGTCTGGGATTTGCTCTCACTTGAGAGCTGGTCAAACCAATCTTTCCAAAACACTGACTTCTGAACTTTTGCCAGAGGTGCCTCTCTCCGGTGACCAGGCAGGCGACATGTTAAACCTGTCAGTTCAGAATAAGCAGAAAACTGTGCACCCGGTGGGGAGGGTGTTTAAAGGCGCAGGGTTTCCTTCGGTAGGTGAGATGGAGGGCTTGACTGCCCATCAGAAGGCTTACAAACATTTGGGGAGAGAAGTGGGGCCCCACTGCTAGCAGCCTGGTATGCATCCCACTGGTGTAGAGAGAGCTACCCCACTTTAAAATGCACTCTTTCTAAAAGACAGAGCTCTGCTGATGCAGGATTATGTACAGTCTGGTTTTAGGGAAATCTGAAAGATAAAGGGGTAGAAAGATTAAAAACTAAGTTGTTACCAAAGAGAAATGAGAGACAAAACTTTACAGATATTGTGTTCAATACACAGGCCACCTCTGGCTAAGGATCTCATGTAATTTCTGATCTAAGCCACTCCTGACTGTATGTTCAGCCCTCCTGTTAGTTTTGAGGACGCTGCAACCACTAGTAGTACAGGCTGTGATCACATTACTGCAGTGGCTACTCCAGAGTTTTATAAGAGATGAGCAGTCATCAGGAGCCACCAAAGATCCTGATTTAACACCACAGTTTGGAGGAAGAGTCACAAATCACAGAATCACAGAATGTTAGGGGTGGGAAGAGACCTCTGTGGGTCAGCTAGTCCAACCCCCCCTGCTGAAGCAGGGTCACCTACAGCAGGCTGCACAGGACCTTGTCCAGGCAGGTCTTGAATATCACCAGAGAAGGAGACTCCACAACCTCCCTGGGCAGCCTGTTCCAGTGCTCCATCACCCTCAGAGGGAAGAAGTTCTTCCTCATGTTCAGACGGAACTTCCTGTTCTTCAGTTTGTGCCCGTTGCCCCTTGTCCGGTCGCTGGGCACCACTGAAAAAACCAAACATCTCATGCTCCTCTTGAAACGAACAGTGTAGTATAGGAAAGGAGTGTTTATTTGCTCCTTCAGACAGACAACAGTACAACCACCTTTGAAGAAGTCCCCTCTACATACATTAGTAAATTAATGTCCATCGTCAACCTCTGATGTCTGATCAGGATAATTAGACTGCCCTAACTAGGAAGCTGAATGCTTCTTTCACTGTGACCTATGGTCTAGCCTAGCACAAACTGGATGCAAAGCAGACCCAGAGCTGAAATGGGGACCTGAGGTCCCCTGCCATCAATGGAGAGGAAGATGATGCACTCTCATCCTTCCAGGTCTCTCTGTATCTATACACTGCCACCTACAATGGACACTGCCATCTCACCTGCAAGAAGCAACATGAGTCCAGAGCAAAGTCTGAGCCTGTATCTTCACCCTGGGTTATCAAATTGGCCAACACATATCTCCAGCTCTTTCAGTATTTATATACAACTGAGGGCAAGTGGTCTCAGTGCTGGCAAGGCACAGAAAACCAACATCTCTATTTTTCACCATATGCAATCTTGTCAATACCAGGGTGAGGTCCCAATGCTGAGACAAGATAACCTGCGAGATACACAACAGGTAAGTGAAGCTGGACCCAGGTAAAACAGGAAATGTCAGTATGCAGAGAAGAGAATTTGGAAGAGTTTGTGGTTAAAGCACACATTCACAACGGAGCTCCTATTTAAAAATACAGAAGAATCCACAAGTACTTTCAGCTCTCTCATAGCAGCAATTATCACTTCCAACCATCCCCAGTTGGCTGGGAGACTGCATCCCATCCTGGCAGATACTGACCTGGCCTTAGTTTTTCACACCTTGGTCACTTGGCTGTATTACAGCAAACCGATTTACCTGGGCATGAAGCCTGCAACACTTAGGAAACTCCAAATAGTACAAAATGTTACAGAAAACCTCTTCAGTGACACTCACTGCCACAAATACATCACATCTATCCTCAACTGTCTACAATAGCTTCGCAATTTTAATTTGGAGACATGTTCAAGCTTTTGACGCTTTTCTTTCTGATGCTCCTTGGCCTGAAGCTAGGATATCCGAAAAATGGTGTGAAACTGTTGGATAAAAACCATGGTCAAGAAACATGCTTCTCCGGTGCAGTAGAAGCCTTTACAACAGGAGTAAATCTTGTCTATGTGGGAGACTGAACTTTTGCATGAGCATGGTATGAACTTGCTTAATCATAGATGATTGTGTGTGTTGTAAACAGGAGTCATCCCCCTCTCTCAGCCAAAAGCACTTGTAATTGCTTGATGAATATGTAGTATAAAAATAAATAAATCAGGAAAGCTTTGGAGGAAGCTACTGAGCTCTCCTCCAGCATGAATTTGGTTGCAGGTATTATTGCTGGCATTTAAGGTTCATGCAGACCCTCCCCTCACTCAGAACAGATGCAAGTAAGCAAATAAAATATTTGCAAGCTAATGAGACAATCAGCAAGATGCACTCAAGGGGTGTTCCCAAACAATCTGTTTTCTGCGTCTCCTGTTTGTAACCAGAGTTTACAGCAGGTCAATTTTTGTTTCAGAAGAAGAACTAGACTACTACAATTTTTTAAATTGCTAGGGGTGGTTACATCTCACCACATTCAGATCTCTCTCCTCCCAGATCTGAGGATTTTGAGCAAGGATCAAACAATCCTGTGTGCAATGGCAGGAAAACTATAGATACTAGTGAGCTGTAGGTGAGGCATAAAAAAAAAGGAGCCTTCTTCTTAGATTTCCAATACCTGGCTGACAAAAAGAGCAGGTGAACACTTCTTTCTAATAAGTTTGGCAGACTCTTGAAGAGGACTCCCTTGGAGATATCATGAAGTGAATTTTTCAAGGAAATTTGTTTTTGTGAGCTATAAGTGTGTGTTTGGTCAGAGTTTTGGCAAACATCTCAAGCTAGTTTTTGTCCCATGTAAGCCTTTTACGTCATGCCCTAGAAACAACAACAGCTGTTAATTATTTATCAACTGATGAACATTGGCCTGTTAATTGCAAAACATTATAAAATAGATTAGGCAGCAAAGCTTGATATGTATGCAAGCAGGGTTTTTTGTCAGTTTTGTATGTGACTTGATTAAATAAACAATTTTAGGTCTCTTCTTAGTTTACAAGGACTACCTTCACCAGTGATTTGATCTCAGAAACATTAATGGGCACACAATCTTTATATAAATTTAATAAAAATTGGAAGATTTTTCAGACCTCAAGCTTTTTGAGCCCCTATTATGAGTCTAATCTGTCATGAAGATAGTCCCCTAGTATCACCAGTGTATCACGTTTTTAACCAAAACCATTCGAGCTCCTTTGGAAGCGGAAGCGCTAATGAGCAAGGACAAAACCACAAGATTCAAGAGATTGCTCTCAAACATTTTTCCTGCTAAGTCTCAGCCTTTACATAAAACATGATATTTTTGTCGTTCAATACTGTTTGTCATCAGAAGACCACCATAGACAGTCAGTGACTCACCTACATTACAAGTCCTACTGCTTCCTTTCTTGGTCTGTTGACAAGAAAACAGTGATTGATTCCATACCAATGAAATAAAAGTTTCCAAATTTTCTAGCCCCTCCCTTGGGCCAATGGAGTACTTTCATCCTATTAAATTGGCCCGATGTATCACAGTCTCTTTCACATAAAAATGGCTATGCTAGGGTGAGGAGAAAATATACTCAAAAGGTAACTTGAGAGGCTGTGCAGAGCTACCTGCTGAAGGACGTCTGGGCAGGGTTCCCATGCCGTGCTCCACCACAACGGCATTTTGATATGTCTGAGCACGCACGGTCTGTTACCAGCATTGAAATAACCCACTCCAGTTGCCCATGTTTATCTGCTTGCCCATTACCCGTCATGTTGGCCCTATTCTCTTGTTGGCCTTCCAACCTCATCAGTTTGGGGGCTGACCAAGAGAATCTTGGTCTTACATTCTGATCTCTGACACATGTTCTCTTCCGCTTCTTAAGAAGAAAGGTGATTTTTCATGGCAAACTCAGATATCCCAAGAGGCCAGCACTCATTGACTGACACACAATAAGGTGGATCTCAAAGCAGTGCACATTTGAGTAGGCTGATTAAATTAAATGGAGCCTTGCTGATCCACACCAGCTGAGAAGAGCACAAGAGGAAGGGATCTGAGAGGATTTAGGATCTGTCCAGACCTGGACAGCAGAGAACAGGCTGGCAGTATGTGCGCATAGATCAAAAACAGTCCCAAAGGTGGTGAGACACTTCCATCAGGACTGCGTCTTATTTGCTGGACTGGTTGTGCCAGGTACAAATCACAGCACATTCCAGCAGTCAAGTGGCTGGAAAGGGCACAAGACCGCAGGCTCTGCCCAGCTTTCTGCACTTTCTACCTGCAGCACTTGCTGGACCAGCTTCTCTCACTTCCATTGCATTTTGGTACTGGAACACTTTGGGTCAACAAACTCCAAAGAAAAGCTTTGAAGCTTTTCAGGAAGTCCTACCAAGTCATACCCGTCCCCAAAGGAAACAAGAAAACAGCAAACCACATGCATGCAAGCTTGGTTTTAAGAAACAGGGAAGGATGGGACCAGTGTGCTTGTCGCTTTTTACTCTAAATAGCAACAGGAAGTGCTACAGTCCCTGAATTAAAAAGGAAATAAACGTTGAGTGCAGGTTGTGGGACCAATAGTCTATACACTAAAGCAAAATGCACGTTTAACAATTTGAAAATGAGACTGCTCTGCACTGCACAGCCAGCCACTCGGAAAATAAACAAAACCCTTGGAGAAATTCTCCTGGAAAGTTTTGTGTCCAATTCAGAACAACATTTGAGTGTACAATGAAGGTGTGACTGCAGGGAGGCCAATGGTCCTCCAGCTGGGACCCAAGGGCTGGGTAAGAGGGGCTAAGTCCAGCCCCTTCGCCACCAAGCCAAGGTCAGCCTTGCCTGAACGATGGTTGCTGGAAGGTGGCCATAATTCACAAATTCAGTTAAATGGTTAAATGGGCTACACATGTGGCATAGTGCTCCTGGAGAGATGAATTTAGACTGCTGTATTCTGTTTAAATAATAAATGTTGTGTTTTTTCTTTTTTTTTTTTTTTTTGTACAGCCTGTAAAACGTCTTGAAGTATAGAAAATTCCCAATTGCTCTAGATCTACAATCACCCCGACCACTGGGTTTTGGCCAATTAACCAGAGCAGAGCTGGGGCAAACATGAAAGCATATTTATAAAAACATCCACCATGTGAGATACCCCTAAACTGTTTGCTAACAGCATCTTATCTAAGAGGGGTTTGAACTCCGATTTTCATAGGTACTGCTTAGATCTCTGAATGCTCCTCATGTTCGTAATCACGTCTGCTCCAGAGATGAGGCTATGAATAATTAACTATGCCTCCAACATTACAGTCATAGATTATGGTGGTGGTGACTTGTGGACTGCCATGCGCAGCATAAACCATTTAGGAAACTCTGTTATCCACTTTCCCTTTATATTTGTCTTGCAATCACTTACCGCTTAAAAGGGTAAATCTTTCATAGCTTTAATTAAAGCATTTAAAATAATTTACACTGAAATTGTATGTGCTTGGGTCTGTCAAAATTGATGCTTTAATAACATGTCATCCCTTTTTTCGATTGCCCTGAAATCTGTTAAAATTACCACTAATCTAATTGGGAACAAAGTTGTCAAATGCATGCAGCTCTGACAGTTTGTCTTTCTGCAAACTGCCGACAGATTGCAAGTTACGCATGTGTTGAGCAGATGGGTAAGTTAAAAGGAACACAAAAAAAAGCAATTTATTAAATCACCTGGAACCAGCAGCTCCATTCCAAAAATAGTGAGAATGAAATATAGCAAGAGCTAGGAGAGTTGGCACTGGAATATGCCAGAAGGTACCAGTTACAAAACAAGATAAACATTTTGAGAAGCCTCAGCTGTGTTGCAGAATAATGAGGCGTTATTTAACCCGATATAGATTACCAGCAGAAATTAATTTAGGGTGCAGGGTTTTGTGAGAGTGTGTGAGTGTGGTGGTTTTTTTAAAGGATTTTTTTTTTTAATCCCTGTGTTTTAACTCCTTTGTGCCTGAAAGACAAGTCCCCTGTCTCTCTCCCTCAACCCCAGCCCTTCCCCATTGAGATGCTGGACCCGCTTTACATCCCCGTGGTGGAGGCAAACAGTGGGTGCCCTCTCCTTCAGCTTCCTCCAACACCCTCACTTTCATGGGCATCTCCCTCATATTTGAGAGAGGCCAAGGTTGTAGGTTCCTCAGAGACAACTTGGTCAGTGACGTGCTTGGGCTAGGCAGTCCCATACCTGCCCGTAAATACTTTTTTTGGAGGAAAATGTAAAGTAGAGGGAGGCAGAGATGACACCCTGCAGGGACAACTGGCCCATCTGCTCCAGTTCTGGCCTTTGCAATCCTTCCCTTGGACCTCCAGCTCGCTCCCCATCAGCCCCGATGATGCTCCTCTGCTCCCTGCCCATCCTCCGTGTCCCCCACCTCTCTGTCCCCTACAAGCAGGAGGAAACAGAGATGAGCTCTGCGGCAGTCGCATGGGTCTGTCCTGTCTGCACATGTCCATCTGCCCTGGGGACACATACTCGGCTGTGTTTGTACAGCGCTAAGGAAAAAACAGGCTTCATTCTTGGTTGCTCTGTAAGCACTACTCTGTTCAGCAGCATTTATTATTAAAGAGCAAGATCAAGATTAAAAAGCAGCACAGAAGTACTAGATAAGCACGATTCACCTGCTGAGGCCACCATGGAGGACACCAGGCTGAAGATGCTCGTGTGCTTCCCCTGGTTCAGCGCCAGCTCAGAGGGAGGGATGAAGGCACGAGGCTTCGCCAGTTCATGTTCATTTTTGGAGGAAGCCCTGAAGTGCCAACGATTAGGGGTGTTGTGTGCAGGGAGGGGCTGCAGTGCCTTGTGTCCCTCGGAGTTCATGCATAGCTTTGACAAAAGACCTGCATCAAATCCTGCCCACAGCAGCCGGGTGGGCAGAAGAGAGGGAGGACAAAGAAGTCCTGGGACACCACATCACCTTGGATCGATGGGTTACCCTCCGGTCCCGCAAAAAACGAGGTCAGCTCCCACGACTGCAGAGTACATTAGGAAAGAGACCTTCTCAGCAACTTTATGAACTAACTTTATAAGCCATGGTTTAAATGACTACGGCATCATTTCAGCAAGTGGAGGTGTACTGATTTAAAACAGCTGATGATCTTTGGGCCACTACGCAAGGTAAAAGGTACCCCTTCCCAGTGAGCAGGGAGCTGGTGCCTTTGCATACATGTGTTTAGGGAGGAGAAAAGATCATAAAAAGATTTGCAATTGGGAGGTTACAAGCAGAATTTCTTCTCTTTTCCTTTTTTTTTTTTTCTGTCTTTTAACTAAGGATTAAGCATTTTGACCCCTTCTTTCCCATAGAGAACTTGAGGAGGAAAGTCTGTCTAACTTTTAGCGGTTTAAAGATGTTTTTACCAACTGGTGTAAAGATAGATGAGCCACTCTCCTGCAAAAGTGGTGGCATTCCTTGTGTAAAATTTAGATTTATAAGTTGCAACAAGCAAGAAAGATGAAAATCTAGCCCTAGGTGACATTACTGCACTCAGTATGCCATCAGGCAAACGAAGCATGATCCTTAACGCAAGATTAAAAGGATATAACACAAACCAGCTAAGAAGCATGGTGGGCCTGATTCTGAAATTGTCTCCAAGTAGTTTAAATAGTGACTAACTCTACGAAAGCCAATGGGAAAAAATAAAAATCAAAGCAGACTGAAAATATTTCAGCTATTTCAAGTGAGGCTGGGTCAGCCCCTGTGTTCCTGAGCACCCGTGTAGAGCAGGGATGGAGGAAGAAGGTGCTATTAAATGACATTTATGCCCCAGCATCCAAAAATCAGAGCTTATCTGATCCCTGCCTGGCTGCTTCCCCGCAGCTGGGCTGTCGCAACCAGCGCAGGGAAACCACAACTCTCCTCTCTGCCTTGTCCCGGGGTCCTTCCCCGAAGCTTCTTCCCTCTCCCGTGCCCCCCTCCTTGCACGGCGTGGGGGGACCACAGATGCTGGCCCACATTTTTTCCTTTCACTGCAATTTAAATGGACATTTTCCCCCTCTCTCCATATCCAAGCAGGTCATCATTTAGAGTCCGTGATTTATTTAATGGTGGTTTTAACCCCACTTAGAAATAGGCTGCTTTCATGATTTATTGATTCCTTCCTCCCCTTGTTAATTTGACTCATTTCTTAGGAAATTATTCATAGTTAATCATGGTAAGAATAAAATTAGTTATAGTGCCCACTTTGCTGCAAAGGGAGCGTAAATAACTTTTAAAACAAATCGGAAAGAAAAACATGTTAAAGCAAAAAGAAAAAAGTAAAAAGCAAAAGCCAGAAGAATATATATAAAATGATGATAATCCGAAGGGGGCAGTAAATTAAGCCTCTCCACTGTTACTGGTTAGGAAGGCACAAATTTACATTCCAGGGGAGCACGGCTTTTTACAGCAGGCTCTCGTCAATTGAATTTGCCACATCTTCTGGGAAACGCACCATTTGGAAGATAAAATCTCCCACCACCCCACCACTGCCGCCACCATTCAGAAGATTAAAAAACCCCGCCAACTCTGTTGTGTGTCTTTTGTGCCCACTAGAGGAATGTAAAACCATTATATTTAAGTATCATAATGGCCAACATATGCTTTTTCTTAGAAATGACACCGCCATCTGGATTAAGTTCTCCTGATCATTTCAGACAATGTTACGATTATTATATTTTTTTGTCCCCTTCAGGAGAACGAACTGCCCAGAAAGCAACAGTCGCAGATGGGGAATTTTTGCTTTTGCTTTTCCACCATTGGCAACCTTGAGAAACATGGTAAACTCTTTCTATGTACCTGAATAATTTGATTTCACTTGCTAATTAAACACAAAAGCCTACCTGGGTCCACCTCACTATTAAGCCTGTGATACTCCTGTTGCCTTTGGCCATACAACTTCACTATTACAGTTAATAAAGTATGTAATTGCTGTAGTGATAAAATCACATCATGTCACTGTTTGCAGCAGTCTCTTCCCCACAACCCTATCAGTCGTTAAATATTTCACCGACTGGTATGGATAGAAAGAGAGGCAAGCTTAACCCTTTGCTGGCTGAGGGCTTTTCAGCATGTTGGTGTGCAAAAGGGAGGTCTTCTCACCTGAGTGACTCCTTACCGGCCCCATGGCTATTGTCATGGACGTCGGAGACCTTCTGGGCCACCACATCCAACTGGCTGTAACTGGAAATGGGCACGCTGGGATAATTGATGTGCTCAATCTGACCATGCACAGGTGGCAGGGAGACGGCATACAGCAGCTTCTCGGGTTTGCTAGTGCCATCTGTTGCCACAGGAACATCTGTCGTCAAGGTCACCCTGTCACCCTCTGTTAAAGTTACAGGTTTGGCGAGTAGAACAATGTCACCTAAAAAAATGAAATGAGTAAACGGGGAAACCGACGGGAGAGAAATTACAAAGGGGAATATTCCTTATTACATCCCAGACCAGAAGGAGAGAATAGGACAAAAGTCAGCCCTTCATTTCAGGGGAAGGTGAAGAATTTTATCAAAATAGCTTGGGAAAATATTTTTGCGTTAGGTTTTAGAGGCAGGCAGGACATTTACAACAGAAAAAGCTGCAGAGCTATCTCGTTGGTTTTCAAATATGCCCCAAGGTGAGTCTCCTTGAAGTCTGATGCGAAGTGGAACCTCAACATTTTTATCTAATCTCAGCCCGGGTGAGTTTATAGAGGAGCATGTGCATTTGTCTGGCTGCATTATTTGTCCAAAATGTTGAAGCCAGCTTTGATTTCCTGTTTGGGAAGAGAGAATGACCCAGTTGTTTAGAAAGAACAATTATGTTAATAGATCCAAACGAGCCAATGGACAGAAAGCGTTAATGAACTAAGCATTAAGCGCAAACACTGTGTTTTAAGCCGATAGTGACGCGGTAACCTCAGCAACAGAGGTTCTGGCTTTATTTCTGAAGAGCTCCACTGTATCGCCCAAGGGCCAGGGCAATTTTCACATTTACAGAGGAGTAGTCCCAGAAAACTGAGGCTGCTGGAAAACTGAACAACTGTTCTTCTCAGAAGAGGAGTAGCAATGATTTACCTAGCCATATCCACTTCGTTATTTTCTATCATAACCCTCCTCATTTTAAAAAACATATCTGAATCAGTGTGGCAGCGCAACGGTTGACCTGCCAAAGGCAGAAGCAGAGACAAGTTTTTATTCAAGGGTGTTGCGAAAGCAAGAGAATACATCAATCAGCTTTCACTGCTGTCAGTCAACCTGCTGATGACAACATCCAATAGTGGCATTTGTAGCCCAGACTCCGCAGGAGCTTTTTTTCTGTTTCTTGCCTTCTTTTTGTGTTGCCAACTGACTTTACAAAAACAACAGCTTCCTATTAAATGGAGAATGCTGCCAGCAACATCTGAAAATAGTGGTTGTCAGGGCTTGGGGGTTTTAAGAATTTATTTCCACAGCAAAATGTGCACTAATTTCCATGCTTTCCACCCCATACAATGGCTCACCTTTGCTGTTAACCCTTTTAACACGACTTCTCCACCGCAGCTAACATGGGAAACAAAAACTGTGAATGAGATTTGATGCTTTCAAGAAGTGACTGTTATCTGAGGAAATCAGTCTAAAGATAGCATAGTAATTAAAAATATAAATACAATTAGTTAGCTTGCCTTCATATAGCAAAAATTTTAATTGTGTTTGGGAAAAATCATCAAAAAGGAAAACAACCAGCCCCTTCCCTAGCAGAATGAGCATAATCAAAACTCACCAGTCTTGGAGCATTTGACATCGGACAAATGGTTTGTGCTGTGTTGGAGAAGAAGCTGAGTCCTTCTTACTTTTTAGCAACATCTTTGAAGGAGACTAAATTTGTGTGGGATCTCACTGAACAGGGACTCCTTTTCAGACTGTTTCCAAAAGTGATCTGAGATCAAGGAGGAGTGCAGAGGAGAGGGGACCTAGAAAGGAAAAGGGTGGCACAACACTGTAGGAAGCAGCCAGGGAAGCAGGACATCAACCTCCTGTGCTCTTTGCTCAAGGATTACAGAACTCCACAGTCAAGCCCATGTTGATTAAGTAGATGCAGTGCTCACTCTGACTCATTTTCTTTACAAGAAATCCAAACAAAGAAGGTAAAATAAGGAGGCAGCAGCAAAACAGGCAAGAGAAGTTAACCCAACTTCATTTCTGCCCATGTGGAAAAAAGGGCCAGGTTTCCCACAGTGGAAGTCTTTTGATACTCCCATTATTCAGATGCTCAGCAGAGGACAGTGCTGATCACCAAGGTTGTCCCTTTTAGAAAAGCTTTCTGTTACTGTCTGCCACCCTGCTGCGTTGCCCTGTTAATGACATCTGTAAACAGGAGTCTGCCAAACTCAAAAACACCAAGAGCCTTTCAAGAATCAGAGCCCAACCTTTGCTAAACCCCATCAGCTCTGCTCCAGAGAGTTGCAATGATGGGAAACTGCCCCAAAACCCATGACATGGAGAAGACCCTCCTGATTACTCCTTTGAGCAGCAGATAACCCATTCCCATCGCTTAATGCTGGGGGAAAGATCAGGCTCCTTTTGTCCCTAATTATGAGCCCCCGGATGAAGCTTTTGAGCCCATACTGAAAACACAGTGATCTGAGTTACACTGCTGAACAGGGATGTCAGCCATCCAGTAGTCGTTTTCCACCAGTTTCGTTACCTTGAAGCAGGTATTATTGAAAATAACATAACTAAAAAGTCTCTGAGTCCGTACTGATTTTCAGAAGAATAAATAAATACATATCACAGAATCACACAGAATCACAGAATGGTAGGGGTTGGAAGGGACCTCTGTGGGTCATCTAGTCCCACCCTCCTGCTACAGCAGGCTGCACAGGACCTTGTCCAGGCAGGTCTTGAATATCTCCAGAGAAGGAGACTCCACAACCTCCCTGGGCAGCCTGTTCCAGTGCTCCGTCACCCTCAGAGGGAAGAAGTTCTTCCTCTTCCAGACATATCTGGTCTTCTAGGTAGCCTGATGCACTACTTTTCTCTTTGTTTCTTTTTCTCAGCCTGATACCCGTCGTGGTCAGGATACACACCGCTAAGCATATGCAACGTATGACAAGAAGACACATACAGCTGAAGTTGTTCATCTAGCAGCAGCGTTTGGCCTTAATATGTTCATTTTTTTTAGAAACTAGGAAAAAAAAAAAGCATTTTTAGTTTTAAAGGAAAAACAGACTCCAACGGCTTGGATGGGTGAAACCCCGCGACCGGCTGCCCCTCGGCAGGTCGAGCGGTTGGCACCATCCCCCGCGTGCTCCTCGGGGCCGTGCCGGCTCCCTGCCTGGCGAGACTGATGAAGCCACTCAGATTTTTTGATTCACTTGCTTAAATGTCGTGGGCTTGTAAAGTTTGACTTGAAATATAACATTAGTGGGTTTGTGGTAAAAGCAGCAGAGAGGATGGGATGACAGGCGTGGCAGAGGGGACTGATTGAAAGCAGGTGTGGAGGAGGAAGATGGGAGGAGGAGAAAGAGGAAAACACGACTAAGTAAATTCAACGTTATTATACATATTGAAAAAGAGCACCCATATATAGAGCACCCACCTGTGCTCACTTCTTTTCAACATTGTGGTTTTTTAATATATAGCAAGAGATATGATTAAAACTGAGCTACCTAAACAAGGCACAGAGTGGCACTCGCTGCTCCCCCGGAGGTGGTCATGGGAGGAGGAGTGGGGGACATTCTTCATGGTGTTTAACTCACTACTGGGAGGTACTGGGACTCTATGGGAACGATGGTACAGGAGAGGATGGAGGTGTGAGACCCCATGTAGACTTCAAGGTGAGCTTGTTTTTTTGCTACAGGGGAGGATCTCGTATTTATATCTGTATACACACATGAAGAGTGAAGAAAATACAGTGGAGACCAATATTTCACCTAGTTTGGCCTCTTGAGAATCCTCATCATGTTCATTTGACTGCTGCACAGAGTACAGCCTTCTTCCCTTGACTGCTAAAATACATCCTCGAGCAAAAAAGCATTCCTCCTTGGAAGGGGAAGGAAATGCACGGGAAGGTAAATTGAAAATCACGGGACGCTCTTGACCGTCTGATGCTGCTTTAGGGAGGCTGGTGAACTGTTCCCTTCCTTCACACATCTGCACACCTTCACACCATCCCGATTCCATACGGCTTCGCCTAGGTTTTGTACTACATTTTTACTTGATTGTACATATTATTGTCTCATTAACTGCAAAGCTTTCCAGGGCACTGAAAAGGAGAGAGCATTAAAATACACTGAAAAGTCCTGGAGCTCAATTAACACACACCAGGGGGTTCAAGGGAGGGGTGGTGGGTTTCAGCTCCAATTATAAAAGGCAAACTTATCTTCTTTTTTTTTTTTTTTGGTAATATCAGCTAATTAGACTTTGACAACCAATTAGCAGATTTTTAGCTTTGCTGAGAATCAAGTTAGGGCTGAGAAAGGAGGAGGCAAGTAAACCAAACACACAAAATGCTCCTCTTGTACCACAAAGAGGCTGTCCTTAAAAAAAAATATCCACAGGGCCAGATCCTGCTCTGGGATTTATAGCGCTTTCAGCTGGCTGCCACGCCAGTTACTCACAGGTGTAAATTGAGTGTAGGACTTGGCCTGCAAACTCAAGCTTGCCATAACTCATGCAAACCCACGGCAGAGAAGCACTCTCCATCCTCCTTGCAAGGTTACGTTTTAACTTTTAATAACCTTTTTTGCTATTTTTTTTTATTTTCCTACCAACCATGAAGTACCCAGATGATTATTTAGGATTAATGGATTATCAAAAGTGCCAGTTGGCACACTCTTATTAAGGAGAAAAAAAAAGGGGAAAAAAAGTGTAACAAATGCAGCTGTTTACTAATAAATAAAGCCTCAGCTGTAACAGAAATAAATTAGATGCATTTAATTGGTCGACTGCAAACCTCCTCTCTTTATTACAATGCTGCTTCTTGTTATTTTATGATGTCAGGGTAGATGGCAGACTGACAGAGTGTTTATGAATCACAGTTTGCAGATGGCACTCCTGGTTTTTCGGCAGTTATGAGCACAAGTAGCATGAGGACTCAATAGAGGGTTTTTGCCAGGGAGGACCCCCTGAGAATTAGCCGCCTTCATTTCTCTGGTGCCAATCTCCCCCTGACAGGAGCACTATTTCACAAAACCTACATTCAATAAATTACACCCGCCTGGCAAGAACTTGGAAATATTTAACACTCGGAGGACACCAGCGTCTCAATTTGATTTCTATTCATTTCCAGAGGACGCCAGGCACTTCTTGGAACAGCCCTCATTTGTGTGCATGTGCATGTGTTTCCCCCCCCTGGCTAAAAAAGAAAAATAAAAAAAATAAAAATACAATGTTCTCTGCAGCCAGGAATATCTCGCCCTGCCTTCAAAATGACTTCAAGCCTCCCGAGGACAGTTTACGGTCTCGTGCCCTGGTCTTCCCGCGTCGCCCTGCCTAATGACAGCTTTGTAATCCAGTTGGGAAATAATCTCACATGGCTGCACTCAGAGCTCATGAGCTGTAAAACTTCAGGATTGAACTCCTTCGCCTGGTCACTTCAGTGAGCTACAAGCAAAAGCAGCGAGGGATGTGGTCATAATTGTCAACAGATTTGTAAATTTGTGTCATTAGTTATGCGCATAATGGATTTTATTCTAATGAGTTTGTTCATAAGAATGCCAGGAGGACTTGGCCCCTTTGGAGGAAATAAACTGCAAACTTTGCCCATGCATTTTAAAACACATCAGTGCCACATAAAGGGGAAAAAAATGTTTCCTTTCCTTTCAGTGCCCTGCACTTTTCACGTAGGTGAACCTGATGAAATAAGCCATGGCTCCTTCTACAGCTGTAAACTCATTCCCTACCTTTGCTGGGATTTCTCACGGATACATAAGCATGTTCAGATGAGGACACATTTTTTTCCATCCATCGAGGAAAACTGGACTATATCATGGCTTTTGGCGCTCCAGATATCGGTGTGGAAATACCAAAGGCAGCCCGTGTCTGTACCCTCCCGGCTGAAATTTATTCCGGGACACAACGCTGACAAAGCTGCCACAGTCTGAAAACTAGAGCACTCTTCCCTCCAAATCCAGCTAGAACCCCATGGTGCTCAAGGAGTCAGTCAACAGGACTCGGTTCACGTGCAAGAACAATAAAACTAGTTATTATTAAATCAGTTTTTTATCGTATTTATTAATATTATATGTATTCTTATTAAATCTAGTTATAGCATTAGATTTGTTCTCCAGAGACAAAGAACGAGTCTTCTAAGCTTGTTCTTTGGGGAAATCTACTCTTGCTTTTCTTAGAAACAACCTTGATATTTTTATTCAATGCATGAGCTGAGCAAAGAAGCAGACAAGCCCATGGAAACCTACCGGCACCTTTGCCAAAATGATGTTCTCTGCGTGCCCAGCGGAGCCCTCTTCCCCTGCTCTCCCTCCCTTCTCTCTCTGATCCTGCTTTTCAGCCAACCACATATAAAAATCTTCGGCGTGTGCCAAGTACTACAGATGGGTCCATTGTAGCACACCCTAATGTTCGTAGCTGACACCCAGGTGTTACAGTTTGTACTTGCTCGCTAGCCAGACGGTGGCTGCACGCCAAGGGGAAGGCACAAAGCACTCAGACACCATGCTGAAAAGCTATAAAAGAGAGACTTTAAGAGGCAGAAGAGCAGGTAAGAGCCTATGCAAAAGCAAGAGCAGACCGATTCACGAGGAACCGCCTCCCTCTGCTGCCCGTCCAGCCTCCCGTCCCGTCCCCATAAAGCTCTGATTGATTATGGGATTACATTAGAGCATCTCTGCACCCCTGACCTTATCCACATTCAGACCGGCCCATTTCAAACCTACTACTGATCTGCAAGTTATTTCAGGTCTGGCTAACAATAAAGCCACTTATTTAAAAGGCAGAGGGAGAATGGGCTGCCTGTTTCTGATGTGTTCTTCACTCCTGGGCTATGGGCACTGCCTGCACGGGGTCCGAGCGTGTAAGGAGCAGAGCTCCTGAAATCACACCAGCTCACTATCTACATGTGTGCAAGTGGCCTTGAGAGCGTTTAAGAGCCCCTCCTATTTCAGTAGCTGGAAAGGGTTAACACCAGTATCCTATTTTCTCTTCCATTTTCCCCTCCCAGGAGCCTACTCCCCTTCCAGCCTGATTTCCTTCAGTTTAATTAATTTTCAGTAATCACAAGTCTAGACACCACAAGCAGCAGCTCCACACCCCAAGTGACATGGTAACGCTCATAGCGGACAGGCAAAGGGACGTGGTGCGGTTTCACGCACCAGCCCCCCTCACAGAGCGAGAGCTGCCCACGTCTCAGCTAAACCCTTTTTGGAGAACAAACAATTTTTTTCAGAGAACAAACGCTTTTAAGGATTCAGGTGCAGGGAGCTTTTCAACCATCTGGCTTGGCGGGGGCTTCCCAGCTGTCTGCAGCGGGTGCGTTCAGAGCAGCATGTACGAGCAGGGTCCAACGCTTCGGAGACGTGCCAAAGCTGCGGCACATGTGGAGAGCAACTGTGCAGCACCGGCTCGCTCCAGAAAGCCTTGGATCGGCAGCACGTGGGCTATAAAGCCATGCACCATACGCACGCTCTGGCCCATGCAGGGTTTCTGGAGGGGTGGCAGCCCTTGCTCACGTTATCAGAGGTGCTGGTCCCACATGCACCTGCTATGTGGCCCCATACCTTGCTACTCTGGGTAAACCCAAGATTTCTCCCTTCTTAAATAAAATTTCAGAAAGGAAAAAGAGAAAAGGGCAAGAGCAGCTCTAGATGGCCTTAAGCAAGTCACCCCTTATTGACCATTTTTATTTGCCACCCATAGCAAGGTAAGAAAAATTATGAGGTATCAGGAAGATGAGTTAGAAAATAGTAGTGATCTCTTGGAAATACATCGGGAGAGATCACATGAGGCATATGCAGGGGCAGAAGAACTTCAGCAGCTCAAGGAGAACAGGAGCTTGGTGTCACTAGATCGTGGAGGAGCAGAAGTGCGCTGGACCTTGCTTAATGCATTAAAAACTACATCTTTTCCAACCTGTAACCTCTTATAACCCACCAGACTGAAGCATCTTCTAGGGCTGCTACCATATCTGCTGGTTTTTTGGATACGCACTTCCATGCATTAATATTGATTATTTTGCATCCCGACGCTAGCTGTCGCTGATGGCTCTTGCACTATTCCCTGCTCATCAGCACTGATGAGCTCCGGAAAAGCTCAGTGGTGTTCCAGGGACTTGCATCTATTTGGGATGAATATCCCACAGCACACAAGAACCAACTGGGGATCTAAAGAGCGAGCTGACAGCCACCAGCCCTGGTAGCTGCTTCTTACACAGAGGCTCTGGACCAATTTTTAGCTCTGTAAAAAGCGCACGTCTTAAAACACATAAAATTGGACCAACTGATAGCCAGCCAACTTTCAGTATACTCTCTCTTTCAGTCAAACTCCAGAAAGAAAAAGAATACTAATGAAGGCGCTGGACACAAAGGACGGTTAGTTCATGCATGCATTAGTGAACAGTTATGGTGTGTGAAAAAAAAGCCTTCCTCTCCTTTGGTTGCAGAATATCTGTGCTAAAAGATTTCCCCCTCGCCCCAGTCTGAGGTTTAGTACTGGTATTTACTGAGCGCAGTCTGCAGGGGTCTCTTCCCACCCCATTTCAGCGTGCTTCCACCTTCACCCGCACCAAGCAGCATGAAAAGCCGACTGGCCATCGCCTGCAGTGCTTGGCTCTCTGCGTAAAGCCCGGTCCTTATTACAGATTATTGCTCACGAACGTGTTGGCTTACAGCGGGGAAGCGGTCTGCTGCGTCCCCAGCCCTCACAGCTCGTATTTAACTCCCATACAACCTGCGTATTCAGGTCGGTAGCACACAGCCTCCCTTAGAGGATCGCTTCCTTCCTCTTCGAAATGAATGACTCCACAGATCTGTTGGTTGGGCGCTTACATTCCTACGGTGAGAAAGTAAATATTTAGCACCGGAAACATGTCACCTTGTTTGTGAAGATAGAGAATAATACCATGGGCTTTGTCGAGCTGGGATCAGCAGCATCCGAGACACTTGCAGCACTGTATCGTGGCCCAGGATGAATAACACCATCCTCACTCACCCCATAATATTTTCCAGCTTCTGATTATTATGTTGTATTTACTGAAACAAGACCGCCTGACTCCTGAAAGGTTTTGTGTGTGTGTTCCCGGCAAGCAAAGCAAAACAAAATAAATTAAATCCACGGGACAGAGTACATTAAAGTCTATTTGGGTGTTACGAGCTAGATTTCCTAATGCACTCAGGATGTCCAAAAAAATGGAAGTTCACTTTTACAGTCGCCTTCCTCCCCTCTCGTGCTCTCCCCCCTCCCCTTCCTTTCAGTAGATTATGTGAGACTCATTACTTTTTATAGCTCTGAACAAAAAACATAATCTTACTGTTTCTTACTAATATTAGGCAATGACATAATGCCATTTGCAGAGGTGCCACGAAAAGAGGCTGACTTTTACTGGCTTCTGATGGCAGGACTCTCCACTTTATATTCTGTTTTATGTAAGCCTCCTCAGAATTTATTGACCTCAAAGGATTTCTCAGGTTGCTTAATTATAAAAGGAAGAAGACAGCACAGTGGCTTAGCGAACCGATATAAAAGTCATCTAAAATGTGTCGTTACAGAGAGGGATGATGGAGGGAGACGTGTAGAAAGAAGTAGTTTCTAGGATCTGAGCTCAAGAGGCAAAGCTTTTCCTCCGAGTTATTCCCCAGCCAGGTTTGGATGCTGCAAGGCAGTGCTGGAAGATGGCTTCTAGCTTGCCCTGGTGTTACTTAGGTGTGTTGTGTTAGCTCCAGGTGGGATAGGGGCAGCGGCTATGGGCATTTCTGAACCAAAGGAAAGGAGAAATTGAGACTTAAATCCTGTGGGGGACCTGCCAGAGGCACCGAAACGCAGGAGAAATTTTCAAATAAAACTCTATGTTTGGTCTTGCTGCTTACCCTATCAACCAAGTCAAGTCATAGACGAAACCATTTCCAGAACAAGTCTGCTGCTGCAGGAGCTGGGTGGGAATTTCACTTGTCCCTGGGAAAACAGAGAAATAAAAACCGTAAAGCTACCACTACCTTCTGCTGGGCACAGGGGACAGTTCAGCCAAGCTCCTCTCCTGGACCATCTCTGGTGTCTGCTTCTGACCTGGCCCTGGAAATGGCTTTTCTCAGCTGCTTCAACTTTCAAACCTGTGTTCCTGGGGAGAAAAGAAAGAAAAAACAGGAAGGGAGACACAGGTGAAAAAACAAACCAGCAGCAGTTGCTACCTATTTAGTGAGGGGGATTTAACAATCTGAGCCAGACTTCCTGGAGCTCAGCATGTCTCCATGTTGCGTAGAGGTTACTCACTTCACACACTCTCTTGTCCAAACCTAAGGCATAAGTTACGTTCCAACACCTCCAGCGTCACCCTTGCTCCTCAGGATGGAAGCTGAAGTGCCTGGGAACCGAAAGACTTCTCCAGGCTGGTGTTGAAAAAGCAACAAGGAGAGAGGCTGGGCAGAAATTAGCTAAGAATAGCAGTCACCAAGCTGGGTAAGGATAATTAAAATACATGCATATGCTGCAAGAAAGGCCATCGGCTTTTCTGCATGACCTGCAGCAGGAATGGCATTGATGTGTTTGTACAGCACCCAGCACAGGGCAATGGGCAGCAGCTTCTCCTAAGGCTCCTTATTTCTTAGTTACTTCTAATTTTAAAGTGGAAAAGGGAGCTCAGATTGTTTAAAGATGTTATTTTGGTCTCTCTTACACCGCTTGGTACGGGGCCCGTGATCATGTCCAAAAGAGGCAGATCTGGCTGGAAAGACTGAATGCTGCTTAGTATTTTCCCTGTTCTATTTTCACATCTTGGGGAAAACTGTGGTAGCGAGGGATCTGTACCTAAGCTTTTCTAATTCATGTGACCATCACTTACTCGGCATGACACCACAGGTCTCACTTCTCTTGGCAGCAGTACAGGGCTCGCGCTTTCATATGGATGAAATATTTTTGAGCAATTTCTCCAATTTATTAAGCATGAACAGGCTCCTCTTAGCATCAAGCAGATAGAATTTTTTAAAAACATTTCAACAAATCTGCTCCTGCGGGACAGGGACAGAACGCTTTGCCATGTACGTGCACATGAGATTTTCTTACGTTGTCCTTCAGCCTAATGGGTTTGGTGAAACTACGAGTTGAATTCACGGCTCTGTGCAGAAGAAGAGCACGCTCCCAGCTCCATAGCTTGGTGGAAAAGGGTAATACTGGCACACTTCCTTCCCTTACAAAAGGGATCAATTTGCTTCATGCACTGGGAATGCATAAACGAGATTTGAGATGTGAAGCTCGCCTCCGACGGACTAGAAAATAACATGGAAATTAAAAGATTAAATAAGGGGCATCTCCATGGGGTTGCTCACACTAGGAAGGAGCGAACATACGGATCCAGAGAAGTCGTTTCATGTGCATGAAAACAGAAATAGCAGCAAGGACCTGTCCTCAGATAGACAAGCGAGGAATTGCAAGAAACGGGGGAAAGGAAGGAAAGACATGAAGCAGAAGAAAAGCAGACCAAGGGAACAGGCAGAGAAGAGTAGGGTGAAGAAGACACGGAAGCACACATGAACCTTGCAAGGAGAGGACCTGGCTGGAGAGGGAAAGGGAAGCCTGGCAGCATTCCCCCCGAGCAAAGGGGCTCAACAGCTCCGCACCCGCCAGCCCCTAAGGAAACACTGGTAGGAAGCAGGGATGCGTGTCCATTTTATAACTTCTCGTTGTTTACTACTTCTATGAAATTTTTCAAAATACACATGTGACGCTCTGGGAACGGAGCCAAAGCTGTCTGGAGAGTCGATGCCCCCCCCGCACACACCACAGGCTACTGCTCCCCTCCAGAGAGGGGCAACCGCCCTGGATTTTTCTGCTTTCCCCTGCAAAAAGGACCCCAGCAAAGGGGCCCCAGGCAGCCAGGCAGAGCAACAGGGGATTTCATACGTGCACTGATTTATGCCTCAGAAACAAAGCTGGTACTTATCTTTGCAACTAAGAGTTCACCAGATATTTTGTAATCAAACAGGTTTCTTGTGCACTGAAAATGGGGATTCAAACCCTGCTAGTGGGAAGAGCAGGACCTGGATACAAGTTTGTGCTTGATTTTCTTCTCTCTTTGAGACAGAAGTTTTATTTTTCAAGTCCCAAAACCTCTTGTGGGTTGAGAAAAGAAATTATTTCTCTCTCTACAAACTACTTTTGTAAGTTGAGAAAATGCTGTACCATCACCATGGAGAGAGAGCACTGAAGTATTAGCCTTACTGATATTTTTCCCCTATGGCCCATGGAGATCTTTTAAAGTGTCTACATAAGGGAGGAAGCAAAATCAATGTTTTAACCTTCTTTTTTTTAGACTGGGTCTGGCATTTCTGGAGGGATTCAGCAACTCCACAGGATTTTTTTTTTTTTTTTCAACTTGTGAATTCCTAAGAGTAGAAACCCTAATTAGGCCAAAACATGCATTCCGGTCATGAAGTGAGTGAAACCACATTTCCCACATCCCAGTCTCACAACATGCCAACAGGCCAGGTTTCTTCTCGTGCTCCTCAAATCAATAAACAAAAGCTCTTACCTGCATGCTCATGACAGGGTTTAGACTTGCTGTACCATTCAAAAACCTTATGGCAGACTTTTTATGGTGAAAGGACATCAGCAGGACCTCACCCCTCATGAACAAAGACAATTAATTAATATTACTCTCCGTGTAGCTCCCTCCTCTTTGTTTGAAGCCTTATTCCCAGAGGTGGCACTCTGGCTCTCTTGAAAGGAACCATAAGCATTAACACTGCCTTCAACTGGCTTTGGACCTTAAATATTAAAAAAATCCCCACACCACATTCTTCCCAACGAGATCCACTGTTAAAAATAGATTAAAGGGAATGGAGAGAACATACAGAAGGGAATAAAGGAAGCGGGGAGAGTTGTAGAGCGTGAAAAAGAAGCAGCTCTGGCCTAATTGAAGACAACCAGAATTTTGCCACTAACTTAAATACAAACAAGCCGCTGCCCAGAGACCACAAACCAGCTATTTCTGCATGAATGGTTTTTGCTGGACGGTATTGTGCGGCTTGTCACGGTCCTGCACCAGGCAGCAGCAAGCACAGCCTTGCTATGAACCAGCTTTAACACATGCAATGAAAGTAAGATCTCCTCTGTACTGTGGGTGGGCTTGGAGGTGCTGGTGGCAAGAGGAGTTGCTTCCATTTCTTGTTTCTTTGTAAGCCTTTATGCACTGAATGTCACTTAGATAGCTAACCTGGAAAGACGAGGGATTTCATCGTTGACTGGCATGATGTAGATATAAAGTGTCCCTTGGACTGTGCGCTTGCCATCTGTCAGCTGAACAGTAAAACTATCCTCTAGGCTTTCTGTGTCATCATGCATGTACAGCAGCATCAGTCCTACAGGAAAGAGAGGGAAATTAAAATGAAAACCCCCGATTCTCTAAAAACTTGGAACACAGTGATCATATTATTTCCAAAAAAAGCACCCCAGCTCCCTGGAACTTAAGTCATCAGCTGTGATCTTTAAAAACTGCAGATTCTGTGTCCCAGAAAGCCCACCCTGCTTCCACTGAGAGAAATAATTACAGAATCAGAGATCTTCATTGCTGCTGCGATGCCGATGCCCAGTCCTGCAGTGAGACCGTCCCAGCTAGGCTACGTGCAAACCCACCCATCTCACAGCCCAGCACCAGTGCCCAAACTGGGTGCTGCCCCTCTGACGGTGTCCCCCCACTGCTGGTCTCTCCCACAGCCTTGCTTTCCTAGGGAGAGGGCTTTCACAGTTCGCTTCTGCGGTCTCCCACCTTGCAGTGACTTGTAGCTCGGGCCCCTCCCAAGGGGTTAAGCCCGTATTTAGCAGCCTTCGGTGGATCCTTTATTCTTGCTGCGGTTCCTGCAAATACAAGAGCAGAAGCAGCACAGCAGGGCTCTGGAAGTCATTCCCTGGCTAGCTTATGGAGCAGTGAGTGAGCCAAGCTCGGCACGCTTTGGAGCAGTCCCCATGGGAGGCCTCGACCGCTAGTGAGATACTGGCACTTTCTTCAGTAAATTTTGGGTCCACTTAAAAGAGACTCATGCACAATGTGTTCTTAAACACGTCTGCTTTGCAGGGCTGGAGCTCTCCCTAAATGCTGTGCTCCCTGGGCACAAACATAGCCCTTGTCACCACGACATCCAAGTGCTTCACACTTGGTCGGTGGCCCCGGCTTGCCAAACCCTCGATGTGGTAGGAAAACACAGGTGGGCACAAGCCAAATTGAACAAGTAACCTAGAAAGTCAGCGACTGCAGGAAGATTTGAAACCATGCTCCTGGAGACCTGATGCAGTTTCCTACACATACACAGCTCTCCAACCCATTTTGGGGCAAGGTAATGGGGAAACATGGGATCAAGCTGTTCGTGTAAAAGGGCTTAAATGGCACTGGGGTGGTCATCAGCTTGCATGCATGCAGATAAGTGCATCCAGAATTTGCTAAACTGTAGGTACTTGAATGCATTGAAAAAAAAAAAAGTATTTGAGTGAGTTTTGAATTGCAAAGCCTGCATTAAAGAAAAACCACTCCTTGATATAATTAGCTTAATCCAATGAAGTTACTCTGGACAACTAACAAGAAATACAGAAACAAAATCTCTACCACATTCTTCTTCTCCAAAGATTTTTTAAGATTCCACACAAAAGCAGCCCGCACCACATTTTCCCTTAGATTTCCCTCCCCAAAAGCACACTGCCGGTGGCAGGCATTGTCATCTACTGAATCCACCAGACTTCCACCAGTTTGAGAGTGACGCTTGAGCCCGGTCCTCCCGGTCTGACCCATTTCATTGCTATTCCCCAGCACACAGCCTTTGCAGTGAAGAGGAAAAACTCATATCCAGCCATGCCTGCAAAGGAGTTTTAGCCTGCAGTCCAGAAGCTGACTAAACCTCTGGCTCTTCAGAAACAAGGAGCAATGGATTAATCTTCATGGCTTTGGTCCAAATAAATTCCTCTCAAATATGAGGGTGCAGGGAAGATTTTGTCCTAATAAATCAGTAGCAGTGAGACCATTCCTATTGGATTCGGATTTTGTAAAATTGAAAAATACATCCTATCCCACTCCTACCACCCACAGGTGAGCAGAACATGCACGGGGGTGTGGGGGGGGTGTGTGCAGAAATGCCCTGCAAATTGCCCTGGGAGCATGCACACCCACGGTGGAATGGCAACCTCGGACACCCGTGCTCAGAGCTGACCCAGGCTGCCACCAGCCCAAATACGTCCGCGACCTCACCGACGTGAGTGGGATGAGATCAGCCCCCAACTAGACACACCAGCCTCCACAGGCGTTTTTTGGGGGTGGGGGTGGGTTTATGCTGCAAAATAAGTATGTTTACATAACTGAAAAGATCCATTTAGCCTTTAAGTCTTTGTGGGGAAGAGGAAATCACAGTGGCCGACAGCAAACTTTCCAGAGGCTCCTAACACCTGCTTTGTATCTTGCTTCAAGCAGCTTGTACGGGCTTGAACACTGAGCAATCAAGTGGCTGTACAAGCCGACCATCGGTGTTGAGTTGTCCCAGGACACCTTCAACACCTCCTGCACTAGAAAAGTGGGGGGAGGCTCTCCTCCTTGCAACCACACCCCAAGTAGCCTGCATGCAGAAAGGCCCCCCCCCCC
>Ga0065711_1029652_pt1 | contig 35358 bp, 21 predicted proteins | sample Hoacrofraction12_FD_59098 | JGI IMG/M metagenome (GOLD analysis project Ga0065711, IMG submission 59098) | Hoatzin crop microbial communities from Cojedes, Venezuela - Epithelial fraction 12 v2 (version 2) | ecosystem: Host-associated > Birds > Digestive system > Esophagus > Crop | place... | reverse complement strand
CCCGCACACGGAGAGGGAGGGGCGCAGGGGCGGGGAGCCCGCGGGGGGGCGGGGCCGCCCGGCAGCAGTGCGCCCGGCCCGGCAGCAGGTGGCGCGCGCAGACCGGGAACCGGCCGTCAGAGGTCGCGGGTTCGGGACTGTCCCCGACACCCCGGTCTCGGGGTGCGCCTGCAAATAACGCAGGTGTTCCGAGTGACTGGGAACGGGCTGCATTTCCGTGCCTTATCGGTGGGTTGGGGTTTTTTTTTCCTCTCTCTAATTTCATTTACCAGAATACCGTTTTCTTGTCTTTTTTACCGGGATTCACCACCTGGTGGCACCGCCGGCCCAAGCCCGCTCCACTGTCAGCAAAGCTACCGGCCCCAGTAACAGGCTGTTCTGAACACGAATACCCCGGACTCGAGGAAAGCCAAAACGCAGAGCAGTACAAAAGCCCCACGAACAAGCCAACAGAGCCCCCTCTGCGCGTGCGAGCCGCGGATTTCTGATCCGGGTACAGCACCGACCCATCTAAACCTGCGCTGGGAATGGCCACCTCGGGCCAGCAGCACGCTCCATTCAGTGCTGTGCTCTCGCTTCACTGCGCTGTCAACAGCGAAGTCAGATTTTTGCTTCTCAAGCAAGTCACCCGTCGAGGCAGCAAGCATCAAGCCACTGAAAACCCACAGTTCCAGTGGCTTAAAGGCTGGGCCTTCACAGGGGTGGTTCAAGGCAGCTGCACAACTCGGGTGTCCGATTTCCACCGACTTCAGTGGAGATCGGCAGATGCAGGAGAGCACTGCATGCTAACCAAACTTTCTCAAGTACATACACATGACTACTAGCGAAGCAATATAAAGAATGGTTGGAAGGGGTTTTAACTTTTGGGTTTTTAAATATTCTTTCGTAGAAGCTCAAGCCTGATTTTATTATGTAGACTCTAATAATTTAAATGCAAAGGTAAAATTTCAGGAGTCTTTAAAGACACAGAACTATGCTGCTCCTGTAGGCATGCAACAAGTTAAGAAGCTTTTCGGTAACTTTCAATAAAATCACATGGACCTAAAACTCTAAAACTGACAGCAACCTCTTTTGTTGAATTTTGAAACAAAACAGTACCTTACTACTTAGAAATTATTTTACATATAATTAAGATTTAGCATTCCTTGACATCAAAAGCTTACATTTACAAATCTGTGTCTAAGTAATGACCAACCTTATTTTCCACACTTCTTGTAACATGCCTTAACTACAAACTGCATGCAAATGGCGACAAGTGGAGCTCAATTTAAAAATGTCAAGTGACACAGCAGCAAAAGCACAGCTGTGAGAGTATCAGATCAAAAGCAGCTGGTTCTTAATTAAACAGACAAAAAGATTAGATTTCCAGGGAACCTGTAGTTAATTGGTTAACCAGTAAGTGATTAATCTAGGATAACTAAATTAGTCAGATTTAGATGAAATACAAACAAGGGTTCACAGTAGATGTAAAATACATTCCATAACCTAAGTGACATTAACAGACTATTAACGTTGCACAGTTGAGCATGCGTTAAGTAAGCAATGCCAACATGAACGCTGCATGACATACTTCAGCATATTCCTCAGAGACAACTTCATTTATATACACATTTATCTTCGTAAAAGTGCCACGTTCTGCAAGTCTGATAATCTTAAACCACATTTATAAACCTTTAATATAGTAATTTGTTGACTTCTATAAAAGTAAGTCATATTATCAGTAACAGGCATTTTAGTAAATTTTAAAACTCAAAATTACTTTAAAAGACACTCAAGGGGCTTCATTTTTTTATAAATAAAAATAACATTTACTAATATTCAGACTATTCTCTAACACATCAAGCACATGTAAATTATTGCTTCTAGCAATTCAGTATAAAACAAGGCAAATTCTTTTGAAACAAGAGGCTTTTCTACAGTATATATACTTTCGCACTAAAAATTTGGAATGCTCAGGGAGTAATAAACAGAATTATTAAACTATTACTGTCCTGTCACTTGCTATCAGATACAAAACTCTGCAGGGAAAAATCCTCAAATTATGAAAAGAGCTTTTGGTCCTGTAAATGACAAGTTTCCAGAAGATTTTGTTCTTTTTTAAAAACTTAAGAAATCCCACATTGAATGTCTTCCTTGCATAAAAACAATTTTATACTATTTCACGTTTATTAACTTGTTTAGAAATACAGCAGATAGTCTATCAATCTACCTGAGTTTAAATTAACTTTAAACTAATCAGATATTGAGCACACTGATACTCAGTCTGCAGAGAAATTTTTAAAAGGCTCCATCAAATAGCAGAACGTACAAAGGATATGCACGAACATCATAATCAGATGGAATTGGTCAAACTGGTCTGCTGTAGAGTTACTAAGACTAAGGCAAAGCAACAGCTGAAGTAAGAAATTAGGCAAATTCCTATAACCTGAAGCTCCTGCTGTCAAATTCAGCAGTGATTCAATTCTATCACTGCACCCACCTCAGCAGCATTACTCTGCATTCTGATTTAGCTAGATTGGCTACAACCACAATAATCCCTTCCCAAAACTCTGGAGGTCCAAAAAAGCAGAGACTTGTGAACAGCGATGGCTTTTCTAACATTCCTCCAGTTCCACAAATCAGGGAATGACAGCTCAAATTTTATTCTCTATGCTGCTACACAGATGCTAAAAATTGATTCTGGCCTTGAAGCAAGCAAATCTGAATACAAAATACACTTCTGCTGCTCACAAAGCTTCCACAAACTAGAGAAAAAGGTCTCAACAGAAAGGTTTTCACAGAGGCTGATGCAGCAAAACCAAAGATTACAATTACACTGTACCTCTGTCCCTGATCCGGATCCCAGTGAGTCTACTTTCCTTTTCTTCCTGGGACCGATCGCAGCTAATGCAGTCAAGTTGGCATCCCTCTGTCTCATCTGTGCTAGCTCTTGTTGCTGCATCTGCATGTGCCAGAACAAGTACAGTTAAACTTTTTTCTTTCAATGTGCGAAATAAAAGTTCGTGTTAGGGTGAACATTTACCTCCTTGGCCTTCTGTTTCAACCTAAGCTGTTCTGGATCTTCTTGTCGAGATCGAGACTATGTTGATAAAGGATGAACATGGAATGGTTGGAGAAAAAGAAAGAAAAATTATTTCAGTTACAAAAGCAGTTAAAGATTGTAAGTTTTACATAGCACATGAATGTTTTTCTTAAACTGCAGCAGGAAGTGGAGAATACCTAACACTCCTGGAGAGGGCAACAGAGGAAAATAATTTTTCGAAATTAAGAGCCCTTTTCCATTTCTTAGATTCAAGTATCTATTTCTGAAAAAAAGCATCCCCCTTTTCAGTATTTCTGCCTTAAAACCATTACAAGACACAAATGACACAGTTCTGTGAACTCAAATATACACACTCTGCATACGAAAAAAAGGAATCAGACCTGTGCTTTCTGGAAAAATTCCTCCCCGTGCCGTGTAACTACGCGCTTACTAAGAACATATCTTTCTGCTGCACCTACACACATACAAGTCAGACCCTCGCTTGAACAAACTGCAGCCACCTGACCAACAGACCATTCACATTAGCAACTGCCCATTTCACTTAGGCACCTGCAATTACTTGTACGTATCATACTTTTAGGAGTAACAGAACACAAGATTTTAGCAAACTTTATTGTCTAATACTATTAACACATATTTGCCAATTAATTTTTTTTGCTACATATATCAATACTCTTAGTTTCTTGGGTTTTTTTTCCAAGACGTCGAACAAACAGAAACAGGAAGAACTTCAAGGCAGTCTTTCATCCATACTCTCACATAAGGCAAGACTAACTACATTCAAACAAATCCTGACTGTTGTTAATCCAACATATCCTTTAGACCATCAGCGAAAGTTATTTTAATTCAATGCTCAAGTACCCTTAAAATGTTAAGCTTTTCCTAATGATTAGCCTATGTCTTCCCCACTGCACTTCAGGTGCAGCAAACACAGGGAATTATACGGATATTCAACACAGTTACGAAGACTGATGTGTCACCCCAGTCTTTTCTCTTCTGAAGCAAATGGATTTACTCTCTAATCTTACTTCATCGGTCACATTTTCTAGACCATTAAATTGCTTTCCTTTGAAAGTCTGCTTGGTGTAGGGCCCAAAAACCGGATAGAGTATTCTGGCTCAGGTCTAACAGGAATGAACTGAAATGAAGGTGTTAGTTCTCAACTTAATGCGAACACTGCACAACAAAACCTGGATTTTGACATTATCAACTCATACCGGATCACAAACACAACAGAAACCTTAGGTTGTTTTGTGAATTCTTTCTAGAGTGCTCCTGCCTAAGTTAGTCATAATCATCCTATATTAGAGTCATTGAGTAAAACCACAAAGACTATTGCTTACATTTGTTCTTACATCAACTGCTTCCTATTTATTTTATTTCTCCAACTCGTAAAAGTCTTTCTGAATTCTATTTCTAAAATAGAATACCTGTAACCTCTCCATTCCATTTAAGAGTACCACCAAGGTATAAAATTCATCTTTTTCACACTGCAAAGTACAAAACCTAAGTTTTAAGACCTACTTTAATTTGGGAACGTGCAATGAGACTGGCACAGAAGCTGTCTCACATGCTTTATCACGAAAAGCAGAGCAGAGCTCTAGCTAAAGAACATCTTCATCAAGTTCCATCTTTGAAGATTAGAGCCTTCCCCTTCATTGCAAGTGCTTTACAATGAAGAGAAACTCTGCAGTTTTGACGTCAGAAATGACACTTTGCAAATGTGTGTGAAATCCAAGCACTTGCCTTTGCTGCACGCATTAAAATTTCCCTTTCTTGTTCATCTTTACGTTGCTTTTCTATTTGATCAAGTTGTTCAAAGAACTTGAGCTGTGCCCGAACGTCACTTGCTTGTTCGTATCTTTCATCATCCTGAAAACACAGCAAATGTTTCTCATTACAGTTCTTAAAAACAAAGCTGTTAGCTTGTACTGTACTGTAGAACATATACATTTAAAGCTCAAATGTTCACTTTGTCCTTTTCAAACAAATAGCAAGTGTATATTTACACCAGTCAAACCAGCTAGAATTCTTAAAAGCATTTTGTTCTATTCCATGAATCATCAGATTTTGACTTCTAAACTAGTATCATCACAGCTTTAACCTCACAAACATATTTCACAGAGCTGTGTGGTTTTTTTAAACACTGTTTAGGCATTTGCATCTATTAAGAACACACATCTGTCAGATAGCGGTCTCTTCAGAATTCAAAGCTGTGCTTTTATCTGCCTATCTGATTGTACAACCACTCAGACTCTAAACATTTGACATAATAAAGGGGAGGGCACAGTTTCTCTGCAGTTGTTTTAGAAACATTTTGTGTATGCAAGCTTAAGAGTTCTAGTCATCCATGTGTATTAATATCTTAATGTAAGATGAATCAGTCAAAGCGAATAAACAACCTAACTTCACAGAATGAAGAACACCTGAACTCACGCATTACAGCCAACGTGGCAGCCTGCTGAATTTGGACAATTTTGCCATTTTCTTTGTGCAATTAAATACAGTTACCTTGTAAGAAATATTCTTTTGTTGAGCAGTCTCCGATAATTTTTCCACGAGGTTTTGTAGTCTTTGTTGTGTAGCGTGGGATACGTAGCTAACTACATCAGGATGGATTTCTGTTATTCCATGTTTTTTACCTACGATCAGGACAGAAGTCAGTTGTAAAAAATTATTTTACAATACAGCTAAACATGTGGCTAACCTCAGTCACGGAAATTTAAATGCTGTTTGCAAAATATGGCTTTCAGGTATTTCTCAGACAAGCATTAAACAGGAAATGGCACATGGATAAAAATTTAGCCTAACAAAATTTACAAGCTATTAATAAACGCTGTACACCACAGTACAACAAATAATTGAAAAATGTTTGTTGTTCTACCATCAGTTCTCAAGTAGTAAGTAAATATGATAAAAGTGTTTCTGGATTTATTTTTTTAAAAACAAATGTCATTATTTTTGTTATGTCTTATCAGTTTATACAGTCAGAATTTTAACCAGGTCCAGTAATTTTGATGTTAAATTGCCATCACTTTAGAAGGCAACTCTATAGGTTTGCTATCCCCCAACACTATTCTACTTTCATAACCTGAATGATTGCCCACAAGCATCAGAACATATAAAAGGTCACAACTCCAGCAACTTTAAACTATTCAAAACAATTTCTACAAAAAATGCCTTCAGTTAAACCCAAAACTAGTGAAATTTATTTATTAAAGTTCAAGCAAAATCAACATACCTATTTCTAATATCCTTCTTTGTAAAGGTGCGGGGAAAAGGAAGGTTTCATCTTTACAGGACCTTGTTAATGTGCCCACTAGCTCAGAGTTTGTTGCCAATATCCGAGCACTTTCTTCTGACAAGTTGACTCCAGCCATTGATGCAACATCATTAATGTCATCATCATCCCTGAATAAAGGAAAACTCATTATAATCATAATATTTAGTGCTTATCTGCACACACTACTACAATACCACAACTGCATATAATGAATTCCACAGTAAACCTGGACACTTTATTTTGTTTTCTCATTTTATTTGCTTTTATTATATGATAAAATAAAATTAACATATTTGATTGCAAAGAGCGCTGAGTATTTTTGCAGTTTTGTACTTCCTAACCGTTTTCTCAAGATCCTTTCTTACGTAATCTTTCAACACCTTGAGAAACAAGAGACCAGACACATCACTACCACAAAACAACAATAAACTGCACTCGTCACTAAGTCAGGCTGTACATCCGAATAGCCCGAGCACAGCTGGCAGGAGCGAAGGAATGAATTCTATTTACTCGTCCAGGCAGGAATTGTTTGTGAGGTTTGATATTTATCCTTAGTGCCAACTAAATGCTAAAACCAGTCTGGCACAAGTATGTCCACAGCTGTTTGTTAAAGTCTTTAATAAAGTAGCAAACCTGCCCACAGAAAATCCACCTCTAGCTCTTCTGAGTTCACCCAGCCTGATTCAGCACCACTGGAGCGCACAGAAAGGTCCCCACCAAGTTCAGCAGGCAGCACAAGCACAAATAAGCATACGGATCCTCACCTAAAGGAGCCTCCCCCAGGTTCTTTCAGTTTATTCTTCTGAGCAGCAGCTACTTGTGTCGAAACAGTGGCAATAGCTTTGTTTCCAGGTAATACTGCTGGTTTTACCACAGGTACTGCAAGAAGACAGACAACATTTGTACTCCACCAAATTTCTATCGGAGTTCAGATTTACAAGCCAGTCATGGGTAGCAATGGCAACAGGTCTGGTGCAAAGACTTCACCTCAACAGTTTCTGTCAGCATTTCACCCGTCTCATACAGGACTCTCCCACACAATTCCAGTACCCAAACAGCTTCTCTGACTGTAAATGCTGCCCTGACATATGTGTGTCCCCAGCCACTACGGCACTACGCACCAAACATTTCAGCAGTAGTGCAACAGCCATCACACAGCTACAGGGCACTGAAGAACTGACGTTCATAAACCAGACTTCAGTTAATGCTACCAAATATAGCATACACTAAGTATCTTGACCTCTTACCTGTCTGAAGTTGATTCAGTTGAATCTGAGGAGTAGTGAGCATAATACGACTATGCGGTTGCCGCAATGCTACCATTGGTGTCTGTGTCAACGTCACCTGTGGAGGCCTTATCAATGCCCCCGCTTTTTGAGACTGCTGGATAACCTGCAAATAATAAGAACAAAAGAACCATAAAGAACCTGAGAAATAACTAAGGCTAAGAATCAGGTGGGAAGAACAAACCCTAACAATCAATTTGTAAGTTATCATCTTAACACATCTGTTCATTGATTTAGAATCAGCACATTTTAAGTCTTTAAAAATTTCTTTAGATAAATTATACCTCATGGGAAAACTAATACTCAGTTTTCTGTGATACAAAAAAATAAATCAGTAACCTATTTCTATTAAAAAACTACAAAAATACATCTACAATCACAAAGGTCCAGTTACAACTTTCTACATGCAGTTTCTACAGCAGTTACAGAGGGAAACTGGATCTGCCTGAACAAACTCTAGAACTAAAAATAACAGACATCATGAAGATAATCCAGCTGGTTCTACATATGCTGTTTTCATTCCGAACCAGCATAAGCTCCAGCTGTGTAGCTTTGTACTACTGGATTGTTCAGTTAGACTCAAGTCTCTGGCAACTGTAGCCATACTGCTTCTGAGCACAAACTCCTGAAAGTAGGGTAACATCACAATCAGAGCCATTTATGCAAACTCGTCTTCTGGTCTCAACAAGTTTTCAGAAACTTACTTTCAAATTACTCTAAAGAAATCTACCAACTCTGCCTATTTTGCAACTCCATTTCTATAACTCTGCAAGTCTTTATTTTGCTACCATTTGATATATTTAATTTACAGGCCAAACTATTTTCTTGTAAATCCAGCACTAATCAGTCAATGTTCAGTTTTTATTCCTTCCCTAGGTTCCTAACGTCTTTCTATAATACCTAGGTTATAAAGGCAGTAAGACCAATATAATCACCAGTTTTTTCTCTCAAGGTTAGTGAAAAATATTTGTGGACTGACAAAAGAGATCTCTGCTTTTCATTTCATATGAACATTTCTGGACAAAGCAGCTCAGATGAATGCCAAACACTCTACAGGGAATGCTGAAGTACTAAGTAGCAAAAAAAACCCTAGTAATTTAATAATGCATATTAATTAATACACATGCTAGAAAAAGCTTACACTCAGACACTGCTTTGGTATGAGAACAGTATAATGCACGTTATACTGTTCTTACATGGTTTATGTGCAGTCCTGGGAAAAGTTATTCTTTCTCCTCTTTTGGTGTGATCTGTCATTGGACTTATGAAATGGGAAATGAAAAATTCACCATAACACTGCTCTCACAGATATGCAGTGATTGAGACAATCTGCCAATATTTCATGCTAAAATAGGAAATACTGTACTTTAATCAAGAACGGATTTTAAATTATACCTTTTTTTTTTCCTTAGTAGCTAGTTTCTCTAAAGAGGTCAAAGATCTCCAATTGAGCTAAACTACCAATTCAAGAAGAAAAGTCACTGTTGTCAAAAAAAACCCCTGTGCAATAATAGATGATGCACTTCAGCTTACATACCAGTGGTGCAGACTGCCCTTGTTTACTAACACCAACTTGCGTAGGCTGAGTTAGGCTGATTACAGGTTGTTGGAGAGTACTTGTTACAGTTGCAGTTGCCTTCCCTGCTGTGCGCTGAACTGAGGAGCTCAGAAGCACCGCTGCAGATGGAATCGTTGCTATCGTTGCTTGCGTTGTTGGCTGTTGCTGTTGACTTTGTTGAATGAAAGCTGCAGAGTCTGGTGTTAACTGTCTCAAGGCAGGTAAACTCCTCTAAAAAGAGGAAAGAATTTGCTTGAGTATTTTAATTCTGGATCACACAAGAAAACGTTAATGGTAAAAAGCAATGAGTTTCATTTCAGTCCATTGTATCAGTCTGCGTGCACCTGAGAAAACACGTGAGCAGCGCACACAGCAATACCATGCCACGTCACATTCAAAGCCAGAGAGTGACAGTGTCTTTAGTTGTGGAAGTTTGGATATTATGGGCATCTAGGTTATGCAAGCCTATCTGGAACTCCTGGTGTGTATCTAACAATCAAAGCCCATGCTGCCTTCCTCAATTGTGTTCCTACATATATACCAAGCTATAATGTGGGATGGCTTAAAAGACATACTGGAACATCGGTGAAGATTTCAGAATAGCTCAGACACCACAGTGTTTTAATGAGATTCTTACATTCGTTGTTTTCTTACAGTAACATTTTTTTGTCCTCATGAACAGCTCAAGGTTGAACAAGCATTTAAGAACCCAGAAATGTCACCACTCGCCTACCACTATATCCCTTAATCATACATTAGTCAAGCAGAGTTATACTCTTACCATACAGTGCTGTTGTATTTGCTCTGATTTTCAAATGGTAATTGTTTCAGAATAAACATTATTTTGAGATGTGTCCAATTACTGTAAAATTTATGACAAATGGGATTTATTTTTGAGAGGTGACAAATTTTCTGTTTATCCATACAAACAGGTATACAGCACAGGCAAGAGTGTGAGTTTGTCCAGAAGGTACAGTCTTCTGTGTCGTTCAATCCCTTGTTTTCTTTCCAAGACTCAAAAGAGGGTAATAAATCAATTCATAGGTTTGGTGCTATGGAAAGAAACTGATCATAAGTCATAAAAAGAAAACTTCTCAGGTTTCTCAAAAGAGCTACAATGTGACACTATGGTAGAAATTACATTATTGACTGTGCCAATGAACCATACCAACAAACTCTTGAACAGAGGCAGAAATACTTTTTAAGGGAGCAAAAGTCTAACCAGGCACCACTTAAAACTTCCATGTCCACCATTTTGGAATTCCATCTATACTAGCAAATGATGTGCTCGTGTTCATTGCTGCTGATACATAACCACAGAAATACATAAGGACTAATGAACACAAGTTACCTTCAGGAAAGGCACAAGGTAAGGTTGAGGTGAAGAATTAAGTTCTCTGTACAGCCTACTGGTAAAGTCTTCTGCTTCAATTTTTCCATCCTTCAAAACAGAAAATCCAAATGAATGAATCTGTAGAAATTAGCTTTTACAGATATTAAACACCAGAAAAAATTTAACACTTAAGAATTTATTGAAAGCAAGTGGGTTCATCACCCATCACTACTTTTAGTTGTCAATAGCTCTATGGCAGTAACTAATTCTACCATAAATTTAACTAATAAGACCTACAGTCCCATCTTTCCTTTTCTTCTTCCTGTCTTTCAGTCAATTTTAAGCAACATCTTCAGTTCTTCTCACCCTGAGAGGAATGTCCTATCCATAGATCAAAGAGCGAGGTGGGGCCTACAGGAATACCTCGTGTGACCCGCAATCAGCCAACTGTCAGTCGCTCAGGGGAGCCGGGCAGCCCCGTCTCTGGTGGTCTCTTTTCCAAAGGTACTAGAGTTCCTCCATGTCAAATAACTAAAGTTGTGCCCACCATATCCTCAAACGGCAGATGTCTCTCACAAAACTAAATGTACGTCCCCCATGGGAAGATACACTTTGAATTTTAGTCTTGTGACAGCCTCTGGTTATCACATGGTAACATCTGGATACCTCAGCTCTACCTTAACTTAAAGGTAGCTAAGAACTAGGCTAAGCAATACTAGTACTCATTCTATAAATATTAAGTATGTCAAGCTTTTACATTAGCTTCAGATAATATTACTTACGGATTTTTTGTAAAAACTTGTTATTTCCTACACTCAGCTATTGCACTAGCTGTAGCGTCTTCCCTCAAGTACATAATTAATCTTTCTATTCAGTGTTTTATCAGTAAAAAAAGTAGAATCACCAATAAAAAAAGCAGACTCACCATTTACATTACTCACACTTCAACTTAACTCATGTTCTCATGCACGAATATGAATAGTAATGTCTCATTTACAAGCTTAAAGGAAAATTCATGCATGTATTTTAATTCAGAAGAAGCAAAGTTTCAATTTGATTTATCTCATATTTCATAATCTGCCTCCTCTCCCCTCAGTTTTGAGTCTAAACTTGCCCAGATACTCTCTCTCACAACTTTTCACGAACTTTTCTTACCAGCAGATTCTGTACCAATTCCTTCACGTTAGCCGCAGTCTCTGAAGACTGTTTTCCAGATGATGCCAGCTTTATTAATGTGGACAGAAAGTTTTTGCATTTCTTCACATTTTCCATAGTTTCCTGTTATGGGGGGAGGAGGGGTAGAAGGGAAACAGTCAGAGAAGGGAAGATAAACTCTTTTTAACAGATGATCTGACCACAAACGTGAAAAAACAAAGTCCTCCTTTAGTTCACCACTGCAGATTATTATTTATAGGTTCATGTCCCTCACTGTTTAAGACATAACTAGACTGAAATTATTACTTTGCTTCATATATACATATGCATTGCACATTTCTTAATCAAAATTTAATAAATTATGATTCTTAATGAAGTTAGGAAACATGAAGTATTTTAAGAATGGCACATTGCGATGGGAAAATATGCATTTTAGCAGGACAACAAATGGCAAAGCTCCTCATTCCCAGTGCATAGCACAGTGCACGGATTCTCCGTGTTGTACAGTCCTGGGAACATGCATCTCAAACGAGTCGGCGCCAACTTCTTATTCCTTCTCATATTGGCTCTACTCTGCAGTGCTGAACAATTCACTCTTCTAGAAGAGACAGCTAATATGTTTTTTAAAAAAGGAGTGCTTTACAAACTGCTGCAGAAATCAAAATTAATGCTTTGACAGCTGTCAAAATTCAAGTGACCCGTGTTCACACTTTGTAAATTACACAGTTCCACTAAACATTTACCTTTTCACAATCAATAGTTCACAGAACTCCTGCATCTTTACTAGTCTCCACTCTGATCCGTGTTTATGTGCACATGTGTATACGCATACATATGTACGTATGTACATGCATCAACACATGCATATGAGAATGAACAAAAAAAGGTCCTAAAAGCACTCAGTGTCTTACTGTGGCAGCAGTGGAGGTTGCTGTTGTTCCTTGCACTGTTCTCTGAGGAGTTCCAGTTTGTACAGCTGTTGCTGTCCCCAACGTAGTCGTTTGTGCAGTACCACCCAGAACAATCTGAGGCTGCAGAGAATACAAACATAAGATTATTTTACACCAAAACCCGTTTTCCTGAACCATCCCAGCAAAACTGAGGCAGAGGGCAGCAGCACACCTTTCACAGCCACTGTCAGCAGCAGTTCCCGCTGTGCCATCTGCTGCAGTGGAAGGGAAGACCCAGCAGATGGCACAGCACACTGTGCTTCCAGCGCCGAAACCCCCGAGGTTGATGAAGGGTCACACGATTTTTGGTTACTGAATAAAATGGCAAAGTAACACCAGAAACATGTCCTCATACACTGTGGCTTCTCAGTTAAAATAAGTGCTAAATTTCTGTGAATGCAACAGCTTTTTGTGCTTTCAAAGGGAGGACTTCCTAAAATGGCACAATGGACACAAAAGCTCAGGTCTAATCCAGGTCTTTTTGATGAACTATGGGACAAAACATTTCTCTAGTTTTGTAGACAAGGTGGTAATTCAAAGCAGGAGTACCACATTTAAAGAATCAACATTGTAAACAAGAACTTTTCATGTACACAGTTCATTCACGGACTTCCAACACAGTCTAATTACTAATGACAACCCAATCAGAGACAGTAGCTCCTACCAAGCTAAAACTAGCTCTCAGAATTGTAACAAATCATTTCTAAACTTGCTCTTTATATAAAGATGCACGAGAAGAGAAGCTCCAGTGATGCCAAAGCTAACTTTCACTGGTATTTTGGGAAACAGAAAAGGAGACGAGGATTTAATTTGTCTCATTTTTTGAAATCAGAATAAATGAAGCCCATAGTATGCTCATTACAGCGAAAAATATGCAGATGAAATGATTTTTTTTTTTTGTCCAGTGTAACAGCAGTGCAAATTAAGGAGACTCAGTTAGGTAAATTAACTCTTAGATCTGGAAAGATCACTGGCATAGGCAAAGGCTCTGAGGGGAAAAAGGTTAACTGGATGCACAGCAAAACCTGCGTGTTTTAAATTAAAACTCTCTAATCCTGTCTCCTCAAAGGATGAAGAAAGCACAGTGAAACAGATTAGGCGACAGCAATCATATTGTATCACTGTTGCCTGGATGTCATGTGGAGAATTTCACACTTTTGCCCTGTGTTTTAAACTCACACCACCACTCCTCGAAAAAAAAAGAAAAAATCTACTAGAAAGTCTATCATTAATAGAGGCCAGGCTGTTAGCAGACAGCCCGCATACGAAGACACCGCTGTCTATCCCTGAGCTATCAGAACCTCCCTAAGAAGAGAGACTAAAGCAGAGACTCGTGTAAGAGGGAGACGGCTTGTGGAAGAAAGGGCTACCAGTGCAGTCTTTTTTGTAACTGTAAATTTTGCTGCAGAATTCAGCGGACTACGGATCCATCACGGGAATAACATCACAGCTCCAAATCCAAAGGGAACTGGTGTCACTTTCTTGAGGCAGAAAGCACAAAGGTATTTTATTTTAGTCAGTTCTGTGATTACACAAACTAATAACAGGATAGCTTCAAATATATATGCGTATCAGTATAATATGAAATAATAATAATAAAAAAAGTAAAAAACCATACATATACATCCAAAACAAAGTAAATTGAGATCTGCAAATATTTCAGAAAGGAAAATCCAGAAGATATTTCATCTATGCACTTAGCAATTATATTTCCTGTATTTCTGGCAGTCTCAAGCAGGTTTTCAGCTAACCTTACCAACTGATGTATCTCATGATTACAATACTTTTCTACAAACTCACTTGCACAACAGGAGGACGTTGTAGCGTTGTTGTGGGTTGCACTGTTGTTTGAGCCTGAGACACTTGCTTGATAATAGTAGTTGGTGTCACCTGTCGTGCTATAATAGGTGTTCCTGGAGCCTGGGGAAGAGGGAAAAAACCAAACAGCTTAGTTCCTGTATTTCAATATAACCTACCTTATCTACTATTCTGTCTCTGGATAGTTGCCATTATTACAGATATAAAAGAACACATCTGGACCACTATAAAACTGAGAAGGGGATTTTTAGTCTGGAACTTAATGCAACTGTCATGATCTCAGTGTACATATACCCATATCCTCCTTTTTTTTCAGTATTATAAAGAATAATGATTCTTTGAGGAAAAGAGTTCTATGCTTTAACCATATATGGTCTTGAACGGTGGTCTTTATATCAAACAGTTTTCAACTTCATGCCCTTCAGCTCGGAAAAAGTATTTTTGATGGGAAACAGCCAAACTGTAACAGAACTAGGAACAAAACGCGATGCCTATGCCATGTGGAAAAGCCTGTATACCAGCAGTTTGAACAACTGTTTCTTCAAATCACTCACATCATACCTTACTTTCTGGTGCATTCTTCACAGGAAAAAATCTTGCAGTTTTTAACACTATGAGTTCCTGAACTAACCTGCACGGTTGATATCTGCACTGGAGGAGCACTGGTAGGTGTAGCAGGACGAGGAGTCATGGTATTTTGAGGCTGAGACTGGGCATGTGCCTGTGCTTGCATCTGCGCCAAGGCTTGTTGTGGGATCATCAGCAACTGCCCGTTCTCACTACGCACAAGGACCATGCCTGTTGAAAAAGGAATTGGTCAAGGAAACAGCCTTTTCAAATATGAAAGAATTTTTTTATCCAACTTGGATACATATGGAATTAATGTACTGTTGAAGGACTACATGGCTAGCAAAAGTGGTTTAGAATAAAAGCAAAACACCCAGCTGCATTACCACATTTTGTGTAGAATAACTTAATTACAGAAAGACTCAAAATTTCTTTCAAAATCCTCACTGTGGTGTGCATCAGAACACACAATGAATTGTACTTGCCCCAACCAAAAAATTGCATGTAACTAGAGGTTAAAATTAGCAATCATGTAAAAAATCCTACCTGCTCTTTACTAAAAAATCTGTTTTACGAAGCACTGCAATAAAAAAAAATCTTTCCATTAGGCAAGATTCCTGTTAGTTTTTCTTTAAGAGCAGGGGGAAAAAAATATATATATATAAAAAAATCAAACATAGGCTTCACCATCAACAGGAACACAATTGTCTAAGTTCTAAATTAATTTTCCATAACAAATTTAGTAATGAAAGTGGCTATAAAATCATAATCTCTCTCATGTGCATCTGCAGCAGGCTGCATTGTGCCATGTGACACCCCAAAAGAAAAATAAAACAGAGAGGGAAATGAGGCAGCCATTCCCTGCTCAGTCACTCAGATCACCACGCTTAACCCCACTGGGTCGCTACAGGGATGCAGGCTTTAACAGGCAGATTTTCAGATGACAGCCTCCCTTTCGGGAAGGCACAACAGGATCTGGGCAGCACGAACTGCCTTTCCAAAGCTCATTCATTCAGCACGCCTCAGTCAGCCCATGAGAGCCTCAGGACCTCATCAGCTCTGAAAAAGTCACCTAAGGAAACAAACTAGGCACTCAAAATCAGTCAGCCTTTCTGAGCAACGAACTACAGAGGAAAATTCACTGTGAAAATCAAGAGGCACTACTGAAACCCAAAAGTTTTTCTTAAGTGTTGTTCAGTGAATAAGAAGCCTATACACGCTCACTAACAGTATCTGGAGATCTGGTCTATGCCATCTCAGAGTATGACAACTTCGAAAGAATCAAGCTTTTATTTGCTTTTCTATTCGCGTGAAGTGCTGAAATGTTTTACAGAGAATGCCTTACACAGTTTTCTTGGACTGTCTGGAAACTAGTGTTAAACTGCAAAAAAAAGTTCAAAAGAAAAAAAGATTGTATTAGTTGACTTGTCCCTGACTTTTTTTCCTTACATTCTCTACATTAACTCTCTTTTAATGAAGCAGAGTCACACAGAGATGTTAAAGCAGTTTACATCAAAAAGGTGACTTTCCTTTGCGACTTATTTAGAAGTGTTAAGGTGGGAGTGCAATGTGCTATGGACAAGATTTGTATCTAGAAACCAATATTCTCAAACTGTTTTTCTGTAGGAAAGGAGGAGGGGGAGAAGCTTATTTATAACCTTGGAGACTGTAGAAATAAATACTCTTAGTTTAGCTGTCAAGTCCAAAAAAACTTTTTCCAAGCCATCCCAAAAAGAAAGGTCTTTTCTCCTGCAAGTTATGTAGAGAGATAGGCATTTTCATTAAACCAGCAAAGCCATACACCACCACCACTGCTGACAAGAAATTTAAAAACCTCAACAGCAAATGCAAAGCTCGATCCTGTCAGCTGCTCATTAGAACCATCACTACTTTCTCACCATCAGCCTCATGCTACGTGGAAGGGGCTACTGACAAAAAACGGAGAAATTCAGTATTTTAAAGACCTGAGTGACCTGCTAGTACATCAAGCTCATTCCTGCCCAAACAGAACTTGGCATCCCCTTCCAATACGCAAACATAAAATCTTGGGAAATGAACTCATGTTGCCCGTTTTTGTCATCCCTCATAATAATCAGCTGAAGATAAACACTGAATCAGTGAAATCTTCAATATTATTATAACTGAAAACATCAGTACAGTGGAAGTCTGATTAGAGGAGCTATTTTCAAGTCAGCATCAAACATTAAGGCTTGTTGATAGCTATTTAGTTTCTAGCAACTGAAACGGCCCTATGCAACTATCTATGCCTGTGCTTTACACTGCCCTTAAACATCACAGAATCATACTGACATCCCATAAGAAACTTTTTTCTTAAAAATTACCACTTTGGGGGTTCCCTAGGATATTCTAGGGCTAATGTACCATCAAAATTCTTTACGGAGTTATATATTTTTTCCTTCCAGAACCAACATAAGAGATAGTAATTCTAGTTTGGGGTTGGGGGGGCATGTTTGTTTTTTAGGCTTCTTTCTCTGTGCAAAAGTGACTAAAGTTATTTGAAAGTGCCAACTCTAAGCAGCTGACCTGCATATGAGAACCTTTTGAGTACCAGGCACCGGCACACAGCTCTGCTACCTGTTCCAGCCTCCAGCTCAGCACCAGGCTCAAGAACGGGTCTGCACTGCGCGTTAGCGTCCTGCAACAGCACACCCACCCCTCGGCGAACGGCAGAACTGTCAACTCACTGGTTTGCTCCCCAAAAGGTAAATAAGAGAGAAAAGAAGGGAGATAACCACAAAATGAAGGCTGACTACCCCTGAAGAGCAAGCACAATGTCTGAACAATGCAATATTCCCCCTGAGCTACATGCACAATTAGAACATGCCTACACATTAACATAGCACAACTGCTGAAACAGACAGGTGAAAAGCATATTAACGTGAGCTTTAGAAAACATATCAAGAAGGTTCAATTTTTGGCAGCAGACAGACAAAACAATCATTTGTAATTCAAACTCTGACTCTAAGCACTATCCTGCTAGATTTCTAACTACGGGAAGTCTGAACCTTCCCTCAAGTATTGCAGTCGTAATAAAAAAGTAATTCATACAAAGCTACATTCCTATCTGTTTCTAGTTCTTTTATACTGCACTCACGTGTGATACAGTTATTTTCAATTTGTACAGTTTCTAACATTTCTTTAAGTTAGCATCTACCACTGGTAGATAATTTGCAGTGCACACATAGTGGGCTATATACAATTACAAACATCAGACTTGTCCGGCATAAACTTTAATCATGGTATGATGATAGAAGACATTACACCTGCCTGAAATTGTATCTTGTTAGTATATGCGTGATTTCAGAAAAGGTGTCAAAATTCAGACTGTGATGAACTTTGTCATTCAGATTTCTGTGTAGAAATTCACCAGTAATACACTGTGTGGGCGAGTGACTTTTGCCTGAACATTTAACACCTCTCCAGCCTTGTTGAGAATTCTTTAAAAAGGGAGATGGAGCTGCTCCCTCAGCTACTCTTCCCCCAGCCCAACTACAGACACTTTTCCAACCCAATTAGCTAAAAAAGAAACTCACTAACCCAAAACTATACCCAAGCTGGCATTAAGCGGATTTTCAGTGAAGTTCAGAAAGCTCATTGGAGCTAACTTGATTAAAAATTAAAAAGAAAGTCCCATTTATTTCCCATTTCTAAACAAAGTCAAGTAGGACTATAACAGCCCCCTCTCTCCACGCATATATTAATCATCTCTCAGTCGATCCATGTGTTGCAATGGAAAGCAGGAGGTGCTGAAGCCACATGTGTAGGAAAAGAAAACCCAAAACATTTCTTTCTCATGTTCCAAAACTTATATTTTAAACATTTAAATACAGATAAGCATCATGACCTCAAACTCCAATGCATAAGGGTGCAAACGCCACATGAACCAGATCAGAAATGACTACCAGGTACTGGAAGACAGCTAAAACAGTACCAAGATACCTCACTTCTCTAATTGAATTCAGCAACATAGTTAAAGTAAGGATGAAAAATACCTTTCTGTTTCAAATTTACCACCCAGGTTTTGTTCCATAAATGCACGAATTGCTGTTTGAGACCAAACAGCTAATAAAGATCATTGGAAATGTTCAATTAGAAAAAGGTGACAATTAAACATGGCCATTTTAAATACCTCTTTGCCTTCTTCTTTCTAGAAAGTCTGACCAGTGTACTCTAAAATCATATTCACTATTAAAAATGCAAACATTCAAGCATTCTTTCCAAGTCTCTCATTAAAAAACTAATTAAAATTAAAATTAATTACCATTTTTGTTAGAAGTTAGAGGCTTAAGAGAATCCTGAAAGAGGCTCATATTTTAGTTTGAATTAAACAATTCATCACAGCTTCAAATGAAGGATTAACAACATTGAGTTGGATTGCTCCTTAGGCTGAAAAGACTTGTGCTCCTGACTAGCGCAATGGTCATCTCCGGTGTTCTTGTTGTGGAGAGCTTCCCGGATCTCTCCTGTTTTCAAGAGCGTTTGGATGAAGAAGTTCATTATTATACGATGTAGCTGCGCGATTCTACATTGTCGGCTTTGCCTCTTGCTATTTGTATTTCCATTTGATAATGGCATTTCCATTTCCAAAGTGTTGTGCTTTAGGGGGTTTTTTGTTCCTTGGGGTTTTTTTGGTTGGTTTTTTTGGGGGTTTTTTTGTTTGGTGTTTTTTTTTTTTTTAATTAATAAAACTTGTAAAATCATGCACTGGAATAAAAGTCAAGAGCTCCAGCCATATGAGTTGTCAGAGAAACACAAACCAGACTTTTTTCTAATGCCTTCCTCTTCTGTCTTTGAAACAAGGCTTAGCTTAGCAAAGACTAAAGAAAAAAAAATATCAGGATAATAAAGGAAGAAGAGCAAAAAAATGTAGTCTTTGCAGACCACTCTGATCATCTGCGTAACTCCCGAGACACACAGTTTTCTTGCTAGAGAACGACTACATCCAAAAAAGCCAAACCAAAAGAGTTTTCTGTTTTGTTACCAGTTTTCACTGGCAAACCTAGACTAATTCTATTTATAGGAGCCGGCCTTCCCAATGACAGAGTTAACCCTTTCTGCAGGTGTAGCAGGCATCGTCAGATTGCTGCTCTGCGGAAAGACGCGGTCCAGCGAATCTGTCACCTCTGACAACCATCCCCAGCAGGCAGCCACTGCAACAGCAACCTGCCTAGGCGTGACCCTCCCTCAGAGTAAATGCTCCATTCCTCAGGGACTCGATTCATGCAGCAGGTGACATAGTGGAAGACTTCATCTACAGTTAGCAAGCACCTAACGTGAGGACCACAAAAAGGTACTGTTGCGTATCTGTGAAATACAAAACCTAGACAACATCCCAGCAGATCACACGTGACCGCATCTCCCTTTCTGACGCAGATACTGAACAGCAGAACAGTTAGGCTCAAGCTTACAGATTTTGCTCATTACCCTCAATGTAGCTCATGCTCTAATCCAGATCAATTCAGAACCATTACTAAGGAGCCTAGACTTTTAAGAAGTTCTTTTTTTCAGTAGCTGGGACATGACAGAAGATTTAATGAATGTATGCTCTTGAAATTGCATGGACAACCCCCTTTTCCAGTCTTCTGAGGAAATTCTCTGCTTAAAGTAAAAAAAGAACTGAACTTCATTTCCAGAGAAGAAACAGTTAGTATCAGGGAGAACTGTTAAGCAGCAAAGAATCACCTTCAATACACTCACGTGCTGATGTTCAGAAAGAATGTCAAAGTCTGAAAGAATAACTAGAGGATTGATGCTTCTGGTGCAGGAAATCAAAGTCCTTACAAACATCTCTAGAAAAGAGAGTTATTGATCATAAAGTCCACCGACATCTGAAAAATCTTCAAATCCTAACTAGGTTTGCCAGGAAAGTTCACTAACAGGTTATCTCAACGTCAAAGCAGTTTGTGGCTTAAGCTCTCAAGCACACACTCATTTGTGGCAAGATGCTGCAAACATTTGACATGGCAAAAAGATCTGACAGCAATCATAAGCAGGCTGTGCTCTATTAGCAGAAGAAAGCTTGATAATAGTATCCCTTCTGTATTGTCAGAAGAAATTCTGTTGCAACAAAAAGGAAAGCAAGTGTCTGTAAGGTTATGCAAGTTGATACCATACACACCACAAAAACCATACAAAGCAAAGGCGATGAGTCAATGCTCTGTAGATGATTGGATCAGGCTACACAAGAGACCCTGGAATGACAAAATCTTTATAAAAGGACCATGTTTCTAAGATTTCCCAATACAAAAAAGCTAGAAGAATACTGGAGAGACGGCTAGAGAAAAGGATAGCTGCCTATACACACCACAGGAAGAACTTTCAGCAAAAGTGGTATATATGACAAGGACCCTCACTGCAGAAAAGGAAACTATAACCTGCTATCAACTGACTCGCCTGGAAAAGTTCTCACTCTGTAGGAATGAAAAGCCAGGAGAAGAGGGAAGAACCTATCACAGTCTATTAGTCCACTGCAGCTCCATGAAAACCTGGGTAATTAAGGGAATCTTCCCTAACACAAGAGAGCTTTTAGTAGATTTAGAATTATTTACATACGTCAAAGAAAAGCATCTGTACTAAACCAGCAGACACATAGCAGCTCATAAAGGACAATCTATACACCAGCTCCTGAGAAACAGGGATTACAAATCAAGATGAGTAACACAGAACTTTAAATGGCAACACAGCTGTGGATTAGCTGTTATTGCAGACACGTTATCTTGTACCTGATGAGATGTGCACCACTGCATTAGATGCACTATCTTCGTTTAGGTTTTTAGAACCCCAGATGATCTGTGCTGCACAAAAAAATCCAGAAAAAACTTCCACTTGAACTTTCTTGCCAAAGTCTCTGACACCATCAGCCATCCAGGCTCTTGAGTTTCACGAACAATGTGGTCGGTCTGTGGCTTCTGCGAAGGTGTCTTAGCTCCACAAAGATCACCACAGTGCTTATGGAGAAGTCTACGCAGTGCAGGTATCAGCTCCTGCAAACCAGCTAGGTGAAAATGAACCCACGGCTATCTGCGACTCCACACCTGCTCCAGGAGCGCTCGCACTGCCCTGGCACGGATGAGGTCAGGATGCACAGCCACGAGTCAGTAGTAGCTCCGTTCCCTGCCGAGTTGCAGGTCTACAGGCCATGAAACTGCCAGGCGGTGACAGAGCTGTCAGCACACCGGAGCAACCGGAGACACCACACCACATGCCCTCACGCCTTGTTTCGGAGTAACGGGCACCCTAAAGCAACGAACACTGAGGTCCTGCACGCAGTTGTACTGAGAGCACGCAGTGCACACCATGCCCAAAGCAGCTGAACGGTGCCCGTTAAACGCGCAGCACCTGTTGTGCTTAAGGTGAACTACAACTTGGCATGAAAAAACATGACTGTCAGGTGTTGCTTCAAGCATCTCCAATACAAAACATTTGGAGTCTCTCCCGACAGACACTAAACATTACACCATAGTGAAGACTGGCATGGCACAGAATTTTGGACAAGAACTTACTACAGATCTACAAAACCACATCGCTCCTTTCACTTTTCAACTCGTTGCACTCTGGAATAAAGTCAAATTTTACCCAGATACAATGCATAGAAATTTTGGTACAGCATCAGTTTACTACAGCACTCCATTCGCCTATCACCGCTCTCCCCACATGCCCAATTGCCCACATAGATCACAGATCATAACTAACAGCTATGGTCTGTGAAATACTAATTCTTGAACAGCTGATTTACAGTTACTGCCAAGAGAGATGAAACATACATTCTCAAAAAATCATCAATAATGCTGACTGCAGTGCACAGAAAATGTATTTTGTACACGCCGATTACGTGTTCGCATTACGAAAAACTGCTTTATTTTTCTTACTAAAGAGTCAAAAGACAAAAGAAACTCAACTTCATAGTAAAAACTTTTGCTTACTCTTACTATGCAAGAATTTGGTTTCAAACTACAGAAACTCAATTGTACTGCCTAAAAAGTGAAGAAATGAATAATCTGTAAAATATTGATTCACAGGTCTTTTAAGAACATAGTTAAAGGAACAATGTCATGCTGGAGTGCCAAAAAGCCACCGTATTTAACAGCGATCCCATGTGGAAAAAATCTTACCTGCTCAGCTGAAAAGGTATGTAAGAAGTGCTGTAGGAAATGTGTTGCTTTATATAGCAACAATTGACAAATGCCTCAACAGCAATGCAATTTGAAACTATTTTGACTTCTCTGGAAAGCTATGTTCCTTGAAAGTGTGTTAACATTCCTTTCTAGTCAAGCATACAAAGCCAAAACACCAAAGTGCTCTGTCAAACTGCAACCCAACCATCACACAAATCTGTCTTTAGTCCGATACAGAAAGAACAAAGGAAAAACACTATCAGGAGCTAAACCAATTACTTTAATTATTGATCTCAAAGTGATTCGGATTTAGCTCTGCCATTAATTTCAATACACTTACATCAAACAACAATGCAGTTATACCAAAATCGGATTTATTTTTGAGAAAGGAAGACACAAATGAAGTGTCACTGATTCTGTTGATCTCCGATTCTAAACAGGAGACTTTAAAACTCAACTAGTCTTTGTTTCCGGCAAACAGTTTGCCCATATCAAGGCATATCAACATCAGCGCTGTTCAATCACCTGATGAAACAGGAATGGGCAAGCTGCTTTGGCATTTACCACAGTCTGCACACAAACACTTTATGAGGAGTAAAGCATTAAATCCACGTTATCTTCCTTCAAAAAGCAACACCCTAAAACAACTAACTACATGAAACCCCATAAAAAAACACATTTCTTTAATCTGTCCCCACTGTGAATGCCCTATTCTAGCTATGTACCCTTTGTAATTTTGGCACTGACAAAACCCTTTGCTGATGCCACCTTTTCACCCGGAGCTGTGGAGACCCGACGCTAGACAATTCCACCAGCTGACAGCTACCCAGGGCAGCCTCAGTGGAACCGTTCCCTTCAGCTCCTCCTCTGCAGAAACAGCCGGCGATTTTATGACTCTCCCACTGCCAATACAGAAGTTATTCTGCTTTGAGACTATGCCAAACACTATGCCTGTGAGTTCAACTACAAACTATCAGCGTGGACATGACATTACATGTCATTTGGCTGATAGCAACGTTTATTAAATAGCACTGCTTTTTCAGTTAGTCTGAACACAGAAGTAAAAGTATTTCCACACCTGTAAGCTTGAATTCAGAAAGCTTTTAAACAAAATCTAGTTTTTATTTTTACTAACCATCAAATGCACAGTCCTGAGTAATGACTAAGCTTAATGACTGTGTATGACTAACACTTATAAATAATTAGTGCCTTCTCTTCCCCTCCCCCATGGAGGAGAGGGAAGGAAAGAAAACCAAATGATACACTTGAAAAAAGGAAGAATGAAAGGAAATAAGAGGTTGAAGTTCACGGCATGAACACTTGTCTCTTCTTTCAATCCACCCTTAATACTACTGCGAACATGACTGCACATGTGTGTATTAAAAAACTAACAGCTCCTCATGCTTTTCTATAAACTTCTGCACAGTTTAGCCACTCTCAGCCTTCCTGCTCCAGTTCTCTTCCAACCTCCTCCACCGATCCCCCAGCAAATGCTCTGCTGGTCACCTCCATCGACTCTTCTGCCACAGGTGCTGTGACTCCTCACTGCTGCTCCTTGGAGCTGGTACTTCTGACTCATGCGAGTACGACTGGTCCCACTCGCCACACCACCACTTATGCTGAATGCACGCGGTGTCATTACCTTCTGAGAGGCACCAAATCTAACCCTCCCTCACAGAAACATTTGATTAATAAACTGAAGGAAGGTGTGAAGACAGCTTACTACAGCCTTGCTGGCTCCTCAAACCATTTAAGAAAGACCAGAGCATGGCACCACACGTCACTGCTTAGTTGTTGTTTATACTCTGATATCTAGAGCACACATTTTTCAACTGAATCTATACTGGTTGTCTGTAGAGTCTATCCAGCACGTGCTTCATTCTGTACAAAAGTACTGTGATGGCTTTTAACAGTTCAGCTTCTCTCTAGTCTCTACTAGAGACTTACATGATTCAATACAAGTATTAGAACAGTCATGGTAGCCATGTAGAATAATACTACATACAAGTTCTATGTTACCAGTTGTCTAAGTACTGGTTACAATGTGTTACTGAAAAAAATATTTTAGTAATACATTTTAAGTAAAAAAGCATCACAATTAAAAGATGCATGGTGCTCATAATTTACAGTTCTAATTTATACACAGAGTTCTACACTGACAAAAAGTTACTCTATTTTTATCAATATACTTTTCCAAATCCCACAAAAAGGGGTTGACAACCGAGTCAAACCTTGCACTAAATCCTGTACAAATACACAGTAAAAGGACAGTCCTTGGGTAAAAGGATTTAAAACCTATTCACGCATTTTGCTGAGAATCAGCCTTTTATGTTCAAAGTGCAACTTTCTGATCACTGGTAATACAAGTACAGAAATGCATCTTTTAAAAATGTTCTTTCTAGCCTGACAACAGTTACAGAGCCAGAGATTATCTGCATTTGTACAATGCCTTAAGAGAGCTCTACTGAGGTGCTGAACTCTGCCTATACAGATCTCACTGCAGAAACTGGGCACAGCTGGGTCAATTCCTTACGATTATCACCTTTCTTGATTATTGATAATCTATACCATTATATAGAGATGATAATCAAGGTTTTGTTCTCTCAAAAAAAAAAAATCTATATTTAAAAAACTCATAAAGGCATAAATAAGGCCCCAAGGACAATTATTTCAGTTTACATTAAATATTACGCTAAAGACACCCGAAGAAAATTACTCCAAGACAAGAGGCTTTGTGGTAAAATCTTGGCTCTCAGTTCCTTGAGACACCCGTACCTCCAGAAGACAATCAGCATTTCTGGAACTAAACTACCACAGGACAGAACCAGGGTAATAATCTCCCGATTAAGCTGAAGTAAAACTACTCTAAAATGTTAAAAAAAAAAATCGTTTGCTCTATTCATGTGTCCATGGTCTCAATGAAAAAAAATGCCCCATCTAATCTTAAATGCGAATGATCACACAGTCTTTACACCTGGTTAATTACAGTCTGGTCTGCATACAGCTTTTGTGCTTCTCTCAACATATGCACTGGAAATGGGACAATTCTGCCACAATAACTTAGCGGTACAATCTCCAGCGTGCATAACTGTATCATTGTACAAGATGCTCGTTGTAGAAGCTATTTTCCTTCTCTTATGAGGAAGCAGTATGCAAGAGCACTGATATAGCAAAAACTGTATCCAGACAAGTAAGGTTTCACAACTTTCAAGAAACCTGTATCAGTATAAACACACTACCTCTTGCATTTAAGACAGACCTTCATTAGCTTAAAAACAAATTCAAGCTAATGCATTAACAACTTACAACAACACAAAAGCAAAGCTTGACTATCCCCACAGCCGCTGCCTCTATGCAACAACCGTGTGCAGCCTGTCGAAGGGACAGAGACGTACTGAGGCTTCAGTCCCCCAAGTGCACCAGGGAAACTTCAGCAACGTTCACAGATCACACAACTACGTGGACACAGCAACATCCCCGTGCCCACGCACAGAAAAAGCCCTTTGTAACTTGTGAGCACCACACGCTCTCCCTCGAGTTTGGCCTTCACACACAGCTTCACACACAGCTTTACAGTCCATAATACAACTGAATTAACTGTCTACTAAGTACCATTAAAAAAATCCTTTCTGTCATTGTCTTCAGTTGTAAGAAACAGAATTTCCAAAATTACTTTTTTCACGCCACCACCTCATCAAATCTTTTTTCACAAGAGATAATATGCTTAACAAAAAAGTTGAATTTGCTAACATTTACTGTCTTCCAACCAGCAAAAGCCTTCTTTTTCACATCAAGTAATGGCACCAAATTCAAGGAGCAGATTCAGACACATAAATGGAGTTATTAACATTCATAAAGTCTCAGCACAAAACAATCCTGACAAGAGTAGTTGTTTTCACATAAAATGCCGATTTCAAGTATTTCTGAGAAAACCTGCATATAGTAACAAAAAAATGTTTAACATGTGTTCTCCAGTGACTTCTATGTCTAGTTCCTACTAGGCCGACTCTTAGTATTTGATCACAGTTTTTATGAGAACAGCAAGCTAGAAAGCAAGCTTTCCACAAGCCAATCTCCTCTCTTTGCTAAAACCCACTTCGGCTAATATCAGTATTTTCAACTGCGTTCCTGAACTGCTTCATCCATTTTTTTTTAATATTGTGTTTACACATGATTTCCCAAAACAGAGAAGACAAATAATAGTAAGGGTTTTCATACACTAAAACATTTCATTTGAAGAGAATTTACAATATCTACTAATTCGTGTCTTAACAGTGCCCAAAACTGTTGCATCTTCATCTCAGACTGGTGACTTTGCTGCAGCATCCTGTGTTAGTGATTCAAGACCTGGGCAGCATCCAAATTTGTGGTCCCCAAACCAAGACACTGCATTTCAGAAGTAAACCACATAGATTTCCAGAGATGGAAAACTTGTTTAGCTCACTGAACATAGAAACACCACGTAACTTCTGGAGTAGCAGAGTGCAAAACACCTCAAAAGAAATAAATCAGTCACTTCTGGTCATTGACCAACAACCTTGATCATAAGCCTAGCAACACCCAAAAAAAACCCAGAAAGAACACAATTTCAAGAGCAGACAGGCATATGAAACAAACCCATACATGCTCTTCCAAAGGCTGTTGGGAACAATATTTTCCGTAAGAGAACTGAACAATATGTAGTTAAAGTTAATAGCTTTCATAGCTTAACGGAATCACAATTATATTTCCATGAGATCCCATCACTTAAAGAGACATCCTTAGATGTGCAAAATGAGGCACTGGTTTGCCTCATGACACGCATTTTAACAAAACCAAAACAATCCTATTGCACAGTGCTCTGAGTCTTCAGTTCTTTGGGTACAAAGCTAAGCATGCAGGATTCCTCAGTTATGAAAGTTGCAATACGAACAAATCCAACTTTCAGTCTGGCAACATATGGCAGATCTGATGTAGCAGATTTCAAATAAAGCAGAATGTTCCTTTTGCCGATACATGATTTGAACATAAAATCCACCTCTCGCCCAGAAGAGTTCTGCAGAAGAGATCCACAGTTATCTTTCAGAAAGAGAGATACCACTTTATGTGCCAAGGATAGGACTTCCAAGCTCTAATCTTTGCAAAATATCGATTCCCTCATGGCCTTGGGCAAGTCAGAACTTCTCTAACTTGCTCTTTCCCCCAGCTCTGCTTCAGAGTTCATACTACTTTATTTACCAACCACACAGGCATGTTGTAAGGATTAAATTTTGCAAAATGCTTTGAAAGTAAAACATACTGGAAGTACTATAAGAAGCTCCTGTTATCATTGCGCATTACAGACATTATTTTTAACAAAATACAGCCATGCCAACACAGTTAACAGGCGTAATATTGGCAGCACATGCAACATACAGGGAAACTATAATCAGGATATGTTTGAACTCGCTTGCTAGTCAGTGAGAAATAGAAACAACTACATTCCACTACTTCATAGTATTTCTTCTGTTCTATATTTCTTACATGATGAAAATCTGGATCTCCTCATCTATTTATATTCCTAGTTACTATAGGCGATTCTGGGGTACGTTTCAAGCACAAAGTAACCCACAGAACGCCACATTCAGTATGAAAAAGGAACACAGATTGCTTTACAATGAGAAGACTGGCTGATTCTTCTCAGCCTCCCGCCTTTCTCCTTTCTCTATCCACTCTCTCTCTTGTACAACAGCCTAGCATCCCAACTCCTTACTGAAGGAAATGGAACTACTCCTGAGTGTTATTTGTCATTGACTCCAGCTCCAAAAATGTATGACTGCTCAAGTCAAAAGGACCTGAACCCATGCTTTAAACTAAGTATGTGTTCAGGTAGTTTCCCCGTCCTAAAGCCACTACAATCAAAGCCTAAGTTAGAATCCTTCTTGGATAGCTAACACAAGTTAAAAAATCATTGGTTTCTACAAAAGTTAAGCTTCCGTTTAACACCAAGTGAAGTTTCCAGCCTCTAAGGCCGTAAAGAAAAACTTGAACATGCAAATAGATGTAGTCCATCCTCCAGGGTCTGCAGATGTATAGCACCAATGTTCTTCCAGGTATCCTTTGCTTCTAGAAAAGCACCACCAGTAAGTTTAAGCCACCTAGTAGTACTGTCCAGAACTCTGGAACACTCAACGTTTAAAAGAGCCCCATCAGTCCCACAGTTGGGAAACAGCCCATGCTGTAGTCATGATAGAAACGGCACACGAGACGCCCTCCAGAAAGACAGCAATGAAGCAGTCTAGTCTCATCACCTATCATCAGCTACTGGCAGATCTAACTGCATTTTGTGAAAGTAATAAAGAAGTTTTATTATTAGATAGAAAGCAAAACAAATCTGTGAAAGCAGTTCTACTATTGCTGCACAACTGCATCACTACTACAGAGAATACTGGACATGGTCGCAGAAGTGAAAAAATCGCATGAACTATATAGACAACCTATCCTACCCGCTATCTTCAAACAGGACTGAGCATCACAGAATCTTGTTTATTCAGGAGGAAAAAAAAAGTTAGTCTTTAGGATCAAGCTAGCAAGTATTAATAAGTACTAACAGTCACTCAGAAGACAAAAGAAAAGAGGGGGACAGAGGGAAGTGAAGCTTTCTAGATTTCAGTTTCACCTAAGCTAGCAGAGAAAACTGCCCAGACCTACCAGCTCTATATTGCTCTTACTGTATACCTACAGCACTCTCTCCAATCTCCTCCTTTCTTTAAGCAGGCACCTTAAAAGCTTATTATAAGATGCTCGTCCATAAAAAAAAAGCAGAAGAGAGTAACAACATAAAGCACCTGCAAGGACAGAAACTAAATCTTTGAACCCTCAAGCTGACAATGCTGCTGAAGTAAGCATAAGTTCATAGAGCTTGGTTTTGAAATCGCATTACAGCATTGCTGGAGAAGACAGTATTTTGAAAAGCGATTGTCAAGTACACAAGATTTGTCATTTTACAAGATGATTCTACCACGTGCCAGCGATGACTTCTAAGCATTTTACAAACTCTTACACGGCAAAAGATCAATCTTAGGGCATAATCTCAGTTACACTTTTCCGTATACTCTTATGAGCATCTGTAAGAGCAGAACACTGACTTAACACTTTAACAAAGTTACCATGTTTCCTACTTCTTACCATATTATTGTACGCAACACATTTCATATTATCACTTGAAGTACTCCAAAACAAAGAATCTCATACAATTTATTTTCAGTCACAGTTTCAAAGATTCTGCATCTTTAAAGTAGCATTGTATACAGAAAAGCTTGTGTTCCCACCCTTTAGGAAATTATCTGCCAATATTTTCAAGTCTTTGCTAAGAAGTTACAAATAAGGTTATTTCTGGACCTTCATTACCTGGATCTGTCCAACTGGACCACAAAGTTCCAAACACGGGTTTCTGAAGCAGAGACTAAGCGCAATAGTCCTCTTTCTCAATGACATCAGTAGTGGTAAGCCATTATGAATGAAGAAATACTCTGGATAGTCCAGTTTCTTTGAGAAGAAATATACCAGAATCCAGTAAAGTCACAACAACTATGGCCCATTAGTTCTTCAAGCATCTCTAATTTGGTCAGTCGGTGTTTGTTGCACAATTGCCTTCACGCAATACAAAGCATTATTCTAAATGTAATATATTTTCAAGAGCGTTGATGGAGCTTATTTTCCACATGCTCTTTTTAAGAGAGCATTTGAAACCCTTCAAGGTTTCTAATTTTGAAGTCCCAGGTTAACACTGGCATTTTATATTCTACTTTCCATACACATGAAACCGTAACTGTATTTTGGAGAGCCAAAAACAGTAATTCAAGGTCAGTAAATAACTACAAAACCTGTGCTGCTTATTGGTCAAACCTTCCATAGGAATTTTCTTTCTAAGTGTTTGTAAATCTTGGTGTAAAAAGCAACATGTGCAGTGTATGATCTCAAGCTATTTTAAGCACTAAGTCTTACAAACTCTTCTTAGCGCACACTACTAACTTTTAAAAACATAAACTTGTGAATGCAAATTTGACGCACACAGTGGATGCACAGCATACAAGCACTGCAGTCACAGCTCCACACTACCAAGCTGCCTTTAAAAATCCGGCCCGTGACGCTGTAATTTGAAAGACAGTTTCAAAAGCAGAGTCATCTATTCTCCTTTCACTATGAACCTACAGGCACTCTACTAAAGACTAAAGCAGTTGCATGTGGCTGGACTTTCAGAGGTGCTTAGCCCTTGCATCTGTGAGATGTCTGCAAGAGCTCAAGATCCATCAGTTATTCAGTGTTCTGTAAGCAATGCTTCATGAAAAACATTTTCAAAGCTGGATTCTCTCACAAGGTACAAAAACGCAAACCAAAGCAACTTAAAAAAAAAAATCTGTTCCACTAAAAAAAATCCTTTCCAATATTAAGTCTGCCTTATCATGCAAGAACCCAATTTCCAAATTCTATGTATTCAGTCATGTATGCTTGCTTATTTTAAGAGTCATTATATTCTTTTGAAGTTATAAGTATTTTTTTAAAGTGTAGGACAGACAAGAAAAGCGCTTAATAAAAAACCTCAAGTGTTTAGAACCTATATTGTTTTACTTTGATCTATCGAGACCTCCAAAGGAACAATTTATGGTCCAATTATGCTTAAGGACTGGCAACGCTGCTTCTAAGAGGAACACATTTCAGCATGCTATGGCAGTTTGAAAACATCAGCTACCTGGAAAAAAGGTCCCACTGGACTCAGCAGTGGCATTTTTCCCCATAATCAGGTTTATAATGCAGTATTAGTGAAAATGTAGGTATACACAGCAACAGACTGTAAACCTGAAAAATCTTTTGATACGCTGTGGCAATAATTAAATAAATAAGGCTTTTCCAACCTATCAATTTACAAGCTTCAAATTAAGCACTGGGATTTCAAGGTCTGAGTTTTACTGTTATTTTTGAAATTAGCAACATGTGTCATTCAAATTAGTCATGTATGGAATAATCTTCTACACACAAAAAATTAGGAATATTTATGCCAGTTAGATACACAGTATGTTTGACAGACTTCACAAACTGCATGGCATCACATACCATAAATAGGATATTACACAAAAAGACGGTGTGTAGTAAGACAGTACAGTTTCTGATCTACCTTCTGTGACAGGTGCATTGCTTTAAGGTCAGTTAGGAGTTTCAATAGATGTATTTTTACTAAGACCAATTGAAACAGATGATACCCGACCACCACTGATTTCATTCGGTACGAGTAGTAAAATTTAATTAGCAGCTCTTTGTATACTGCCCTGAAAACAGTGAATGGTAAGAAGACAGCTATTACTATATATTACTAAAAAGACAGAGAACTATGTGTAGGTTCACACAAGTATTTTCAGTTAAAAAAGAAACTGGATACAAGTACAAGCCTCATTCAAAATAACAGCAAATATACAACCTTGAATCTCCAAATCTAGGATATTTATGGAGGGACAGAATGGTTCTCAAAAGAAATGCCTCTCATCCTGCTTTTTACCCACCCACTGAGTTCAGAGCTAGATTCCTGGTCCAGAGATGCTCAGCACTAAGCATGAGACTAGTTACTACAAAAGCTGCAACCCCAGACACAACAGGGTGAGGTAAGGACATAGGAAGACTGCCTTTTGCATCAGAACTCCAGTAACCAGAAAAAGATCATCGTCAGCTTCAAATCCCCGAGTTTTTAAGTCAGACTTTGAAGGTATTTAAAGCAAAAAAAGGTAGTTTTCTCATGTTGTATCTGCTGCTTCTCTGCTCGTGAGTGCTCAGTGGTACTGGGGGCATGCAGGGACAGAGAGGGAACGGAACAGCACGCGAAGGTTACACGAACTACTAACAAAACCGCCTTAAAAATCAAAATGCCTCACGTGAAAATGAAATAATAACATTTCATTCAAGAATATGCCATTGTCACGCTCCGGCAGTTTGCAGCTTCATCTACAATCACATTGTAACAAAGATAGCAGGCAGAATTATATTCAAATCACTACTGCTGAAGAGACTTCGTCATCACCCGAAATCATACGCTAAGTAGTGGAATGCTACTACGCTACTACTTAAAACCAGACAATTCTCGTTGTTAGACATAATGCCTTTGCTACAATTCACAATTAAACAGCAAGAAATCTTCTTCGGATACCTTCCTTCCTGCAAGAAATGTACTTCCAACATAAAGCCCCTCAATTCTCTTACTTACCTGGTGGTAACTGAAAATTCTGAATGTTAGTTGGATTCTGAGGTGGCTGAGGCAAACGAGGTGCTAAAACTGTAGGAGTCAAAGTTGCTCTGATTCCACTCGTAGTTGCTGTTGGAGTCCTTGGCAGACTCTGTGCCACCGTATTGGCAGTGCCTTTAGCCATTCCCGTGGGGGTGCCAGGAGCTGCAGGAGGTATCCCACCAGGATTGGGAGCAACATTGGAGAGCCCAGCTTGCATAGTTTGCCCAATAATCATGTTACCCCCTGTAGTACTGGGCTGGCCACCAGTAGCCAGCGTCTGCTGTTGGGATACTGCCTGGACTATAGTTTTAGGAGACTCAGATTTGATGACCTGTGTGGCAGGAGCTGCTGGCACAGTGGAACCAGACTGGCTGTTCACAAGCGATGTCTGGAGGGAAACTCCAGATCCCACAGTGGCTGTAGCAACAGCAGGAAAACTCCCCACACTGATGGTTGAATTGATCACAGTATTGCTCCCATTCTGAGTGGCTGCACCAGCTGCAGCTACTGTGGGTCCTGCTGTGTGAATCGGCGGCCTCACAAACGTTACTGTAGACGCCCCAGTTCCAATGCTCGGTGGTGGCTGCGAGGAGATAACTGTGGGAGAGGAGGAAGATGCTGAGGACACAGCAGTATTAAGGAAAGAAGTCTGGATGACAGTGTTGGAAGCTGACGGCAAAACAGCATTAACAGTATTTCCTTTCCCCACAGATCCGGGTCCATTGTTAACGAGAGGGGCCACAGCAGGTGCAGGAGCGGGGTTCGCAGTCACAGGAGTCCCAGAGAAAGCAGCACTTCCTGTATGGTGAGAGTTCATCACCACGTTACTCCCATTCAAAGTCTGCACTGTCGTGGTCCCAATTTTGCCATTCCTTGTGGACAAGGCAGTCGCCATGGTGCTGATAACCACCGATTTGCCCTGACTGAGGGTCCCTGGAGCAGCAGTGACTTCGGATCCTCCTGCTGCTGCAGTGGTGGTGCTGGTGCTCGTTGTAGTGGCTCCATCCAGAGCTGAAGTCTGGGACCTGGTGTTATGATTAATAACACCCCCTTGCACGCCTCCTGCTCCTGCAAAACAACAACAGAGTCAAACAGAGAGAACGAGTAAGAAGAGAAGTCCAGCAAAGACAGAATGTTCTCCCTCATCACCAAGCCTTCTCCATCTTCCAGGCTGCCTGCCTGGAGCCAAGAAAACGGGACAGAGCACAAACTGAAGATGGCTTTGAAGACGTTATCCTGAAGCCTCCAATTTCCCACCCAAGACTGGTAGATTCAATAATACTGTAACACTACAATAAGACAAAACCGGGAAAACAGATTTGATATGAACCAAGGGAAGCAAGGAGAAAGATCACTTTAGACCTCTCCCCATTCTAGAGCCCACCACATTTATCAACAGGACTAAGGAAAAGGAGGGAAAAAATGGCAACGGAAGACAAGTTAACATGACATATTCCCTATGCCCAGCACACACTACCCTCTAATCCTTTCATCTTTCACAGAGTAAGTCAGTTAGATCAGGAGGCTCAACAACAGCAAAATACGAAAAAGCGTAAAGGGAAAAAAAAAAGTTGGCCTGGCGAGATAAGAAGTACTGCAAGGCCTGGAGCAGGTTACCAGAAGACCCCTCCACATTATTACAGAATTTGTTCTTCTGATCTGAAGTTCCATCAGACAGAGATAGATAAAAATAAATAAATAAAAAGCAAAGCTGGTTTTGAGCAGGGACAAGACGATGTAGCTCCTTGTCCTGAATAATCCTCATGCCCCTTGACGAGGCCTGGTGTTACCACAAGCACAGTCACACACAGTCCAGGTCCTGGCCCTAAGGAGACAGAAATGGCAAAAGAACAGTGACAGACAGATACAGAGATGCATGGCATAAGGGTTAAGGAGATCCTCCTAGAAGAGCTTCATTAGCCATGACAGAAGGTCTGTAATATCTTCTCACACTTCAGCAACAAGAAAGCAAGGGAAAGGAGAGAAAAAAAAAAAGGGG
>Ga0065711_1029651_pt1 | contig 35359 bp, 22 predicted proteins | sample Hoacrofraction12_FD_59098 | JGI IMG/M metagenome (GOLD analysis project Ga0065711, IMG submission 59098) | Hoatzin crop microbial communities from Cojedes, Venezuela - Epithelial fraction 12 v2 (version 2) | ecosystem: Host-associated > Birds > Digestive system > Esophagus > Crop | place... | reverse complement strand
ATCAGGTTCCTCTCTGCCCAACTTTCCAGCCTGTCCAGGTCACGCTGAATGGCAGCACAGCCTTCCGGTGTGTCTACCACACCTCCCAGTTTGGTGTCATCAGCAAACTTGCTGAGGGTACATTCTAACTGATAGCAAAGGTAAGTAAATAAGCTGCTGTGCCAGTTTCTGTCCTGTTTGTCTGATGTGTTGCCCAGCAGTTACTTAAGCGTATTATAGGGAGGTAAATAAATTTGGTCTTGCTTTTTTCAGGTGATGTGTCTGACAACTAGCTGTTTTCTTGTTGCCTCTCATGCATTTTCTTTTTTGACAGCAGTTCACCTGACAGAGTTGATGTGCTGTCTTTAACACAAGTCTAGTGTCTGTTGTTAAGCCAGGAAGTCAGTGATGCATCATCTCTTGAAATTTTGTTAATCTTAAATTCTCATTGCTGTATCCATTCTTTCTCATACTGTGTGTGGGGTTTTTTTTATTTTTGTTTTGTTTTTTTTTACTGTAACAGTGGGCCACATTCTTAGGGGAGCTGTTAAAAAAGCAGTTAAAGATAGCATGACATTTTAAAAATGAAGGTACATCATATCTGTTGCTTAATTGAACAATGATATATATCTGGTGATGGTATTTGAAGGTGAAAAGTACAGCTTTATATTTATGAAAGCTGGCAGAAATATCTTTTGCGATAATAGTGGCTATATTCTTGCATCCTTACCCCCTCCCATTATGCCCTTTTGAAAATATATGACTGACATAGGAATCAGTGTAAACCACAACAGTCTTAATGAAAAATATGCAAAATAGTTTTAACAGTTTTGCCAAGCAGCTTTAAACTGTGCTTAAGGGGTAACAGCAGGAAATCTCAGGCGATCCTCTACAGAACTTGTAGAGAGAATAGCAACCCTCTTGCAGACTTAATGCAGTTGCTTCAGGAGGTTGCCAAGGTAGTGTTTGGACTTAATCTGCACACAGCATTCATGATGAGAAACATCCCTGGCTAATACCCTGTTCCCTATTTGCATCAGGTATTTGCACTCATTTTGCAAGGGGAAGAGCAACGCCTGAGCTTTCTTCTGCATGAAACTGAAACTTCAAAACCATGTTGTTACCAAGTGTGTCTGGTGTGTTTGTATTTTCTGGCACTGGAGCGTGACAGTATCTCTGGCACAAACATCACTAATGTGACAAGCTGATTAATTGATAAGTGCTTTCTAAATGTGTCCACTTGGCTGCACTGTAGATTTAGAAATGTTACCTTAAAAATCTTCCTCTCCTGGCTTGTTTCCTAAATTAGTACCTCACCTGAGCTTGAAAAACTTTTAATTTCTTGAGATGTTTCCAAAATTCCAGCCTCAGGTCTTCTGTGAGAACAAGACCTTGGAAAATCATCCTGAATATAGCATAAAGGTCTACAGCTTACATCCTCTGCCAGATTTCTGTATCTGCTCTGATAGAACATGTTGAATACAGAAATTGTGAAGTTAAATGGTTTTGTTGGTCTGCATGTGTGCCATGTTCAGCATAGTTTTTGGGCAAAAGCATTTTTTTGGTGCTAAACCAGCTTTGGAGTTAGAGTAGGGGATATGTGAGCCTGAGTACAGCCATGGGGACTGGCATCACATCCCGCCGGTCCTCACCTCCCTGGGGTGATGCTTCTGGCCCTGTATGTGTGCGTTGGCTGAGCAGGAGCCACGGGAAAGCCTCGCACCGAGCCAAAACAGCTGCAGAGGAGTGCTGTGTGCCACACTCCCTGCTCTCCAGTGGGCCCAGCTGCTCCAGTGTCTACTCTGGCAGGGCACTGGGCCTACAGGGACAAGTGGGGCAAAGCCAGTGGGACTTGTGCACTATGGGGGAACATTAAGGATGGATGAAAGGAAGCAAAAAAACCTACTTGCTTTGTGATGGTTGTGCAGGCTTTCCCTAGTCTCCATCCTTTTCCTCTCCCTTGGTGGTTTTCTGCAAAATCTGCTCTGTTGTGTGAGATGTGGCTGATCTCCAGTAGCTTCTTCTGAGGTACAGGAAGATTAAAACAAGAGCAGTGCACTGTCATGGATCTTTAGTATGATCTCTGAATGTATGTATTCCTTAAGAAGGGTTCCCCTGTTTAGGAAACATTTTTTTTTCACTTGGTATTTGGGTGAGTTATGTAGTAGCGTTCCAGGCAATGACCTGGACCCCACCTGATTTGGAGGTTGTTTTGATTTGATAGGTGCCAACAGTTCTACTTCTCTCGTATCTCTAGCATTGAATATTGTAAATTGGGAATTACATTTCAGTAGAATCCCTTCTTAGGATGGCAGAGCATAGCTATCAATTTATGGATTACTTCATTCAAACATTATCTGTTATTATTACATATTGCTCCATCAAACACAGTATTAGCTTTAAAGATCATGCATAGAGGAACAGTATTTAGTAATGCCTAGCATTAACGAACAGCATTACTTGGCAGCCTGGCCACCCAGCTTATAATAAAGGCTTTGGCTTTCCCATCAGTGAGATCTTTGTATTGCTGCCAGCATGCTTTCCACAACACTGCTTCATGGTTGTGTAAAACTTCTGAGAGGAGAAGACTTACAGAAATAACAGGCTACACCATTGTGCAGCAAAATTATATGCTGCTTATCATAGATGGAGTGCTAAGTACTGACTGAGTCATCAAAGAGATTGAGATTGATGTGTGTGTGAGTGAATGGCTGCGTGTTTAACTTCTTCCTTGTGTTCCTTGGTGTAATATTGTCTTAGCTGTTGAGCTTGAGTACTTTCACTAATACTTGCTCTGTTTAGCTACTGCCAATTTTTACTAAGCACCAGTCACAACAAGGAGCAGAAACTTTCTAAACTTGTTCTTTCTGAGCTATCTGGGATACATCTGCCGAATTCCTTAAAAGAAGTTTCATCCTTCTTACCTGATTCTTGCAGCTGTCTAGTACGCATAGATTACCTGGATTTATACCTCCAAAATGAGCTTGATTGTGATTTGAGAGTGATGGTTTAAAAAAATATTTTAATTAGAAAATCCTTCTGTAAAATTAAATGGCTTCTTCTCTGTTATGTAGATGTACAGCACTTTTCCCCTTTTTCTTGTGCATATCAATGATGTTTACTTCAAATACGTCTTAGTTATTGCTGTGGAATCAAAGACCTTACAGCATGTGTCTGTACATCTAGGCAAAACAGTGTCTTGACTTAAAGCCAACAATAAAATAATGAATGACTTCAGCTATAAAAACTTAGAACAGTAATTTCTCCAAAATGCTTTCCTCTGTCTGGAAAATCAGGAGTCGGTTTTACAAAGTAATCTGGAACATTCAGGAAACTTACAGGTGAGGCCATTCAAACACTGTAGTGCTACCCTGAGAACAGCCAGAGTCTATGACAACTTTATCTTCCACCCCACAGTTCTTATTATCAGAAAGCACTAACACCTTTTATATTAGACAGAGAACATTAACATCTTAATATTTCAGAGAAAGCTATGCAGCAGGAAATAATAGCTTGCTATTTCCTGTACAGCTTAAAAATAGGTAGTGGTAGCATGTATATTTAGTTATGTGCTGTACAAGCAGTTCAGTTTAACTGTACAAGAGACTTTTTTGGGCATTTGTTTCTTTGTTGAGCCGCTACGACTTCATTGGGATTTTTTTGTTGCTGATTGTCAGTGTTCAAAGTGACAAGCAGTACTCAGTAGGCAATAAGCTTGCTTCGAAGGCTGACTGAGGTGCTGGTAGTTGTGTGTCGGGCAACCACGGCTGTTGTTGCCTGAAATACCGTAGTTTCACATTGTTTTTCAGAAGGCTCCTGGAAGCCTCAGATGAGGTCACTATATGACTATAAAAAAGCAATGAGTGAGAAGCAATAAAGTTCTAGGATCCTAATTTTTGCACTTGAAGGAAATAAGGGAATCTGTAGATCTGCTACAAAAATGTGGAATGAGAGCTGAGAAGAAACAAAGATGCAGCAGTAATCCGAAAACAGCAGCAAGTGTACTAAGAGCTGTCCTCCGGGGTTAGGGGGTTTTCTGACTTTTAGACCTCTGTTTATTAGATCATTAGTGCCTGGCTTCAACCTTTGATCTTGCTGCAATCCTGGAAGCTCTCTTCATTTTTTTCCAACACAAGGCCAAAGCTGTGTGATTACAATGAGGCCATTGTACGAAACATCCCACATATGCATGCAGCATAGAAGACTCAGAGAAGTGGCTTATGTTGCAAGAATGCAACAATCCACATTGTGCAATGTATGTTCATATCAAAACAGCCTTTATTAAGTGAATAAGGCCTGATTGTTTTTCTTTAAACAGAGCTTTTTTTTTTTGCAGGAGGGAAAATGCACCTCAAGATAAGGTAAAGGATGGATAATCTCAGCTCCCCGTGACACATTAGGCAGAGAGGAGGGGGCTGTTTGTCAAACCAGAACTGTTGAAGAGCAAAGCTCTTGGGAGACAATGAGGAGCAGCAACATGAGACTACAAAAACTTGGGGCCAGCAACGCTGAACTGTGTTACAAGTGTAATGAAACTTGGATACCTTTGCTGTAACTCCGAATAATGTTATGCCTGGAAAAACATGAAAGTGTATAAATTCTGCACTAGAGATTAATTAGAAACTTGACTAACTTGAAATTACGGGTATGTCAGGGAGAACTGTGTCCTCTGGGTCAGGATGGGAGATGCTGAATGTATGTATTCCTTAAGAAGGGTTCCCCTGTTTAGGAAACATTTGTTTTTCCCTTGGTATTTGGGTGAGTTACGTAGTAGTGTCTTTAGTGGTTTCTTGTGATTGCCATGCATGACTACCTTGCCTGTTGAGTTTTATGGGCCAGATTCTTGGCCATTTGGGGGTATAGCTGCCCATTCAGGAGCATCACTGTAGATTTGGGAGTACCATGTACAGATTAGAAACACCATGACTTCCCCAGTGTTTTTGGGGTTGTTCTGGTTGGTGGAGTAGGGCCAGCCTGGGAGCTCTAATCTCTTTCCCTAGTCTGTGAAAGAAAAGAAATTGGAAATACCTGTATCGCCTGATTACCCAAGGCTGCTCTCTTCCGTATTTGCTGATGTGTCACCCCCTTCCTACTTCTAAGGAAATGCCTGGTTTTTCTTAGCTTTGCTTTCATTGTACTCCACCACCACTGACAATCTGGATTATGGGACTAGTAAAATAATGGTTCCTAGGAGCACAGCTTTTGAACTATTTACAGCAGTTTCTTTCTTGTTTAATACAGCAGCAGTTACTTACTTTTGGTTAGCAGTTAGCTCTGCTAGTGCTCACCAACTCTGACTGAAGCACAGACATCTTGCTGGTGTTGCAGCACCTCTTTGTCTTCCTCCTCATCTGTATCTACTTTAGATATATCTAGTTTATGTCTAGTTTAGTGCTGCTCAGAAAGCCTGCCCAGGAGTGGTGGGTGAAGCACTGAGTCATGGAAACAGGAGCTGCGTGCACTGTGCTGGCATGGTGTTAGAGCACGTTGGGGCTGACTCCAGGACAGACTCATTCGAGCTCACTCTTGCCTCTCAGGCTTAACCACTGGCAGGCTCTGTCTTGTCCCACATACCAGTGCCCAGACTTGCATGGGGTTACAGAGGCGAGTCCCAGGATGTCTGTGCTGTAAACAAAGATGTAACTGTGGAGCCAAATATTGAAATCTTTTGAAGGTCTTGGAGGCTGGAAGGGCTGTGTCGTGAAATACGTTTCAGCCAGTTCAGTTCAGTGACCTTGCATCTCCTTTTTTTTTTTCCCATTTTTTAAGGATAAAAGCCAAAGGGAACCATTAGATCATCTGTCTTGGTCACTATCTGACACTTAGCCTAGCTAACAACTTACTTAGCAAACAAAACTGGCAAAATATGTAATAAGCTGTAATTAGAAGGAATCGTAGGACAAGTGGAGGCATTAATAACAATAGGGAAGCTAGAGAGTCACATTGTAATCGGGGGGTGGTATCTAAAACGCTACCATTTAAAGGAATAACAAAAAAAGAGAAGAATTTTCTTGTTTTCGTTGAGATCATTGCCAGTGATTTATCTGTTTGGAAATTATGTGCTTTTCCATTATTAAAAAAGGAGCATGACAGAATGGCTAGGCTTCCTGTTAAGATTTGGTATCTTCGTACACAGTCAGTAGGCAGAGAGTATTTATCAGGAAATGACTGAAAATCTTTCTGGAATATTGCAGTTACCCTGTCTAGAGCTAACTGTCTCTGACAGTCCTGGTAGCGGTAGACCTCTAATAGAGTCCAGTAATTGGTGATTTATTTTGATTAGTGGCATTCTTCCTTTTGAGTTCTGAGAGCTGGATAAGTAACTTACTGCTGTCAGTCAGAGCATTTAATTTTACATCCCATATCTTGCTGTGTTCAGTCTGAAGAGTGAAAACTATTCGTTTCATGTTGTTATTTAAGCACTATCACTTAAGCAGCACATCACCGTGCCTGACAACATGGCATTAAAAAGTTAAGGTTCTTTAACAAAGTAAGGAACCCGCAGCCCCGTGAATTTGGCTTGTCTCGCTGCAGCATTGCTGTGCAGCTATGCATGCTTATCCTTGGCTACACTAGGTCTGGTCTGTGTGGGTTTGTGGAAATGAATAGCCAGCCCAGAGGGATCAAACTTCTTGTGGAAATTGGCCGCTGTGTTGCACTGACTGCCAGTTTTGTTCAGGAATAGAGGAAGCCTACGGAGCTGGGTACGGTAGGGATCTGGTCTGTTTACTGGCTGGGAATGGTTTTGCATGTGCACGTTGTTAAAAGCTGGTCGTGGTATGCAGAGTCCTCATTAGAGCTCAGTGTGTAAAAACTGCAGTTAGCATGCCTTGCCTGTGCCATTCAGAACGGGTAAAGTGAGGTGGGACACTGGAAACCAAGAGTGGGCGGAATGTTCCCTCTGCAGGAAGAAGCATGCCCGTTGCTCTTAAACCCCAGTAACGCGTGTTTTGGAGCCCAGCTAGTCTGCTGTGTGGGTGGGGAGATGGAGTGATGGAGACACTGGAGGTGGTGTTTCTCTTCCTTTATAATTTTCCACTGCTTAGTGGTGCAAAGGCACTTCCCCATATCCCGAAGCTGGCTGGGATCCCGCAGATGTTGCAGCGCTGTGTTTGTGCTACAAAGGGCAAACCTGCCCAAGCAACCGTAAAGTCATCCTGATCGTTTGAATCAGTAAAGAACCAGTACTGAGGCATTCCTGGGTGGGGTGGGGTGAGGGCACCCTGAGGCAGGGAAAGGCAGGTGGACCTGGGACATGTCCTGGGTGCTCAGCCTGGGCTGTGTGTAGTGACCGATAACCCTCCCACCATCACTGCTGCTCACCCTCGCATGGATGGCAGGCAGCGTCAGTTAGCCCATCTGCTCCTCTGGCCTGGTGTGGCACATTGCTGCCTCATGTCATGCTTCTTGTATCCCTGAGCGCAAGACCCAGGGACAGTGGAGGTCTCTCTCAGGTTGGCTGCAGTCTCATTTTCACCCCTGAACTCTTCCTGGGACCCATGGCTGGGCCTCTGTTGATACCTGAGGCTGCACTACTGGCTCCAGGGCATATTGAGAAAGCTTTAATAAATCTGTAAACGAAGTCAAATTATGTGAGGACGTTAGATAATCCAGCTATTTTCTGTTCCTCTCCTGGTCAGGTTTGTCCTTGCACACTAGCACCTCAGGTCTGTGGTCACATTAGCCTGGCAGAGGCTGGCACTGTGGCTGAGAGAGGTGGTCCTGCCACCCCGGTCACTCTCCCCACTGCTGTACTGACCCCTTCGTGTGCTGGCGTAACTGTACTGCCTTGGTGCCCTGAAGTAGTACATTTTCGTGTGCGGTTGGCACATACGGCCTTTTGTAAACTTAAAGGTGTGTCCAAGAAGCAAAGTGAGGCAATTGTGTGTCCTGAGGCGTAGGACTTAGGTTTGAGAAACGTGTTGCAAAATTTTTGAGGGGGAGGCAGGGAAATAGGGAGAATTGGGCTTTCCCCCCCTGCTTTTTCCTGTGACTTGGGAACACAGGTTTGAGCTGTAAGGGTTGTTTTGAAGATTTCAACACTAGGCTCTTTAAATCCCACTCTTTATGCACTTTGTGTCTCTGGAGTGACAGAACTGAGGACGGGTTTTTCTTTCAGTAAGGCAAGTGCAAACTCTTTCCAGACAGGGAAGACATTTTAATACTCAGAAGCATTTTTTAATAACAGAAATGCTGCATCTCTTGCATCTCTGGTATTTGTACCCTTCCCTGGGTTACTTCCAGGGGCATGCAGGAGAGGAGTATTTAACAGCAAGGAGACTGGCATGGACTCAGGAAAGTCTGGAAACAAAACCAGCTATGTAAAAATTTTAATGATCTCTTTCTTTTCCCTGTTTTTTGTTCTCTGTACAAGATGATGGCAGACAGTGGCTTGCTGCGCTTGTGTTTCAGCTGCATGTAATATATTCCAGAGTAGCAGAAGACACAAAAGCCATTATACTGAAGGTGTAAATTAGCTTGTACTCAGGACTGTTGCCAGATCAGAGGACAGTGTGTAAAGCATACCAAATGATAGAGCTGGTTATGCAGCAATGGTAATCAGTCCTGAGAGAGGCTGCCACCTTTTGCTTCAGCAATATAAGAGTTGTCAGGGAGAGAAAGTCCCTCATCTTGGAGCTATTCATGAAGAGGAGAGAAAGGGCATTACATTAGCATTTAGTGTTTCTAGCTGCCAAAGTGTCTCACTTGGGCTGCATGTGACTGCAAGGCCGGGTACGCCCAGCAGCATGTTTCTGGAGCCCAAGGAGGCTGGGGAGGAGCTGTGAAGCACCCACCCAGGTGCACTCCCAGGCTGTGGCAGCGTGTGAAGGCAGGAGGTGGCTGCCAGGTTGTAACTTCTGCTGGATGGTTGAAGCATCTGACCCATCTGTGGAAAGCTGCCTGGGCTGCATATGGAGCTAAAACGAGTGACAGAGTTCTGGTTTGAATTTCAGCTTCCAGCTCTGTACCAAGATTAAAGGAAAGACAAGAAGTACAGGTTGGGCAAGCTTAAATGCAGGGAGGAAAATTGCACTTCAGCTGAGCAATGTCTTCATGTTATCCCAGACAGAAAAACCTGCAAGCTATTGGCACAGAAATGAACCACCTCCAGTCATATACGATCAGCAGCCAGATGAACAAGGCTAAATTGCCTTGTCTAGAGTATGAGTGTTTTTATCCACACTCTGACATTGTACTGGATTAGAAAGTGAGAAACAGAAGCAGCAGAATGGTGTGAAGCACAGCAGTGGGAGCTGCAGCTAAAACAAGGCTCACATAACTACTGTGTTGTCCATGAGCAACTGGCAGGTATTCCCAGGAAGGCTTTATTCTGTGTGTTCTGAAGACAGAAATACCAAGTGTCCGCACTGAGAAAAGTCTGCTTCCCTTTGTAATAATTTAACTTTTAAAAATTGCATTATCCTGACATCAAGGAACCAGTTCAGGACTGTGGCTGCATTGTGCTTGGTGCTGGGCAGACGCAAGGTGCGGATCATCAGTAAATAGCTATTGATGAATACAGGTACTTTAACAGATTTGTAAAGCTGCATTGCCCATTTTGATTTTTTTTTTCCTTTTGCAATAGTTTAGCAGAGGTTTAATATTAAATAGCCAGTTATGTTTATTCTGTTTTCAAAAGCGGCTTGGTGGATCTTGTTTTGGTGCAGGCTGGTCTCATTTAGAATCTGTGTCGATGGATGTGTGTAGCAGTGAGATGCCCTTAAGACGCTGGAGTGTATATTAGCAGATTATTATCCTTAGACTTGTTATGTGGATTTTTAGGTATGCTTTAATCTCTTGCTTGTCTCTTCCCTGGAAGATTGATTTTTAAGTAGCAAAGCTGATTAAAGCTTTTTAAGTTTGGGGTCGTGTTCTTTTTTAAAAAAAGAAAAGGACTGTATGCACTTTTATCTCTTATCCAGTGTTCACCTAAGCTGTAAGTAACTGTTTGCTCTCATAGTTTAAAATAAAGCCTTTGTGATAGTTACTTGTTCCACAATGTTCAGCCGTGACTCTGGTGCTAATTTATTCAGTTAATGATTAAAAGAACAGTATTGCTGACCAGTGACAAAGCAGAGTTTGAGACCGAAACAAAACTGCTGCACAGGCTTAAGGTGGAAACTGATGTAGGAATAATAGCGATAGACCACCAGCTGGGTAAGAGCTGTCTTTTATGTCTGTTTACTTTTGGATGTAGAGGGAGAGAGTGGTTTGGAAACAGGAAGAAAAGTACTTCCTAAATCTCTACACAGTGTGAACTCAGTCCAGCCTTTTTACTGTGATATCTAACAGAATCCATTTAATGTAATGCACTTATTTACCTGCACTTGCTTAAAAATTAAAGTGTTTCTAACACAGGCACATTGTTCTGACCTTCAATATTAACATTAATTGCATTTCCCGGTATCTACACTCTGAATCGCAACTGAAAGACCTTTGATTTATAATGATGTTAAGCATATGCTTCTGTTTTCTGGTTTTTTTTTTCTGTTAATAACTAAAAAGTTATTATAACTAAAAACATCTATCATAGGTACATTTAGTAGTGATAGCATGGGATTCATCCTACTGAACAACAGTGAATACTGCAAGAAACCTCCATCGTAGAAGAAGCATGATTTTGTGGCTAAGGCCATAGTGGGACCTGGTTAGAAGAACTGCGATTGTCCATTTTGCAGCTGAGTTAGGTAAGTATTTAGGGTGGTCTGAAAATAGCCACTTCCTCTTCCTTTGCCTTAAGTCTCCAAAAGCTATATGCGGTGGATCTTATGCTTGACCATTTGTCTATTCAGACTGAGAGTGCTCCAGTCTGGTATTAGCTGGAGTATCATCATGTTCTCCAGCACAATTGAGAGGGATCAGAAACCATTTTGGTACGGACACTAAGGTTGTTCAGAAGCAGCCTATGCAGTACAACAGATGGACTTTTGCAGCCACTTAATCTGATTTAATCTAAGATGGTGACCAGAGGAGAGCACTGGGGACCAGCCTGGGGAATCATAAAACATTCTCTTTTCCTGGGCAGCTCAGCTTTTGTTCCTCGCCTTCCATGTTTAATGCATTTTCCATTATTCAGCAAGCTCAGCATTGAGTGCCAGATTGATGTCTATAGGTAGCCCAGTATTCTATATCCCTTCCCCTGTGTCTGATATCCAGAAGTGTGACTCTGCTTTACAGCAGTTAAAAGTACCTCTTCCTTCACATGCCATCTTTGGATCCTTTTGCCCCGGTTCATTTTGTGTTGCATGTTTATAATGTTTGGCCTGGTGTTACTTGTGAACTTGCTGCATGCTGCTCTGTCTAGAGGCCCCAGCTGATGCAGTGTGCCCAGGCCACCGGCAGCCAGCTCCATCTCATCGCCTGGGTTAGAGTCTGGGTTCGTCATTCCCAACTGACCCATGTCCCAGGCAGTCCATGCAGTTTCTCACAAGTGTTTTGTGGTTGAAGAGTGCAGGTGCTGTGCTTAGCTGTTGATGGGGAAGAAGGCCAGGGGATGTCATGCCTTCTTTTATGACCTGGGTGGAGGAGTTACTGGAGAAGTGCCAAATGCAAATTGAATGCAAGCAATGAATATAGCCCTGTTTCTTGGTACAGCTATTAGTAAGGAAATACTGGCTATCTCAGTCAACAATTAATGTCTGTTTTCTTCATGCTAAGGGCACAGAAGACTTTCAAAATTGCTCTTAAATGATACTTGACATATACGCTGTGTGGATACGGGATAATGAGATTTAGAAAACTTTTAAGTAGCCTCTAAAAATAGAGACATGGATAGCTGCAAGTTTCTATGGATGGTGAAAAGAAAATGTGCTGAAAGGGAGGCTGAACACTAGTATGGGAATGGTCATGGGATGAAAAGGCTTACATGGGTGCTTTCTCCAGCAATTACCAGTGGCAGATTGGGAGAGGCATGTAAAAACCAAGTAAGGGAACTACAGATTGCCCTCCTGTGTTCTCCAGTCTGAAGCAATCAGCAGCTGAAAGAGATCCCAGGGTTAGATGTTCCACATGAACTGGTAAGTTTTACTAGCCACTGGTTGAAACCATTTATACTGTCGACACAGGATACTATGGAAGCTTAAAAGCTTAGAAGTTTAAATATTTTTTATGTGAAAAAAGCCTTTTTGTTTGTTTAAATTCTGCCACCTGATGAGAATTAGTAGTAGTGAGTGAAACCATTTGTGAGAGACCAAATAGTCATTTCCTACACAGCTTATACAGATTGCCATCAAGTCCCTTGGTCATCTTTGGAAGAAGAGTTAAATTTTACTTGTGGTACTACAGGCAGTGATGGCAAGGAGTGAGGAAAAACAGCCCTCAGTTCTGTATGCCGTCAAAAAATTATCTTTCTGTGCACAACATAGAAATGGTAAGTAACTGTTGGAGCATACCAACAATTTGACTTCACTCCAGAAGGTCCTCTGTATGCAAGAGATGTAGGGTCAAGGGACAGCTGACACAAGGTAGTCATAAAGCAGCTGTTTATTGGTGCGCATAAGCATTATTAGGGATAACACTGTATCCTGCGTGTAGGATATATCCTACGTTAGTGATGCCTTGTATTTTCTCAGCCATAAGAATGCCAGCTGTTATGGTCTGTGTTTCACAGTCGTAGACTGATGGGACAATCAGTAGTTTGATCCATTAGGGTGAAGAACCCTAAAGGACTGACAATGCCTGCATCCTAACCATTACAGCTCCTTCATCAATAAACTCATGGAAACAGAATATTCCTTCAGGTATCCACTCTTACAAGGACAGGGATGTTTTTATGTATTTTGTACTACATTGACAAAAATGTTTCAGATACAGACACATCTGCTTTCACTCCTGAAAAAATTGAATGTCTGACTTAGCTGTGATACCATGAGCTCCTAATTACAATTCCAGAAGAACAATCTTATTTAATAAGAGATTTTAAAAAAATATCGCTTGAGGTTAAGTAAAATTTGCACTTGGACTTCTTTTGTGGTACAGGGAAGGAAGGGGTGGTCATATTCTGAGAGCAAGTCTTAAAGCACAGGTTGTCTCATTGCCCTGTATTTTGATTCAGAAAGGAAGGCCAGGATTCTGAAGGAATGGAAGCAGTTATTGGGGAGATATAGGGAAAAGTCTTAATAATTGCCTCAGTGTTTTCCCGTTGTTCATAAATGACATGACCCTGTCTGCACTTAATGAAATATGCCCTTGCAGCCTTACCAGAAGAAAAGCTGGAGGTGAAGTCCTGTGTATGTTTGCCTTCTGGAAGCTGTTTCATATGAAGCAGAACAATTTGCCTCCCTCAGTTATACCATTTATTTGAAGAAAGTGGTGTGTTACTTGCTGAGCAACTTGTTACTCTCAGTAAGATACCTCAGCCCTGCTGTGGCATCTGGGGGCTGGTGCCCCCTCTGCAGGCTGGGATGCAGAACACTTGACTTGCTACAACCTGTACCTTGCACCTTAACAATTTAGATGAAGAAGCCCATGCTTAATTTGTGAGGTTCTTAGTTAGCAACTGCCAGTTGCCTCTTCCCCTCTGGGAAGGGGAAAGTCTTTTGGCCAGCTCTGCAGAGGAGAGAGACAACTGCTTCTGTCTCCTGGCATGGTAAGTGCAAGCAGGAATGGCTTAAAGAAGGAGCAGGCACACTGTAAGGAAATCTGATGCCCTTGCCATAACATAATCTGGCATCAGTATGTAGCTTTGAAAATAGTTCAACAGGGAGGAGAACAATGCTATCACAAAGTAGTTGTTGCAGCATTTCTGCCAAACAGCTTTTCAGCAGCAGAATTAGTTTAAGGAATCCTTTCCTTTCCTTAAACTGCTTTTTTTTTCTGATTTATACTTCAGCCACAATCAAACTTCTCTGTGATTTTATTTAGCTTCTGAGTCAGACTTCTTCTTTCCCTTTTTAAACAACGTTCTCCATCTGAGAATAGCAGTCCTACTGTACCCACCAGTTCCCCTCTTCTGCATGAACTCCTGCTGCCCTGCATTGCGTAGTGCTGCTGCCCTGCAGCGAGGGGTCCAGGTGCAGCTATAGCCTGTGAGGCAATAGCCTGCTGCCACACCTGTCTAAACACAGCTGATTCCTACCTGCTGTGATAACACCTCCAGGTCCTGGAGCACCTTGGGGTAGTTACTGAGAAGGCTGATGGGGGTATCCACCCAAAGCTGACTTTTTTGTTTGAGAGGGGAAAGCAGTCTGGGAGGGTTATGAGGTCTTTTGCTGGTCTGGGTTGCTGCTCTGCAGCACTGTGGGTAAGAGCTGTGCTTTTTCTTTATGTTTCTAGCTGTGGTGCATTCAGGAAGTCTACAAGCGCAGTCTCTGCACTTTGGCTTTGGTCTCTGTGTCAGGACTTCATCTCATCCCGTAGTTGGGCATGCAGGCTGGGAGAGCAGTGCGAGATGAGAAGCTGCTATGCTGGGTGAATGCGGTAGAAATTTATGATAGCTTGAGTGTACCCTAGAATTAAATGAGAGCTTGTTTTTTCCTAAAGATAATACTGTTTTGTTTGTTGCATTTGTGTCATCTGAACCTGGAGAATTGGCAGTAGTTCCTTCAGACCCTTGCTCTTCCTTGCTGGTTAGTCTAACCAAAATAATGTTTTATGAGACAACTATATGACAGTATGGACCTTAGGATAGGATGTAATATGTGAAAATGCTGAGTCCCTTCTATGTATATGAGCATTATAACATTTGGGAGTACTTGATATAAAGTTTTGAGTTTTGTACTTTAATGGTACGGTATATTGATAGGGGATTAATATCTATTTCTTTTGCCTTCATGTAGCCAGGAAGTGGTGCTGTCATATTTGAATGAATCCTGCAGAAATAGAAAATGTTCTAATATGCCTCTTGGAGACTTATGAAAAGCGTACATAGCACTGCATGTCTGGGATTGTGGTCTCATTTGAGCAAAGGCTGGGGTCACTGAGCCAGCCCAGTTAGGTTTATTGGCTAACCATCCAGCTTGCAGAGAAGCTGCTTTTGTTTTTAATGAGAACTATCACATTGTTAGCACTGTTTTGATGCAGAGGAGTCGGAATTGCTGAGCTGGTTTGAAATTTTCTCTTGGTTCTCTTTTTTTTATTGTTAGCTTTTCTTTTTTTTTAATAAAACTGTGATAGGGACTGCATGCTGAAAGTGCTTACTTTAGTCATGGCATAAGAACGCTTTTCCTGTGCTGTGTGTGCATTTTGAATATGATCCAGAGTCCATGAGTGATTCATGATGCCGTTGTAACAGGCACCTGACTCATGTATGTCATGATGAATCAGCTTCGCAGGCTTGGCGGATGCTGGTCTGTGAAAGAAATGTTCTTTGGGCATGGTACACCGTGCAAGCACACGTTCGTAGTCTCTTTCTTTCTGCGTTCATCCTATCAATTATTAAGACTGTAAATCCACTTCTAAATTGTCTTACTGTTAATGTAATTAACATTTCAGAAAACCAGTATTTTGCCTTGGTTCAATTTATTGTATGAATAGAAGTGGTTGGACTGCTTTTACAGAGCCTCAGGACGTCTTATTCTTTCCCTTGTGACACATTACTACTAGCTGCCTCAGTGGTAGCTTTGTCCTTGCATCAGAATGGCTCTGCAAAGGACAAGTTTGCTACCGACAAGTGTTGCAATATAAATAAGACTTTCTAAAGCTTCACCTTCAGCTTGAATACAGTAGGATGAAGTGGAAACAAAACAGGAGAGTTTAGCTTGGGAAAAGCTACCCATATTTTGGAGGGTTTCTTAAGATTAAGCTGACTTGACTCTTAAAATATTTTAATTAACACTTCATTAACCTCAGAGTATTTGGAAGATTGATTTCTCCTCTTTCCCCATTGGTGCAAGGAGAATTTGTGTCTGTTTGCCTTGAGCTATATGCTAGGCATATCCATAATGTCGTTATTGTAAGAATGAAATACATGACAAAGGCTACTTATGAAAAATGGCTGCGGGCAGATGACCTTTTGTGAAATGTGGATTAGACACGATTTTCTGTTTGCAGATGCACTTCTTGAAACTGATAGCGATCATCATAGGATGTGATTTCTGAACAATGAAATATCTTAACATAAAAATAAAATTGCATGATTTTTTTGAAAGTAAACTCATTCATACCTGCCTTTCTGGTGAAGAACAAGTAAATTCTTTAGCTCAGAAGAATTTTGTAGGTGCTTTCTTCATAACAACAAATGTGGTACAGGCATATGTTAACTAATGTTTGTTATGTCACATGCTTTGATTTTGGGTGTCTTTTTGGTTATGAAGCATGAGAACTGCAGTACTAGTCTTCAAAGTGTGTAAAATACAGGAGTGCTACATGCAGTGTATATGCTTAAGTGTTAATAATAGAACTGATTGTATTGCTTGAAATTAAGTTTGTCTGACACTTCTGTGTAAAAGACCGCTTTTCAGATGCTTATAACTTTGTCAAATTTTAATTTTTTTGACTGATATTTTCTGTATTTGAACTGTGCCTGAGGATGAAAATTTATGTGCATAAATTTTAGGAAAATTGTTTTTCTGAACATGGCTTGTGTTGGTTCCATAGAATGGAATTTAGATTTTTTTTTTTATAAGAGTTAGGAAATCGCATCTGAAGAAATCATGCTACAAGAATGCATATTAAATGCAGAGTGAAGCATATTTAGGAAATACCAGAATTAAATTTTCCTGTGTAACTTGGTTTCAGTAGTTTAGATGGAGTGAGTGACAGAGGCATCAGCTACATACTTACTGTAGAGAATAAAAATAAATACTGAATGCTCAAATACTAAATGAAGGAATGTTATGGACGAAACAATGCTCCAATAATGTAATTAGAAACTTATAGCCTAATGAGTATGCAAAGAGTATCACCAGAGGTTGCACATACAACTTTTCTTTTAGTGTGTCTGCAGTTTATTCAACGTTTTTTCAGTGAGTCATTTCATTAGACATAATAAACCTAAATGAACATAGATGATTATGTTCTGGTTCAGCTTCTGGGGTTCTGTAGAAATATGAGTAAGGAACAGCTTTCGTTATCACTTTGTACTATGCTATACAATTAGTCCATCCTGGTATAGAATACTGAAACAAGTGCTTGGATATAGTGAAATGTTTTCTATTTCTCTCTTTGTTGCAATGCATACTGAAGCTTTCTAATGTTGTTATATTAATATGTAATTACCAGTAAGGTGTCCTATACTGCATTTCATGTTATACTTCCATAGTGAAAGTAGCTTTTGTATAGTCCATTGTTGTTATACTTGCAACAAAAGAAGAAAGTGATTGATTTGTAGTTAAAAGACTGCGTTTACATTGAAGTATATTCAATGGAATATTCTGTTGACTTATAAATGGGAAAGAATGAGTGGTTTATATACATTTATCAAGTGTATAATAACTTCGAATTCTTGAACATCATAGTATGTTTTCCATACCATGAACATGGTATAAAGAACTGTCTTATACCTGCTGAAGATCTGAATGTGGATATTGTGTTTATAGCTAGGTACTGTTACTACAGCAGTAGTTCAGAAAATACTATGTCTTTGCAACTGCTCGTCATCAGCCACCAGTTTGGAGGCACTTAGTGGTCGAGGAGGCTGCTGCTGCGGATCTGACCACAGCAGACTGGCTGGGGTGTGTGCCTGAGCCTCTGAGCACTGGGAGCAGGAGCGGTACCTGTCTCACCACTGCTGCCTTTTTTTCCTTTCCCAACCCTGCATTTTTTTACAGGAGAACTGAAATGTGAGAATGTCCAGACTTTTGGTGAACTTGCAAGTTCTAAATCCATGTGAATTTTTAGATATTTGTTTATAAAGTTGTTTAATTGTGAATAAAGAAAAAGTATTGCTAGCAATCATCTGTAGTTGCGCCTGCTGACATGGAAGAAACTCCCCATAAGCAGGGTCAGACTCCCATCAAGAAAATATGATTCAGCAAAAGGCAGCATGAAATAAGCAGGATCAGCTTCTGTGACTGCCAGAAGGAGAAGTTCCTTAAACAGACTTTCAGGTTCATGTGCCTGTGAGTGGACTAAGAGGTGGAGTTAGATTCCCAGTTCTCAATACCTAAAATGTCTCTCTAAGCATGTCACTTCTGTTGATGTGAGAGCATAACTGAGGAGAATATTGGAGGGGGCTGGAATAAGTGTTTTAAGCCACTTTTATGGTTTCCCTCCAGTAACCTCCAGATACAGTGAAATGCAGCAGGGACATCCGCATGAGGTGATTCACCTTGCTTGTAGGGAACTTACTGCTCTACTTGGAACAGCAGCGGTAGGAGTGTTGTACATCTTGTTAATACCCTCCACAGGGCATGTGATTCTCTCTTTAAACCTTGCAGCTAAATTGAGAACACTTCCAGTGTTGACAGGTGGTGGAGACAGCACAGCACTAATGGCCTTGCAAACATCCAGGACATCTGTGCTACCCCTAAACTTCAACCATATCTGGACAGATGGCTAACAGATCTCTGACAGCATGGGCTGTTGGTTGTCACAGGGTTGCTGAGCTGTTATCAGTCCTCTTCTGATCACTGCTAGTGTAAATGAGGTAAACCCCTTGTAGAGCCTCATGAAAATGTCTTTTCTTATTTGAAAGTTTTGGGCACAGTGCATGTCGCTGTGTCCGTTTGCAGCGTGGTTGCACAAGGACAGCTTGTTTCTGTATCCTCTCTCAGTTGCTCTGAACACAAGCTATATCTCTGTCTTCAGACTAGCATTTGAGGCTCGTCAACCTCACATGGTGGTTGCTTCTGCAGAAGCAAGGAAAAGAAATATTGGCTTCATAAAAAGCAGCAGTGTTTGGTTCTGGTAATTAGGGAGGGTAGGATTGATTTCCCTAACACGTAGCAGTTCATACCATGCAGCTGTTGCATATTGCCAGGAGATGGATTTTGCAGGCCTGGACCATTTCTTCCTACGATTGCAAGACCAAGTGGACAAGTTGTCATGAAACATCCTGTGAGTGTGCTTAGGAGGTAGTGCAGTGCCTTGTGGGGCTACGAAATGGGATGTGGCTGCAGTGAGCTGTAGAGCTTAATGCTGATGCCCATAGTGCAGCCCAGCAAGATGAAATGATACTGTACTGGCAAGGGGAAATGCAGGTTCTTATCTTGCGGCTCGTGTGCAGTACTGATGGTGTTAGAAATGCTTTAGGAATTAGAAGTGCTTTTTGTGTGTTTAGGAGATCTTAAAAATAAGACAGAAAGCTTTTCTCTTTCTCCCCAGCCGCTGTGAACTTGCACATTATCTGCAGTGGAGTCTGAAATCCCGCATCCTACTGTATTGTGTTTCCCTATAGACAACCAACTTCCTTCTCTGTCTTGATAAGAGTTAAATAACCTCATGTATTCAAAAGGCACTGTTCACAACTGGCTTCTAATTTCAAAGACAAGATCTTATTTCCTATGAAGGCTATCATGCTACATCAGCTGAAACTATTATTGGAGGACACAGCAGTAATCTGCTTCTACTGAAGATGAAATGTTCCAGCGTGAAATTTTATTTTATATTCCAAAGATGACAGCCGCATAGCAGGCATTGTAACTTGCAGGAGGAGTTTGAGTGTGACAGCTGATAAATTTTTGAGTCACATACATCCTTTAAAGTTGATAAAATTCTCATTCTAATGACTTACTGCAATAATAGCTTTTTTTTCCCCCGCTGGATGTTGCGTAGACATCACAGCTGCTGTGATAGTCATCACACACTGAGTAATAAATGTGGCGCAGCAAAAGCAGGCCTGGCGCAGATGGTGGCACAGAAAGCTGGAACTCCTCCCATGCAAGTGATGACCGCACCTGGCCCTCCCTGCCTTTCCCGTAAGGATATCTATAGGTTATCAAGGCTTAAGTCATTTCAATTTATGAGTTTATGACACAGATTTGTTGGCTCATGTTTTTTTCAGGGTCTGCCTGGTGTGTATGGTAACATTTTTGCCTCATGAGTGTCAAATATATATAGAATGGTTATGTACTGGGTTTAGGGTTGTGACAAGCTTTCTTAATATGGCTTCATGATTTTGCCTAAAAGAAACCATGCAATTTTATCATAGAAAACAAACAACCTACAGCTGGAAGGATGAAACAGCTGCACTCTATTTCTGCATAGGTCACAGAGGGAGGGTTGTACAAAGCTTCTTGTGTAAACCAGTAAAATTACTTTGATGAATTTAAGTTGTATTCTAAAGAATTGTCTTGGTAATCCACTCCACGTCAGCCTGGCTCTGTGTTGCATGAATGATAATGCTGGACCAGAAGGGAGTGTGGCTGAGTGGTGCGATGATAGCTTTTGGCTGGAAATTGTTGGGGCAGAAGATCTGCTGATGCAGCCGTGGGCAGTGTATTTCACTTTCAGTTTCATCAGTTCCAAATGGAAATGCTGTACCTCCTGGGCTTTTTTTTTTTCCTTTTTCCTCTTTGCCTTCAAAACAACAGTTACCAGGACTGCTTCACTACTTTGTTTTACATTTCACAAGCCTACAGCAGAGTTGCTCTGACTTCACCCTGCAACAGCAGAGTGGCAAATCCGGCCTGATGGGTTAGTGGATGATGTCTGAGTGTGGGGCTTTATCCTTATGACTTTCTGAAAACTGAAATGGTGTTATTTTTTCAGGGTTGGGTAGCCAATTTTAGCTTACAGCACATTGACCTGACATGTCAAATGACTTGCAAAATGTGATTATTTCATCTGGCTTGGCTTATTCAGGACTCTAAGTGGCTGATTTGGTAGGTTTTTTTCTCTGGCCTCAGCTTTTTGTGGGTATGGAGAACACTGCTGGAACAGGTCTTGGTAACTCTGTTTCAGGGCAACTTTTCCTATTCATGGCAATTTCTAACTGCTTGGCAAAGGTAACAGGGCTGGACCTGAGTTAGAAAGGATCAGTAGTGAGTTTACTGGTGTGCTGCAAGCCGGCATGTGAGTACAAACCTAGGGAAGCAGTAACAGCTGTCACAGCCTGTCTAGACCAACAGTGACTGTAAGTCGGAGGCAAAGAGTCAAATGTCGATGGCACTGCCTTTCTCTACATCTCCCCTCTTCTTCTGTGGTAGCTTTTCCTCCTCAGACTGTTTTCAGACCAGGGTGGTTTCCTAAGCTTGACGGGCTTTGTGTATTTAGCAGCACGAGGCAGGCTCCCTTTCAGGTATGTGTTTGCTCCTCCACGACACCCCAGGTCTATTTAAATGTCTCCAGGGCGTGGCTTGGCTCAGATTACCACAGCTGTGTGAGGAAATGCTGTGCCTGTTTGTTCTGAACTGGCTTCTGATGGCTTCATTTACCGGACCCTATCTCCAATATCAGAAGAAACCATGAACAGCATTCTCCACCCTCTCCTTCCTCCTTTCAATTTTTTTGCCACGTGCACTTGAAGTCATCACTTTCCTGGACTGAAGGATCATAACCTGCCCAGCTGACTCATACCTCTGTTCTTATGAATTGTCTCCTCTGAATCTTTCACATGCTGAGATAAGGAGACTAGTCTGAACTATGTTCAGGGTCTGGAAAAAGCATGGATTTATTCAGCAGCATAATGCCTTTTTCATTTGCTCACTGTTCTGTTATTAATAACTCAACGAGGTGTTGGCAGTGAGCAAGCACTGAGCTTGTTTTTCATGAAACTTATCATAACTCCGGGCCATGCTTTAGAGAAGTAATGGCTAGGAGTACTCTCTTCCTCCTCTGAGGTGAGATAATTTGGTCTTTTATACAGTGGGCATACTAGAGTCATACCTATTCTGAAGACAGTTTGCACCAAGTAATGTAAAAACAATCATCTGGACGTTCTGCAGTCTTTTTAAAGTGGCTTGCTCGTAATATTCTTATAAACAATACCATGCAGATCTGCCATTGCTAAGACATCTTGAATATATGTTTATACAGATTTGTTTATAAAACTGCACTTTCAGTTTTATTGCAGTTGTCCAGGTTGTTAGAGACAGTCTAGCAGTTGCATTCAGTTAAGCTATACATTTGAATAACAAAAGAAGTTACTTTTATATATGTCAGCAGATACGATATTTTGCTTATCAGCTCTAGACAATCACCCTTATTCATATGATCCTGGAAATCTATGCTTGACTGAATTTGCTGGAAGTGTCAGAAACCTAGTTTTATATTATGGAGACAGCTACTGTCTAGTAGGCATGAACCTGGGGTTGTGTTTTGTGTAGGCTTACATGATGGGCTTAAACTCTAGGCTGTTTATTTCCATTTATATGTAAACTGCACCTTGATTTGATGGGGGCTAGAAAGAAGCTTCCAGTACTGGCAGACTGTGCTTAGACTGTCATATGTCATGCTGAGGAAGATTCAGTACTTGACATGCTGACAAGTGTTCCCTGAAGCACTTGGCAACTGGGCACGAAGTTGTTCCTGCATTACTGCTGTTCAGTGCAGGTAATGCTGTAGCCATCCGAGTGGTCAGCCTGGCAGGATAACACACATGTAATTACATACAGAATTTGTGGTTGAGCAATGATTAACAGGTATTTCTCTCTCCGTCTAGCTAAAATACATACGTACAAACCTCATGAATCTTATATATATGAATTCCTCTATCTAAAACACTTAAATGTGAAGTTTATTATTATGCCTCTAGCAACTGTAGATTTTTTGTGTGCTTCCACTGTTTGGTTGCTATTTACCTGTTAAGCCTGGTTGAACCAGAAAGAGTTCTTCTAAACAGGGGAAGGAGGGTTTCAAAACAGGGAAAAATAGCAGGGCAAGATTTAGTAAGGATGGGTAGTATTTGTGAGAGTGTAACGAAAACAAAAAGTACACAGGTGGAAAAAAAGTGAAAGTTAGCTAGAGGTATGTAGTGAACCCTGATGACATCTATGCAGCCAAATTTGCAGTGCCAAAGAAACGCAGATATTTGTACTGCGTGTCTATCCAATTCTTTCTCTTTTTCTTCCTTTTAGTCCACTGTAACTCTTGAACCTATTGGCTGCAAAATTTAACAGAGAACGAGATGTCTCAAATGTATTTGAGTACCTACAAATTTAATTAAAATCAGCAGCTGGGTGAAAGAAAACAGCCTGATTAGTGCTCCCCACTGAGAAAAAGCAGCTATGTCTTGGCTCCCAGTCACCTCTGCCAGGCATCAGCCAGCTGGTCGATGAGCACGTGCATGCTGCACCGGCCGGTCAGCCGGCACGCATGTAGCTGTGAAAACATCGTGGCCCATATGTCACTTCTCTGGCTGAACAGAGTTCCAGAGGGATAAATGGGTTAAGAAATCTAGGACATGTCTATAGGAAACCAGGAATCACATTTCCAGTGGCTCATGGAACAACGTGTTGGTTTAGCAGTAACAAAGATGCGGCATTTTATCTCTTGTCAACTAATGTGCACTTAGAAAGCTTCTAGATGTGTAATCTTGAGAACCTCATGGTCAAATCTCATATGATGGGAGAGGCTCTGAAAGGTACCGCTGGAGCTTCTGCTCTGGTTTGAAGGAGGAGGAGCGGTTACTGTGTTGTAATTGCAATTATATCACCCAATTTATGCATGAGGTGTGTGCATTTCACTTTCCATAAAGGAAAATAATATTTATCTAGACATGAAGTGATATGAAATATTTCTAAATTTTCTCCATCTCTTTGTGGAGATGCTTCCAAAGGAAAGTTGGAGAAATGGAGAAAAATCCAGTAAATACTGCCATTAGCGCTGCTTTTTTTTGTTGGAGAGTGGATTTTCTTCAAATGTTTTTAGTGGATTCTTTTATTAAGATCTCATTTTTTTAACTCTTAATATATGCTAATTAATTTTTACTTGAATGAAGATGTAAAAAATTTGGCCAGAATATTTTTGAGGAAATGCACTTTCCATTTTAGTTATGCTGATGTAACTTTTCCACGTAGCCACTCTTTGTGGCATCAAGGTACTTTCTTACTCTTTATTCAGTTTACCCAGCTAAACTTGTCTCAATAGAACACTATATTGGTGATGGTAAGATGATTTTAATGAGGAGAATGGGGGGCAGAACCCCCTAATAAACCTATAAATTCTTTGAAGACCTGGGTGGGAACCAGAATCTGTGAGGACTTCCAAAGCGATGGCCTCTCTGTCACTGCCACTCTGCTTCAGGGGCGCATGACTGCTCTAGTACAACATGCATGTTCACGCTGTGGTGTTCCCATGTTTGTGCTGAAATGCCAGTTTCTAAAATTGGCATCATGCATGTTCCAGTCCCTGGTGCATGGGTGGAATCTGGGAATCTGTCCTGTGCTGGGCAGAATTTTTCTGGAGAGAGGAAGTGAACCTGGTGGTCACTGCGGAGGGTGTGGGGACTCCAGCCCCCTGCTATGGGGACAGTTCTTGTTGTCTGCTCTCGCTTGGGGCTTCCTTATGGTCACACAGCTGATGGTGATCCTTATTGCCGTGGTCATACAGGTGGTGATGCAATCTGGGAAATGATGCCATTAATGTGAGCTTTTCTCAGCAGTGTTAGGAGATTATTACCAAGCACTTGGGAATATCTATGTAAATACAAGGGAAATTGTTTCTTGACATGTATCTTTAAAACTACTGTGATTCTGAACAAGAGATTACTCTGGCTTTCAGATTTATTCATGATAGTTCCATTGAAATATACATAAGTGTAAGTATTACATGAAATAGAAATGCAGTTGATTTTATGATAATTTGTTTTATGCTGGAAATTGGAATATATGTGTGAACAGGACTAAACATACTGATGATTAACATACTTAACCTGGGTGAGAGGTGGTTTACTCTCGTGTATGTGCCATGTAATGATGTATTTCAAACTACAAAGAACTGCAAAATTAAAAAGATCAGTTTCTGCAGAACATTGGCACTAGCAGGATGTACTGGTTAATGATGGGGCTCGAATATTTTTACAGTAGAAAGACTATCTTTGATACAGCCATATTTGTAGAAGTGCTATAGGTATCTTTTGCAGTCAAGATTGGAGAGTGAAAAATGCCATGTGATAGAAAACAAAAGTCTGAATTTACAAGTGTGGCAGTTGCCTACGTTTGCCCACCATTTTATTGGAAAAAACAGCATGTAGCAAAATGAAGAACTGTTTGTTTAGCAGAATCTTCACATTGTAATTTTCTGTTGTGGTTTTATCCGGCACCACACAGCAGCTACTTGGAGGAAAATAAACTCTGTTCCAGTTGAAAGTGGGACATTTTCAAATTCGTTTAGCAAAGAGATGAAATGAATAAATTGATGGATTGTAGTAGAGTAAAAGTGAACAGAAAATGCCCTCCTATTATTTGGTGATGAACTAGTCTCTATGCGCATCCACCATGAGTGAGTGTCCGGTCTTTCCTTAAGACAAATGAGCAAAAGACAAACCGTATATATAGTGTGTGGTCATCTCTGCACTTCAGGAAGTTTTGGAGATTCACTTGGTAGTACTGTTTTCTGTCTTAATGATAAAGAAAAGTGCTGAGGCATTGAAGATGGGTTTTGGGGGGTGGGGGCTAAGAAGAAACCATAATCTCAAGTTCAAGACAATGTAGCGCTTTTTTCAACAACAGAAGATATGACTTCATGTTGATAATCATGCTCACATTTGGCTAACAGCATTGTACAGTGAAATACCCGTTAGTCTCATTCAGTTACATCTTCTGTATTTGCTTTTTAAATATTTTTGAAGTTTTACACTGTCATTTTTGATCACCACCATAAATCTCATTAACAAATTTCTCATTCACTAAGCCATGAGCCCCGAAACCAGGGTTATGTGATATTGTGCCACTGAATAGGTTTTAAAATCCTTGAAACGTAAGGTTATAGCAATGAGTAGAGGTAAAAGAATATGAATAAAGGTATTCTGGATGGAAGCTGATCTAGGCTGACAGACGTCTTGCTATGTAATTATCCTAATTGGAAACAGTAACAGAAAAACAGCTAGGCAAAGGGCATTACTAGAGAGGGATGTGGAAATGATTGTTTTATGTTAGGCCAGCAGCTGCAAGTTTAACTGAAAGCAACAGAAAATCTGTGTGAGACTGGCAAATGTCTTTGATGTTTGTGATGAGATTTTGAAAGAAGGGCTGGGCTCTGAAATGGTGTTTCTGTTGCTCTGACTCCTGTCTTGACTTACAAGTTTGTCTTTTGTAAAGTGCTGTATTTCTTTGTGCATAGTGGGGAATAGAGTATTAAAATCTCTAACAGTCAATCACAGCCTGGCAAAATTAACTACAAACTATTTAAAATCTGCTTTATCTTTGAAGAATTATGTTGTTAAATAGTAAAGAACAAACACTTTCAGTCAGAAGTTTGAAGCTGGTACTCAAGTCACTGTCAGGTGAAACTATTGGGAAAACTGTGGGCCTCACTAAGGTTTCCTATGAGAAACAGATGGAAGAAATGCATTAGCATCCTCCAGTGCTTCACTGATGTAAAACTAGTAGGGAAGAACAAAGCAGGTACAAACTTTCTAGGCTTCCCTGTGTGGGAAGGCAGAGATCTGTAAACTGATGCTCTGGGAGCTGATGCCTGGGTTACTCTTCGGCAACTTCTTTATGTAAGCTGTTTGATTTGCCTCTGGCACAAATCTGCAAATCAGTTTTTCCTGAAATGCTGTTAGTATATTTAACAACACTGATGACAAGATGGAGGGACATTAGACAGGTGAATACTGTGTATTTGAAAGTGCTTTTCTGAACCTCAGAGAGATTTAGCTTAACACAAGACCAACAGGGGAAGAGCTAGCTACACAGAAAGAGAGATAAATGACAGGAAACTAAAACCAACCAAACCCACGCAGCCACCCCAAACAAAAAAAAACCCCTCACTCTAACCCAGACAACGCCTCTATGAAGGGAAGAAAAAAAATGTGAAGTATGTCTTAAACCTGTGTTTCCTCTGTTTTAAAGGTATTTTACAGATTACATTTTAGACACAGATTTTTTTTCTTTTAACTTTTCTTGACCTGGAAGAAATAAATCTTAGTTGATTATTGCAGTTTGAAGAGGCATATTGTAAACTGGATTGACAATATTTTATCTTCGAAGAGAATGTAATTTTAGGTGAACCTAAGGAATGACAGTCAACCATTTAATTGGTATTGTGCGCAAGGCAGAATGTACACACTAAAGGTTACCTTGAGGTCTGCAGCTATAATTACCATTGGCCAAAACAGACTTTTCATTTAATCAGCCACCTGAGAAATGATGTTGTGAGGTTAAAGGACTACCATTTTTCAAGAAAGATGTCAATAAGGAATGAAGACTGCTTATGGTTTTAGCAGTCTGTCTTGTCTCTGCCGTGCTTGAAATCTGATAGAATTGAACCCTTTAAGTATGAAAAAGAACTGTATTCAATACTCATTCCTACTAAAAACCCCCCAAACCAAAACAAAAACCAACAAAGAGTTTTAAAGGTGGGAAGAGAAGACATTTGAGTATCTTTGAAATACCTTTAAGGCTTGATCACATCCTAGTGAGGTTTTTCTAAAATGTAAATTTCTGAAGAACTGAAGTGGAAAAAAATGCCAGAAGTGCAGGAGTATCCCTTGATGCAGAATTGGATATAGTGGCAGCTGAGATAATTTGAGGTGCTGAATTCACAGCTGTATAAATTTAGGAAGAGACAGGTCATGGCAACTTTTATGTTAATAAACATAACAAAGGCCTCTTAGTGTAAAATGTGCTTCCCTTTCATGGGAGTTCACATTTGGTTACAATGAGAAAATTCTGAGAAGCTGTTTACTAGATACTTTCTAGTGTTGAGTTGAAGGGTTGATTGATAACTTGAGGGTAGGATGCATAGGCTTGAGAAAATACATACTGTGACAAATGTCCTGTGCAGCCTAAGCATAGAAATACAGTTAAAATCATGTACCCAAAGACAGTTACTTCTACCTTTTGAATACAGGGCATTAGGAGGAAAAATGTTGGAGATACTTCCGCCTTTATGTAACTGTGTCTGTAGGCCTTGTGCAAATGGGATCTCTGACAACTTTTGTTGAACTGAAAAGCTTTTAAGTGGCTCCTAGATAATTTTGTGGCATGGCTCAGTTCACATAAAATAGACAAATCTAAATATCATCTAAATTAAGACTGCATCTTCTCTCTGTGGGTTTTTTTTGTTTGTCTTCATGTCTTAGGATAATGAGCGTGATAGTCATCTGAAAGTGGAAAACACAGCAAAGAGGAGGGACATTCACGCTGCTTGCTGAAAACCCTTCCTGCTCCTTCCAGGGAAGCTGCATCACCTGGGTGCTTGAGCAGCAGAGTCGTTTCCGGGCCCTGGTGTCTTCTCACAGTGTTTGGATGCACATCCCCCAGCAGGCAGGGGTCGTGCCGTTCCCCCATGTGAGCAGCACAGGGCCACTGCTGCAACACTGCGCCCCTCTTCTTTTTGCCGCTGGTCAGGAAACCTGCATCTGCCCTGTTGTTGTTGCTGTCACCCTTCCTTTCGTGTCACCTCCTTCCATCTGCAAACGTTGCATGTGGTTTTGTCCACTTTCCATAGCAGGATAATCTGACAGCTAGATATTGTGGGGTAGACATCGGCTCTGCTGTGACTTGTTCATGCAGCCATTAGCACAGTGAGGCCTTAGATTAGTGTAACAACTGCTGTCGTGGTGAAGACCGGATGCTTCGCCCTGGGTCTCCAGAATTAAAAGCACAGCCTCTGGGTGGATCTCGAGAGTTAAGTGCAGTAGCTGTCAGGCTCGCATCCTTGTCATACGGAGGGGCAGTGCAGCTGAGTGAGGGGCTGCATTACTGCAGCGCACACAACAATAGCACTGGCACCTAAGGGGCTACTAAAGGGGTCCGACGAAGGAAATCACAAGTACTACAGGTTTATTTATCTGCAGCATGGGAGAAGTGTGGTTCCTTGCACTTTCACCTCTGGCATTTATATATAGCTCATGCCCAAGCTGTCTCTATCTAATTTGGTTAGCATCTTGGTGATTCTCAAGTTCCTTTCCTTTACCCATCTGATTTTCAAATCAACTGCAAGATTCAGGATGTGATAGGGAAGGATCTTAAATGTTCACAATGAGCTCAGCTTTCCAAATTTCAGCAAGCTAGAAATACGCATTTAAGACAAAACATGGAAGTCCTACAAATCATCAGTGAATGCCCGTGTTCTCTTTTTCAGGAAGTACGCTTTGGCTTACACATCCCTCTCGGTACAGAGTTCCCCAGCAGCCTTGCTGGACAGTTTGAAAGTGATTACCTTGGTAACGCCACTTCCCATGGCTGAAAAAGCTTGAGGCAGCTTGTCTTAGTATTGCCTTTGTGCTCAGTGCTCTTAGGAGTTACAGGGTAAGTCCCTAATTATCCTGCTTCACAACAACTTTCCTTCTCTCCTGCTGGAACGCTTGAAAGGGTGAACAAAGTAGAATAAAGCAAGGATTTACAACTCTGAAACTTGTTCAAAATCAAGTCCTGATGACAACCTAAAACACATTACAAAAGAAAAATGTTTTGACTATCAGTTTCCTGCTGCTACATCCTCCTGTTTAGTGTACACGCACACTCCTTTAAGTCTCAGATGGGAACATGAGTATGATGCCAATGAAGAGTAGAATGCTAGAACTACTAGACCCAAAAAGGGTGTGGCTAAGTGGGAGCAAGACAAAGTGGTCATCTGGTTTTGTTGTCAGAGTTCTTCTCATGGTCTGGTTTTCAGGTGTTGAGCATCCAAAACTGTACAGAGGTCAAAGAAACTGTACCTACTTGATGTTTATGAAAACTGGGCATTAGTTGCTCTGCTGCATCCTATTCCAAATAGTGCTGTCCTGCCTGTGTCATGGCAAGGAATGTCTTGCAGTGAGTCTGACAAATGTCCATTTGTCCCAGGACTGTAAAGCTACAGGAAAGTTGCAAAGGTGAGGGGATACAGAGTTTGCGATATTTAGCTCAGAGACAGCAGTGGGATGCAATAGGCTGCTGTCTTGCACTATTTCGAGGGTTGACATCGGACACTTTCTTAACTTAGATTTGAGACTGTGGTAATTGCTTTGCAGTTGAATTCAAGGACTTGCCATATTAATAAAGACAAACAAACCCCACATTGCAGTAGCTCTTGCAACTGAGGAAAGTGCTTCTGTGTGTTGTAGACCTTGATGTCCCCTCGCATTTAAATGATTGTAGCAGAACACAGATTTACATTTCGGGATCTACTGGAGACACTCCTTGTGGAGAGAAAGCAGGAACCTTTTGTTAGCATGGGATTGTACTGTTTACATAGGTAAAGTCTAGTATTATGACAAAAAAATCTGTTAGTATTTGCTAGAAAAAGTCCTGATTGTCTTTACATTAGTAGGAAGGCATATGTCTCTGTTAGGGAAGCAAAGTGACTATTAAACACTTCTTTTGTTGTTGATGGAAATTCCATGTTCAATTGTGATGTGTCAAGTATGAATGTAAAAGATCTGCAATTCCACAATGGCTGTCTGCTGTATATCCCGATGACAGTGAAGCCAAATTAATCTGCTGCATGTCGGTCAATATTTGCAATTGTTTAGAGAGTTTCTGTGATGGACGTTTATATAAATAGTGGTTCATTGTCTCTTAAGTGGATGTCACCTCCTGAGAGACATAATCTCCCAGGGGGAAAAAACAATCATGGCAAACCTATCATCAGTCCATAGACTGAGGGGCATTCATTTTCTTTTTGTTTCACTGTGAATACCTAGTCTGTGCGCCCAACGCTGATTTTTTTTTTTCACTTTCTGTAATGTATGATTGCACTTGTCTAGTTTATGCTGTTTCTCAGCAGAATTTGTGATGGTCACATTTCACACATCCAATCCTTCTTACAAAGCAGAAGGACGTGTATATGGATTTTTTTTTTTGCACAATTGTTATTAGAAATTAACAAATCTGTTTTTTTCCCTGTGAAATGCAAAGTCAAATGTTAAAATCAAGACTGTACAGTTAAAATGGTAAGATACTAAACACTTCTGTGAAATTCAAGAACTTACATGGACTAATTCACAATTGTAGTTCACAATGCAGATATGGTATGAAAGGGCCACCAGTATGTTCAGCTTGTCCTTTGCAGCTTCCCCATCTTCCGGGGTGTTCTGCCAAACCCTTCTATAGTGCTGACAAGAGTCATCTGTGCTCTCTCTTCCATAACAGAAGCATCTGTAAATCACCAGGCTGTTCAGTATTGAAACCTGCTTACACAGCACAGCAATAGGTGATACATTTTTGTACGTGAGCATTTATTTAGGAAAGGACCATGTTTGGTTAACAGTGTCTCACTGTGCACTTCAGCAAATTTATCTTTACTCTGCTTCGCTAGATTAGATAGGTTTAACCCTATGCTTGTCGACTACTGTGCTTCACATAAAACAAGTAGTGGCTTCACATTCCCTTAATGTTCCTTTGAAAACTTATCCAAATAAATGCCTTTGCTTCTCAATACCTTTGAGACAAAAAAGTTTTGCTTCTGGCTCTTCTAGTCTTCCATTTTTAAAATTAGTTGTGTTAGGAAACCTCTCAAAGGAGCTTCCATCTACACAAGTGGATTTTATTTATAGAAGAGTGGAGGTGGTTCTCCTGCAGGAAGGACGTATTTCTTCTGTCACAAACAAAGAAATAAGCAAATTAAAACAAGGAAAAGGTCTATTTTGGCTGTGCTGTGCTTACTAACTAAAGAAGAATTTAAAGGCAAAAGATGGGCAAGGGAAGGGAGATCAGAGTTTGATTTGCTGTTTGGCTTCAGTTTGTTTTTCTGGCTCATTGTTAGGAAATCCTCTTCCTATGCCCCTGGTGTCACAAAAGAGCAAGGGGAGAAATCTTGGGGTCACACATGTTTGTGGAAATGGTATTAACTTCAGCCAGTGAAGTGTGGGTTACTTACAATGCTCAAGAGAGGGACGGACCTCTGTTAGCCCAAAAAAACCACAAAGAGGGAAGAACTGTTATGGCAGTGGGTTGCTTGAAAAGCGTCCTGAAACCATCCATTTTCTTTTGTGTTGTGAGTGGTTCAAACTTTAGGAGAATGAATTGTGTCCCAACAGGCTTGCCCGTCAGTCTGTGACACCAGTAGCATCCCGCCCTAAGGCAGCTTGTCCTCAGCCTCCTGTACTTGCCATGCTGGGCTGCAGGCCCTCCTTGCCAGCTTCCAGGCACAATGTGGGGGCAAGGCTCTGGAGAAGCAGGACTGGGTGGTTACCTGTCTCTGCCTGACTCGCCGTGTAACACGTTACAGATTTGTGGGTTGCTGCTTTCACTCTGGCTTATCCTTCCTGCTCAATCTCCAGAACTTCCAGATGCCCGAGTATTTCACAGATAGGCTGTGTGAGGGAAAAATACCTTGTTTGAACTCTCCCGTTGGTAGGAAATTTAGTTCAAAGGTGGGCGTTTTCTGTGCCAGAGGCACGATTTCTGTGTTTCTGTGCCTTGTGATGCTTGGGTTTCTTTTGCAATGATTTTACTTACAAATTTAGTAACTGAAGAGTTCTTTAAAAAAAAAAAAATTAGGTTTCTTTGTGTATACGTGTCTGTGAGATTAATTTTATTTAAGGCTGGTCAGGAAACAATTGTTAAATTTAAAACAAAGCAAACAAGCTTGTGGCTTGATTATACACAGAAGCCTCTGGAGCACTGTAGAAAGTGGCAGAATAAATAGACAAAAATGAGACTGGATTGATAAATAATTATAGCAGTATTTGAAAGAAGGGCAGTTTACAAATGAGTACTGTGTTGTGCATATTAAAATGCTTTATAAACTACAATAGTAACTTTTTTTCTCCTGCTATTACTGTTTTGTTGAACTCACTATTTACAGTGAGAAATTCACATTGCAACATGTTGATGCATGCCTTGTCCTAGGATGTACTGTCTATTGGTTTGTGGCCCTCGATGATGCAGAGAGGTGTCTAGTAAGTGGCTTTTATCAATCAAGTAATTCAAAGGTAATACTCTTACACTTCACTGGAGCTTTTTTGTTTATTTGTTCCATTTGCCCTCCGCCTCTAATATTAAAGGAGATGCCAATGACAAATAATTTTGGGCAGTACCGTGTCTCTGGTATTGCTTGGATGACGATAATATTTCTCTGCAGTGCAGCCTCAGGGATTGTCATATCCCCTACCGAGTGTCTTGCAAGGAATGCATTGGATAATGACAAACTGCAGTGCACTGTGCTCGGAGAGCTAATGAGGTGCTTTGTTCTTCAGCATCAGTACATATTTAATCTATACCTTTCACATACAGAAATGGAGTTTTAACTGACATTATGTGCATCTAAAAGAAAGTGAATTTCTGATACTGGTGTAGGTACTAATATCCTAACTGTAATGATTTCATTATGTCCTCCAAACTCAGCATCAGGCGGTCCTTGGGGGAAATGGGCATTTTGAATGTAAGGTAGGAAATTACCAAAGGGAATTGAGGATGCCCTTCTGAAAGGGTGTCATAAAGACGTTCTGACTTGTTAGAAGGAACTAGGGTGTGATGCATGCTCAGGCGTGGCTTTATAAGCCTTTCCTTGACACTAAACACCTCTATTGAATGCTAAGGCTGCATTTCTACAAGGTGAATGTAACCATATGATAATGTGCAGGAAATATAATTTCAATGTTGTCTTTTTTTTTTCTTTTTCTATATATTAAAAAAAAATCTCATTGTACTACTTAAAAGGCTGGTATTTTTCAGACCACAACTCTGGGTGAGAATGAATGGGGAAAATATGCATTTTGACTCTTTAAGAAAATGTGTCTCCTGATAGTATCCAAGTGGCAGATCAGTTATTGGAAAAGTTGAGCGTTGCTATCTGTGTAAAAGGATGCTGTCCTGAGCGCTATAAAATACACCAATTTACTGTAGTTGCCTATTCCGTTGTATAGACTCTTACTGTATGTTCATCACTGCTGTGTCTGATCATCCTGCAGTAGTAAATGAAGTGATACAACTAATATCTGCTGTGTGCTCTTTCACTGTTCTTTTGCAGGGAGAGAACTGTATGTAGCGAAATATTCTATTTGGGGTTTTTTTGGCTGTATGTATATACAGGCTTGCACATGTTGCTATGCTCTTGTGCTGAGAGGTCAAGATTTAAGAAATAGTGTGGTTTGTGATATTTTGCAACCCAGCTTTTGCCAGAAGAGTAAAACTGTCTGCAGAGTGCTTGAGCTCTGGAGTGATGCCGGGTAGTAGGTAGTGGCCCCGTCGGAAGTTATTTTGACAATGATCTACAACCTCAAAGAAAAATGTCAGCGATGTAAAACTTACTTTCTTTTCATGTCTGAGTCAAACTGCAGCTCTGCTTCCCTCCAGATTGATAAAAATGTCATGGATTTATTTATTTGGGTTAGTGTATGTCCCCATCACCCTGTCCCTTCTCTGTGTGAGTCGCATGGTGGAAATGAAGGGTGCTGCCAGAAGTACAGATACTCTGAAAGAACAGTTGCTGTTTGTGTCTGCTACAACCGCAGGAAAAATTTTAGTGTTTCTTCTTACCCCCTGCACTGTCTATCTCCTCCTGCTCTGCTGTTGCACTGCCACAGACAGCGCGCTCTTACCAGAAAGTAACTTAAATGCAGTGTTAATAACATGAGTAGTACCAGTGCTTAGATGTGAGTGGGAGATGGTATAAAGGGTGGAGGCTAGGGGACATTCTGCCTTCTGGTAAATCTCTGCGCTGAAACTGAGCTGCAGAAGTTGTTACTTGCTTGGAAAATAGCTTCTGTGTCTGCCTGCCTGCCTGTGTTATCAAGATCTTCTGTTGGAAATCAATGCTAATGCTTTTGGAGCAGTATTTCAAGGTGATCTAGAATCCACGTGTAGTCTATGATTTTGCTTCAGCTACGTTGCAGACACATTAGTGGAGATTAAATACAAGAAGATAAAAGGCAAGTTGATGCAGTAATTTTTGCACAACAGTAGACCTGAAAATGATCAAAGGCAAGCGCATGGCTGGGGCACTTTGCTGGAGTACTCCTGACACATAGCTCTCTTCACTTGAGCTGCTCTTAGCAGTTTTCCAGGCTCTTTGGAGCAGGAGTTGGAAGCACGCCCAAGAAGGGTGTTTTGCCATTATACATGAAGTTTTATTTACTGCTTGACAGCTGAGAACCAAAGAGTAGAGCCCGTTCTTTGATACGTGGCTGACTTATTACACACCTCTTTAAAGTCCTCTCATCATCGGGACTTAGGCTTCAGCCAGCCCTGAGGTCTGAGATACTGACTGCCTCTTTGGTATGTGACAGATCTTTTGAAGCTTTTGAAGCTACTAAAGCTGGAAGGACCATCAGACTTCCAAGTTGTTTGTAGGGTGTATAACGGCCTGTTAGAGGAAATAAGAAAGGGAGTAACAGTAAAATGTCCATGACCTACGACTGCTCCTTGCTGAACAAATAGTGTTACACTGCAGCACCTCAGTTTTCCTTCCTGCGAAGGAGGAGGTCTTACCCTCATACTTTGAGGCTGACAGCTGAAGGGGACTGTGG
>Ga0065711_1029650_pt1 | contig 35359 bp, 15 predicted proteins | sample Hoacrofraction12_FD_59098 | JGI IMG/M metagenome (GOLD analysis project Ga0065711, IMG submission 59098) | Hoatzin crop microbial communities from Cojedes, Venezuela - Epithelial fraction 12 v2 (version 2) | ecosystem: Host-associated > Birds > Digestive system > Esophagus > Crop | place... | reverse complement strand
CTGGCTTTTCTGTAGTCCCTGGGCACCTCTCCTGTCCTCCAGGACCTTTCAAAGATGATGGAGAGTGGCTCAGCAATGACATCTGCCAGCTCCCTCAGTACTCGTGGGTGCATTCCATTAGGGCCCATGGATTTGTGGGTGTCCAGATTGCTGGAGTGATCTTCCCTTGGTCAAGGAGGACTGTGTGAGAGATCATCCTTTCTGCAGGCTTCCTCTCTTACCTCCAGGGCCTGGAATTCCTGAGGGCCAGCCTTAGCACTGAAGACTGAAGCAAAGAAGGCATTCAGTAACTCTGCCTTCTCTGCATCCTCTGTCACCCACCTTGTTCAGCAGCAGCCCCACATTATCCTCCCAAGTCTTCCATTTGCTGCTAATGTACTTGAAGAAGCTTTTCTTGTTGTACTTGACCTCTCTTGCCAGATTCAGTTCCAGGTGGACCTTAGCCTTCCTCGTTGCATCCCTGCATGCTTTGACAACATTCTGTACTCCTCCCAAATGACCTGTCCCTCTTTCCACATTCCATAGACCTTTCTCTTCCACCTGAGTTCTGCTAGAAGCTCCTTGCTCATCCATGTGGGTCTCCTGCCTCCTTTGCTAGATTTCTTGCTCAGGAGGATGCACCAATCCTGAACATGAATATGACAGTAAACCAGATTGTTGGGTGTGTAAAGCAAAGGTCAGAAAAATGTTTTAAGAGTAAATTGGGGTTTTTTTACGCTAAAATAACTGAAGAGTTCTCTTGTTGAAACTATTTTTATTTGTAGATTTTGAGCAAGGTCAAAGTTACCTTCCAAGGAAAGTAGATTAGAGAATAGTAGTCAAGCTTTCAGCATCAAGATTTAAACACAGTATTTGTTTATTTCCAAGATAACCCAGAATTCTGAATATTTTATTTGGAAAAAAATTGTCTTTGATGCCATGCGTAAAGGCTTCAAGTTTTACAAGGATTACTTTCCAAGGATGTCCACAGGCGTGTTTGGGTTTGTTTTTTTTTTTTGTCTGACATGGTGCAGCATTTTGTATTTTAAAATGAACTGTAAGGAAGCTTTGGTTGCTCAGGTGTAATGGTGATGATGATCACATGTTTTATGCTCTCTTCTGAGACCATATCCATGTCTTGGTAGTTGATATCACTTGATTTTTGCCATTTTTCACAGTGCAGGATTAACAGATTGGAGAAAGGTAGGCTCATTTTAATATGGTTTATTCTGTTACTCGCCATAAGTGGTTCAGGCGTAAGATCCAACCTTCCTCTGCACTTGAAATTTGTATATAGATAATCAAAAGCAGCAGAATAGGTGAAGCTTAGGTCTGAAGGTGGAGTTCTAATGATGTGATTCTCTAACATCTGATAAGTAGAATGATGCTGCAACCTTTCCTTCAGTGCGGAGCTGGCAAATCCCTGTTAGGACACCTGTCTGCTTTGGCTGACTATCTTTTGAGTTTGCTGTGCCATTGAAAAATCACTGCGTTACTAGACTCACTGGCTAAACAGTTAGGATGGGTTGCTAGGCAATCACATAGAAAGTACTTTAACAATACAGAGTAAGCTATGCACACCAGAACTGCATTTTTAGCTTGCCATCTTGCAGCTGAGTTGCATTTCACAGATTTCTAAACTACTGTTTTCTTTTTCCTTTGTGGTTGTAGCACTATTCACGCTCCTGCTTCTCTACTGTGCTAGAGCAGTTGTGCTGCCGAAAGACTTGCTTTAGTCCCGTAGCATTCCATGCTTGGGCTGGCACTGCACAAGTGGTGGTGAATGTGTGGGTTTAAAGGTTACAGGTTACAGTTCTACGGAGGGAGACATGAGTCAGGATCTGTATCTTGTTTTAAAGCTAGAGGACTAAGGGCAGATGGAGGCTTATGAACGCTATTTCCAAGTGTTATTGTGAAGAATGCTGGACTCAGATGGAAGATTTGGGGAAAAATGGGAAGTAAATGATGTTGATTGCTTCCAGTAATGCAGTACTATATCTCAGCAACATCAGAGCTCTGAATCATCAGAGGTGATTCTTCTGGCAGGCTCATTTGAGGCTCAAAGTTAAAATTGGAGACCCAAGGATGTGCATTTGGAGTGGGGAGGAAAGCAACTTCGATTTCTGTTGGGATGCTCAAAGCAGTGAAATGCTCATAGCCTGTTACTGACACACAGTGGAGTTGTAGAAAGGGAAAGCCAGTATGTGTGATTTTTGTTGAAAGAACTGTAGCACAAGGACATCTGACTTAAAACTAGATTTGAGTTTGACGATTTTGGACAAATGGAAGACTATCACAAGACTACTTGGTCTTGTGAAGACATGAATCAGTTATACCTAGAGGCAGAGTGCTGAAGTTGTATGTAGCCCGGTGCCTTTCCCTACCTGCTGATGTTCACGTTTGCTGCTATTCAAAACACTTCAGTTTTCTTTGAGTGGCCATTATGCAAATATGGTAGCCCAGGTTCTAGTCGAGTGTTGGATGAGATTTAAGATCAAGCTTGAATTAATTGTCTCTAGTATTTTCCAGTAACTTCATCTAAAATTTGGAAATCTGTCATGCTCTTGGGCTGGCATATAGCTAGCTCAGGTAGTGGAAAAAAGGTTTGTGTTCAGGTTTTATGGTGGTGATAGGGAAAGCTAAAACCCAAAAGTAAACAAACAAACAAAAAAATCCCATTAAATATCAAGTTCCACCTATCCCTCTCTGAGACTAAATTCCAACTGCCTTTAGACTTTACCAATTTATCTTAAATAGCAACAAAAAAGTGATTGGAAAATCAAAAGCAGAGTGGAAACAAGCAATTGCATTACTAGAACATCACCTTAATGCTACCTGTGGAAATGGCTAACATCTTTGAATTACTGAACCATCAGTATGGTGAAACTCTTGCACAGAGAGCTGTGGGCACAGGTGGGAATAGTTGATGTTGTTAAGTAAGGAAGAAAACTGCCACTTGTAGCTGTTACTGTAGCTGTTGTAGTTGTGCGATTGTGACAGCCCATAGGTTTTTGTGTAGTGTAATCCAAACAATGCTAGGAATAGATGTCTTGGTATGTGCCAATAACGGCTGCTTATTCTGTGGCCCTTCAGTTATTTTCAAGCTCTTCAGTGCACCTACTGAAACATTTTTGAGTGTCATTTGAGAGTGTTAATATGTGTTCCAGAGTGGTTGTATAAAACTAGCAGGGAAAAAAACTGACAGCTCTTCCACTGGGCTTAAAACCAGAGCTTAAATCAATGAACGAATTTAATACTTGTGTCCCACAGGTCCTTTCAACAGAAAGCATTATTCAGTTCTAAAGTGTAGGCTTGTATTTAAGGAATTTTGAAGTTTTCAAAAGGATTTTGAGATTCTGTACCAAAGTGCTGTTGACTTTTCAATCCATCTCAATGGATGACTTTTCCTGGGATCATTGAAGCTCATGAATATTCTAAGCAGCAACAAATATATCAAATCTAGTACACTTCCTGCAATTCAGTGAATGCAACTTGTAAGCCTTCACAGATGCTGTTCCTTAACAGGGCTTTTGTAAGGCTTTACTGTTGTCAACAGCGCATCAGATGTGATACTGTTAGCTGCCAAAATAATCTATTCAAATTGCCCTTCCGTCTTTAGCAAAGCTTATTTGTAAACGTCCCATTAATTTCTCTTGGATTGGAATTGCTATGTGCAGTTTATTCTGACATGATAGAAAGTTTGACTAGCTTTTTGCCTTCACAAGAAACAGACTTCAATGAACATCTACTCAATAAAAGTAAAATCATATATTTTTCACTTGTGCATTCATAAAAAGTGAAACAAGCCTTTGCTTAATTTAGTATGCCAAAAATATTAAAAAAAATTAAAACCCTTCGAGATTCATTATGGTGGGGACTACATTCTGGAAGGTTTGTTTTAATGTCATTTTTGTTTAAAAAAAATTTAAAAATCAAATCTCATAAAAGCCATGAGCATGCTTAAATCTTTTGTACAGGAATATTAATTAAAATCTTCTGTGTGTTTACACATTTTTCATTTTTAAATATGCTAGCTTGCTAGTTAATCATCAAACAGCTTTGGTAGAGTGACAGATTGCCATCAATGTCAAAGGCATATATCTTTTCAGCTTCCACAAGTGCACGAAGCAGTGGAGCTGAACTGCTGGGTAATCCTGGTGCTGTTCTGTAGTATGTGCAGAGACTGGATGATTGTGGCTATCCATGAAGCCAGGATGCATGGGCTATTTTGTATTTCAGAAACAGTGCTCTAGAATGGATCTTCCTGCATACCTGTCTCTGGGGAAAAAATCTCCTCTGATTAAGTTCAAATACAGCTGCTGCCGTAGTTGCAGGTATAAGGGCAAGGCTGTAGCACAGTATTTAGTGACATGATCGTCTTCAGCATACTTTGTCTTGTTTTCTTGATGTTCTTTGAACACTCCTCCTTCCCTCCTGAAGACAGTGTAAAGCACTGTGAAAGGTGTCCTGTACTTGTGAAATGAGTCTATTATTTACGTGAGCACACTTCTAAAATATTTTTTTCTTTTGTGGATGGACCTGTTCATTTCACTAGTGGTGTGCAGTCCTGGGGCTGACTGAGGACAGTGTATTTTAAAGATGTTGGTACCATGGCTTGGCTCTTTCATCAGCCCTTCCTTCCAAGGTCATGTGTCAGAAACCGCTAGTTTGGTGTTCTGGGTTCTTGCTTTGCTTCCACAGGGATGGCCTAAGATATTGCAAGTTTCCGTGATGGGGACAGCATTGCAGGATATGTAGATCACAACCAATGTTTACTAGAGGACCTTGTATTAATTAAGCTGTTAATAGCAACACCTTGATTCCATTAATAGCAGGTAACTATTCGTATGGTGCAAGCTTCTCAGATGTGCTTACTCAGTTACTGGGTTGGGACAACAGCTGGGAGACCTCCACAGAAGCGGTGGGGTGTACTGATGCACCAACAGCTTCTACATGGGCATTCAAAAATAAAAAAAAATTTGTCAAAGCACACTCTTTCTTCAGGTGTGTCTGTAATCCCATACTCCCTGCCTACCTATAGGAGCTGCTGCTTTCTCAACTGCAGTCTCTTTCCTTATTGTAGCAACCTGTTGTTGATGGTAGTGTGTGGCGGTGGCCTTGAACATCTAGTTCTACTCTCCAGCTTGCTGTTTTCTGGTGGCTAAACCTTCAGCTACAGATACAAGTATCTGTAGAGTCCGTTCACGCAGACTAGCACAGAAGGGACTTTTGTGACAGGCTTAGCTTGTCCCAAATAACAAAACATTCTGGGCACTGGAAAGATAGTTTGTACTTGAAAGCTATACAATGTCTTACAAACACTAACAGTTCCTAATTGTAAAACTGTGCTACCTGGTCAGAAACCCTGACAGTGCTGGAATGTGAGACTAACTGTGCGCTTTTCAGACGGGTTGGGGTCGTTGATGTGTGCTACTTCTGTGTGGGCGAAGCTAAGAGGCTGTGTTCTGTGCACAAACGTGACTGCATTCAATTTGAGAAGGAAATATGTTTTGAAATACAGCAGATGCTTGCTTTAATAAATCTGGGGATCTCTTTCCAGAGGAAGAGTGTGAAAGTACAAAATCAGCTAGTTAGCACTGCGCAAAAACCTCTTCCAATAGAAGTACTCAATATTCTGCTCGCTCAGAGGTCAACTTGTAAGCATCCTGAGAAGTAACCTTACAGACTACTGAACTTCTAATTCCCTCTCTGTTAAGTTTCTGGAAAGTAACTCTCCAATATTCAGAATAAATGCACTTCTTTTATTTTTAGAGCACTCATACATGGCATCCTCTGTGGGAACTTGTGATGGAGTTGAATAGTACAGCTGTGTATCTAGACAAATGGTTGCTAATATGATCTTGTTATGGTTAGCTTTCTAAGAAGTAATAGAGCAGTGCAGTCATCTGGCTGTTTGAGTGTAATTGCTTTAGCACTGGCAAAGGTTATCTGCTGAACTAAAGCTGTGTGCATGTTCCCTTGTTTCCTAGTCCATGTTATAAAAGTTGAAGGTGTGAAGACTGCGGAAAATGGTAGTAGAAGTAATAGTTCACCGTTTCTTTTTTATATTGCTCAGTTACACAGTGATTTCCAGCTATTTTCAGTCTCCACATAGCTTCATAAGACACACTAAACCAAATCCCAAACAAAATCCTGAGAGCTGTTGCATGCTACTAACTTACATTTAAGAAAGTGTCTGGTATTACTAAAAGAGCTTTGATATTACATAAAGCAGCTTAGAATTCAGAGGTAAAACTGAGTGTTAAGTACAAATATTAGCATCAAAGCATCTGTAATGAAAGCTGCTCCACTTCAAGTTTTGAAGTATAAAAGAAAGCTAAGGTAGCACATTATGCATTTGCTGAGCAGTAAATCTCTACGGTGGCGAACTTGGTTTAAAGAAATGTAAGTGGGTACAAATACCATTTGTTTATATGCTTATAATAAACAAAAAGAAAACCCTCCTCTCTTTTCAGAAACTTTTTCACTAAAAGGACAAAGGAACTCAAACCTGCTGTCCAAAGCGCTCCTGGTTGGAAGCTGTTTGGAAAAGTCCCACCCAGGGAAAACCTTTTGAAAGATTCCAAAATTATTCAGCAGGTGAGTAAACATCACGCAACTCTGGATACAAAACTTGTAAAAAAATTAATGCATCAGTATTGCAGTCCTCTGCTGTTATCTCCACGTCTGGGAAGAACACTTTTGGGGCTTTGTCTAAAGAATAGTAGTTACTGAGAAGGAGTTTGAGTTTTATGATTATCTACTAGATTCTTTAGTACATCTCAGTGCTTATAAAAAGGTGGTATGTGTTCAAGAAGCATTTAAGCTGTTTCAGTCAAAACATCAGAACTTAGGTATTAATTTCTCCTAAAAATTTGCCTTATTTATCATGATATGGTACAATTTTTTAATGGTGGAGTGATTGTGAAATACTGTAGACTTCCTTTATGAAGTTCAGTTCCAAATTACTTTTGCATGTTTTGTGCAATAAAACCAGTCATACCTGTATACTCGTTTTTTCTTCAAACTAGATGTTAATCTAGAAAAATTTATCCTTTTCAAGCATTCTTGGATATTCTAGTGCTACAAAACTGGGTGGGGGTTTTTTTTGTTTGTTTGTTTTTTTCTTATTTGGATCTAACTCATCTTTCCATAGTCCCTCTTGCCTGGAAGACTTGCTATCTGGGTAACTTTGACAAATTGCTTAGAATTCTGAAACATGTAGTATTGTTCTGTTTAGACTTTTAACCTCACTGAAGATATTTTTGTTTCAAAATAGTACTGTAAGTTGAACTTGTTTTGGAGTTACTGAGGTACTACAGAAAGATAATTCTGATTTCCTTCCTGTAATAATACAAAGTTGCACTTCCACATATTTGTTCATGTAGAGTCTGTCTTTAATTTGATAAAATAGTAATGAAATGGCATAGTCTTTAAAGATGAGCAATTGGGAATGTAACATTAACTTAATGTTAACACGAGATCCTGAAGTTGAAGGATTTGTTGACACAAATGTGAATGTCCCTTGTGTTGGTGAAAAGAGTAACCTGAATCTTTTGAGAGCTGCTTTCTCTGTCTCCTTGCTTAAATTCTATATAAGCTGATGTGTTTGCAAATGGCTGTGAATGAAGCAGTGTTCAGCCATCTTCTAGAAAGAGCTTCGTGGTGAAGAGGGCTTTTTGGGAGCAACTGAAGTGAAAAACAAGAGGTTCTTTTTGAAGGACTTCCATGTAATGGGACTTACCATACAATAAAATGTTGTAGGAGAATGATGAGATTACAGAAAGTGTGATCTTGGGGGTTGGACTAGATGATCCTTAAAGGTCCTGTCCAACCTAAACCATTCTATGATTTACTGTGAAGTAAACCGAATGCTTTTTCAACACTTTTAAATAAGGAAAATTATATTTGAACAGTTTCCCTTTTTGGGTGGGAGAGGGAAAGTGTTCCTAGTTTACTTGCAGATGAATGCTGTTGGCCTTGTGCTGTGAAAATACTGTGGTAAAAATCCAGATGTCTCTTCCATCCTGAGAAATGGAGAATGTGCATGATGTTACCAGTCATCTGCTTCCCGTTTTGTAGTAATGAAGATGTTTGTTCTGGGGACCAACTCATATTCTGCAGAAAGTCTTACTTGCTGATGCTGTTGTCCCTCAGTGGCTGTTTTTCTTTTAACTGTAGTGTTCCCATTTTTTTTTAACTTCTCCAAAATGGCAGAAAAGCAAATATATTAAAACAATGTGTTGTCTTTAAACATGATTGAGTTGGTCCTAGCTGCTAGTCATGGGGCTTGTGTTATAGTGGATGACAGATTAGGGTCACTATTGGATTTCTATAATCTTGAGTAATGTGTCGGTAATAGCTAATATTTTTAGCTTTTAATTTAGCTAAAGCACGCGTGGTCTTTAGATAAAGCATCATGAGCTAAATACGTAGTTATCAAAGGGAGATCCAGATTGATGGTATACTCTGCACAGAGTTAGATCTGCAATACCTCAGAAAATTTGATTCTTAAATTGAGGTGACCTTACTGTCCCCATATTTAATGTATGTCATATGTCTTGCATGTGTATTTGAAATTTACAGTATAGCTCCTTGTGCATATGCCTTTGAAGAAAAGCCAGTGGTTTCTCAAAAACATTCAAATTTGCTAAGCCAGCAGTGTGTTAGAATAAATACAGGCACACTTTATTGTTGCTGAAGGTCAGCGGAAAATAGTATCTTCACTTTTAAATGGCTGACTGAAGTCCCTAGACTAAATTCCTCGCTATACAGGAGATGCGAGTGAAAGAAGCATCGACAAGAATGCAGTTATGAGGCCTTTAAGAAGTTGGTAGAAACATGATTAAAGCTTAATATGTTCTCTTCGCAAGTAATTCTGTGAACCTGGCAGAATACTTCATATCTTACATGGAGTGTCTCTACAAACTTCCACTTTTGACTTTCTAAATGGAAGTCAAGGGATCAAGTATGATCTGAAACACAAAACTCACTTTTTTCCCCCAGTTTTTTTTTTAGCCATCTCTGGTCAGAACAGTGGCTACTAACTGTTTACCAGCTTTTGTAAAATGAGCTTCTAGGTATAAGGCTATGCAAATAGAATGGGCTTAAGCTGTAGGCGAGCTGCCTGAGGGAGTTTACGGTAGTTTATTATTAGCAACAAATCTGGCCGTTCCTGAACAGGTATGGTGTTCTCGATGGTTGAACACAGTTCTGTGACTTTACTGATGCGAGTGGCCAGCTTTGGGAGGGTGCAAATAAACTCTTGATTAAGGAAGCTCAATGAGTCAGCATCCTTCAGATGAAGAGTGAGATCTTAAGAAGCCTTTTTGCAGGAAAAATTAACTCACGACTGGAAAAACTTTGTAACTAATAGAAGGAAGTTGTCTTTTGGGTAAGAGTAATACTTGCATCAAAGCTTTATGGCAATATTGTGAAGCTTAAGGGACTTTTCTGTTAGTAAAACAAGAAAAAAAATTGCATCGTTGTAGATTTATAGTAAAAAGGTTGGTAGAGCTCACATGCCGTGTTTCCATCCTGGCTGACGGAAGCATCCTATGTTATCTTTGTTTTGGTAAGGATGATGTAGTAAATCAGTAATTACATTTAAATGAATGCTGGTGGCTCCCAGTCACTGTCTGTCAACTAGACACTGCTATATGTGTCTCTCCAGAGAAATCAGGTAATGATTCTAATACCTTGAATAACTTCCAAGAAAATCTGGACCTCAGTTTGGGATACAGTTTCAGACATTTTTCAGACAGCGATGCTAGCCAGCTCTGCCTTCAAAGATTCTCTAATGAATATTACTGTAAATAATTTCTTGCAAGTTTCTCGGCATATGTAGAAGAGGACAAATATTTGCGTCGAAAAGCAAGCTGCAGGGTTTGCCTGGCCGGGGCGATGGCAGTGCCCTGCAGCGGTGCCGCCGACAACGTGCTCTGGGCAAGATGCTCGAGCTCCAGCTGGGTCAGAGGCTGGAAGTTCTTGGCAGCTGCATCTCCCCGCTCGCAGCTGCTGGCACGCTCAGCTCTGCGTGGATTTAGAGCTGCCCAAGCAGGATGTGATTGAGGCCAACTCTTTTGCTGGACGTCTCCCTCCTCTGGGCTTCCTTCCTTCACTGTTTTTTAAAAAGGGAAAACAGCAACTGCTTAGGACTGCAGATGTCAAATGCGTTTGATTTGAGCAAGTGTGTCTTTTTTCATGAACTGCAGCTAATAAGACGGGCTATTATGAGAAGTATGTGGTCATTAATAATCAGTCTGGTAAATTCTTATGGGTCTGTACAGAAATCTGCTTTAAATTAGACTGCTGAAATATTTTAATATAGAAGCATTCAAAGCAGAAACCAACTTGTGGGCTGATGTGTAACATTTTCGTGTGTATTGACTGAAGTGCAAGTTCTGTTTAAAAATACAAGCTCAATTTCATTTTTTGTGCTTATGGTTAATAAGAGAGCTTTTAATCTATGAACAAAATGATTCTGAATATCAAGTAATTAAGTTTAGCTCTTGCTTTTTATTAAAGCAATCTTGAATACTTTATTAATTTGGTTAAAGCAGAATGGTGATTTTTTTCCTAATATGCCTGAATTAAAGTAAACTCAAAATATGGAAATATACAGTGCAGGATAAAGAAAAGTAAAACATATACCAAATTCAGATATCAGCAATTTTAATAATGTACTGTCAGTGACAGGCTTAAATAGGAGCAGGAAAAAAAGCACTGCTTTTCTATTTGAATCTAACACACCGTGAAAAGCTTGCAGTGATTTGGAACTAATTGCTTATTCAGAAGTGAAGCAAAACCATCTTTTCCACGAGCTGTCACCTTGCGTACAAAATGGAAGGTATTAATGTTAGACAGTCAGTTAAATACTGACTCTGATTTTGATGACTGGGTCACTGTCCTACAACTAACCTCAGAAAATACTATTTTTGGGTGGCTCTGAAATACTTTAGAAAAAAAAAAAAAGGTAAATTACTGTACTTGAGGGCTAAGAAACAATGTCTTCACTTGCGTATTTTTCTGATGTTGTTGTCGCCAGTCTGAAATTTAACAGAGAAATGGCATTCACTGAATCAGCACAACTCCCATGGTCTCCCGGGGACAAGAATTGTGGGAGGTTTCTCTTCAGAGGAACAGATGCACTTTTGAATCAGTTTTCGTACAACTCGGACCTTCTAATTTGCAATATTAACTCTTCCCTCCAATTTTTGTTGTTTCAGTTTAACATGCATGAAGCTCCTGATGCTTAAAAAGTGTGTACGGCATGTTTATCAACAAATCTAAGCATTTGAATGTCTAAGAAGTAGGTAAATACAGTGCTAGATGCTTTTTCATAGGAGTGGTTCTTAAGCAGATAGTTACCTAGATAGAGGTCCTGTTGGATCATCTTGCACTGGAGAGAAGAAAAAGGCAAGACTTCTGCATTTTTAGCAGATGCAGGTAGAAATACATTGCTAACTAACTGCCTTCAAACCGGGACAGACAATAAATGGGGGTATTGGGTCTTGGAAGGAACATGTAACACATGAATAACTGCCTGCTAGCAGCAGTGAGAAGGCTGTGATGGTTTTCTTTGTAGGCACTGTAGCAGTCAGATTCTCAAGACTTGGCCGTCATCTTTCCGGAGTCACATGTAGTCAGTAAAATGCTATGCTAGAGATAAAACAAAGTGTTATACTGCAGTTTTTCGAAGGCATTTCCCAGCATTTTAGACTTTTGCAGTGATTATCTTGTCAATAACATGGTAATGAAACTGGTAGGCCATCGATGAGACAAATGCCTCCTTTTGTTTGCCTGAAGGACATAAAATACACTTCAGCTCCTAGTACCAGGGCTCACTCAGCTGCTTTGACAAGGTAAACTTGTCAGGGAGAACTTCTCATGATGTCAGTGCTATGTTGGTGGCACAAATGCGTCTTCAGGGGTGTACTATACAGTCAGTGTGAGACTAATGTTTTGAAAATACTGTGGAGGTGTTGACCGTGCTGATGTGAGTTCTTCCGATTGCTGTGTGGTGTTTTGGCTTTTTTTTTTTAAAAAAAGTCTTTGAGGTCAACTATGAAGAGTATTGAAGCAAGCTTTCTCTTCCTGAAGCCTGAAATAGAAAGCATAAGCTTTTTTTTGTATGTATTAGTTTCTGTCCTTGAAAGTTGCTGGTTTTTGGGGAAATAAAAAAATTTAGAAACAATTGAGGTTAGGAAGATGGTAGAACTTCTTTTACCTTGGTTTGGTGGGACACTGGAATTTTTTTTTTTTTTTGTCTTCTAGGCCCTCTTTTTGGTGGGATGCCTCTTGCTCTTTTGGGTCTATGAATTTCTTTAGCGAAGGATGGCACGGATAAAAATAATTTATTTTTGTAAATTAAAAACTTTGCTTTTTCTTCTCTTAAGAAGTGAGCTTTTGCAGGTTAAGCAGACTTATGCTGATGAACTTGAGGTGCTGCAGTAGCAAAATCATCATCTAGGCAGGCTGTATCAAAGTCCAAAAGGATAGGATTTAGCAGAAAGATTCAGGTGGTAAAGATGCTGTCTTTTGTGGATGTTTTTTAGAATTTTTTTTTTAATATAAGCCTTATCCTCTGAGGCTGGCATGGTACTTCAGTATTGAAAAGGAGAAAATAGTATGGCAAGGGAGAAGGAAGCCTTTAAAATGCTTTTTATTAGTCTAGGGTATGCACGGTACAAGAACGCTGCAGATATGTTCAGAAAGAACGTTGAAGGCATGATGAAGAGCTTGTTTTCCTTCTTCCAGGTGCTGTAATCCAGTGCTTAAAAGCAACGGCTGTGTCCATGTGTTGTGTATCTGTCTGTGTCCCCCCCTTTAAGTTTGGGTTTTCCATCAGGAAACCAGCTTTGACTTTGGAATGGAAACATGCAGGGCTGTGGCTGTACAGTCTCCTGTAGCTGGGCGTGCTTTTGGCTGATTGCCTTGCTACAGTGTGGTATGAGAGGTTTCAGACTGCTGTTCAGAATCTTACTTTAATTTAAGTGACTGTTTCTCAAAGCCTTACAAATGTATCATGGTTCTCATCAGGTCACCAGTGAGGCTGAGGCGTAGTCCACTTCTGAGCTTTCAATGTCGAAATTCTAAGTATAATATGGCAGGTGGGAAGGTGGAGGACTTACAGGCCCGCTTTAAGTCACTGTGCTATTTAGTGACATTTTTTGCACTCATGTTAAATAGAAAACCCCACTTAATGTGAAAGTTCTGTTTGCACGTTACCCTAGCATTTTGTGTCTTGCCAAATGCTTGTTCAAGTCCACTTATGTTTCTTTTCCCTTTCTCCACAGTGCAAGTGCTACTCTTGAGAATTCATTTTGATCTTTAAAGCTAACTAGCTTATGGGTAAAGATCTAGTTGGGTGTGGGATGCAATCTTAAGGTGAGCTGAATGACAGCAAAATCTTCAAGATTCGTTTTCAGAGCAAACAATTTCTGTTTTCTTGTGTCAGACTATAGATGATGTTTTGTTCTTTCCTTTTTAACAGTGTATCTTACAAAGCTAGTGTTTAAGTAGGTGTAACTTGTGGATGGTGTCGACTAGGGAGAGACAGTATGTCAGGGAACGCCTTTTGTCATGCACCTGGGATGTGCCATGGAAAAAGATCTCTCTTCGGGCAAAGGTGCTGATTGTAGAAACTACAAAACTTCAGTTAAAATGGAAAAATAGTCCAACAGATGTCTATACACATTTTGCACAAGTGGGGAGTCTTTGTATGTATGTTTGTATATTCTGAGGCCTGGAGAAGAAGGAGGAACAGACACACCTGTGTTTCTTCAAACATAGAGTATAAATACTCTACATGTGATTTTAAATTTTGACTTGCATGTTGCTGTATTGTAATGACATTTTCCTTCATTTATTCACTAAGGCTTTGCTTCTGTTTTTCTCATTAGGATGACAGTTCTGGCAGTCTTGCGTCAATATCTGCTCTCAGTCTATTAAACACAGGGGTATGAAATTTAATATATATATTTTTAGTTGTATTCAGTGCCATGCATGGGACTATGTAGCACTCATTAAAATAGAACAAACATCACATTTTCACAGTAGCATGAATATTTTATGGTACTAACCATCAACTCATTAGATACCATTAGTATAATAAACAGACGAATAAACTTCACACATGAATCTCACTAACAACTTTAAGTGATAGAGTATTATTGTTTGTTATTGTTTATATTGCATGTTATTGAATAGCAGGAAATAGGTAATGCTGGAGCTTGACAGTAATTTACTTTCTATGTTTGTTGTGCCTCCTTGCTTAATGAGAAAAGTTGTGAAAAGGCTTAACTTGTAATATTTTTGAACACCTTGTATTAGCTTTGAAAACTGATATTGTAGAATCTTTTTTTTTCCCCATGTCACTAAGTCACACAGGCTATTAACAGTGGCACTTCAGAAGTCCAGACACTTTTAATCACTATTTCCAATATGAAATTGGAAACCTGGAAAAATGTAGCGATTGAAACTTCTGTTACATGTTACATCTTCTCTTTGCTGTGACTGGTATCCTTCTGAAACTGGTCCAATGCACATGCCTGTTCCTTTGAAAACTTTTTATGTTAATCCCACACTCGGTGTTAAACAGGAATAGTAGAAGTTGACTTTTTAGTTCTATGGCTCTGTTACTCTGACTTTGTGAAACAGAGCAGTAATGTAGCTGCTAGTTGATACGTGATGCCTATGGTTCACGTTACATGGTCCAGCCACTCTCAGCTCTTCTTTACTGGGCCCAAAGCCCATGGCTTCATGCTCGTCTGTAAACAACAAAAGATGCAACTTGATGCTAGTTGTTTAATATCCAATTGAGGGGAAAAAAGTAAATGAACAATTGAAGATGGATGGCATTAGTTTGGAAGGTTGACCTAGAAACTCACACAGAACGACAGAATGGTAGGGGTTCAGTGTCTGTTTGGTTGTTCTCTTGTACTATGTGAAGATTAGTATTTTTCCCTCCTTCAATAACAGTCATATGCAGGGCGCATGCTTTGTTTAATTGGAATATTGTTGACATCTGCTTGAAGCAGAGGCAATCCTCAAGACAGTGAAAGTTAATTCAGTGTTGCCTGTCAGGTCCCTGTTTCCTCCAGAATACCTAAAACATAATTGGATCTGTGGTGCTTAGTCTATATAATTGGTACTTTCAGGACCGTGAGGACTTTCGCAGTCCTTGCAAGGCTTTTATCACTCATTTCCAGGAGTTCAGCTTTTGTTGTTGGATCCTAGATAGGTCAAAACTTATCCCAGCAAGATGCATGTTAAATTTCATGGTCAGTATTTATTTCTTTAAAGCTCTATAGTTTGGGCACTGTAGATGCAAGTTTGTCTTCTAAAATTGAATCATTATTTGCACACTTAATTGAATACTTTATCCCTCCAAGCATACCCTGCTTAAGGTCAGCTAATGCTTTTGGAATGCTGCGATGCAGTTGGCTTTCCTTTCTGTAAGATAGTTTCCTTAGATGCTGGAATAAGCAGCTATGGGCAACTACACGTACGTTACACGGTGCAATCCACAAGTGCTTAGAGGTATCTAAAATAACTCTGAATAGTCTAGCTGTCCTGTACAGCCATCCTGAGGAAGGATGAAAGAAACTTCAGTTTCTTATGTTTTCCATGTAGATATCAAAAAGTGCAGGCAATAAAGACCTCTGCAGGCTTATTATTTTTCTTTTGTTTAAAACACCAGGGGATTTTTATATTTTGTTTGTGTGGTGGGTTTTTTTTTTTAGAGAAGAAATAGCTTGGGATATTTTTATCTTCTTAAGCACAAAGGCAGTTTATAAGCAAAAGACTTTTTTTTTTTTTTTTCCCCCTAGCCTCATTTACCTGTTACCTGTCTGTAGGTTAATAGGCTTATCTATTTCTGTAGGAATAAATACCAGAAATACAAGTCCCTCCACATACCGAAGTGCTCTTAAATGTACTGTCACTGGCTTTGTCAGGAAAAACATGCTTTTAGCTTGTTAACAGGTTAATTATTGGCAGTAGATGAGAGGATGCAGTTCCAGCCTTAATAAGGAGATAACTCTCTATTAAAGCGATACTCTCTACTAAGAGTATCTAGAAGATAAGTATCTAAGAGATACTCTCTATGAAAGTTGAGATTTGTTTTTCTTTTATTTTGAGATTGTGAAATGTTCCATAACTTTCAATGAATGCCAGATACGCTATAATAAAGAATTTTTGAACATTCCCTAAGCCACAGAAACCATACATATGACCCTTCCAATTTTTTTTTTTTTTAACATAAAAAGGTCTTATGTAGTCTTGAATCTTAGCTGTCAACTGTTCTGTCCTCTGGTGTATGCCCTGCATGTTAAGCATTTGACAAGGCATTTGACTTTAAATTGTATTTTTACCTTGTCAGGGAAGAATACTCACTCAGATCTTTTGAATTGAAATTCTGTCAGCGCGAGCTTTGTATCTCATGCTGAGAATTTTAGATTGTGCATCAAATAAATGGTTAAGGCTATTGGATTCTTTGCATCTAGTCTTACAAAATATTCCAGAAAAAAAGGATGGATATTTTAGTTGCTCAAACTAGTGAGTTCCATGCATGTCTGGTTCTGGGATGTAATATTCAGAGAAGTTTCCTAGAGCACAGGCTTCTTGAGGAAGAAGCATCTTCCATTGGTAAGTTCTGATACTTTGGAATGTATTTCATCTTGGGGAATGTGCAGCCATGGCAGTTTGAGCTGGAAGCTATTTTGGTCTCTGCTTTGACTCCTCCTAGTAATGCTTACAGTTTTCCCTCTCTGTTAATGTATTCTTTTCTTGCAAAAACCAGCTGTTCATGAAACATACTCACTTCCAGAAACATAGTTGGGTGATGAGTTCTGCCTTGTGTGGAAATCCCTGATGAAGATTCTTCCTTTTTTTTTTTTTTTTGTTTTGTTTCTCTGTTGCTTTGGAAATAGTATGTCAGTTCTTAGCATGTGCAACAGCCAGAAGCATTAGCACCATTCAAGCATGTTACTTGTAATAAAAAGGTGAGAGTGGCTTCGTTTCTAATGTCCATCTTGCAGTGCTTTTTTTTGTTTAACTTTCATACAAATTAGGTATGTAGGAACATTGAAAAAAGTGGTACCATTTGAGCGTCCTCATCTCTGACCACTAAATGAACTTGATTTTGTGGCTTCTGTTACAAAGTACTGGAAAATGCGAAAGTAAATCGGAACTTCCACCAAGAATGTGAGGGATGGCATTGCTACTCTACTGCAGCCTGGATGCTGATCTCCAGGTGCTATCACAGGATGCATGCCTAACTTAAGAATGTGCTGGGGTATCCTGAGGAATAAGGCATGGCCCGAGTGCCTATAATGTCTCTGTGTTCAGGTGGAATTAAATAATATTAGGCTTAAGAATATGTATATTCGTTCATACAGTGAATGTTGTTTTTCTGATTTTTCCTGTGATTATGTGAATTACAACAGAACTCTACCAATCCTATATGTCCAGTTGTTCACGATACTTGTTTGAATGTGCTGAATGATGTTCGATGCGTATTATTTTAATCAAAAGTTTTCTTGGTAATTGCGCTTCAGAAGAAGAATATGTTCTAGGAAATTTGTATAGCCAGAGACTATGTTCTTGGCCAGAGACTAAGAAATATTTAGAATTAAGTTGTATTTAAGAACAGTTGGCTAGTAACTTTTAAGTCATTGTGTTTACAAAGAATTAGGTTTTTAGTGTGCACATATGTATAAATGATGATAGTAAACAGTTCCACTTTTTTTTTTATAAGGTGTGTATTTGGGCTTTTTTGAAGACCGAAAAGCAACAGAGCTCCTCTAGTTGAAACAGTAGGCTGATTTCTATAGATTTGTGCCTGTCTTTCCAGGGCACTAACAAAATGAGGTATTTGGTACACTGCCATGGGGCAGACTATGATACAGTGGTTACAGGGTGGAAGGGTAGCTGAAGGCGGCTTGAGAGGGGTGGAGTGGAAATCACTTCCAAAGATACTGAGACTGTTTCAAAACAATTTTTTGGCTTGTTTGTGGAGGTGCAAACACCCTTCCTCATCCATTAAACTATTGTTTTGACTCCCACAAACTAGAAAAAGAGAAGGACAAGAAGTCCAGATCACACCTCAGGATCTGACAAGTGTCGTGGCATGTAGTGCATATGGCCTTACCACTGTGAACGCACCGGGTCTGCTCTGATCTCTGATGTTAACAGGTTGGGCCTGGCTGGTACTTGGATGGGAAACCACTTGGGAGTACCAGGTGCTGTAGCCTCTGCCTAGCAAGAGTGGAGCCTCTATCCTTGGTGACGTTAAGAACCTGGCAGAACAAGGCCCTGCTGTAGTTGACCTTGCTTTGAGCGGGGAGGCTGGACTAGGTGATCTCCAGAGGTCCGTCCCAACCTCAGTGATTCTGTGATAATGTCCTCTGGAGATGAGATTACCATGACTTCACTGAGGTGATACTTTCCAGATCATTTAATATATTATGCCAATGTGGAGGAACAGAAGTGTTGTTAGAGATTGTTAAAGTGGGTAGGGTAAGGAGGCTGTTGAGCAGCAAGCTTTAAGCCACCTTAGTGTTGGGCGAATGATTTGTGTCTTCTCTGGAGATCTGAGGCTGCATTGTTGTGTTTGTAAGAGGTCTCTTCCCGTTTAACTTAATGGACTTCAACTGTGTACTGAACTTTTAAGTTATATAATGGATTTAAAGTTGTCAGCTCTGTTTCTGTAATGCTATCGATGAACACTGAATGTATGAAGCCCTCTGTTTCTCCCTGGGAGAACTAATGCATACAGGAAGCTGTGTGTTAGGTGTGAGATTCATTTGGGAGCAGTTTATAGACACAAGTTTATGTTTGATTGGGAAGATACATGACCTAATTGGTAATTGATAATTTTTTTTTATTTTTGGTTACTTATACATAAGATGCTTTGGTTGTTCCAAGACTGAATTTACTTACACGATTATTAAAGCAACAGATGTACAAGAACAAACTGTGTTTAGATAACAAAAAAGCTTGTACAAATTAGAGTTCACTTGGCTGTGCTTAAGAATAGAGCTGTGTGATCTGTCAAAGTACATTAGTAAAGTGCCTTGAATTTGTTATCTTAAAAAGATGATTTTTCAGCTCTTAGTATTCTATGTTTAAGTTCCAGCAAGTGGAAGACTTGCAGAGAAACTAGTATTTAGCCTTCATGCCTAAGGAGAGTGTGAACACACAAGCTAATTTAATGGTTTGGGAATAAGTTGAAAGTCTCCTCACAGATAATCTTTTAAGATTTGATGGATCATAAGAATGGATTTCCTAGTAACTTGGCAGTAAATTTTTATTTACAGAGACTAAAAAAAAGGGAATGTGAAATTTGAGTTTTTCGTGTGGCTCTGTCTAGCCTTTTTCCTGAAGACTGTCTCATGTTTCTGTTTTGTTGAGTTGCTCTGTGGAAAAAGGAATGGAATTCTTTCTCTCTCAGAATCTTCTGTGTATTAAAGGCTCTTAAATATTTCTTTCTTGCATGTAGATTGCATGTTTTAACCTTTGAGAAAGAAATAATGTGAAACAGACTTGTAATGATAAATATACTCAGGGACAATGTAACAATAGTGTAGGTAGTTCTGGATCATGTTTCTGAAGCCTTTAGCAAGGCTTATCTACATGAAGGATACCTGATATTAAGGATGGCTAGAATAGAAAAGAAAGAAATGAGGAGACACACACATTCTTGGTTAGGGGTTTTTGTGGGGGTTGTCAACTTCACAGTTTACTTAAATATACTTGCGCACTAATTAGTTTGGGGAGATCATGCAGATTTTCTAACTGTAACTGATCCCTGGATGCTTAGTAGTAATATTGAACTAGAATAGGCCAAAGATTAAGTTGATGCAAGAAATTGCTTCCTCATTCATCTTTACTTAGCAGTCCTGGAAAGCTACACTGTCTTGCTATAAGCAGTTTCAATTTGTAATGTTAGCTCCTTGCTGTTGTAAATTACTGAATATAATATATTTTAACATTATTTAGTAAGTGTTAAGTAACATTAGAAGCGAGGCAGAAAGTTGAAATTTAATTTTTACTAATAATACTGTTTAGGAATATGAAGCACGGACAGGAAGAATGTATAAACCTCCACCTCCATCAGCAAGACGCAAAAACATTGAATTTGAACCACTTTCAACTACTGCTTTGATTCTGGAGGATCGACCAGCGTAAGTATGATTCTGCTGTGGAGCTGATGGCGACTGAACTTGTTAGATATGCTTCTGATGAGCTAAACTTCCGAAGTCTTACACAAAAGTATCACTGGATTATTCCACCCCAGCTAATAGCCTAACAAATACATCTGGAAGAACATTTAAGTATAATACAGTCTATATGAAGATTTCTTTCTCACTATAATGGGGCCAGCAGTTTGTTATCTACTGTGTATCACAGCTTCCTGTGACAGTGTTGTGGGCATCCTTAATTGCTAAAATTCCTGAAGACTTTTATGGATTTCTTCCCTGCCATCTCAGTGTGCACTCCCTTCTCCTTCCCCTATTCTGGAAACTTAATTTTTTAGACCAGTCAGGAAGACTAAACAGTGGCAGTTGTTACTTCAGCAAACCTGGATTTGACTTACCAGAAGAGTCTTTTAAAAAACTAAAAAAAGAATAAGTATTAGGTAGGTAACCGCAGGAGTGGGAAGAATTGCCTTTGAAACACAAAAAATACCTTCCTGTCACAAATGTGAAATGCTTGTTTTGTATCTGGCAACTACAGTCAAACGCTTTGTTGGTACCGAGATGATAGTGTTTACCGATACTGTTCCTTGCCCCTGTTCCAGTTATGTTTTCATGGCTCCTAAAACCCACAGCTCAAGGCAAGGAAACAGCAGATGAAGATGCAACAAAAACTGCATTAAGTACAAATAAGAATAGTAATGAAAAATGGATAATAAATTGGTCAGTATTTTCAGCTATAGTCTTCAACAGTTTGAAGGAATGAGGAGGACCTGCTGACTAGGAACATGCTGCGAGGAAAGCAAATGGAGCAAAGCTTCCAAACTGCACCTTGAGAAGGCTTGTGATGGCACTGTTAAATGCTTGCTCTAATCAGTTCCAGTTAGAAAATGGAAAATAGAACTTATAGTGTTTCCTTTGATACTTTCTCTCGTGGTATATAAGCTCATTCAGTGCTAAGACAGAAATATCCTGAATGGAGGTATGGATTGCTATGATGCTTTTTTTTGGATGCGTTCTTTCTTTTACTGTGTGGTGGAGAGTAAGGTATGCAGTAACTGGTTTGCTAATGCTTTTCTGTACTTTCAAAATATCACAATTCACAACCTAAGTATCTTTTTACAAATTACACTTTTGCTTGTTTCAAATTGGAGTGCCATTCCAAGTGTGTAGTGTGTTGTCGCAATGTCATCATTGAAAATATATTCTACTCTCACTTCCGTTGGAAATATTAATATAATATATTGTGTAAGAGGAGATGGAATACTACTCTCTTTTACGCTAAAATGACAAAACTGTCTTCTGTTTATTTTGAACCTAAGTAGACTAGAGATTGGGTAAGAGACTGAGACCAAACATTGTGTTCTGATTTGTTTTGGAGTGATTCTGCTTGGTCGAAAGGTAGTGTGTCTTTGGCAATTAGGGGATCACTATGCAGCCAAAACCCAAACGTGTTTTAAGCTGGTGGTCTTGCAGCGCTGCAGCAAGCTTCCTTAGCTTTAGCTCTGACATAAATGAGGGTCTGTCCTTTCTTCCTTTGGGAAACCTATCTTCTTTTGTGGGAGTTTTAAAGGGCTAACTGTAATGAATAAACCCAGTACCTTTTATGGAAAATACCTCATTGTAGATTTCATATGAACAAATAGAGTATCGATATGCAGGTATATTTAATGATTAAAATATACATACGCAGAAATGTATTGGAACACATAACTCTGGAATATCAGTGTTTCCCTTTTGTCACTTCATGCAAACTTCATTTGAGCATCATTCCAGATGTTCAGCAAATCCAGTAATGCTGCTTTGGGGGAGTCTGTAGGAGAACTAATCAACACAAGCAGTAAACATCTGGTAGTTCCCTACTGCCATTACTGAAACACTGATGGTGTGACAACCCCAAAGCTCACCTTAGAGAGAAGCCAAATTAAAACATGTTTTGAAATGGTTCAGAATGTCATTTGTGTGTATTGAATTCAGGAACAACTTGTTTTCAGAAATCTTCCTGCCAAATCAGTGGAGGAGGCTTTACGTCACCGCCAGGAATATGATGAGATGGTGGCAGAGGCAAAAAAACGAGGTATGTTAACTGCCAATGATCACTATGGGTTTGTTTTTAACTATGCAGCAAAAGAGAGTAATTTCTGGCTTGTAGGCTAGTAGGTACAGTAAAGAACAACCTTGGTTAATATCTAAGTTATTCTGTGCTACGTATGTACACACAGTTTAAAACAGAACTCAGTTATCAAATTGGTTTCTTAATCCACCACAGTGACCATAACTAGGTTCAGAAGTCACTTTAACCCTTTCTTTAATTTTTGAGTAAGAACTTGATGATTTTTTTTTTAAATTACTTGCGTAATGTGATCAGCTAGAAACTTGCTGCATACTTGGACTCTTTCAAGCTGTGTTGCTGCAGTTGCCACTGTGAGGCAAAATATAATAAAGCTGACTGCTTAAAGATCTTTTTTCCCAGGAATTTGAGATCAATTGCAGTGTGAAGACAGATGAATACTTTGGGGTTTTTTTCCAACCAGCTGTACCTGTGTGAACCTTCCTGCTCCCACTAGATCTATTTTTTAAATTAAACATATCTGTAGCATCTGGTAGTGTGTCAATCTATGAATAGTTGTTGAAAGGACTTCTGTATTCTCATGCCCAGTATTCGGGGATTAGGCTATTTTAAGAATCTGTGCTGAATGTTTTACTTGGGCTATTGGCAGAGATACAGGCTTCTGAACTGATTGAGCCTCTCTGGGTCTGTGGCAGCTTACTCTGAAAGATGTAATAAGAAATCCAAGGCATTTGACAGCTCATTTCATTCTTCTCTTGTGGTGTGCATCTTGTAAGGTGTGATCTGTGGTCCATGTTCTCTAACTGCATCTTTGGAGGGTCAGCCATGTGCAATGTTTTGGTGTGTGTGCCCCAGTATTCATTAAATTAACTGTTGCATTGCACAAAGCTTCAGTAAAAACTTAATGAAGCTGGTCAGCTGTATTGGTTTACCACGGATGGCATGTTTACTCTGTTGATGTGTCTAATGCCTTGACAAATAGAAAATGTCTTCCAATTTCATAGTTGTTCTTACTGATGTCAAGATAGCACTGCTGTGTCCTTTTAGAATTTTCAATAAAGAGGGATCTACAAATGGTCCTTTTTTAACATAAGGCAGAATACTTTTCTCTTGTTCAGTATTGTGGCTTTGTCTCAGATCTTTAGGTACTCTTTCCAGAAAAGAAAATACATAATCCTTCCAGGTGGAAGCTTCAGTAAAATTTGAATAATTGTAAAATGGGTGTAGAATTGCACTTCTGAATAATAATTTTATCTGTAATTGTTGCTGATTAGTCTAAGTAAAAAGTCAGGTTTTGGTAGAAAGGGTGTGAAATTCATTACAGGAAAAACAACGCTGATGATGTGCTTGCTTTTTAGTCATTCTGTGTACTGCAGAAAAGAGTGCTAAGTTTTCTAGCCAGATTTTTGCTTGTCTAAATCACTGTGTACTTGAATAATTTAAAAGTAGCTTAAATTTAAAAATTGCCTGAGAAATACACCTACAATCAATAGAAATAGTACCAGGTAGCTCTTGTGCAGCTGTAACTTACCCTTGATCTCCTTCAAACATTATCTAAATACTTATATAATAGCTGAATTATTTACCTAATAATTCATATACACTAATACAGAATTATTAACATGTTGCACTTAACAGAAATTAAAGAAGCACATAAAAGGAAAAAAATAATGAGAGAGCGTTTCAAGCAAGAAGAGAATATCGCTAGTGCTATGGTGATTTGGGTCAATGAAATACTGCCTAACTGGGAAGGCATGTAAGTAAAATTCTGTTGTAAATGAGACAAGGCTGGCTTGTTTTTGCTGTGGAAACAGAGGAACCACATGCCTTATTTTCCTTTTCATTTCTCTTTTGTCAAGAAGTCAGTTTTTGTTGCCATGATAGTGAGAAGTCATTACAGAGCAACATGAAATGTGCATTCTGGGAGCTTAATGTTTTGTGTTGTTTTAATGGGACTTTAGCATAAGCAGAGATCCTTGAATATTGATTTGGGAAATAGTATGTTATTTTGCCTGTAAGTGGCTCAATGATTTTAGAAAACAAGATGTGCAATTTGTGCCTTTTTTCTCCCCTACCCTGCTTTGCTATCCTAGGCGTGCTACCCGAAGAGTTCGAGAGCTGTGGTGGCAGGGGTTACCCCCAAGTGTACGTGGGAAGGTCTGGAGTCTAGCTGTGGGAAATGAATTAAATATCACTCCTGGTATGCCTTAACAGATCACATTTTAATGCAACATTAAGTTGGTTATTTTTAAAGAAAAATTTAAACTTTTGTTACAAAAAAAATAACTGAGGGTATATTTGCTTTTTGGAAAAACTGTACTTAACCTCAGGAGTAGATGTTTTTTACAAATAGAGGTCATAGACTGGTAAATTATGGAAACAGTTCAAAACCTGCTTACAAAAACATTTTAGCCTTACAAGAGTTAAGGTGGTCCTCCCCACCAAAAAATAATTTTTGTGTTTAAAATTGAGAATTTCTAGCTTTGCTTTCTTAAGGGGTGGAAAGGAGAATTGCTTTATTTCATAACTAATGATTTTGATGAACTGGAAGTGTTCTAACCTGTTCACAAAAATGAAAACCTGAATTATGTCAGACATGATTTCCTTCTTGTAATTTGCGTCTTCGCAGAGGAAAGCGTAATACAGTGCACACTATAAAACTGTGTATAGTGGTACTCCCGTGGTTAGTGGTAACCACCTAATAGATTCTTCCCATGCCCCCAGTCGTTAAGATGAAACCAAGCAACAAACCCAATGCCAAGAATGCTTAGTGTGCTTTGGTTTTGGATGGGTGCTTTTCTTACTTAGCTCTTCCTTCTTTGTTGTTGGTTTGTTTTTTTTCTTGCAGAACTTTATGAAATCTTCTTGTCGAGAGCTAAGGAACGATGGAAAAGCTTCAGTGAGACAAGTTCTGAGAATGACATAGAAGGTGAGATCTCCTGAATGCTAGACAGCCTCCTGTTCACTTTTACAAACCCAGAAAGTCTCGCAAGTGCAGCTGCAATTGCAGTGTTAGGAATACTTGTTAAAAGGGCTGTGGGTCATTCCCTGCTTAAAAGTTTGTTTCCTTGTAACGAGTCAGTGAGTGAGGAACTTAACAGTATGTACTGTGTCAGTGAAAGGTGCATTGAAATGCTGCATGTGCTAGTTTACTTTCAATTGAATGTGTTTTCCTCTGAATTCCTGAAATACCAGGACTAAGCTCTCATGGCAATTTTAGATGAAATACGAAAAAAGAAATAATGCAAAACTAAATTACAGTATGTGCTCTTGCTTAGCTCTGCTTAGATGGTTCTTTTGTTGGTATCCCTTCCACAATTTTGGGAAACAAAAAAATTATTCTGTTTTTTTTAATTGTGGAACTGAAAGGTGAAGATTATGTAACATACTACACATTTTGGATCCCACTTGGGTTTCCTTGGTTGCCCACGTGGCCTTTCCTCCCTAATCTATTAAGTGGGGATGTTAGCGCACTTGTATGTATAATGGAGTTTTATCACTGGCATATTGCTGTCTCCTGTGGCTGTTCTCCCTGTTAAAAATAGCATCAATGATGTTTATATGGTGGATATATCCCTGTTGTAAACATTAACTACTCATGCTGTTAACAGTTACTTTTTAAAATGCTGTCTTAAGTGATACTGTCAGTACCAGCTGCTATGAAACAACTATTTTTTTGGGTTGGTCTCTTTTTTGGGGAAAAAAAATTCCATTGTAATACAAGAAGTACTTTTTGTTTGCGCTTATCATAGCCCATCCTGACTGATTGGCTACTTTGACTGTAAATTATTTGGGCCTTCGTTAGGCTACCTCTGTGACTCGTCTGAAACTTGTGTAAAACAAATTGGCTGTGTACATGTCTGTAAATATGCCTATCTTTGGAAAACATGTTTGCAGTGCCCCTTGGTTTGCAAGGGTGTGGGGATTTGTGTGTTCTTTCGTTGTGGGGTGTGGGCTGAGTGTGGGGGAAGGCTCAGGTAACTTCTTTATTTTGGAAAGGTGGTAGTTCTGGATGGGCGTGAAAGAGGGAAAGGTCCAGTTTGATTGCATCAAATGTCCTGGGAAATGCAGTAATAAGGGAAAAATTAAAATAATAGGATTTTCATCTCTGGTTGAAAAGCAAACCAGCCCACTGTGCTTACTGCTAATCTTTGGTAGCAAAGTCTGGAAGATCAATTACTGTAGCCTCATTTAACATATTAGACTAGTTCTGAAGGTTTTTCATGTTTAAATATCATTAACACTTTATTTTGGCAGATTAAAGCATGAAAAGTGTCTTTTTGTGTCTTGAAGAAAAAGCATTCATCAAAAGATGTGTTCTCTGTGAGATCTGTTCAAAAGACCCCCAGCGACTCCTCTTTTGGAGTTGAACTGAATTTCTTGTATAAATCCAGAGCTGCTTCTGCTCTATACAGTAGATTATAATATTCCTTGGAATACTCTAAATGGATACTGTTCCAAATGAAATGATCCCAGATTAACCAATATAAACCTGTTCCTTTTGAAAGAGGAAGGAGGGACTAAGCAGCAGTTCTTGAACTTTTTATTTTAGACTGTGTATGTTCTTTCCCTGTAATAATAATTGCCTTCTTTCTCCCAAATTCCCCTAATGCAGCGTGCAGCAGTTCCACTCACTCCTGAATGCAACTACCTTAGTTTTAGGAGGACTGGAAGAAAATGCAGCTTTCCAGGCTTCAGCAGAGCAGGTTCTGTTTAGCCTGTTCACCAAATTCTGCAATCTTCCACTTCTCAGGTGGCTCTTGACTGGTTTAGACCTCTGAAAGAGCCTTTTGCCTACATGCCACATGTATTTTTCTCCTCTCTATCACTAGTGAAAGCTGCCTTCTTTCCTGCCATCTGAGGAATGCCACTCCTAAGGATGTGAAAACATTTGAGTCTAATGAGAGCTCAGAAGTAATGTAACTTCTGCAGATCATAACTGTGTGGTAAAGTCTAGAAACTTCAGTGAAGTTTATCTGTATATTTTAGTTACCTTCAGTAAAAGTGGGACATGAGAAAAGCATGACTTTAAAAGTAATATGCTTGACTTTGCACGTAAAGAAGTGCTGGCTTCTTGTGATGATGCAATTCATCTTTTTCTTCTAGTGTACAGAGTATATTTCAATGCTGCTGGTTGAAATGGGCCACTAAGTGAGCCAATTAGGAATGAAAATTTTCAAAAGTGAGGTTCCACTGGATCATCTTTAGATTAAGAGCAGTGCTCTCACTCTGTGCTCTTGCACAAACTCAGTAACTGAAGTCACAGTAGAAGAAAAGTAAGAAAACGAGGTTTTGAGGACTGGCCTGGGCAAAGTTCAAATTCTAGTGAATACAGGGCCAGTCTGGGCCTGGATAGAGTGTTATACAGAAGAAAAAGGTGACCTGTTGTTTTTAACTGTGAATGGTGTAAAGGTGTATGACTTGAAAAAGAACAAGTAGACAGGTAGTAATTACTGATAGTTTCCTTCACTTTTTGGAGTTGATGGCATATACCAGATCTCAATGGACAGTTTTAGCTCTTGACATATAGCACTGTAGAAGTGCACTCCAAGAATTAGAACTAGGTAACTTTTTTTTCCTTAGATCCGAAAAGTCTTTATGTGCCTATGGCAGTTTTATTCTGAAGTTTGTAGAATTTAATATCAGTTTCAGTAAGTGTTGGTTTTGCTTGCAGATGCAGGTGCATCTGTTGCTGATCGTGAGGCCAGTCTGGAGCTAATTAAGTTGGATATATCACGCACATTTCCATCCCTGTATATTTTCCAGAAGGTGAGATTTCTGTAACTTTAGTTATGACAACTTTAAACTTCTGAATAGTTAAGCAAGAAAAGAAACCTAGCTGGCTAAACATGGAATAGTTTTTAGAAGCTTTCTATATAAAACAACAAAAGTAAAATTAGTTCTCTTCTACATACAAAAGTAAATAGTCATCTGTTTTTTATTTTTTTTATTTTTTTTTAATGAGAATAAAGTAGGGACACTTAAAGATGCACTATAAGGCTTTTTCTCCTGGAAAAATTCAGTGTGGTTCCAATAATGTTCATGACATTACATGAAAAAATGAGAATATTCTCACGGCTTCTACAGAAATCTTGATGTGTTTTCAGGCTTTTGGATTATATACACATGTATATAAAATAGCATGCACCACTGTAATACAGTAACTTGGGTTACTAAGAATTAAAACATCTACTGTCTCTGCAAAGGAAAAACCAACCCTGGATGTGTACCAGATATTGTCATTTTCCGTTATGTACTGATTTCAACTGAATTATTTCATAGGATTATTGGTCTGTTACTTTAACATCTTAAAAGCATACATGGTAATGCTTAGAGTAAAAACTGGTGGTATTCTAGATATGACCAAAGCAATAACGCACTGGTTTGCTTGCATCTTCAAATACTGACTTGTTATCTTCCTGATTTTGAAAAAAATTTTTTTTCTTTCCCCCTCCTCCCTCCCTCTGTATTAGGGTGGTCCTTATCATGATCTCCTGCATAGTGTTTTAGGAGCATATACATGTTACAGACCGGATGTGGGATATGTAAGTATTTGCTGTAAAGTACTTGTAACATGGCAAATAAGCTTAAGACGTCATGTGTTAAGAGTGTATTTAATAAGTAGGTTATCTAAGCTTTATGCTACTAGCACTTAAAAATAATTCAACTTTGGCAGTTGCTTATTTCATAGAAGTTACAAAGATGGTAGTTCTTATAGATAATTAAACAGCTGAAAAGGTACTGAATGTCAAGGATGAGTATACTGTCTGACTTGCATGGAAAATTTTAAATGAATGTGTTCACAAGGCATTGTAGTTCTGACAGACCCACAGTATCTGTGGAAAAAACCAAAATGTTAGTGGACTTCCAGTGAGCACTTGGCCTGTTCTGTTCTGGTCCCATTGCTGCCATTTCCATAGTGATGCTCTCTGCTTCACTACCATTCATCCTAAAATCCAAAAACTCCTTAGCGATATCTTCTTGTCGAAGATTAATAGCTCCATCTGAGTTCAGTGAAGATTGTTTGCAGCATTTTTTTTTTTTTTAAACCAAACCGAAAACCCATTAAAAACTGCCAAAAACCCTGCAAACCAGCCAACTAAACCTAACATTTCTGAATGGTGTCAGCTTACAGAAGCAATTAAATAATACAGATGGGTTTTTTTCTTCTTTCTTTATTCCTGGCAGTAGCTAGGAACACCTTTCACAAGGTCTAATCGCTTCTGGGTGAAAAAGAAGAGTTTTAAGTCTGATCCATGCAACAAAGAATTTAGCGCAGGGTGTGTTTTCCTGTCTAAATCGCACATGCTTGGGACTCTACATCAATATCTAGTTGGTTTTTCATGTTCACATGTTTTTAGCCCTGAATTCTGTCATCTATTACTTATTTGTGGAGACCCTCCCATAGTGTTTAAGTGAGATTCCCAGGACCTGCAGAGTTTGTACTGCTTGTTCCCAGGGTGGAGTTTTGAAAGGCAAATAAATAATTTTTCATGGATAGATCTTCTCTTTTTCACTAGGAACACAGAGAGCCTGGATATTCCTGATCAGGGGTGGTGGGGTGGTGGTGTGTGGTAATGTTAATATGGCAGTAAATGTAATGTAATCTTATTGCCACACCCATCTATCCCACAAAAATTGAAAGCTGAGGGACTGGTTTTGATGCATATCAATGCTTTTTCCCCCTGTTTGGTTAAAATACTGAGTGCATGTTTTTAAATTAGGAGCAGGCAGCATAAATGCCTAGAAACAGCACAGTAATCATCAATTGGAGTTGAAATTGGTAACATTTTTTAATACTATGAGTATTCAGATCATCAGTTAACAACTACAAGAATAACGGTCTTCACTTTTATTGCAGGCTGAAGTGTTTTTGAGAGAGTAATCGTGGAAAAATGTAAACTTGCATTGTAGCTAACCACTTAAAAGTAATTTTGTGCATGTGAACAAATACCGTTGTATTGACTGTTCTGAAACAGAATTTTGTCTCAATTCCAGCATATCTGTCTGGGTCTAAACTGTCCCATATGTGAGGTTTTTCTCTATGTTGGCTTTTCCCATAGCTTAACAATGAACTTACAGCCAGTTTTGGCTCTTATGAGCTCTGTGTCCAGGCTCTGTGGTTTTAACTTTCTTGCATTCCAAGTCCCAAGCACTTGTGCTCATGAGACCTCCCAGAACTTCCTGAAGAAACACTCTTATGTCTTGCTGAAATGAAATTGCTTGCATGCATAAAAATTTTTGATCCGTATTGTTTCTGTTCATCTGGAAATGTTATGCAATGGTATGTGATGTATTGCAGACTGTAAATGTTTGCATTTCCAAAGATGTAAGATGTACTGAACATACTCACCTATATTTGCCCGATGCTTTTCCCACTTTTGAAGGTACAAGGGATGTCCTTCATTGCTGCTGTGCTCATTCTCAATCTGGAAGAGGCAGATGCTTTCATTGCCTTTGCTAACCTTCTAAATAAGCCATGCCAGCTGGCCTTTTTCCGTGTGGATCACAGCATGGTATGCACAGAGTTTTCTGGTTTTGAACCATAATGTTCTTTTGACTTGAAGCATAGTTGATTTACTGATGACTTCCTTTTGACCTGTTGAATAATGGACAACTTTAACCTGTGGTTACAAAACTGAGAATACCAGGTACTAATCCGTAAAATGCATCCTAGTGTTTTGATTTTTTCCTCTAGAAACACTTACTGTTTGTACTTACCCTAAGAAGTCATATTGTGCTATGTTGACGTCCTCAGTTCTTGGTGGGGTTTGTGTAACTTCACAACTAAACATTATTTTGATGACTGCTCATGAGGTGCTTTACTGTCTCTACAGATGCTGAAATACTTTGCAGCCTTTGAAGTATTCTTTGAAGAAAATCTTCCCAAATTGTTTCTTCATTTCAAATCATACAGTCTTAGTCCAGACATATATTTGATAGACTGGTGAGTTCAAAGAACGTAGCAAATATAACCTTACAACTGCTGGAACGTTTTCCATTTTGCTGTGGGTTTTTCAACGATAGAAATACAGCATAAAAGAAGCATTCAGTAGATGTTTGTGTACCTCAGCTTCCTAAGTCTTGTGAAATCGTGGTGAACTGTTTTGTGGAACCACAGTTCTTCTGGCAGAATTCAAATTTTATGAACTGGGATTAGAAGTGACATCTATTCAGACAGAAAAGCAGACACACAGGAGTCCTGTGTGTCTCATTTTCTTGTTGCTGCAGGTAAGAGTCAACTGTGTGTAACATAAGTAGGGGAGAGGAGACTACTACGCCATAGTCGTCTTTATGACTTGATCGCAAGTGACTTGATGAAATGAACATCATCAGCTACTGAAGAAAGTACGGATATAGGAATCTAGACTTCAAAACAGGAGGAGAATGAAATTTAGGATCTGGTTTGGGAAGAGATAAACTTGGAAATACAGTGAACAGTTTGAAGTAATGAATGTTCTAAAGCAGAGAGTACCAAACCATATTATGTTTCTGCAATGGAAGGCAGTAATACAAGCATCCTTGAAGTATGTGTAGTGCTGCCAAATACAGAATATCTGTTCAGAAGTGTGTGTGTGGATAAGGATGTGCTTCATATAGGGCTATTATATGGGTTAGACATTTCTAAGAATAAATTGAATTGGGTAGAATCAAATAATATAAAAACGTCATGTCATCTGAGTGCTTGGGAATCAAGAACTTTGGCTCTAAGATGCAGCTGATGAGTAAGCAGTAAGTCCCAGCAGGAGCAGGTTATACAACAGCAGCGTTGAATCAGGAGCTCACTGCAGTCCTGAGAGTTCAGGCAGATTGCGAGGGGTACATATGTTGAGGAAATAGTGCTGCTGTACAAGTACTAGAATATGCTGCTTCCAGTCACCTGTGAGAAACGAAGACTGTTATTCCTGCATGTGTTCCAAAGACGGCCTTGAAATAGAGAGCACTCCCCTTACAAAAGGAGAGTAGAAGAGGTTGTGGTAGTCTGCAGTAAGGAGCATTCTGAGCTTCCTGAACCACTTCCCAGTAGGAAACAGAGAACGCTGTGCTTTGTATCAAAGGAACCACTACAAATATATGGTACACACAGCAGACTGAACTCTCTGCCCATGTGTAATGAATATTTTTTTAAAAATAAGCTTGCAATAAGAGATGGAATTGGACTCTTCCCATTAAGAACAGAACAGTGATTGTCTTTAAATTTTGTTGTTTTTTAACATGAACAGAAATTTTAAAATGTGTCATGGAAATGTAGTTGCTGAATTCTCGTTAGTACATTAAAGGGATATAGCCTTCTATTGAGATGATTTGTGCTTTAGATTTAGTTTAGAAAGCAAATCATGAATAGATCTGTTAAACTGTATGCCTTAAAGAATGGGAAGGGTTAAGTTCTTATTTGTATATTACACCCTGTTGGAGTGTAAAGATATTTGTAACTACTCTAGCCAGAGCTTCCTAAAGGCGGTGGCTTTCAGATGGAGGATTTCCTGTACTTGTAGCATGAAAAGAGATAGGTTTCAGAGTAGGAGTTCTGACTTTAAAAACTTGAAACTTGTGGATCTTTGAAATATGGAAAAAATAAGAAAATACGAAATAATTTGTCATCTGCTTACTCTCAGTTAATGTAACTGAGATTTAGAAGGGGTTGTATTTTCACCTTTCTGACACAGGTTAAAGTTATAACTGTGCCTTTGTTTCTCAATTGTAGGATTTTTACACTCTACAGCAAGTCATTACCACTTGATCTGGCCTGTCGTGTCTGGGACGTTTTCTGTAGAGATGGAGAAGAATTTTTGTTTAGGACAGGGTTAGGAATCCTTCGGTTATATGAAGATATTCTCCTACAGATGGACTTTATTCATATAGCACAGTTTCTAACAAAACTTCCAGAAGACATTACATCGGAAAAGCTTTTTAGTTGTATTGCAGCTATTCAGATGCAAAATAGTAACAAAAAATGGGCACAGGTGAGTTTCTTGGGTACATATATATGTCTCAACACAGACATGTCAGCATGAGAGTATATGGGGCACTTTTCTTAACAACTGCTTTATGCTGCATGTCTGACTTCTGAGGTGATTCCTTTCTAGTATCTCATTCTAGAAATTAATCTCCATGCTAATATTGTGGTGGTTAATATAGATTTTTTTTTTTATAATACTGGCTTTTTTCTATTCATTAAATAATTTACTTTCCCAGGTGTTTGCCTCACTGATGAAGGACAACAAAGAAGGGGACAAGAACCATAGCCCAGCACTGAAAAGCTAATCATCGTAATGTTGAGGTCAGTTGAAAACGTGGAAAACCACTTGATGACAAAGGAGTTTTCACATCGCTTCTATGTGGAAAAGCACTACAGAAAATGTGAACGTGAGATGGAAAACCGACACAGTTCTCAGTGGAGTAATGAACTGATGAATCTTCACCCTTTTGCCAGTATTAGCTTTTGTCATGGGAAGATTTGTTTTCACACAGAATACTAAAACCTCTGAAACTGAGAAGCGGGAGAGTTCATATTTAACACTTTAAAAGAATCAGCTCAATGCAATAAACATTTGTAATAACTTCTGTTGGTACTTAAAAAAAAAAATTTTGAGGCATAACTTTTTTTACAAATACCACAAAGGCACTTTTTTGGGGGGGGGGGAGGATGAGGGAAGTGCTAAATCTTAATGTCCCAAAACTGCTATCCAAACCAAATGCTTTGGTACAAATATTACCTCCAAAATTAACCATTTGAAAGTACTGAGGACCAAATAATGTTGTTTGGTATGTTTATGTGCAAGATGGTTAAAATTTGGGAAGGGATATTGTCTTATTTACTTGTGGTGAGTTGTTTTTTTTTTTAAGTTGCAGCTTCATTCTTCAGTCTGGGCAAATGTAATTAACTCAGGAACTGTGGAAGTATTGTGCCCAAACCTGTTAGAGCAAAAAATCCTCTGAATTTTAAACAGTGGTAAGATCAGGGCTGTTATTTTTAGAGTGCACAGCTTTCCAAGCGAGTGCTGTTAAGCATTTGTTTTGGTGTATTGGTTGTGCAGCTTATTAAAAATGGAGCGGATATTCTGTGAAGGGGTTTTGCCACCAGAAGTTTTATTTTTGTTGAGCCATTTCCAACTAAGAAATACTTGTATGTAATGGTGAACACTAGGAACCGTCAAAGCTAGCTGCAGACTTCGTGCTGCCAAAGGCGCGGCCACTTTTAACACTTCAGAATTATGCAGACATAGAATTGTTTTTGAAACTCTCTTTTTTTTTAGTGTGCAATACTGAAATCCAAAAAGCATCTGGTTTAGTGATACTTAGTTCTTCAACATCTTTTAACTGTGAGACATAAGGTCACGTTGTACGTGTTACTGCAGGTATTTTCAAACATTTCCTATGCTTGAAGATGCTGTGCAACGACTTGTGATGGTAGGGGATGGAAATTTGAAATGGGTAGCACTGCAGGTGAGGACACGTGCACTCTCTTGGTCCATTTTTGCTAATATTTAATGTAAATAAACTCCTTACATGTAGGTTTTTGTAACTGGTCCCTCTGTGGAAATCAAGTCAAAACATTACCATTGCGTACTTCCAAGGGCAGGAGGCTTCCAGCTGTCTGGTGTTTAAAAGCAGAGTCTACATAATTGGGGTAAAGATTTTAGTGTGGTGTAACTTACGTTGCTATCTGGTTTAAAAACTACATATATACTACTTGTAACATTACAATTTGAAATTTAAATGTCAGATTTTTCTTATGTATTCACTACTTTAATTGGATCCAATTTGTCTTATATTTTTGTGTTATCTTGTACAGTTTTCTTACTTTTCAACTATAAATCTGTATATAGCTGTAAATAGAAGGATCGAGCATTCCGAGACCACTCCTAACAGCTCTGTAAATAAAACTGAGAGCAGAGGCGCGCTGTTGGCTCTCTTCCCTCGCGCCGTCACGGCCCCGCCCCTCTCCCCTTTACCCGCCCCGGCCGCTCCGCCTTCGCCTACCAGAGGGTGGATGGGACGCACGCCCCTCTGTCCCCGCCCGTCGCTGCCAGGGGGCGCTGCGGCCCCGCGGACTGGTCGGGTCGGCCCCGCCCCCAGCCGGCGCTTCCGCTGCCCGCGCCGGGGC